>Ga0190275_10000599_pt1 | contig 30275 bp, 41 predicted proteins | sample Popmic550T_FD_133745 | JGI IMG/M metagenome (GOLD analysis project Ga0190275, IMG submission 133745) | Populus adjacent soil microbial communities from riparian zone of Yellowstone River, Montana, USA - 550 T | ecosystem: Environmental > Terrestrial > Soil > Riparian zone > Trees stand | place...
GATGGTGATGCCGGGAGACAACATCGCCATCGAGGTGGAGCTCATCACCCCGGTGGCCATGGAGGCCCAGCTGCGCTTCGCCGTCCGCGAGGGTGGCCGCACGGTGGGCTCCGGCGTCGTGGCGGAAGTGATCGAGTAAGTCGTTCGTCACCACCCCGGCGGCCAGAAAATGGCTCGCCGGGGAAGTGACGGAATAGAGTTGCAACCAGAGGGGTGGGGTGGTAAATGCCGCGCCCCTCGTCTGAAGCACGGCTCTGTGACATCCAGAGGACGTCGGTCGTAACGCCTCCACTGCTAGGGGCCGTCTAAGAGGTTTTTTCGAAATGGCGACAACGAAGATTCGCATCCGGCTGAAGGCGTACGACTCGAAGCTCCTGGACCAGAGTGCCGGGGAGATTGTTGAGACGGCCAAGCGCACGGGCGCCAAGGTGGCCGGTCCGATCCCCCTGCCCACGCGCATCAACAAGTTCACGGTTCTGCGCTCGCCGCACGTGGACAAGAAGAGCCGTGAGCAGTTCGAGATCCGCACGCATAAGCGCTTGCTCGACATCCTCGAGCCCACCCAGCAGACGCTGGATGCGCTGATGAAGCTGGATCTGTCGGCTGGCGTTGACGTGGAGATCAAGTCCTAGGAAGCGGGAGAGGACTGGCGCGGTTCCACTCCGACCCCCGAGGAAATGTCATGGCGAAGTTCAAGGTAATTGACCTGGATGGTAAGCAGGTGTCGGAGATCGAGCTCTCCGACGAAGTGTTCGGCGCCGAGCCGAACCCCCACCTCCTCTATGAGGTGGCGAAGATGCAGCAGATCAACCGGCGTCGCGGCACGGTCGGGGTGAAGAACACCTCGCTCGTCAGCGGCGGTGGCAAGAAGCCCTGGAAGCAGAAGGGTACTGGCCGCGCTCGTCAGGGCTCCATCCGCGCCTCCCACTGGGTGGGCGGTGGCAAGGCCATGGCCCCCAAGTCCCGGGACTACACCTACCGTCCTCCCCGCAAGGTGCGCCGCGGCGCGCTCTGCGCAGCCCTCTCGCTGAGGGCCAAGGAGAACGCCCTGGTGATCCTGGACGGCTTCAAGCTCGACGCCCCGAAGAGCAAGCAGGCCTTCGAGGTGCTCACCAAGCGCCTGAAGCTGGAGAACGCCCTCGTCATCGACGACAAGGGCAACATCAACCTGCACCGCAGCATGCGCAACCTGGCCAAGTTCGACGTGCTGCCGCCCGAGGGTCTCAACCTCGAGTCCGTGCTGCGCCACAAGCAGCTGGTGCTCACCTCCGCGGCCGCGAAGGCCATCCAGGAGGCCTTGTCATGAAGATTCACGAAGTCATCAAGGGTCCGCTTATCACCGAGAAGCTGGACAAGGCCCGCGAGAAGTTCCGCCAGTACTCTTTCATCGTGGACAAGAAGGCCACGAAGATCGATGTGGCTCGTGCGGTCGAGAACCTCTTCAAGGTCTCCGTCGAGGGCGTGCGCACCAACGTCGTCCACGGCAAGGTCAAGCGCGTGGGCCGGAACATCGGCCGGCGCCCCAACTACAAGAAGGCCATCGTCACCCTCAAGGAGGGCGACAAGATCGAGCTCTTCGAGGGGACGACGGCCTAGGCGCACTGCGCTGACCGTTCGAGTCGAGGATAAACCACCATGGGCATCAAGAAGTACAAGCCAACCTCCGCCGCCCGTCGCCTGATGACGGTGTCCGACTTCGCGGACATCACCAAGGACACGCCGGAGAAGAAGCTCACTGCGCCGCTCAAGCGCTCGGGCGGCCGCAACGTTCACGGTCACATCACCCGGCGTCACCAGGGTGGTGGCCACAAGCGCCGCTACCGCGTCATCGACTTCAAGCGCCGGGACAAGGACGGCGTGCCGGCCAAGGTCGCCTCGGTCGAGTACGATCCGAACCGCACCGCCAACATCGCCCTGCTGCACTATGCGGACGGCGAGAAGCGCTACATCCTGGCCCCCGTGGGCCTGACGGTGGGTGACACCCTGTTCGCGGGCCCGAACTCGGACATCCGTCCGGGCAACTGCCTGCCGCTGCTCAACATCCCGGTGGGTACGGTCATTCACAACGTGGAGCTCAAGCCGGGACGCGGCGCCCAGATCATCCGCTCGGCGGGGACCTCTGGTCAGCTGATGGCCAAGGAGGAGCGCTACGCCCAGGTCCGTCTGCCCTCGGGCGCGGTGCGCAAGGTGCTCATCGAGTGCCGCGCCACCGTGGGCCAGCTCGGCAACATCGAGCATGAGATCATCCGCATGGGCAAGGCGGGCAAGAGCCGCTGGCTGGGCATCCGGCCCACCGTCCGCGGCCTGGCCATGAACCCTGTGGACCACCCGCACGGTGGTGGTGAGGGTAAGTCCGGCCAGGGTAACCCGCACCCGGTGTCGCCGTGGGGCAAGAAGACCAAGGGCCTCACCACTCGCACCAACAAGCGGACCGACAAGTTCATCGTGAGCAAGCGCCGGCAGGGACCGCGCAGCCAGTAGCTCGTAGCCCAAGGATCCTGAAATGGCTCGTTCGATCAAGAAGGGACCGTTCGTCGACGATCATCTCCTCAAGAAGGTGGAGGATATGATCAAGACGAACCAGAAGAAGGTCGTGAAGACGTGGTCGCGGCGCTCCACCATCCTGCCGGAGTTCGTCGGTCACACCTTTGCGGTTCACAACGGGAAGAAGTTCGTCCCGGTCTTCGTGACGGAGAACATGGTCGGTCACAAGCTCGGTGAGTTCGCGCCGACTCGGACCTTCGGTGGGCACTCGGCGGAGAAGAAGGTCGCCAAGGGCCCCGGTAAGTAAGCCGGACCGATCTAGGAGATGACGATGGAGTCCACTGCACATCTGCGCTACGTCCGCATGTCGCCCCGGAAGCTCTCCACGGTGGCTGCGCTCATCAGGGGCAAGCCCGTTGAGGCTGCCCTGAACATCCTCAAGTTCACCCCCCGCGCGGCGGCCGCCCCGGTGGCCAAGCTCATCAAGAGCGCCGTGGCCAACGCGACGGACAAGTCCAAGGGCCAGGTCGACGTGGACACGCTCTACGTGAAGACCATCTCCGTGGACCAGGCCCCCACCCAGCGCCGGTACATGCCGCGCGCCATGGGGCGGGCCACGCGCATCAACAAGAAGAGCGCTCACGTTCACGTGGTGCTCGCCGAGGCCAAGAAGTAGCCCTCCGGGCCTTCAAACGATTCAAGGAGAAGCACGTTGGGACAGAAAGTTCATCCGATCGGGTTCCGCCTCGGCGTCATCAAGACCTGGGACAGCAAGTGGTTCGAGCACAAGAACTACGCCCAGTGGCTGCATGAGGACATCCGCATCCGCGAGTTCGTGAAGAAGTCGCTCAACCACGCGGGCGTCTCCAAGGTGGAGATCGAGCGCGCGGCCAACAAGGTCAAGGTCAACGTCCACACCGCGCGTCCGGGTATCGTCATCGGCAAGCGCGGCGCGGGCATCGAGACGGTGAAGAAGGACCTGCAGCAGTTCACCAAGAACGAGGTCTTCCTCAACATCGTCGAGGTCCGCAAGGCCGAGATCGACGCGCAGCTGGTGGCTGAGAACATCGCCACCCAGCTCGAGCGCCGCATCGCCTTCCGCCGCGCCATGAAGAAGGCGCTGCAGACGGCCATGAAGTTCGGCGCCAAGGGCATCCGCATCGCCTGCTCCGGCCGCCTGGGTGGCGCGGAGATGGCGCGCTACGAGTGGTACCGCGAGGGTCGCGTGCCCCTGCACACCCTGCGCGCCGACATCGACTACGGCTTCGCCGAGGCCAAGACGACCTACGGCAAGATCGGCTGCAAGGTCTGGATCTGCCGCGGCGAGGTTCTGCCGGGCAAGGGCGGCCAGGCCCCGATGCCCTCCAACCGCTAGCTTGAGCTCCCCGGGGCGCCACCGGCGCCCCTTCGGGGATGAAGGACACCGACGATGCTTCAGCCTGCACGTACCAAGTACCGCAAGATGCACAAGGGCCGCAATCCGGGTAAGGCCCACCGCGGCAGCGACCTCACCTATGGTGAGTACGGCCTCATGTCCCTGCAGCCCGGGTGGATCACCTCGCGCCAGATCGAGGCGGCCCGTATCGCGATGACCCGCCACGTGAAGCGCGGCGGCAAGATCTGGATCCGGATCTTCCCGGACAAGCCCATCACGAAGAAGCCCGCCGAGACCCGTATGGGTACCGGTAAGGGAGGCGTGGAGTACTACGTGGCCGTGGTGAAGCCGGGCCGCATCCTCTACGAGATGGAGGGCATGACGCCCGAGGTGGCCACCAGCGCGCTCAAGCTCGCGCAGGCCAAGCTGCCTGTCCTCACCAAGATTGTGACCCGCAGCGAGCTGTCGATCTAGCCGCTGGGGCAGGAGACTGAAGATGGCGACTGCGAAGGAATTGAGAGAGTTGTCGGCGGAGGACCTGCAGCGGCGCGCGGAGGAGTTGCGCGGCACGCTGTTCCAGGACCAGCTGAGCATGCGGACGGGCAACCTGGACAGCCCGTCCCAGCGCGCCCAGCACCGCAAGGACCTGGCCCGTATCCTCACCGTGCTGACGGAGAAGAAGCGGTCCCCTGAGAACACGGATAAGTAGCTTCAAGGTGTCCCCTGTGAAGGGGGTGCCACCACCGGGACGTCCCGGGGAACACTGATTGACAGGCGAGATTCACGATGGCTGAAGAGACCCAGACCACCTCCGCTCCCGAGACCCCCTCCCGTGGCCGTCCCAAGACGCGCGTGGGGATCGTCACCTCGAACAAGATGCAGAAGACGGTGGTCGTCACCGTCTCGCGCCGAGCGCCGCACGCCAAGTACGGCAAGATCCTGAACATGCGCGAGAAGTACAAGGCGCATGTCGAGGATCACGACTACCCCAAGAAGATCACCATCAACGAGGGTGATCGCGTCCGCATCGCCGAGACCAAGCCGGCCTCGAAGGACAAGCGGTGGCGGGTGGTCGAGGTGATCGAGAAGAGCAAGAACGTCTGAGCCAGGTGGCCCCGCGGCCCCTGGGCGCGGGCGGCTCGAGCCGCATGGCTCCGCCCTCACCGGGTGGGGGCTGCCGTAGGACCTTAGAGGAGACTTCCAGATGATTCAGATGACGAGCGTGCTCGACGTGGCCGACAACTCGGGCGCCAAGAAGGTGTTCTGCATCAAGGTGCTCGGTGGCTCGAAGCGCAAGTATGCGTCCATTGGCGACGTGATTGTCGTGTCGATCCGCGAGGCACTTCCCAACTCGAAGGTGAAGAAGGGCGACGTGGCCAAGGCCGTCATCGTCCGCACCAAGACCGAGGTGGGCCGTCCAGACGGCAGCTACATCCGGTTCGATGGCAACTCCGCCGTCCTCATCAACAAGGACATGGAGCCCATCGGCACGCGCATCTTTGGCCCCGTGGCCCGTGAGCTGCGCGCCCGCAAGTTCATGAAGATCATCTCGCTCGCGCCTGAGGTTCTCTAGGCCGTCCGGCCCGCCGGCGAGCAGCAAGAGAGGAAGCCATGCAGAAGCTCAAGGTTGGAGACACCGTGCAGGTCATCTCGGGCGCCGAGCGCTCGGAGAAGACCCCTGCCAGCAAGCGCGGCAAGGTGCTGAAGATTGACCACGAGGCGGGTCGCGTCACGGTGGAGGGGCTGCGGATGGTCAAGCGCCACCTCAAGAAGACGGCGCAGGCCCCTGAGGGCGGCATCATCGAGAAGGTGGGGACCATCGCCCTCTCGGACGTCCAGGTGGTGTGCGCCAAGTGCGACAAGCCGACCCGGGTGGGTGTCCGGGCGGACGGGGACGCGAAGAAGCGGTTCTGCAAGAACTGCGACGCCCTGATTGACTAGGTAACCGGGTTCGGGCATGTATGCGCGCCCTTTGGCCACCCAAGGCCAGAGGTGGGCAGGCAGGCGTACACGAGGGCCCGAAGTGTTGGGGCCCTCTCGGTGTTTCTGAGATTCCAGATGTACTGATCGGGGCCCTGGGTCCACGACGGCGCTCCGAAGCAGAGGACTGAAAAATGGCTGATGAGAAGAAGGCCGACCAGGCCGAGAAGAAGGAAAAGAAGGAAAAGAAGGGCCGCAAGAAGGAGGAGATGAAGAAGGCGGGCTTTGCGGCCAACATCGAGGAAGGCCTCGAGGCGAAGCCGGCGCGGCTGAAGCTGCGCTACCGCAAGGAGGGCGTGCCCGCGCTGATGAAGGAGCTGGGCCTGAAGAACCCCTTCCAGGCGCCGCGGCTCGAGAAGATCGTCGTCAACATGGGTCTGGGCGAGGCGCTCGCCAACAACAAGATCCTGGAGTCCGCGGTGGACCAGCTGGCTGCCATCACGGGCCAGAAGCCCGTGGTGACGCGCGCTCGCAAGTCGATCGCGAACTTCAAGCTGCGCCAGGGCCAGGCCATCGGCTGCGCCGTCACCCTGCGCGGCGACCGGATGTACGAGTTCCTGGACCGCCTGGTCTCCGTGGCGCTGCCGCGCGTGCGTGACTTCAAGGGCGTGTCCCCCAAGGCGTTCGACGGGAATGGTAACTACACGCTCGGTGTGCGCGAGCAGATCATCTTCCCTGAGATCAACTACGACCAGATCGAGAAGGTGAAGGGGCTCAACATCAGCTTCGTCACCACCGCGCGCAACGACGAGCAGGGGCTGGCGCTGATGCGTCACTTCGGCCTGCCGTTCCGCCAGTAACTCCCAAGGAATCCAAGCTCCATGGCCAAGCTCTCCAAGATCGCCCAGGCGAAGCGCAAGCCGAAGTTCTCGGTGCGCAAGTACAACCGCTGCCCGCTGTGTGGCCGGCCGCGCGCGTTCCTCCGCAAGTTCCAGATGTGCCGCATCTGCCTGCGCCTGCGGGCGCTGCGCGGTGAGATCACCGGCGTCACCAAGTCGTCCTGGTAGCCGGAAGAGGGTGCCCGGGGGCTGTGTTGCCCGGGTTTCCTGGTGCCGCTCGAGGCGCCGAAACGTCAGAGCAGTGCGATCGTGGCGAACCCCCGGGATGGGCCCGGCAGGCGCAGCGGTCGAAATCGCGGGGTGCCTTGCAGCTCCCCGCTCGGAAGGTCGTCACCCATGCCGGTCAATGATCCTGTCGGCGACATGCTGACCCGCCTGCGCAACGCCTCGCGTGCGCGGCACGACAAGGTCGTCATTCCCCACTCGAAGCTCAAGGTCGAGATCATCCGCGTCCTGAAGGACGAGGGCTACGTCGGGGAGTACACCATCCACGAGCGCCAGCCGCAGAGCGAGATCTCCGTCCAGCTGAAGTACGGGCCGGATCGGAGCTCCGCCATCACCGGCATCCGCCGCATCTCCAAGCCGGGCCTGCGCCGCTACGTCCCCATGCGTGACATCCCCCGCGTTCTCAATGGAATGGGCATCGCCGTGTTGTCCACGTCCAAGGGCGTCCTGTCCGACAGCGAGGCGCGCAAGCAGAACCTCGGCGGCGAGCTGCTCTGCACCGTCTACTAGCCAGCCGCCTGGCGCCGCGACCTGAGAGGGGCGCGCTCCGGGCAGACCTTACGAGGCCATCATGAGTCGCATTGGAAAACTGCCGATCAAGCTGGGCGACAAGACGAAGGCGGTCATCGCCGGCAAGAAGGTCAACTTCGAAGGCCCAAAGGGCAAGCTGTCCGTGAACCTCCCCGCGAAGGTGAAGGTGGAGATCAAGGACGGCAACGTGCTGGTGGCCCGCGAGGACGACTCGCGCGAGGCCCGCAGCCTGCACGGCCTGGCCCGCACCATCCTGGCCAACGCGGCCCAGGGCGTGAGCAAGGGCTTCGAGCGCCGCCTGAGCATCCGCGGCGTCGGCTTCCGCGCCGAGGTCAAGGGCAAGAGCGTCCAGTTCTCGCTCGGCTACTCGCACCCGGTGATCTTCAACCTCCCGGAGGGTGTGACGGCCGAGGTGGACAAGACGCCTCGCACCGAGGAGAGCCTGCCCACGGTGGATCTCACCCTGCGCTCGGCGGACAAGGAGGCCCTGGGGGCCGCCGCCGTGAAGATCCGCGCGCTCCGCCCGCCCGAGCCGTATAAGGGCAAGGGCATCAAGTACGCGGAGGAGCGGGTCCGCCGTAAGGAAGGCAAGACCGGAACGACTTAATCGTCGTCCTCCGTGCCCTGAACGTTCAACTCCGCGGGCTCCTGAAGGGGCTCACGATCATCCGGCGGCGGAAGGCCTCATCACCGCCGGAAGGAAAAGGAAGCAGCCATGGCCACTGTCGATCCGCGCATCAAGAGGAAGAACCGCATCCGCAAGAAGCTCTCGGGGACCACCGAGCGCCCGCGGCTCACCGTCTACAAGAGCCTCAAGCACATCTATGCCCAGGTGGTGGATGACTCCTCGGGCAAGACGGTGGCCTACGCCTCGTCTCTCTCCAAGGAGCTCAAGGGCCAGGACGAGGGCGACAAGAAGGCGGACGCCAAGCGCGTGGGCAAGCTCATCGCCGAGAAGTGCAAGGCGGTCAACATCGGGGCGGTGGTGTTTGACCGCAACGGCTTCCCTTATCACGGGCGCATCGCCGCCGTGGCTGACGCCGCGCGCGAGGCCGGGCTGAAGTTCTAGAATTTCGAAAGGAAGCATTCCAAGTGGCAACTCCGATCAATCCGAACGACCTGGACCTCACCGATCGCGTGGTGAATATCAACCGCGTGGCCAAGGTGGTGAAGGGTGGCCGCCGGTTCTCCTTCGCTGCCCTGGTGGTGGTGGGAGACGGCAACGGCCACGTAGGTGTGGGCCTGGGCAAGGCCAACGAGGTCCCCGAGGCCATCCGCAAGGGTGGCGAGAATGCGAAGAAGAACCTCTTCCGCGTGCCGCTGCTGGGACACACCATCCCGCATGAGGTGCTCGGGCACTTCGGCGCAGGGTGGGTGCTGCTCAAGCCGGCCAGCCCGGGTACGGGCGTCATCGCCGGTGGCGCGGTGCGCGCGGTCCTCGAGGCGGCGGGTGTCCGCAACATCCTGACCAAGAGCCAGGGCTCGCGCAACCCCCACAACGTGCTGAAGGCCACCGTGGCAGGCCTGAAGCGGCTGCGCTCGGCCGAGCAGATCTCCCGGCTGCGTGGCAAGGACGTCGAGTCGGCGAAGCTGGCCGGAGAGGCGAGGACCTAGTCATGGCGCTCAAGGTCAAGCTGGTGAAGAGCTTCTCGGGCTCCTCCAAGGAGATGGTGGACACCATCAAGGGGCTCGGGCTGAAGAAGTTCGGCCAGGAGCGGCTGCTGAAGGACACGCCGTCCAACCGGGGCCTGGTGTTCAAGGTGAAGCACCTGGTCTCCAGCGAAGTGGTGAGCCAGGAGGCTCCGGCGCCCAAGCGCCGCAAGCCGCGCAAGATCGCCGTCCGTGACCGGGCGCGCGCCCAGGCGGCCAAGAGCTAACACGGACTCATTCCGCGGAGCTCCGTGAAGCGGGGCTGTCGCGCTCGAGGACTCGAAGATGTCGACGACTCTCAACAACCTGAAGCGGCCGCACAACTCGTGGCACCGCAAGAAGCGCGTGGGCCGTGGCCAGGGCAGCGGCCTGGGCAAGACGGCGGGCCGTGGTGGCAAGGGCCAGAAGGCTCGTTCCGGCAACATGCGGTTCGAGGGCTTCGAGGGTGGCCAGAGCCCCCTTCAGCGCCGGCTGCCGAAGTTCGGCTTCAACCCGCCCAACCGCATCATCTACGCGGTGGTGAACCTGTCGGACCTGGAGCACGCGTTCGATGCGGGCACCACGGTGGACGAGGCTGCGCTCAAGGGCAAGGGCCTGGTCAAGGGCCGCCACGACGGCGTGAAGGTGCTGGGCCAGGGCGAGCTCTCCAAGAAGCTCACGGTTCGGGTGCACAAGCTCTCCGAGAAGGCCCGCGAGGCCATCGCGAAGGCGGGCGGCACGGTGGAGCTGCTCCCGCTGGTGGCCCACAAGCCCGAGTCCGCTTCCAAGGCGCACGCGGGCAAGGGCGTCAAGGCCCCCAAGCAGCCAAACGCCTAGCCGTGCCGGTCGCGCTTCACTTTGGGTGGTGCGCGCCGGTTCGCTTGTGTAGGCTCACGCGCCCCTCTCCTTCGCGGATAGGGGCGCTGTCGTTCTATCAGGACTTTTCGAAGGGGATGGCTCCGACGTGGCTCTGAATGCCTTCGCCAACATTTTCCGTATCGCGGAGCTGCGCAACCGGCTCGCGTATACGCTGGTGCTGCTCGGGGTCTACCGCCTCGGCATCTTCATCAACACGCCGGGTGTGGACCGCGCGGCGATGAACGCGTTCATGGACGCCCAGAAGCAATCGGGCGGTCTGGTGTCGCTGTTCAACCTGTTCTCCGGCGGCGCCCTCGAGCAGATGTCCATCTTCGGTCTGGGCATCATGCCGTACGTGTCCGCCTCCATCATCATGCAGCTGCTGGCGGTGGTGGTCCCTACCCTGGAGCGGCTGCAGAAGGAGGGTGCGGCAGGCCGGCAGAAGATCAACCAGTACACCCGCTACGGCTCCATCGTCCTGTCCGTCATCCAGGGTATCGGCATCTCCCGCTGGCTGGCCTCGCTGGGCCGCAGCGACGGGGGCCAGAGCGGCTTCAACCAGATCGTCGTGCCAGATGACAGCACCTGGTTCACCTTCATGACGGTGATCAGCCTCACGGCGGGCACAGCCTTCATCATGTGGCTGGGCGAGCGCATCACCGAGCGCGGCATCGGCAACGGCATCTCGCTCATCATCTTCGCGGGCATCATCGCGGGCCTGCTGCCCTCCGCCAAGCAGCTGTTCGACATGGCGTCGCAGGGTGCCCTCGAGCCCGCGGCGCTGGTGATGCTGGCCGTCTTCATGCTCGTGGTGGTTGCGGTGGTGGTGTACGTGGAGCGAGGCATGCGGCGCATCCCGGTCCAGTACGCCAAGCGCATGGCGGGGCGGCGGATGTTCGCGGGCCAGGCCACCTACTTCCCGATGAAGGTGAACACCGCGGGAGTGATCCCGCCCATCTTCGCCGGCGCGCTGCTGTCCTTCCCGGCCACCCTGGGCACCTGGTTCCCCTTCCTGGACACCTTCCGGCAGGGCCTGGAGGGCAACCCGTGGCTCTACAACGGGCTGTTCGTCATCCTCATCATCTTCTTCGCCTTCTTCTACACCGCGCTCACGTTCCGGCCGGATGATGTGGCCGACAACATCAAGAAGCAGGGTGGCTACATCCCTGGCATCCGGCCGGGCCGTCAGACGGCGGACTTCATCGAGCGAGTGCTCAATCGCATTACCTTCGGCGGTGCCATCTACCTGGCTACCATCTGCGTCATCCCCTCCATCATCACCGGCGTGCTGGGGGTGAACTTCGCCTTCGGTGGCACGGCGCTGCTGATCGTGGTGGGCGTGGCGTTGGACACAGTGCAGCAGATCGAGGGTCACCTCATCAGCCGCAACTACGAGGGCTTCGCCGGTCCGCGCGGACCGCGCATCCGCGGCCGGGTACGAGTGGCGGCCTAGGTATCTGTTTCTTCCAGGGGCGCCTCTCTCCGGATGGCTGGGGAGGGGCGCCTTGGCGTTCGAGGGGCACATGAACCTGATTCTTTTGGGCCCGCCAAACGCGGGAAAGGGAACCCAGGCGAAGAACCTGTACCGGGACTTCCAGATCCCGCAGATCTCCACCGGGGACATTCTCCGCAAGGCCGTGAAGGAGGGTACGGAGCTGGGCAAGATCGCGGGGCCGCTCATGGCCTCGGGCTCCTATGTCCCGGATGACATCGTCATCGGGATCGTCGAGGAGCGGCTCAAACAGCCGGACTGCGCCAGCGGCTTCGTGCTGGATGGCTTCCCACGCACCATCCCCCAGGCCAATGCGCTGGACCAGATGCTGGCGAAGAACGGCAAGAAGATCGATGCCGTCGTCTCGCTCGAGGTGCCGCACGCCAAGCTCATCGAGCGTGGCTCCGGGCGGCGCTCCTGCCCGGTGGATGGCAGCGTCTACCACGTCTACCAGAACCCCCCGAAGCGGGCCGGGTACTGCGACAAGTGCGGCGCGGGCCTCATCCAGCGCGAGGACGATCACCCCGAGGTGATCGAGAAGCGGCTCCAGAAGTACGACGCCGAGACGTCGCCCCTGAAGGACTTCTACGCCAAGAAGGGGCTGCTCAAGAGCATCGACGGCGTGGGCCCGCCCGACGGCATCTACGTCGAGATCAAGGGCGCCATCGGCAAGGCCTGAGCGGAGACCGGACGGGCTGGCGGGCGCCTCCAGGGGCGCCTCCAGGCTCCCGGGTTCTCCCACTCGCACGTTGTGTAGACACCCATGGCCCAGGTCGAGATCAAGAGCGCAGACGAGATCGTCCTCATGCGAGAGGCCGGCCGGATCGTGTGCGAGATCCTCGATGAGCTCGAGGAGGCTGTCGCCCCCGGTGTGACGACCTGGGAGCTGGACGCCCTGGCCGAGAAGCTCATCTATGCCAAGGGCGCCAAGCCAGCGTTCAAGGGCTACCTCGGCTTCCCGAGTTGTTTGTGTGCGTCTATCAACTACGAAGTCGTACATGGGATCCCCTCGAAGAAGCGAAAGCTGGCCGAGGGCGACCTGATGAAACTGGACTTTGGGGTGGTGTACCGGGGGTTCTTTGGGGACTCGGCGCGCACGGTGCCGGTGGGGAAGGTGAGCCGGGAGGCCCGGGGGCTGGTGGAGGTCACCCGGGAGTCGCTCCAGAAGGCCATTGCCGCGTCGGTGCCGGGTAACCGGATTGGCGACATCAGCCACGCGGTTCAAAGCCATGTGGAGGCGCGGGGTTACTCGGTGGTGCGCAACTTCACGGGCCATGGGATCGGCCGCAAGCTCCACGAGAAGCCAGAGGTGCCCAACTTTGGTGAGCCTGGCTCGGGGATGAAGCTCCGCCCTGGGATGACGATCGCCATTGAGCCCATGGTGAACCTGGGGACTGCCGAGGTAGCGCTCCTCGAGGACGACTGGACGGCGGTCACCCTCGACCACAAGCTCTCTGCGCACTTCGAGCACACCGTGTTGATCACGGACCATGGCCCCGAGGTGCTCACTCGAAGGGCCTGAGAGGCCCTGACGCTGGGTGAAATAGGTTGTTATGATGTGGGGTTGGTAGAAGTTTGGAGCGGACGCGACTGGGTACTTGCCACTTCAGGACCAAAGTGCTATCCCGCCGCGCTTCCAAGAGTTCTTGGTGGTCCGGAAGAGGGTTTTTGATTGCCGAAGGATGATTCGATCGAAGTTGAGGGGACCGTGATGGAGCCCCTGCCCAACGCGATGTTCCGTGTGGTGCTGGACAATGGCCACAAGGTGCTCGCGCACATCTCCGGCAAGATGCGGATGCACTTCATCCGAATCCTGCCGGGCGACAAGGTCAAGGTCGAGCTGTCGCCCTATGACCTGACCCGCGGACGGATCACCTACCGGGCGAAGTAGTCGGGCCGGCCCCGCTTCAGGCGGGCGGCCCTTGAAGGCTTTTCCAATTCACGAAGGAAGGAAGTAGCGCCATGAAGGTTCGGGCGTCCGTCAAGAAGATCTGCGACAAGTGCAAGGTGATCCGCCGCAAGGGGATTGTCCGCGTCATTTGCGCCTCCAACCCGCGGCACAAGCAGCGCCAGGGCTAACGGGCAACCGTTGGCTCCAGACCAACTCCATTGAAGAAGGAACGTAACGATGGCTCGTATCGCCGGTGTCGATCTCCCGCCTGCCAAGCGCGCGGTGATCTCGCTTCAGTACATCTACGGGATCGGCAACAAGACCGCCCAGGACATCTGCGCCCACGCGGGGATTGAGCCCGCGACCCGGACCAAGGACCTGACCGACGAGCAGGCCCGCAAGATCCGTGAGTACATCGAGGCCAACCTCAAGGTCGAAGGTGACCTCCGGCGCGAAGTGACGATGAACATCAAGCGCCTGATGGACCTGGGCTGCTACCGGGGCCTGCGTCACCGCAAGGGCCTGCCCGTTCGCGGTCAGCGCACCCACACCAACGCTCGCACCCGCAAGGGTCCGAAGCGTGGCATCGTTCGCGCCAAGCCGGCTGCTCCGGCGGGCCGCTAGACGTTCCCCCTACCTGCGCCGGCCCGTCGAGGTGCCGGCGTCGATCATCTACTTCTGAGGAGCACCGACTCTCATGGCTGAAGAAGTCCAGACCCCTGCCGCCGCCCCTGCTGCCCCCGAGGGTGGTGGTGAGACTGCCGCGGCGAAGAAGGCCAAGCGCAAGGGCAAGAAGAACATCCTCAACGGCGTGGTCCACATCCAGTCCACGTTCAACAACACCATCATCACGATCACGGACGTGTCCGGGAACGTGATCTCCTGGTCCTCTGCTGGCGCCCGTGGCTTCAAGGGCAGCCGCAAGTCGACGCCGTTCGCCGCGCAGGTTGCCGCGGGCGATGCCGCCGCCAAGGCCATGGAGCACGGGCTGAAGACCGTGACGGTGCTGGTGAAGGGCCCCGGCGCTGGCCGTGAGTCCGCGCTGCGCGCGCTGGCCGCCGCTGGCCTGAAGATCTCCCTGATCCGCGACGTGACGCCCATCCCGCACAACGGCTGCCGTCAGCCGAAGCGCCGCCGCGTCTAATACCCCCATCCGGATCCTGCTCGTGAGGGCAGGGTCCTAGACCATCTCTGAAGGAGAAGTTCCTTGGCTCGTTACACCGCCAGCGCCTGCCGCATCTGCCGGCGCGAGAACCTGAAGATGTACCTCAAGGGCGATCGCTGCTACACGGACAAGTGTGCCATCGAGCGCCGCCCGTATCCCCCCGGCCAGCACGGCCAGGGCCGCGTGAAGTTCTCCGGCTACGGCGTGCAGCTGCGCGAGAAGCAGAAGGTCAAGCGCATGTACGGCCTGCTCGAGAGCCAGTTCCGCGGCTACTACCACCGCGCGTCCGCGGCCAAGGGCAAGACGGGTGAGAACCTGCTGCAGCAGCTGGAGCTCCGCCTGGACAACGTGGTGTTCCGCATGGGCTTCGCGGACACGCGCAACGAGGCGCGCCAGCTGGTGCGCCACGGCCACTTCAAGGTGAACGGCAAGCGGGTGAACATCCCCTCGTTCGCGGTGAAGCCGGGCAGCGCGGTGGAGGTGGCGGAGAAGAGCCGCAAGGTGCTCCGGATCTCCGAGGCGTTGGAGACGGTGGATCGCCGCGGCATCCCGCAGTGGATCGACCTGGACAAGAAGGCCTTCAAGGGGACCGTGAAGACGGCGCCGAACCGTGAAGACCTCACCATGCCGATCCAGGAGCAGCTCATCGTCGAGCTCTACTCCAAGTAGGCGTGAGGGCCCTCGAGGGCCTGTCTGCCTGCTTCAAGCGCCTTGGCGGTCACCGCCGGGGCGTCGTGCTTCTTTCTGGCCGCTCCCCCGGCCTTGGTTATTCGTCGTACCCCCGCGTGTCCATCCTCCTGCCGTCCTGGCGGGTATGTCGGTGGTGGCGCACGCCACGAGGAGCAGCAACACCATGGCTGACACGTTCATTGCGAAGAACTGGCGCGACCTCATCAAGCCGCGCCGGCTGGAAGTGGATCAGGACTCGCTCACGGGCACCTACGGCAAGTTCGTGGCAGAGCCCCTGGAGCGCGGCTTCGGCACCACGCTGGGCAACTCGCTGCGCCGCGTGCTCCTGTCGTCGCTGCAGGGCGCGGCCGTCACCTCGGTGAAGATCGAGGGCGTGGATCACGAGTTCACCACCATCCCCGAGGTCGCCGAGGACGTCACGGATATCGTGCTGAACCTGAAGGAAGTCCTCCTTCGGATGCACACGAACGAGACGAAGATCCTGCGCATCGAGGCGGAGGGCCCCAAGGAGATCAAGGCCGGCGACATCATCGCGGACCAGGACGTGGAGATCCTCAACCCTGGCCACCACATCTGCACCCTGTCCGAGGGTGGCAAGGTGCGCATGGAGCTGACGTGCCGCCGCGGCCGAGGCTACGTGCCGGCCAACTCCAACAAGGTGGTGGGCGCGCCCATCGGCACCATCCCCATCGACTCGCTGTTCTCGCCGGTGCGCAAGGTGAACTACCAGGTCACCAACGCCCGCGTCGGCCAGGTCACCGACTTCGACAAGCTGTCGCTCGAGGTGTGGACGGACGGCTCTGTCACCCCGCAGGACGCGGTGGCGTACGCGGCGAAGATCATCAAGGAGCAGCTCTCGGTCTTCGTGAACTTCGACGAGACCGAGGAGCCGGTGGTGGCGGAGGCCCCGAAGGAGGAGGCCAAGCTCAACGAGAACCTCTTCCGCTCGGTGGATGAGCTGGAGCTCTCGGTGCGCTCGGCCAACTGCCTGCAGCAGGCCAACATCAAGACCATTGGCGACCTGGTGCAGCGCACCGAGGCCGAGATGCTCAAGACGAAGAACTTTGGCCGCAAGTCGCTCAAGGAGATCAAGGAGATCCTGGCGGAGATGGGCCTGTCGCTCGGCATGAAGCTGGAGAACTGGCCGCCCAAGCAGGCTCCCGTGGCGGCCCCCCCTCCGGCCGCGAGCGCGGCTCCCAAGGCCTAGGCCTTCCGTAGTGCCTCCTCCCGCGCCGTGACACGGCCTCACGCGGCGCGGGGAGAGGGGGCCCCTCACCGGGCCCATTGGCAATGGCGGACCTCTGTGTCGGGTCTGCTCTTCCCACCCGGTACCTGATACGGCCGGAGTGGTGGAGCCTGAGAGGCTCCGGAGTCACGGACATGCGCCACAGGGTAGGACAGAGGAAGCTCCATCGCACCACGCCCCACCGGCTCGCGATGCTCAACAACATGGTCACCTCGCTGCTCGAGCACGAGGCCATCCGCACCACCGTTCCCAAGGCCAAGGAGGCCCGGAAGATGGCGGAGCGGATCATCACGCTCGGCAAGCGCGGCGGCCTGGCCAATGTCCGTCTGGCGGCCCGGATCGTGAAGGACAAGAACGTCCTCCAGAAGGTCTTCAGCACCTACAAGGAGCGGTACGCCAGCCGCAAGGGCGGCTACACCCGCATCATCAAGCTCGGGTTCCGCCGCGGTGATGCCGCCGAGATGGCCCTGCTCGAGCTGGTGGATCGCCCGGGCAAGCAGGCTCCTGCCGAGGGTGGCGAGGGCGAGGCGAAGACCGAGGAGAGCAAGGGCTAGCCGCCCGGCTCCCACGCCGAAGCTGTCACGGAGCGTCCTTCCTTCTGGGGAGGGCGCTCTCGTGCTTCTGAGGCCGAACGTGACTGCTGGGCTCTACAGACGGCAGCTCGTCCTTCGCGGGCTCGCTACTCGCTGCCGACGGCCTGGCCGTCCTTCACCAGCTCCGCCTTGCCGTCGTCCGTCTTCATCTCCGCGTTGAGGAAGCGCTCGTCGCCAGGCATCGGGCCAGTTGGGCCCAGCAGGCTCTTGGGCGTGAGGGTGTAGATGCTCCCGGAGTCGATCTTGTCCACGATGGCCTTGTACTTGCCATTCACGGTGAAGATGACGTTCTCCCAGGGATCCTCATCCGTATTGCTGACGGTCAGGCTGGGCGCCGCCTTGGGCCGATCCGGGTTCGGCAGCACGATGACGCGCGCGCCGAGCTCCGCCGTCTTCACCCCTTGGCCCGGGCATGCGATGACGATGCTCAGCAGGGAGATGAACGCCCAGCCCCCGACAATGCCCGCCTTGGCCTTGAAGAAGCGGTCCGAGGTGCGGAAGTCCTGCACCCTCTCCTTGAGCAGGGAGAGGCCGTTCAGGAACTGGTTCGAGGCCTCCGAGGCAATGCGCTTGCTGACCTGGCCCTCCGGCTTCTTCTCGACCGGGGCCGTGCGCGCCGCGCTCATCACCCGCATGCCCGGATTGGTGGGCACTCGCGGCATTCCAGGGCTGGAGACCCTGCGCTGAGGATCCGCCGAGGAGGGCTCGGAAGAATCCTCCGGCGGAGCGTTGCCTTCAGGCACCTTGCGACCGTCGCTCATCAACAGGCAGTGTAGAGGGCCGGGCCGCCCGGTGGCTACTCTTGTGCCTTCACCTGTTGCAGCGCCCGCGAGGCCAGCGCGTTGTCCGGCTGCTCCTCCAGGACCTTCAGGAGCCACTTCTCCGCCTCCTCGCCCGCCGCACGGCGCTCCTCCGGCTTCCGGGTCCGCTGCGTCTGCTCGGCGAAGAGCAGCCCCAGGCGCAGGGAAAACTCCATGTTCTCCGGGTCTTTTTCGACCACATGCCGCAGCTCGCGCTCGGCCGCTGGGAAGTCGCCCTCGAGCTGGTACACCACCGCCAGCTTGCCGCGCGGGGGTACCGCCTCCGGCTGGAGCCAGGTGAGGATGCGGAACGCCTCCCGGGCGGCCTTGAGATCCCGCCGCTCCAGGCTCAAGTCCCCGACCCGGAACCAGGCCTCGTCCAGCAGCGGGTTGAAGGCCACGGCCTTGCTGAAGGCCTCCCGGGCCGCCTCCGCCCGCTGGCGCGAGAGGTACAGCTCGCCCAGGTAGAAGTAGTTCTTGCCGTCCCTCGGGGACAGCTCGATGGCCTGCTTGAACTCGTCCACCGCCCGGCCCGCGTCATCCAGCCGCTGGTAGGCCAGCCCCAGCAGCGCGTGCACCACCGCCAGATCCGGGTAGTCGTGGAGGATCTCCTCGAAGGCGAGGATGGCCTGCTGGGGCACGTCCAGCTCCTGGAGGAAGCGCATGCCCTCCTCGAGCTTGCCCTCGGCGGCCTTGGGGAAGCTGGCGAAGGGATCCGCGATCTGGTTCATCAGCGCCCGCGCTGTCGTCACTTCCGAGGCGGTGGGCGCGGCCCGGACCACCGCGCTCAGCGCGGCCACGGCGCCGGCGCTGTCCCCGGTGCGGTGCAGGGACTTGGCCAGCGGCAGCCGGACGGCAGCGCGATCCGGAGCGAGCTCGGCGGCGCGGCGCAGCGGGCCCAGCGCGGCGGCGTACTGCTCGGACTCCAGCAGGGCGATGCCGAGGCGGTAGTGGAACTCGGCCTCGTTCGGCGTCAGGGCGATGGCCCGCTCGAAGGCGGCCACCGCCGGCGCCCCAGCATCCGAGGCCCGGGAGAAGTACGCCAGCCCGAGCATGTAGTGGTTCACCGCCCGCTCGGCCTGGGCGTTGCGGCGCTGGATCTCGGCGATCCAGGCGTCCGTGCGGCCCGACTTCACGTGCGCTTCGGTGAGGGTGCGCGCCATGTCGAGATCGTCCGGGCTCTTGGCGTGTAGCTCCTCCAGCAGCGACACGGCGCGCGCCGGCTGGTTCTGCTCCATGTAGACGCGAGCCTGTTCGTGCGGGCTGAGGACACGCTCTATCGAGGAGCCGTGCTTGCAGCCAGCGGCGAGCAGGCTCCAGCCGAGCACGGCGGCCAGGGTGGAGCGGCGGAGGAGGCGGGTGCGGCGCAGGGTAGGGGGCTTCGCGTTCAAGGTCAGGAGGTCTTCTGGGCGGAGGGGGGCTGCTGGCGGAAACCTTCGTGCCCCGCGGCGGCGACGGCGTCCTCGAGATCCCCGCCCTTACCGCCGAGCTCCAGGCTCTGGGCGATGATCACCTCTCGGACGGCGCGCGCCAACCCCTCGCGGTCACTGGCTGCGAAGGGGGTGGTGTCGATGGGCTTGCCGATCTTCACGTGCACGGGGCCTGGGACGATGTTCCAGGAGTTCTTGGGCATGATGGAGCCCGTGCCCTCGATGGTGACGGGGCAGATGGGCACGCGGGCCTCGAGGGCCAGCGCGAAGGGTCCCTTCTTGAAGGGGAGGATCCGCCCATCCGGCGAGCGGGTACCCTCCGGGTAGAGGAAGATGCTGGTGCCACCGCGGATCTTCCTCCCGGCCCGTTGCAGCGAGGTGATCGCGGCCTGCCGGTTGGAGCGGTCGACGAAGATGTGCCCAGCCAGCCAGAGGTACCAGCCGATGAAGGGCACCCACCCCAGCTGGCTCTTGGCCACGTAGCGGAAGGCCACCGGCACGGTGACGAAGTGCGCGGGGATGTCCAGGGTGGACTGGTGGTTGGAGACGTAGATGGTAGGGCGCTTGGCATCCACGTTCTCCTGGCCATGCACCACCAGGCGGGCGCCGCCGGCCCACAGCAGGACGGGCGACCACAGGTGGCGGCAGATCCACACCGTGGCGTCGCCGCCGAGCACCAGCGCAGTCAAGGCCGTGAACGGGAAGAGGAACGCGGACCACGCGCCCGCGATGAACATGCAGAAGAGTTTACGAGGCATACGAGGCTTGGGAGTAAGAGCCTGCCATACCCTGGGCAAGAGCGCGGCTTCATTGATCGTCCCGCCCCGCAGGGCCTCCCTGCCGCCCCGGAGGGGAAGCAGGTTCTACCATGTCCGGCCCGCACCTTTGGGGCTGGCATGCGTCGCCCGGTGGGGTTACAAGCAAGGGTGGCGTGGCCAGGAAAAAGTTCATCGCCGTCGCAGGCAACATTGGCGCCGGGAAGACAGAGCTCACCTCGTTCCTCTGCCGCAAGTACGGCCTGACGCCGTACTTCGAGCCGAACGACCAGAACCCCTACCTGGCCGACTTCTACAAGGACATGAAGAAGTGGGCCTTCCGCTCACAGGTCTTCTTCTTGACGCACAAGTTCCGGCTGCACCGGGAGCTGGAGCGCCAGCCCGGCGCGGTGCTGCAGGATCGCACCATCTACGAGGATGCGGAGATCTTCGCCAAGAACCTCCACCGCCAGCGCTTCATCGACAAGAGGGACTGGCAGATGTACCGGGAGCTGTACGACACGATCGCGCAGGTGCTGACCCCGCCGGATCTGATGATCTACCTGCGCTGCCCGGTGCAGACGCTCAAGGAGCGCATCCGGCTGCGCGGCCGCGTCATGGAGAAGGACATCCCCACGCTCTACCTCAAGCGTCTCAATGCCCTCTACGAGGAATGGTTCAGTAACTACAAGATGTCTCCCGTGCTCGTTCTCCCGACGGACAAGCTGGACTACCTGACCAACCTGGTGGACCGCGTGGATCTCTTCCGCCAGATCGAGAAGCACCTGTGAAGGAGGTCTACGTCCTCGCCATTGAGTCGCCCACCCATGTGCCGTGGGAAGAGCTGCGTCACACGTTCGAGTCGGACGACGTGCGCTTCACACTGCTCGAGGCTGGCCAGGGGTTCGCCGTCCACGCGGAGGGCACCCAGGTGGAGGTGCGCTTCGACGCCGACAGGCCTCCCAAGGACTGGGATCCGCGCCTGCTGACGGGCAGCGAGGAGGCCCAGCAGGCGTTTCAGCGCGCCCAGGGTTTCTATCGGCTCTCCGTGGTGCCCGGCTCCGGGCCGCAGCCCACCGTGCCCGTCTTCGAGGCGCTGTGGTGCGCGCGCACGCTGATGGAGCACTCGAAGGGCGTGCTGCTGGATCTCACCGCCTACAAGCTGCATGACGTGGCGGACGTGGTGGAGATCACCGAGCTGGACTTCGACATCCGCGATCACGTCAACCTGCACGCGGTGGCGGCCATCGAGGGCGACACGCCCCTGTGGGTGCACTCGCACGGCATGGAGAAGTTCGGCACGCGGGATCTGGAGATCTTCCACCTGGGTGAGGAGGATCTGCTGGCCGCGGAGATGTTCCTCCACGAGCTGTGCACGGACATGGCCTTTGGACAGGGGCCCGAGGTCCGCAAGGAGGTGCACACCAGCGAGGGGCAGACCTTCCGGATGGTGCCCTCCGAGGAGGCCCGGGTGAACCTGCTGGGCGTGCCGCTGGAGACCTTCGAGGGCCACGAGTCGCTGTTCCTCAGCGTGGTGTCTCCGCTGGGGCGGCACAACACCGGGGAGCTGCTGCGCCCCTACCGCGAGCGCTTCGTCCCCGAGCCCGAGGAGCGCACCGAGTCGCTGCGGCTCGAGTCCCAGGCCCTGCTGCCCGCCTTCAAGGCCCGCTTCGGGCGCAAGGGGCTCATGGAGCCGCTCACCTTCCTGGTGCGCGCTCCCTTCGAGACGCACCCCGAGGGCCAGGCGGTGGAGGAGAACCTCTGGCTGGAGGTGATGGCGTGGGAGGAGGGCACCGTCGTGGGCAAGCTGGTGGACGGTGCCGTCCACACCACCGAGTGGCGCAAGGGCGCTCATGTGGAGGCGGACGAGGAGCATATCAACGCGCTGGCCATCAGCCACGAGGGGCGCACGCTGGACGAGGACGAGATGCGCGCCCTGCTCATCGCCGAGCGGCCCATGTAGGCTAGGCTCCGCGCTCCATGCCAGCCCTGCTGCTGCTCACCGGTCCTTCCGCCGGCCTCCGTTTTGAGGTGGTCTCGGAGGTCACCATTGGCCGCAGCCCCTCCTGCGAGATCCAGGTCGATGATGACAAGGTCTCGCGGCGGCACGCCCACGTCTTCCTGATCGAGGGGCAGGTGCGGGTCCGGGATCTGGGCTCGCGCAACGGCACGCTCGTCAACGGCGAGCGCTTGCAGGGCGAGGCGCGCCTGCTGCCCGGCGATCGCATCCAGGTGGGGGAGACCACCGCCATCTACGAGCCCCTCACCCAGGCCGCCCTGGCCGAGACGGAGCCGCTCGATGCCCAGCACGTTCCCATTGCCGAGGTGTTGCCGCACGTGGGGCCCGAGGCAGCGCTGTTCTCCGCGGGCGTAGCGCTGCTGGGCGCCACCAACGAGGCCATGGTGCTGCGCAGGCTGGTGGACGAGGCGCTCCACGCCCTCAACGCGGATCGGGCCGCGGCGCTGCTCGGCGGGCAGGAGGGGCTGCTCACCGCGGCCGTGTCCGGCACCACCTCCGTGGAGGTGCCTCGCGTCATGGCCAGCCTGGCACTGGAGCTGAAAGAGGTGTCATCCACGGCCACCGCGCTCTGCGCTCCGCTGGTGGCCGGGGGCATGCCGTTCGGGCTGCTGTACGTGGGGTGTGATGAGCCCCGCTTCAGTGCCCAGGATGTCGGAGTCGTGGCGGCGCTCGGGCGCATGGGCGGCGAGGCCTATGCCGCGATGCGCTCTCGCACCGAGGAGGAGCAGGCCCCCGTCGAGCTGGTGGGTACCTCCCGGCCGTTCCGCCGGATGGTGGAGCAGGCCCGGCGCGCCGCCGCCAGTGCCGCTCCGGTGGTCATCTCTGGAGGGCCGGGGAGCGGGAAGAGCCTGCTGGCCCGCTTCATCCACGTGCACTCGCCCCGGGCGCTGGGGCCCCTGGTGGGGGTGGACTGCCGGCAGCCGGCCCCTCACGTGGAGGAGAACCTCTTCGGCCGGGCGAGCAGCCCCGGACACCCCCCGCGCACCTCCGCGCTCCTGCGCGCGGATGGGGGCACGCTGCTGCTTCAGCACGCGGAGGGGCTCTCGGGCGCCGTGGTCGAGCGGCTGGTGCGGCTGCTCGCGCGCAAGGTGGCTCCGGCCCGGCAGGGAGGCGAGGAGCCTGTGGATCTGCGGCTGATTGCCACCGCGAGCGCGCCCGCGCAGCTGCTGGCCGCCAAGGGGGAGATGGACCCGGCCCTGGCCATGGCGCTGTCCGGGCTGGAGATCGAGGTGCCCCCGCTGCGCGAGCGCCGCGCCGATGTGCTCGTGCTGTTTGATCGGTTCTCTGCGCGGGGGGCTCGGGAGGCCCGAAAGCCCCCCCCCGTGCTCAGTCCCGGTGCCCGGCGCCTGCTGGTGGACTATCCGTGGCCCCAGAACATCCACGAGCTGAAGCTGGTGAGCGAGCGGCTCGGGCGGCTGTATTCCGGCAGCGAGGTGCACGTGCTGCGCCTGCCCCCGGAGATCCAGGAGGGCTCGGTGGCCACGGAGCCCTCCAGCCTGCAGCAGATGGTCGAGCGCCTGGAGCGGGACGCCATCGTCGAGGCGCTCCAGTCCGCGGGCGGACGGAAGATCCGCGCGGCCGAGCGGCTGGGCATCAGCCGCCCCACACTGGACAAGAAGATCGAGGAGTACGCCATCCGCGTGGAGAAGTCCCGGCGGAGCTGAGGTGCCCCGGGCTCAGCGGCGGGCCCCTGTATACCGGAGACCCTTTCTGCGCCATCGCGCTTGTCCCTCGACACCCCCTCAGCGTAGATGCCCCCGATGAGCTTCCGTTACTCCGATGAGGTGCGGCGCGCGCTGGATGCGAAGGCGCCGCTGGTGGCGCTCGAGACGAGCGTGGTCGCCCAGGGCCTGCCGTACCCGGACAACCTCAGCGCCGCGCGGGCCTGTGAGGAGGCCGTCCGCCGCGCGGGCGCCGTGCCCGCCCCCATCGCCGTGGTGGATGGCGAGGTGTGGATCGGGCTCGAGGAGGCGGCCATGCGTCGGCTCGCCGAGGGCAAGGAGCGGCTGATGAAGCTCGGCTCGCGGGATCTGGCTGTGGCCGTCGCCTTGAAGGCCTCGGGAGGTACCACGGTGAGCGCCACCTGTGAGCTGGCTGCCGCCGCGGGCATCCGCGTCTTCGCCACCGGCGGCCTCGGTGGCATCCACCGGGGCGTGAGTGAGCACTGGGACATCTCCCAGGACATCGGTGCGCTCGCTCGCTACCCCGTCGCCGTGGTGTGCGCTGGGGCCAAGTCCGTCCTGGATCTCCCCAAGACGATGGAGGCCCTGGAGACCGCGGGAGTGCCCGTCATCGGTGTGGGCACCAGCGAGCTGCCGTCCTTCTACAGCCGCAGCTCGGGCCTGCCACTGGAGCACCGTGTCGAGGACGCCTCGACGGCCGCTCGCATCGTCCACGCCCGGCTGGGGCTGGGGCAGGGGGGGCTCGTCTTCGCGCTACCTCCGCCCGAAGAGGAGGCCCTGCCGCGGGCCGAGGTGGAGCTGCACATCGCCTCCGCGCTCGCCGAGGCTGAGCGCCAGGGAGTGCGCGGCAAGGCCGTCACCCCGTTCCTCCTCTCGGACATGGCCAGGCGCACCAGCGGCAAGAGCCTGAAGGTCAACCTGGCGCTGCTCACGAACAACGCCCGCTTCGGCGGCGAGCTGGCCGTGGCCCTGGCTCGCGGCTGAGCCTAGCGCTTGCGCGAGAACCAGCTCATGAGGCTCTCGAGCTCCCGCTTGTCCACGTCGTCGAACGTGGCCTGGTGCTCCGAGTCGATGTCCAGCACCGCCAGCAGCTCGCGGTTCGGTCCGAACACCGGCACGACGATCTCCGACTGTGAGCGCCCGTCACAGGTGATGTGCCCAGGGAAGGCGTGCACGTCCTCCACCACCACCGTCTCGCGGGTGGTCGCGGACGTCCCACATACGCCCTTGCCGAAGGCGATCTCCAGGCACCCCAGCGTCCCCTGGTAGGGCCCCACTCGCAGCAGCTTCCCTGGCTGAACCACCCGGTAGAACCCCGTCCACAGGTGTCCGAAGGCGTGGTGCAGCAGGCAGCTCATCGTCGACATGCCGGCGATCTCGTCGTCGATGCCCTCCAGCACCGCTTCGATGTGCTGCTTGAGCTCCGCGTACGCCTCAGTCTTCTTCCTGCCTCGCAGGTCCAGGGTGACTTCTGCCATGGTCGAGTCCTCGAGAGGTGGGGTCGGTGACCCAGCCACGCCGATGGGGGCCCTTTTACATGGATCTTCCCCTGCGGCGAGATGAGGCACCACAGACCCATCGGATGTGTAGGGCGACCGGGGGGCCGCTCCATTGGAGGCTCGTCTGCTATGCCAGCCTTGCTGGGTCAGCTGGCGACATTCGCCGAGGGAGGCGCAGAGGGCTCGGACTTCGGCTCGGACTTCGGCTCGGACTTCGGCTCGGACTTCGGCTCGGACTTCGACTCGGACTTCGACTCGGACTTCGGGGCCTTGTCTGCCGCGGGGGCCTTCTCCGCCTTGGCCAGCAGCCCATAGCGCTTCGCGGCCGACTCGAGAATGCGCCCCACGAGCTGGGTGTAGTCGAGGCCCTTCTCACGGGCTCCCATCGCCAGCTCACTCTTGTCCTCGAGGTAGGGATTCGGGTTCACCTCGAGGACGTACGGATCCCCTTCCTCCGAGATGCGGAAGTCGATGCGCGCGTAGTCCTGCAGCTTGAGGCCTCGGTAGGCGAGCAGCGCGGCCCGCTCCACCCGCTGGCGCAGCTCCGTCGAGATGTTCCGGGCGATGACGAGCTTGGGCGAGCCCTCCGTCTCCGGGCCGAACTTCACCTCCCGGTCCGAGATGGTCGGCTTGCTCTTGTCCCAGTTGCCGAAGTCCAGCTCCACGATGGGCAGGATCTCCGGCATCTCCTTGGGGCCAATCACCCCCACATACACCTCGCGCCCCTCGATGAACTCCTCCGCGAGCGCCTCGTCCTGCAGCTCCTTGCGGATCTCCTGCACGCGGCGCGTCAGCTCCTCCCAGGTGCTCACCAGCGACTTCTGTCCGATGCCAATGGAGGCGTCGCTCCGAGAGGGCTTCACGATGAGCGGGAACTCCAGATCTCCGTGGGTCTCCACGGTGACGCCGTCGAACGTGGCGAAGTCCGCGGTGGGGATCTCGTGGTACTCCAGCAGCTGCTTGGTGAGGATCTTGTCCTGCGCCAGCAGCAGCCCCGCCGTCCCAGAGCCGGTGAACTTCACCCGCGCCATCTCCATCAGCGCCGCGACGTTCACCTCCATCCGGTAGTCCTCCGCGAAGGTCTCGCAGAGGTTGAACACCAGGTCACACTTCGAGCGCTCGATCTCCTGGAGGATGTTGAAGACGCGGTCGCTCACGGCGACGGTGCAGACGTCATGCCCCAGCTGCCGCAGGGTCTCCCCCACCTGGGTCACGACGGCGTCTACGGGCTCTCCGTCCGGCTGGTAGTGCAAGACGGCGATCTTCAAGGGCGGAACGGGCATGACCCCGCAAGTGTAAGACGTCATCGCGCGTCATGCACCCAGGCACGCGATCGCCCCCGCACTTTTCGTTCGCCGTGATCAGTCCACTTCGAAGAAGCGGTCGGTGTAGAGGTAGTTCATCGCCAGCGCCGTGACCAGCGAGGTGAGCTTGGTGAGGTACTCGCGCGTCTTGTCCAGGTGGATGCTGAGGCGCAGCGCGGCGGCGCGCTCGATCAGGTGATCCACCAGCGCCACCACCACCGGGCGGCCTACGCCGCTGTACTGGGTGACGGACTGGATGAGCGACTGGCGCTCGGCGCGTACGAGCGTCTCCGCGCTGGCCGGCGCGGTGTCCGGGGGCTCGAACAGTCCCAGCAGATCCTGATCCAGGTGCTCGCGCAGCGACAGCTCCACCCGCTCCTCGAGCTGCCGCTGGCGGTAGTGATCGAGCACCGTCTCCTCCATGTCCTCCACGTCCAGATCCTTCTCGGCCAGCTGCACCAGCGGCGACGCGCGGCCCACGCGCTTGATGACCTCGTCCACGTACTGGAGCTTCTTGAGCGCGCCCCAGCCTGCGTAGCGCTTGTGCCAGTCCAGGCCCGGCGTGAGCCACACCGCGAACGTCTCCGCGAAGTCCTCGTCCGGGTGCTTCTGCGCGTACCAGCCGGAGATGTGCACCACGTACTTGCGGCTGAACGGGCGCGGCTTGTACGTCTCATCGTAGGGCTTGGAGTAGTCCCCGAAGATCTTCCGCCACTCGTCCGTGTCGTAGAGGCGATAGGCGTAGTTGAAGGCGTGCCCGGCCTCATGGCGCAGGTACATGAGGATCTCGCGCTCCGTCTCCGCCTCTCCACCCAGCTCCGCCTCGATGGAGTGCAGCCGGGGATCCGCCAGGTAGAACGGCAGCCCGATCACCGGCACACCGGACGGGCAGCCCCACTGATCCGACAGGTAGCACTCCGGCCGGAACGAGAGGCCCTTGGCCTCCAGCTCGCTGTAGAGCTGGTGGATGTAGCGCTCCAGGGCCGTGCCCTTCAGGTGGAGCTTGAGATCCTTGATGCGGGCCTGGAGCAGCGCCTCGCGCTCTGGGCGGCGAGGTGACTCCGCCGCTTCGTGGGGGTCGGCGAGGGTCTTCTCGCGGAAGGTGATCTGGGAGGTCGATAGCATCGGGTCCCTAGGGGGGCCTCGAAGTCTAATGGCGAGCCCTTCGCGGTAAATTGGCCCCCTTCCAGGTACATGCAACCTACCGGAAAGACTGGATATTATGGGACCCAACGACCCTGTCTGGATGTAGGTATACCTGCCTGGAGAGGGCCCTGCTGCCTGGCGGGGCCTACTCGAAGACAGAGATGTCAGAGCCGCTGGAGCCCTGTTTCGGGGGCTTCTTGCTGGTTCCCGAGGATGGCTTCGCGACAGCCGGCAGCGTCACGTCCACCTGCATGGAGTCGCTGTCCGAGGCGCTGAAGTCCAGGGAGCGATCGACATCCTGGAAGCCCGAGAGCCGGAAGGTGAGCTTGTGCTTCTTCTCTCGGGAGAGCTTCAGGTCCAAGGGCGCGGTGCCGATCTGCACGCCCTCGTCGTTCAAGATGGCGGCGCCCGTGGGCGAGGAGCTGCACTTCACCAGGACCATCGGATTGACCGTGGGCGGTGGGGGCTTCGTCTCCTCCGGGGGAGCCTGGTTCTGCGGAGGCTGGGGCGTCTCCGTGCGATGCACCTCGACCACGTGCGGCGGTTGCGGGGGAGGGCTTCCTCCCGGCTTCAGGACCCACACCGCGGCGCCCGCTGCGAGCAGGAGCACGGGGAGGCCGATGAGCGCCGCCTTCTTGCCCGCGGACATGCCCTCGGGAGGAGGTGGAGCGGGAGGGGGCGGTGCCGCGGCAGGAGCCCGCTGGGACGTCCCGCCACCGGGACGAGACCGGCTGGCGGACGGCGCGCTGCCGGCGGCGCTCTTGGCGACAACGACGTTGGAAGGCAGGGAGCCCCGGGCCGGAGCGGAGGAAGAAGCCTTCGAGGGCCGCGCACTGTTGGCGCTCCCAGCCCTGCGCGCTCCGGAGATGCTGGGCCTGCTGCCGCTGCCACCGCCCTCGCGCCCGGCGGCCCCACCCGAGGGCCGCGCCTCCATCTGCTCGGCGGACAGGTTGGCCACCGAGTCCAGCATCGCCTCGATGAACTCCTCGGCGGACTGGAAGCGGTCCTCCTTTTCGCGCGCGAGCCCCTTCTGCATGAAGGCGTCGAGCTCGGCAGGGACCGGGGCGCCCTGGCGCTTGGTGTTCACCGGCGGCACGCTCTGCGTGAGCGCCGCGGTGAGCGCCTTGCGGACCGTGTTGGCGCCGTAGGGCGAGGTGCCCGTGAGGCAGAAGTACAGGACGCCCGTGAGAGAGTAGAGATCGGAGCGCTGGTCCACCAGCTCGCCGCCGGCCTGCTCGGGCGGCATGTACTGCGGCGTGCCGAGCACCTGGCCGGTGGAGGTGAGCTGATCCTCCTCGTCCTGCTCCAGGGCCTTCACCAGGCCGAAGTCCAGCACCTTGACGAAGTCCTTCCCGTCGAGCTGCTGGACCATGATGTTGTGCGGCTTGAGGTCGCGGTGGACGGCGTTCTGCTCGTGCGCGTGGGCCAGCCCTCGGGCGGCCTGCTCTAGGACATTCACCGCGCGGCGCAGGGACATGGGCCCGTCGCGCTTGACGATCTCCTTGAGGCTCTCGCCCTCCAGGAGCTCCATCACGTAGTAGCAGGTGCTGTCCGGGGCGCGGCCGAAGTCGTAGATGGTGATGACGTTGGGGTGGCGCAGGCGGCTGGCGACCTCGGCCTCGCGGCGGAAGCGCTCGAAGAAGGTGGGCGCGGCGGCCAGGGCGGGGTTCAGCGTCTTGACGGCCACCGGGCGCTGGACGGACGTCTGCGTGGCCCGGAACACCATGCCCATGCCGCCCTGACCGAGCACGCTCTCGATCTTGTAGCGGCCGTCAAGCACCGTCCCCAGGAGCGCCATGCTGGCGCCGGCACAGAGGTGATCGGGTCCATCGGTGCTGCCACAGTGGGGACAGGGGGAGGCCATTGGGGGCGGAGTATAGGCAACCCGCGCTTGGGGCCCAACCGGGTTTGCGCAGCGCGCCAAGGAGGCGGGCAGGCAACCAGCCTGTTCCCGGCGGCCCCTGGGGCTGTTACATCCCCCAGCCGCCATGAGCCTCCTCATCGCCCAGGACATCTGCCTCTCCTACGGCAAGAAGGTCCTCTTCGAAGACGCCAGCTTCACGCTGGGCCCGCGGGATCGCGTGGGCCTGGTGGGAGCCAATGGGACGGGGAAGAGCTCCCTGATGAAGATCATCGCCCGGGCGCAGCACCCGGACTCGGGGACGCTGACGTTTGCCCGAGGGACCCGTGTGGGCTACCTGCCCCAGGAGCTGATCGGCCTACCCGAGGGGACCGTGGTGGAGGCGGTGCTGAGCACGGTGCCCGGCCGGGACTCGCTGGCCGAGCGCCTGAAGAGCACCGAGGAGGCGCTCGCCCAGGCCCCGGACGAGGAGACCCAGCTCGAGCTGTCCCAGGAGCTGGCGGACCTGCACACGGAGCTGGACCACTTCGAGGAGCACTACGGCCGCCACCATGCCGAGCGGATCCTCAAGGGCCTGGGCTTCCGGGAGGCGGACCTGGCCAAGCCCACGGGGGCGCTGTCCGGCGGCTGGCGGATGCGTGCGGCGCTGGCGGGCCTGCTGCTCCAGGATCCGGATCTGCTGCTGCTGGACGAGCCCACCAACCACCTGGACGTGCCCACGCTCACGTGGTTCGACGACTTCCTGCGCAGATCCAACAAGGCGCTGATCCTGATCTCGCA
>Ga0190275_10000600_pt1 | contig 30256 bp, 19 predicted proteins | sample Popmic550T_FD_133745 | JGI IMG/M metagenome (GOLD analysis project Ga0190275, IMG submission 133745) | Populus adjacent soil microbial communities from riparian zone of Yellowstone River, Montana, USA - 550 T | ecosystem: Environmental > Terrestrial > Soil > Riparian zone > Trees stand | place...
ACGGCCCGCGCTCGCCTGAATGTCGCTTTCTCCTGTTTTTTCAACGCCTTGACCCGTGTGTAAAAAGATGTTGCTCAATTCGGAGTTTGCTGTTACCATCTAAAACGTGTTCGGGACGAGAGTTCTTCCCCGACATCCCTTCACGGTGGCCGCGCCTAATCCCTTTTGCGGCAGACAGGTGCGCGCTTCCCCTGCAAGGTCATCATTTCAACTACAGAGCCAGCGGAGCGTCAGAGTCCTCTTTCGGATTGTCGCGTCTCAGTCTCAGATGATAAGATTCAGCCGAGACGGACTCGTGCTTGTCCCCTCGCCATATCGAATTCTCCTCATCGGACGCTTCAACACATCTCCGACCTTGCTCCAGAAGAATAAATACCAGTAACATGGCTGCAACATCCGCCGATCAAGATCATCACTTGGACGATCCCATGACCAGCGTAACGGAAGAAAAGACCCCAATGTCGGAGCGTGCCCACGGCGCGCACGAGCGCACGCAGCGGCACGCGGGCGCGTGGGTCGAATTCCTTCGACGCTCCGACGTGAGCCGGCTCTGGTCTGAGCTTCAGCGTCTGGTCATCAACCATCCTCTCGTGCGCGCTTCGTACAGCGCGGGCCTTCTCGTCGAAGAGGGCGACCGCGGCAGCGCGTACCTCGATCTCACTCAAGAGCTTTTCGTCACGCTGCTCGCCAAGTCGCGCTTCCAGCACTACCTCGACGCCGCGATGACCGACGCCGAGATCGAATGCGAGATCGGCCAGATCGAGCTGACGAACCTGCTCACCGCCGAGCTTCGCAAGCGCCACCCCGAAAGCTACCGCCTCGCGCGACGCATCTCGACCATCATCCAGTCGAGCGCGAACTTCCGACGCCTCGACTCGTCCGCAGCGCCGGGCGAGGAAGAGCCGCACCGACGCCTAGTTGACCGCGTCTACGGTCTTCGCGAGTGGCGCGACGACAAGCCTCGCCGGGCACAGGCCGAGGTCGAGCAGCGCGTCCACATCATCCCCGTGCGCCAGCGCGACACGCGCATGGTCGGCTGCACGGGCGACTCGCAGATCATCATCAGCAACTCCGACCTCGAAGATTTAATCGTCTCCGTCCTCGAAGCCTGCGACGCGCCCGTTGACGTGCGGACGTTGCGCGGCCTAGTCATGTCGCGCCTGCCCGTGATGGACATTTATCTCGTGCCTATCGGCGGCGACGACGGCGACGAGGGTCGCGGGTTCGAGCCTGTGGACGGGCGCGAGAACCCGGAGCAGTCGCTTCTGCGCCGCGAGTCGGAGAACGAGGCCGCCAATTACGTTGACGAATTCCTGAAGGGCCTGCACGCAGCCGTGCGCGGCAAGAGCAAACAGTACGACCGCATGCTCGGCGTGCTGTGGTATTGTTACCTCAGCCCGGCGCACATCACGCAGCTCGAAGCAGCCGCGCGTTTGAGCGTCTCCGATTCGCTCGTCTCCGATTACCGACGCCGCATCGAGCAGCAGTTGCGCGCGCTCAACTTCACCGAGTTGGAAGAGGCACGCCGGTTCGAGCTTGCGCTGCGCGAACGCGTCCGCATGCTCGTCTGCGCGGGCGACGAGGAGGGCGTGCCGGCTTAAAAGTTACGCGCGGGACGACTCGCGCAACGGCGCGCGCCAAAATCGCGTCCGAGACAGCTCTGGAGCTACGGCAACATGGCCGGAAATTTTGGGCGCGATTCGCGCTCAAAGTTCTTTTTGGGCCTGTCATATTCGGTGAAAATTAACGCCCCTCGCCTCGCGAAAGTTTACGGCGGTCGTGTTGGGGCGAAGGCTTTACGAGTTTTCGGCGTGCCGCAGATGCCGTACAAACCCACAGCTTCCGACTACGAGCCGATGACTCCTTTGCGTCGCGCGCGCGCCTTTGAAGACGACGAAGGCGCGGGCTGGCCGACGCCGCGCGCGGAAGACGCGGACGCGTGGCCGGGCGGCGCGGGGGCGACGTTGACCGAGCGCGAAGGCGCTGAGTCCGGCGAAGAAGAAGAGACGGTCGGGGATGGCGCGCGACGCGTGGGCGAAAGGCGCAAAGACGACGCGCCGGACGCGCGCGCGTGGCCGCCTTTGAGGCGCGGGCACGCGGCCAGCTTCGCCGGGCTTCTGCTCTTCACGGCATTCGTATACTTCCGCCCTTACGAGCTTGTCACCGCGCTCGCGCCTCTCAAGACGGGCGCGTTCTGGATTGCCGCCGCGACGCTCGCCGTCTTCATCCCGACACAGTTCGCGCTCGAAGGCACACCGACGGCACGCCCGCGCGAGGTCAATCTCGTTCTGCTGCTCCTGCTGGCGGGGTTGCTGTCCGTGCCTCTGGCGATTGCGCCCGCGGAGGCTTGGGGCGCGTGGGTCGAGTTCGCGAAGGTCGTGACGATGTTCGTCGTGATGATCAACGTCGTGAGGACGGAGTCGCGACTGCGCGCGATGTTCTGGACGGCGCTGCTCGTCAGCGTGGTCTTGAGCTTGAGCGCGCTCGCCGACTACCGCGCGGGCCGGCTCAGCCTCAACGGCGCGCGCATAGAGGGCGTCATAGAGGGCGGGCTGTTCGGAAACCCGAACGACATGGCGCTCCACCTCGTCACGATGATCCCGCTCGTCGTCGGGCTGTTGTCCGTCGCGCGCGGCATCTCAAAGAAGATGCTCTACGGCGCTATGGCGCTTCTGATGCTTCTGGCGACGGTCGCGACGCTTTCGCGCGGCGGGCTTCTGGGCCTTGCGTGCGCGTCGTTCGTGATGGCGTGGAAGGTGGGGCGGCGCAGAAGGTGGCTGGTCGTGCTGGCGTTCGGCGCGGCGGGCGCGATCTTTCTGGTGCTGCTGCCCACGGAGTTTACCCTACGACTTTTGAGCATCTTCGGCGGCGAGGCCGACGGCGGCTCGGCGGTCGCGCGGCAGGGGCTGCTAATCAGATCGCTCTACGTCTCCCTGTTCAACCCGCTGCTCGGCATAGGGATGAACAACTTCCACATCGTCTCGATACAAGAGCAGGTGAGCCACAACGCGTACACGCAGGTGAGCGCCGAGATGGGAATGCCCGCGCTCATCCTCTACGCTATGTTCATGCTCTCGACGCTCAGGCGTCTGCGCCGCGTCGAGCGCGAGACGTTCGAGGATCGCGCCCGCGCGCGCGTCTATTACCTCGCCGTGGCCTTGCAGGCGAGCATAGTCGCGTACATGGTCAGCAGCTTCTTCGCGTCGGTCGCGTACCTCTGGTACGTCTACTACCTCGCGGGCTACGCGCTGTGCCTGCACCGCCTCTACGAGTCGAAGGGCGCGGAAGCATTCGGGCGCGCAGTGCGCCCGCGAGTCCGCGCCGCCGACGAAGGCGACGCCGGAGAAGACGGCGCGCTCGCGCGTGAGTCTGAAGACGTTTCATACGGGGCGGTCGCGGGACGGGGAATCGTATGAGCTTCGACAATGTCATGCGTATCTGTTTCTGGTCGTGCGCGGCGCTCGTCGCATACGCATACGTCGGCTACCCCGCGCTCGTCTGGGTCGTGAGCCGGCTGCGCCCGCGCCCCGTCCGGCGCGCGGAGTGGGAGCCGCGCGTCACCGTCATCATCACCGCGTACAACGAAGAGCTGGCGCTTGAGTCCAAGCTCGAAAACACGCTCGCGCTCGACTATCCCGCGGGCAAGCTCGAAATCATCGTCGCGTCGGATTGCTCCTCAGACCGCACGGACGACATCGCGCGCTCGTTCTCGCGGCGCGGCGTGCGCCTGCACAGGCAGACGGAGCGTCTGGGGAAGACCGCCGCGCAGAACGCCGCCGTCGAGCTTGCGCGCGGCGAAGTGATTTTGTTCTCCGACGCGACGACGCTCTACAGGCCGGACGTTCTGCGCGTGATTCTGCCGAGCTTCGCGGACGAGACGGTGGGCTGCGTCGCGGGCCGCCTCGTTTACGTTGACCCTTCCGACTCCGGCGTCGGGCGCGGCGCGAAATCTTACTGGGGCTACGAGACGTTTCTGAAGACGCACGAGAGCCGCGCCTGCTCGCTCATCGGCGCGTCGGGGTGTCTTTACGCCGTGCGACGCTCGGCCTACGTGCCGATGTATCACGAGGCTTGCAGCGACTTTCTCATCGCGACGAAGATGGTCGAGCAGGGCTTACGCGCCGTCTACGAGCCTGACGCCGTCTGCACGGAGGAGACGAACCGTCGGAGCGACCGAGAGCTTCGGATGCGCGTGCGCGTCATCGCGCAGACGTACACAGACCTGTGGCGGCACCGCGCGCTGCTGAACCCGCTTCGCGGAGGCTTCTACGCGGTCGAGCTTTTCTCTCACAAGATTCTGCGTTACGCCGTGCCCGTCCTTCTCGTCTTAATCTTGATCTCGTCGCTCGCGCTCGCGCCCGGCTCGGTCTTCTTCCTGCTCCTCGCGCTCGCGCAAGGTTGCTTCTACGCGGCGGCGGCGTTGGGCTGGCTCACGGAGCGCGCGGGGCGCAAGAGCCGTCTGCTCGCGCTGCCGCACTACTTCGTGCTGGCAAACCTCGCGTCGCTACTCGCGTTCGTGCAGTTTTTGCGGGGCGAGCGTTACGCGCGTTGGGACACGGCGCGCGAGCCGGTCGCGGCGGGCGGCGGCGCTCCCGCGGTCGCGGCGTCGCCCGCGGCGCGCGTCGAAAGGTCGGAGGTTTAGTCGAAGGGCAATGGAGGAGAGCGTCAAAAAAGAGACCTCGCTGACGGCGCGCGCGTTCTGGCTGATGTTCGCCAAGACGATGGGCTTCGCCTTCACGTTCATACTGCCGCCGCTGCTCGTGCGCCGCCTGACGCAGACCGAGTACGGCCTCTTCAAGCAAATCTTCCTAGTCGTCGGCACGGCGACCACGCTGCTCCCGCTCGGCTTCGGCATGAGCGCGTACTACTTTCTGCCGCGCGAGGACGAGCGCCGGCGCGCGCAGGTCGTCTTCAACATACTCCTGTTCACCGCGGCGGTCGGGGCCGTGGGCGGCCTCGCGCTCGTCCTGCGCCCCGCGCTGCTCGGCCACGTCTTCAGCGACTCGACGCTCGTCGAGTACGGGCCGCTCGTCGGCGTGGTCGTGTTCTTCTGGGTTGTCTCGTCGTTCCTAGAGACCGTGGCGGTCGCCAATCAGGAAACGCGCGTCTCCACGGTCTTCATCATCTGCGCGCAACTTACGAAGACGCTCTTCATGCTCGGCGCACTGTTCGCGTTCGGCAGCCTTCGCGCGCTCGTTCTGGCCGCGCTCGCGCAGGGTGTGTTGCAGACCGCGATACTGCTCGGCTACATGCGCTCGCGCTTTCCGCGCTTCTGGCGCGGCTTCGACTGGGGGATGATGCGGACGCAGTTGGCCTACTCGATGCCGCTCGGCTTCGCGGGGCTGCTCTACATCGTCCAGACAGACCTGCACAACTATTTCGTCTCGCACAGCTTCAGCGCGGCTGACTTCGCAATCTACTCGGTCGGCTGTCTTGAGCTGCCGCTCGTCGGCATGCTCCGCGAGTCAATCAACTCGGTGATGATCCCGCGCGTCAGCTTTTTGCAGAGAGAGGGCCAGACGCGCGAGATCATAGAGCTTACGGCGCGCGTGATGCGGAAGCTTGCGGCCTTCTTCTTCCCCGTGTACGCCTTCTTCATGATCGCGGGGCGCGACTTCATCGCGTTCCTGTTCACGCCCGCGTATCTTTCGAGCTGGCCTATCTTCGCGCTCAACCTGACGGTGCTGCCCTTCATGGTCGTCGCGCTCGACCCGCTCGTGCGCGCCTACGCGGAGCATCGCTACTTCCTGCTCAAGCTGCGCGTCCCGATGTTTTTCGTGCTAGTCGCGGGGCTTTGGTTTGGGGTTGCGCGCTTCGGTCTGCTCGGCGCGGTCGGCGCGGTCGTTCTTGTCACCGTGCTGGAGCGACTCGCGCTGCTCGCTAAGTTCGGGCGCGTGCTGGAAGTGTCGCGGCTGCATCTGCCGCTCTTCAAGGACGTGGGTAAGATCGCCCTCGCGTCGGTCGTGGCCGCCGCAGTGGCCGCGCTCGTGCGCGTCTTTCTGCCCGGCGTCAAACCCTTCTACGCGCTTGCGGCGTGCGGCGTCGCGTTCGGCGCGGCCTACGTGGGCGCGATACTTCTGCTGAAGGTCGTCACCGGCGAAGAGTTGAACATGGTGCGCGCCCGCGCGGCGCGTTTGCAGCGGCGCGTCTACTTAAAGCGCGCCGCAGACCCTTTGGCTTGAGGAGGACTTTCGAGAGATGTGCGGCATCGCCGGGTTCGCCGGTGAAAACTCAGGACTCTCCACCGACGAGCGCGCCGACGTGCTCGAACGGATGTGCCGCGTTATACGTCACCGCGGGCCGGACGATCAGGGCACGCTGGTCGCGGACGGCGTCGCGCTCGGAATGCGTCGGCTCTCGATCATTGACCTCGCGGGCGGCCATCAGCCTATGTCGGGCGAGGACGGCACGATCACGCTCGTCTTCAACGGAGAGATTTACAACTACCGCGAATTGCAGCCCGAGCTTGGGGCGCGCGGGCACGTCTTCCGCACAAGCTCGGACACGGAGACAATCGTCCACGCATACGAGGAGAAAGGCGCGGCCTGCGTCCAAGACCTTCGCGGCATGTTCGCCTTCGCGGTGTGGGACGCGCGCAAGCGCGAGCTGTTCATCGCGCGCGACCGCGCGGGAAAGAAGCCTCTCTTTTACACCGTGACGCCGCGGGGCACGCTCGTCTTCGGCTCGGAGCTGAAGTCTCTGCTCGAACACCCGGAGGTCGAGCGCGAGATTGACCTCGAAGCCCTCGACGCGTACCTCACGTTCGGCTACGTGCCCGACCCGCTCTCGATTTTGCGCGGCGTGCGTAAGCTCCCGCCGGGGCATCACCTGACTTTCAAGGATGGGCGCGTCCGCGTCGAGCGCTACTGGGATTTCGAGTACGAGACAGTCGAACAGCGGCGCGAAGAGGATTACATCGAGGAGCTTCGCGCGCTTCTCGACGAGTCGGTGCGCCTGCGCCTGATAGCGGACGTGCCGCTCGGCGCGTTCCTTTCGGGCGGAGTTGATTCGAGCGCGGTCGTCGGACTCATGGCGCGCAACACCTCGCGCCCGGTCAAGACTTTTTCCATCGGATTCCGCGAGGACGCCTACGACGAGCTTCACTACGCGCGCCTCACCGCGAAAGCCTTCGCGACGGATCATCACGAGTTCATCGTCACCCCCGAAGTCTGCCGCGTAATTGACGAGCTTGCATGGCACCTCGACGAGCCTTTCGCGGACTCCTCAGCCATCCCGACCTACGCCGTCTCCAAGCTCGCGCGCCAGCACGTCACGGTCGCGCTTTCGGGCGACGGCGGCGACGAGCTTTTCGCTGGCTACACGCGCTACGGCATCGAGCGAAGGCGCGCGCCGTTCGCCCGCGTGCCGCGCCTCGTGCGTCAGGGTTTGATGCGCCCCCTGAGCCGCAGACTCCCGCACGGAGCGTGGGGGCGCAACTATCTGCACAACGTATCGCTCGACCCCGTCAGCCGGTATCTCGACAGCGTCTCTTTCATGGCGGGCCTCGACAAGCTCGCGCTCTACACCGAAGACTTTCGCGCGCGCCTCGGCGACGCGGACGCCCCCGCCGCCATCTTTCGCGAGCACGCCGCGCGCGTCCGCACGAATGATCCGCTCGACACGCTGCTCTACCTCGACAGCAAGACGTACCTGCCGGGCGACATCCTCACGAAAGTTGACCGCATGAGCATGGCCGTCTCTCTGGAAGCGCGCGTGCCTTTGCTCGACCACAAGCTCATCGAGTACGTCACGCGCATTCCGGCCTCGCTCAAGATGAAGGGTTCCGAGACGAAGCACATCTTCAAGCGCGCGGTGCGCGGCCTCGTGCCCGACGAAATACTCGACCGGCCCAAGCAGGGATTCGGCCTGCCGATTCAAAAGTGGATCAATCAGGAGCTGCGCGACTACATACGCGACGTTCTCTTCGACCCGCGCACGCGCGCGCGCGGCTACTTCGATCAAACTTACGTCGAGCTGCTCTACGACGAGCACGACCGCGGGCGGCGCGACAACACGGGCCACCTCTGGACGCTCTTCATGCTGGAGCTTTGGCACAGAACCTTCCTCGACTCGCCGGCGACGGCGCGTCGCGTCGAGCCTGCCGCGACGGTCGGCGCGGGCGGCGTGCTATTTTAGGAAGGAGACGCGAAGGGCGCGGCAGCCGCGCGCCGCAGCGAGCGACCGAAAATAGGTAATCCAACGAACGCCCAATGAGCTTCAACGTCCTACATCTCACGAACAGCTTCCAACAGGGCGGCTCCGAACGTCAGGCCGTGCAGCTCGCGCGCCTGCTTCAGTCGTCGGGCCGCTGCCGCGTGCATCTGGCCGCGCACGACGCGAAGGGCGCGCTGCTCGAAGAGGCGCGCGACGTTGTCGGGGGCGACGTGCAGGAGTTTCCGCTGACGAGCTTCTACGACCTCAACGCCGCGCGACAACTCCGACGCCTCGCGGCCTACATGCGCGAGCGCGAGATAGCCGTCGTCCACGCGCACGACTTCTACACGAACGTCTTCGGCATGGCCGCCGCCGCGCTCGCGCGCACGCCCGCGCGCGTCGCCTCGAAGCGCGAGACGGGCGGCATGCGAACCACGGCGCAGGCGTTCGTCGAGCGTCAGTCCTTCAGGCTCGCGCACGCCGTCGTCGTCAACGCCGACGCCGTGAAGAGACATCTCGCGGGCGAGGGAGTTTCCGAAAGCAAGATCGTCACCGTCCACAACGGTCTGGACACGAGCCGCGTGTCTGTCCCCGACGACTGGCGTCGTGAAGACGCTCTCGCCGCGCTCGGACTCCCCGCCGCGGGCGGGCGGCGCTTCGTCACAATCGTCGCGAACTTGCAGCACGAAGTTAAAGACCACCCGACGTTCCTGCGCGCCGCCGCGCGCGTGAGCGCGTCACGTCCCGAAGCGGCCTTCGTCCTCGCGGGCGAGGGGAGGCTGACGGAAAGCCTTCGAGGGCTGGCGGCGCAACTCGGAATCGCGGACAGCACGTTCTTCATCGGTCGCTGCGCGCGCGTCGCAGACCTGCTCGCCGTCTCCGACGTGTGCGTCTTAAGCTCGAAGGCCGAGGGCTTCTCGAACTCGATACTTGAGTACATGGCCGCAGGTCGCCCGGTCGTCGCGACGGACGTGGGCGGCGCGCGCGAGGCCGTGGCCGAGGGCGAGACGGGCTATCTCGTAAGTCCCGGCGACGACGAGACGCTGGCCGCGCGCGTCGTCTCGCTGCTCGCCGAGCCTGAACGCGCGCGCGAGATGGGCGAGCGTGGCCGTCGCATCGTCGAGCAAAAATTCTCCTGCGAGGCGCAGCTCAAAGCTACGCTCAAACTTTACGAAGGGCTTCTCGCGCGCACGCGCCGCGCGGAGTTGCGTGCGGTCGAAGGCGCTCAACACAAAAGCATCTGAGTCGAAGGATGGTCGAGCAGAATTGAAGGATGGTCGAGCAGACTAAAGAGAGGGCGGTGAGTCGTTGGGGCGCGGACGCGGGCCTCCGGGCGGAAGCACGCGAGTCCGTCGGGCGCGGCGGCGCGGGCATGGACGCCGACGCCGCGCGTCGCGCTCCGCTCCGCGTTCTAATCATCGCGCCCTCGCACGACATACTCGGCGGCCAGTCAATCCACGCCGCGCAACTCGTCCGCGAGCTATCGAAAGAGCCTACGCTGCGCGTCAGCTTCCTCCCCATCAACCCGCGCGCGCCCGGCGTGCTGCGCCGCTTGCAGAAGATAAAGTACGTCCGCACCGTCGTCACGTCTTTCATCTATCTGGCTAAGCTGCTCGCTCGCGTCCCGCGCTACGACGTGATTCACGTCTCTTCCGCGGCTGACACGGGCTTCGTGCTGGCGACGACTCCACCCGTCGTCGTCGGCAAGCTCTTCGGAAAGCGCGTCGTGCTCAACTACCACGCCGGACAGGCCGAGGAGCATCTGCGCGACTGGGGCCGCACCGCCAAGCCCGTCATACGCATGGCCGACGCTACGGTCGTCTCTTCGGGCTGGCTCGTTGACGTGTTCGCGCGCCACGGCCTGAAGGCCCGCGCCATCTTCAACCACGTCGAGCTTGAGGCGCTCCGCTTCCGCGAGCGCCGACGCCTGCGCCCCGCCTTCCTGTCGAACCGCAACTTCGACCCGATCTACAACGTACCGTGCGTGCTGCGCGCCTTCGCGCTGATTCAGAAGCGATACGCGGACGCGCGCATGACGGTCGCGGGCGACGGCGCGCAACGCGCGGAAGTCGAACGAGTGGCGCGCGAGCTTGAGCTGCGAAACGTCGAGTTCACGGGCCTGCTCGCGCCCGGCGAGATGCCGCGGCTCTGCGACGCGGCGGACATCTACCTCAACGCGTCGAACGTGGACAACATGCCGCTCTCCATACTCGAAGCGTTCGCGGCGGGGCTTCCGGTCGTGACGACGAACGCGGGCGGCATCCCTTACATCGTCGAACAGGGGCGGACGGGGTTGCTCGTCGAGAAAAATGATCACGAGGCTATGGCCGCCGCCGCGTTGCGCCTGCTCGAAGACGAAGACCTCGCTTCGCGGCTCGCGCTCGCGGCTCGCGCCGAGTGCGACAAGTACGAGTGGGCCGCGGTGCGCGGCCAGTGGCTCGATTTTTACGAAGAGGTCGCAGGTAGGGAGGAAGCAGTCGCGCCCTGAGTGGCGCGCGGCGAAAGCCATGTGCGGGATTAACGGGATAGCTTTGTCGAGCCGCTCGCGCGAGACGCTTGACGTGCGCCTGCTCAAGCGTATGCGCGACGTGATAGCGCACCGCGGGCCGGACGACGCTGGCGTTTACGTTGACGGCAACGTCGGCTTAGGGCACCGACGCCTGAGCATCGTTGACGTGGCCGCCGGCCACCAGCCGATGACGAACGAGGACGGCTCGCTCCGCATAACCTACAACGGCGAAATCTACAACCACGCGGATTTTCGCGAAGAGCTTGAGGCGCGAGGCCACGTCTACCGCACGCACTGCGACACGGAGACGATACTGCACCTCTACGAGGAGCGCGGGGCGGACTGCGTCCGAGACCTTCGCGGCATGTTCGCCTTCGCCATCTGGGACGCGCGCAAGCGCGAGCTGTTCATCGCGCGCGACCGCTTGGGCGTGAAGCCTCTGTACTACGTCCAACGCGAGGACGGCTCGCTCTTCTTCGCCTCAGAGATAAAGGCTCTGCTGGAAGCCCGCGCCGTCGCGGCTGAGCTGAATCACGCCGCGCTTCCAGACTATCTGGCGAACCACGCGACGAGCGGCGACGAGACTCTGTTTCGCGGCGTGCGACGCCTGATGCCCGGACACACGATGACTTGGCGCGACGGCGAGCTGAAGATCGAAGAATACTGGGACGTTCATTTCGCGCGCGAAGAAGGCGACGACGCACAGCACGACTCTCATCGGAGCGACGAGGATTACGTCGCCGAGTGGGCGGAGATGTTCCGCGAGTCGGTGCGCCTGCGCCTGATGGCGGACGTGCCTTTGGGGATGTTCCTTTCGGGCGGGATTGACTCGTCGGCCATCGCGGCGGTGATGAGCGGGATGACCAGCGAGCCTGTGAAGACCTTCTCCGTCGCCTTCGCCGAGCGCGAGGCCAACGAGCTTGAGTACGCGCGCGAGGTCGCACGCGCCTTCAAGACCGACCACCACGAAATCGTCGTCAGCCCCGAAGAGTTCTTCGGCGCGCTCCCCACGCTCGTCTGGCACGAGGACGAGCCGATAGCGCACCCTTCGAGCGTCGCATTGAACTTCGTCTCGCGCCTCGCCGCGCGCCACGTCAAGGTCGTGCTGACGGGCGAGGGGAGCGACGAGATGCTCGCGGGCTACGGTCGCTATCGTAAGACCGTCTACAACCTCGCGCTCGGCGCGCGTTATCACGGCCTCGCGCCCGCCGCGCTGCGCCGCGCCGTCGCACGCGCCGTCGAGTCTCTGCCCGCACGTTCGCGCGCGCGCCGTAAACTCGCGCGCACCTTCCTTTGCCTTGCGCCGGACATCGAGACGATCTACTTCGACAACTTCTCCGTCTTCTCGCGCGCGATGCAGCGCGAGCTGCTGACGGCGGAGGCGAAAGAGCGAGTCGGCTCTTTAGACCCGTACCGCCACGTCACCGAGTATCTTGGGAAGACGGACGCGGAGAGTTTGCTCGAACGTCTGCTCTACGTGGACACGAAGACGTACCTGCACGAGCTTTTGATGAAGCAGGATCAGATGAGCATGGCCGCTTCAATCGAGAGCCGCGTGCCTTTCCTCGACCACAAGCTCGTCGAGCACACGGCCCGCCTGCCTGAGCGTATGAAGCTGCGCGGCCTGACGACGAAGTACATTCTGCGGCGCGCGATGAAGGGCGTGCTGCCCGAACGGATTCTCACGCGCCCGAAGATGGGATTCCCCGTGCCCGTGGGCGCTTGGCTGCGCGGTCGCTTCCGAAACGTGATTGACGAGCACGTGCTGGGCGAGCGCGCTTTGGATCGAGGGCTGTTCGAGCGCGAGTATGTGCGCGGTCTGGTCGCGCGCCACCAGTCGGGCGCGGAAGATCATTCGGATCGATTGTGGGCGCTCGTCAATTTTGAAATCTGGCTCCGCCGGTTCGTTGACGGCGAGGGCGCGGCGGACTCTTCGTGCGAGCGCGCGGAGCTTACCGCCGTCAACGCTTGAGGTCTGCGCTGAGATAAGCGGGAGGCGTTAAAGAAAAAGTTGCGAATACTCTGGCTCAAGACCGAGCTGCTTCACCCTGTGGACAAGGGCGGCAAAATCCGCACTTACCACATGCTCAAAGAGCTGAAGCGAGAGCATCACGTCACGTATCTGACGCTCGACGACGGCGCGGCGGGCGAGCAGGCGCGCGAGCGCGCATCCGAATACTGTCATGAGCTTGTACGCGTCCCGCACCGCACGCGCGCAAAATTCACCGCGGGGTTCTACGCGGAGCTTGCCGCCAACGTCTTTTCGCGCCGCCCCTACGCGCTCGCGAAGTACGAGTCGGCTGAGATGCGGCGCGAGGTCGCGCGGCTCGCGTCGGGCGGCGCGTTCGACGTGCTGGTGTGCGACTTTCTCACGCCTGCGGTGAACCTGCCCGCCCGCTTGCCGTGCGCGACCGTGCTGTTCCAGCACAACGTCGAGGCGATGATCTGGCGGCGGCACTACGAGACGCAGCGCAGCCCGCTCAAGAAAGCGTATCTCTACGAACAGTGGCGCAAGACGCGCGCCTTCGAGCGCGAGACGTGCCGCCGCTTCGACCACGTCGTCGCCGTCTCGCGCGAAGACCGCGAAGTGATGGAGCGCGAGTACGGCGTCCGAGAAATAACGGACGTGCCGACGGGCGTTGACACGGAGTTCTTCAGGCCAACCGGCGAGGGGCCGCGCGAGGCGCGGGGGCTTGTGTTCACAGGCTCGATGGACTGGCTGCCGAACGAGGACGCGATACGCTTTTTCACCGCCGAGATTATGCCGCGCGTCAGGCGCGAGATGCCCGACGCGACTCTGACGGTCGTCGGGCGCAACCCTTCGCCGGGACTCGTCGCGCTCTCGGAAAGCGACGCCTCCATCAAAGTCACGGGGCGCGTCGAGGACGTGCGGCCTTACCTTGAGCGCGCCGCCCTCTTCGTCGTCCCCATACGCATCGGCGGCGGCACGCGCCTGAAGATTTACGAGGCGATGGCAATGGAGAAGCCCGTCGTCTCGACGACAATCGGCGCGGAGGGGTTGCCCCTGAGCGACGGCGCGGAGCTTCTGATAGCGGACGCGCCGGAGGAGTTCGCCTCGGCAATCGTGCGCGTGCTGCGCGACGACGATCTGGCGCGCACGCTGGCCGCGCGCGCCGCGTCGAAGGTCAGGCAGCTTTACGGGTGGGACAAGGTCGCCGAAGCGTTCGCAAACGCTTGCCTGCTCGCCGCGCAGTCGCGCGAGCGCGGCGGCGAAGCCGAGGCGCTCGCGCGCGGCTCCCGCAACAGTCCGACCGACCGCTTCGCCGACACGGGCGCGAAGTCTTGAGCGGCAGATTATAGAAAAGGGATTCATGATGAGATTGTCTGTTTTCGGTTTGGGTTACGTCGGCTGCGTCTCCGCCGCCTGCTTCGCGAAAGAGGGGCACGAGGTGGTCGGCGTTGATGTCAACGAGACGAAGGTCGGGATAATCAACGGCGGGCGCAGCCCCATCGTCGAGGCGGGCATCGGCGACCTCATCGGCGAGATGGTCTCGGCGGGACGACTGCGCGCGACGACCGACACGGCGGAGGCAATCGCGGCGACCGAAGCGACGCTCGTCTGCGTCGGCACGCCGTCGAACGCGAACGGTAGCCTCGACCTGACTTTCGTTAAGCGCGTGTGCAAGGAGATCGGCGCGGCGCTCGAAGCAAAGCGCGCGCGGCACACGGTCGTCATGCGAAGCACGATGCTGCCCGGCACTATCGAGTCGGTCGTCACGCCCGCGCTCGAAGTCTATTCGGGCAAGAAGGCCGGGCGCGATTTCGGCGTCGCGGTCAACCCGGAATTCCTCCGCGAAGGCTCTTCGCTCAAAGACTTCTACGCGCCCCCGTTCACGCTCATCGGCGCGGACGACGAGGACACGGGCGCGCTGGTGCGACGCCTCTACGGCGGCATTGACGCGCCCTGCTTCGTCACCTCGACGAAGGCCGCCGAGATGGTGAAGTACGCGTGCAACTGTTTCCACGCGCTGAAGGTGAGCTTCGCCAACGAGATCGGGAACGTCTGCAAAGGACTCGGCATAGACAGCCACGAGGTGATGAGCGTTTTCTGTCAGGACACGAAGCTCAACCTCTCGCCCTATTACCTCAAGCCCGGCTTCGCCTTCGGCGGCTCGTGCCTGCCTAAAGATTTGCGCGCGGTCATCTACAAGGCGAAGGAGTTGGACGTGGAAGTGCCGCTGCTCGCGGCGACGCTTCAGAGCAACCGCATGCAGATCGAGCGCGCCGTCGAGATGGTTCTCGCGGCGGGGAGCAAAAAAATCGGCGTGCTCGGCTTCAGCTTCAAGGCCGGCACGGACGACCTGCGCGAGTCGCCGATGGTCGCCCTCATCGAGACGCTCATCGGCAAGGGGATGCAGCTCGCCATCTACGACCGCGACGTTTCGCTCGCGCGTCTGTTCGGCGCGAACAAGGAGTACATCGAGCGCGAGATTCCGCACGTCTCACAACTGATGCGCGCGAGCGTGGGCGAGGTGCTGGATCACGCGGACGTAATTGTCGTCGGCAACAAGGCCGAGGAGTTCCGCGAGGTCGCCGCGGGTCTGCGCGCCGACCAGACGTTGATTGACCTCGTGCGGCTCTTCGACGCTCCGCCCGGCGCGGGCAAGTACGAGGGCATCTGCTGGTGAGAAGCCTCGCAGCGCCGCGAGAGCTTGCACGCCGCGAGAGGCGTTGATGTCGCTTAGCAGTCCCTTCCGAGTTTTGAAGACGGCGCGCGCGCGTCGCGTGTTGCTGCTCGCGCTCGTCGCTCTGGCCGCGTGGCCGCTCGTGGCGCGCGTGGCCGCGCGTGCTTTGATAGTGAGCGCGGAGCCGCGGAGCGCGGACGCGGTCGTCGTGCTGGCCGGCTCGTCGGCGTATGAAGAGCGCGCGCGGCGTGCGGCGGAGATTTTCCGCGAGGGGCGCGCGACGAAAGTCTTGCTGACCGACGACGGGGAGGCGGGCGGGTGGTCGCAGGAGCTTGAGCGCAACCCGCGCTTCGTCGAGCGCGCCGCGAAAGAGCTTGCACGCGCGGGCGTGCCGCGTGAAAGCGTGGAGACGCTGCCGCAGATCGTTTCAAGCACGCACGACGAAGCGTTGCTCGTTCGCGAATACGCGCGTGCGCGCGGCTTGCGCTCGATATTGATCGTCACGTCCGCCTATCACTCGCGCCGCGCGCTGTGGACTTTCCGGCGCGTTCTCGAAGGGAGCGGCGTCGCCGTCGGCCTTGAGCCGGTCGCGCCGGGCGAGCAGATGCCGACGATTGGGACTTGGTGGCTCACCTTGCGCGGCTGGCGCGTCGTCGCGGGCGAGCATTTGAAGATGGTCTACTACAGGATGCGGTATTGATGAGGGGTAAAGGATGAGCACACACGCCATCGAGGTCAGCCGCGGGGAGCGTTTCAAGTTCGGCGAGAACTGGTCGCGCTTCCTCGCCGTGCTCGACGACGAGCGCATAGGCGAGGCCACGAACTCGCTCAAGGCGATGCTTGAGACGGAAAGCCTCGCGGGCAAAAGTTTCCTCGACATAGGCTCGGGGAGCGGGCTGTTCAGCCTCGCCGCGCGTAGGCTGGGCGCGCGCGTCCACTCGTTCGACTACGATCCGCAGTCGGTCGCCTGCGCGCTTGAGCTAAGGCGGCGCTACTTCGACGGCGACGACGGTTGGACGATAGAAGAAGGCTCGGCGCTCGACGCCGAATACGTGCGCTCGCTCGGAGAGTTCGACATCGTGTACTCGTGGGGCGTGCTGCATCACACGGGGAGCATGTGGCAGGCGCTTGAGAACGCCGCGCTGCCGGTGGCTGTTGGCGGGCGGCTCTTCATCGCCATCTACAACGACATGGGCGGCAAGAGCGCGCGCTGGAAGTGGATCAAGAAGACTTACAACGAGCTGCCGCGATACCTTCGGACGCCGTTTGCCGCCGCCATGAGCGCGCCCAACGAGGCGCGTTCAATCCTGCGCGCACTCGTCCTGCGCCGTCCCGGCGAGTACGTGCGCTCGTGGACTGAGTACGGGCGAAGGCGCGGCATGAGCCGCTGGCACGACATCGTTGACTGGGTGGGCGGCCACCCTTACGAGTACGCGAAGCCCGAAGAGATTTTCGACTTCTACCGCGCGCGCGGCTTCGCGCTGACGAAGATGAAGTGCGGCGGCGTCGGACTCGGATGCAACGAGTTCGTTTTCGTGAGGGAGGAGCGGGCGCACTCTTAGGAGCTTGCGCCGAACGTCCTGCTTCTACACAGCTATTTTTTTAGGGCCGCGCGAAAGTGTTTATGCGAGACGGCGTGCGAGAGATGGGCGACGTGGGGCGGTCGCGGCGGCTTGCGAAAGTCGCTTGGCCGCTGCTGATTGTGCTGCTCGTCTGCTCCGGCCTCGCGCTCGTCTTCGCGCAGAGGCGTCGGACTGTCACGCCGCCCGCAGGCAACAGCGCCGCAGGGCCGCGTGCGATTAACGTCCGCGCGGGCGGCAGCCTGCAACGCGCGCTCGAAGAGGCGCGGCCCGGCGACACGATTGTGCTGGAAGCGGGCGCGTCCTTCACCGGGCCGTTCACGTTGCCGAACAAGGGCGCGTCAAACGAGTGGATAACGCTGCGCTCGTCCGCGCCCGACTCGGCGATGCCCGCCGAGTCCGAGCGCGTCACGCCCTCAGCCGCGCCGCTCCTCCCCAAACTGCTCTCGCCCGGAGACGGCGAGGCCGCGTTGCAGACCGCGTCGGGCGCGCACCACTACCGCCTCGTCGGTCTGGAGATAAGGACGGCGACAGCCGACGCGCTCGTGTACGACCTCGTGAAGTTGGGCGACGCTTCGCCCGCTCAGAACTCGCTCGACAAAGTTCCGCATCACCTCGTCCTCGACCGCTGCCTCATCACGGCCTTCCCCAAGCAGACCTTAAAACGCGGCATCGCGCTCAACAGCGCGGAGACAACCGTCGTCAACTCGCACGTCGCGGGCTTCAAGTCCGCGGAGCAGGACTCGCAAGCCATCGGTGGTTGGAACGGCCCCGGCCCGTTCCGCATCGTCAACAACTACATCGAGGCCGCGGGCGAGAACCTCTTGTTCGGAGGCGCGACGCCCGCCATACGCGGCCTCGTGCCGTCGGACATCGAGATAAGACGCAACCACTTCTTCAAGCCTCTCTCGTGGCGTCGCGGCGAGCCTTCGTATGCGGGCGCGCGTTGGAGCGTCAAAAATATCCTGGAGCTTAAAAGCGCGCGGAGGGTCGTTATAGAAGCGAACGTGCTTGAGAACTGCTGGGGCGATGTCAGCTCTGGCTACGGCACGATCAACCTCACCGTGCGAGGCGACAGCGGGCCGCAGGCGACGATAGAGGACGTGCTGATTCAGAACAACATAGTGGCGCACGCGCCGAACGGACTGAACATTCTGGGCAGAGACACATCGCAGCCAAGCGGACGCGGGCGCGGCGTAAGGGTCGTCAACAATCTCTTCGTGGACATTGACGGGAAACGTTGGGGCGGCGACGGCGAGTTTCTGAAGTTGAGCGACATGCCGGGGGTCGTCGTGGATCACAACACGGTTCTGCACACGGGAAACGTGCTGACAATCTACGGCCCCGCAAGCGAAGGCTTGGTCTTCACGAACAACCTTCTGCCGCACAACTCATACGGCCTCATCGGACAGGATCGAGCCTCCGGCACGGACACGCTTCGCGCTTACGCGCCCGGCGCAATCGTCCGCCGCAACCTCATCGCGGGCGCGGACGCGAGGGCGTACCCTTCGGATAATTTCTACCCGACGAAGTTAGCGAAGATGGATTTAGCAGACCTCGCGGGCGGCGACTACAGCCTCGCGCCGGGCAGCGCTTACAGAGGGAAGGCGACCGACGGAAGAGATGTCGGCTGCGACTTCCGCATGCTTAACGAAGCGACGGCGGGAGTCGTGCGTCGTTGATGCGACGCGCGCGAGCGTCGAGTCAGCTCAGCGCCTCTCTCAACATCGCCTCGAACCTCTCGGCCACGGAGGCGACTTCATAAATCCTACGCACTTCTGGATTGCCCCACAGTCGCCGCTCCTCCCGGTTTCGAGAGAGGAAGGTGAGAAAGGCCTGCGCGGCCCGCCGCATCGCTTCGTCGTCCGAGGGGTCTGCCGTCCAGCCGCCGAGTCCCTTTATCAATTCGTCGGACGCGCCCGGCGGCGTGAGGCCGAGAATGGGGCGGCCCGCGCCGATGTAATCAACGAGCTTCGACGGAAGGAAGACGCTTCGCGCGGCTGGCGCGTCAATGATCAGAAGTCCGTCCGCCTCGGCTGCGAGCGAAAGGCTCTCGGCGTAGTTGACGGGCGGCCTCAACGTCACAAGCCCTTCGGGCAGACCTTCGAGGCCCGACTCGGCGAGCGCTTCGGTCGTGACCGAGCCGATAAGCTCGAAGCGGACGCCTTCAAGCAGGCGCGGCGAAGCGGAGAGTATAGCGCGCAGCGTCTCGGCCAGCGGGCGCGGCGTGCGCCTGCCGTAGAACTCGCCCGTGTAGCGGACGATTATTTCGTCGCCGCTTCCGCCCGCGCCCCGCGCGTAGAGCGTTGAATCGAAGCTGTGCGGCAGCACGCGCGCCTTGCTCTTCCACGCGGTCGGGTATTTCGCCATCACGAGGTCAACGGTCTCGCGCGAGGTGAAGACGAGCATGTCCGCGCCGTTCATCACTCTCCGCTCTAGCGAGAGGTTTACACGTCGCGCCAGCGGGCCATGACGGTTGAAGGGATTGTCCATCCACGGGTCGCTGAAGTGCGCGATCAAAGGGACGCCGAATCGCTCCTTGAGCTTCAGGCCGGCGAGGTGGTCGCTCATCGGCTGGCCGAAGCTAACGACGAGGTCGGGTTTGTAGTCGTGCCGGTTCGCGAACTCTCCGACCGCGCGAAGGGCGGGCCGAACCCAAGAGGCATACTGGTCTGGAATCTTGCCCCACACGGGCAGACGCAGTCGCGCGGCAACGGCGTCCGCGCGCGCGCGCAAGCGGCTCGCGGGGAAAGGGACGCGCAGGCACGCGCGCAAACGCGACTCCGCGTCCGGCTCTATAGTAGGGTCGCGTCGCGCGCCGCGCTCGTCGGCGCAGACGAGTGTCGTGCTGAAGGGAATGCTCCTGAGCAGCCGCGCGACCTGACTTGAACGCGGATAGGCGAGCGGCGGGTAAGAGAACGAGACGGCCAGCAGTTCAGTAGGCGCGTCGCCGGGGCGCGTTGGTTGATTCGATGTCATCTCAGATTCTTCAGTCCGTAAGGCTGTCGGAACTGCCAAGCGCTCTCGGCCTCCGAATTATACCCGGAATCGAAGCGCCTAAATTTTTAATCCGCGTAAGCCGCCCGGTGATAGAATAATCTTGCCCGCGGCGCGCGAGGCCGGACGACCAGAGGCTAACCGATTCCCGTGAACAAGATCGTATAACTCCACGCCCTTCTCTCAAGAATTTCCACATACATGATGGGTTCGCAAGTGGCAAAGGCGCTCGAATCGCTCCGCTGGCTCCCTGCCTACGGATGGCAGCGGCTCGCGCGGCGCGCAAGCGGCGTGGGCGTCGCGCACCTCATCATCGCGCTCGCGGATCACTTCGAGCCGGCCTACATGCCCGAAGCCCCGCACGACTTCGCGCCGCTCGACGTACAGGAGCGACGGCTCGAAGAGTGGTGCCGCGTGTACCCGAAAATCTTCGACCGCTGGCGCGACGCCGACGGCTTCCCGTTCCGCCACACCTACTTTTCGCCCGCCGAGCAGTATCACAAACATCTGACCGAGCAACTGGCCGAGCATTGTCACGACGGCTGGGGCGAGATAGAGATTCACCTTCACCACGGCGTGCGTCAGCCCGACACCGCGGAGAGCACAAGAAGCGCGCTCGTCGAGTTCCGCGATACGCTCGTCGCGCACGGTTGCCTTTCGCGATGGGACGGCGAGGGCGAAGCGCGCTACGCTTTCGTCCACGGCAACTGGGCGCTCGCCAACGCCGTGGGCGGGCGCTACTGCGGCGTGGACGAGGAGATGCAGATACTCGCCGAGACGGGCTGCTACGCCGACATGACGCTCCCCTGCGCGCCGAGTGCGGGGCAGGTGCCGAAGATCAACTCGCTCTACGAATGCGCGCCGCCGCTCGACCGCCGCGCGCCGCACCGGCGCGGGCGGGACTTGCGCGTGGGGCGCGCGCCGGAAATTTTCCCGCTGATGGTTCAAGGCCCTCTGGGTCTCAACTTCGCGCAGAAGTCCGCGGAGCTTCCCGTCCCGAAAATAGAGAACGCCGCGCTCACGACCGCATACCCGCCGACGCTTGAGCGCCTGCGGCTCTGGCGTCGCGCCGCGATAACGGTCGAGGGCAGGCCCGACTGGGTCTTCGTCAAGCTCCACTGCCACGGCATGGACTCGACCGACCGCGAGGCGATGCTCGGCGACTTGATACAAAGTTTCCTGCGCGAGCTTCTTGAAGACGCGCGCGCGGGCGGCTACGTCCCACACTTCGTCACGGCGCGCGAGATGGTCAACATCATCCTCGCCGCGTGCGACGGGCGAGACGGCAGTCCGGGCGAGTTCCGCGACTATCGCCTTCGTCTCGCGGGGACGCCCCGCGGCGTCTGAGTTGTGGGATAACCTTTAGAGCGATGACCGCTACAAAAAATCAGAGCGAGCAGGAGGTTGACCCGCGACAGGCGCGCGCCGCGCGTCGGCTCTGGTTCAAGGAGCGCGTCTATGAGTCGCGCCCCCTCCAGAAACTTTACGCCTCTTGGGAGGGCGCGGCTTCGCGTCTCGCGCTGCGCCGCGGTCGGCCTTACGAAGCGGCGCGGCGAATGCTTCACGTGTGGAGGCATCTCGGCGCGGAGATGGTCGGCGCGAAACACGTGGCACGCCTGATGCGCTTGGTGCAGGAGAATTGCTACCGCGACGGCAAACTCGCGCCCGCGTCGGAGAACCTTTTGCGCCTCGACTTCATAAACTCGGCGCAGGGAAGAGAACTGAGAAAGCTATACGGCTCGTTCGGCGCGGATCACCACGTGCGCTTGCGCTTTCCGCGCGCCGACCTCGACCCGGAGCGACAGGGAGACTTGATCGTGTTGAAGCCTTACGACGCTGAGACCGGCGAGCGCGGCGTACTGATGGTGATGTACGGTGAAGGCATACGCGCAATGGCCGCCGTGTACGACTTGGGCGCGCTCGCTTCGCGCTACATGCTGGTGCTTGAGCCGAGCAGTTGGGGCTATCAGGATGCGGGGCTGTTTTCGTATCTGGGAGCGGACTTGGACGTGCTAGTGCAGTCGCCTCGCCTCGCCGACTTCGAGTTCATCGAAAGCCTCGACTCGAATCTCGTCCCCATCCGTGTCGGCGCGGGCGAGTGGGTTGACCCGGACACGTTCCGACCCCGCGAGCGAGAGCGCGCGGCGACTTACGACGTTGTGATGGTGGCGGCGTGGGACCCACTCAAGCGGCACGAAGTCTTCTTCCGCGCGGCGGCGCGCTTCAAGCGTGAGCGCGGGCGCGCACTACGCTTCGCGCTCATCGGTTACAAGATGGGCTGGACTCGCGCGCCGGTCGAACATCTGCTGCGGCAATACGGACTGGACGGCGACTGTCGTATCTTCGAGATGATTCCGCACGGCGAAGTTGCGCGCATCGTCGCCGACTCTAATGTGTCGCTGCTCCTCTCACGTCAGGAGGGGGCGAGCCGCGCCATCTACGAGAGCATGTTCTGCGGAACTCCCGTCGTCGTCTATCGTCAACAGTGCGGCGTCAATCTCGATCACGTCAACGAGCGGACGGGACTCCTCGCGGACGACGATGAGCTATCGGACGCCATCGCTTACGTGCTCGACCACGCGGAAGCGTTCGACCCGCGCGGCTGGGCGCTCGAAAACGCGGGATACGCAAACGCCACCAGACACGTCAACTCGGCGTTGCGCGACATGGCACAGCGCCGCGGCCTGCCGTGGACGCGCGACATCGCGGCAAAAAAGAGCGCGCCTAATCTGCGCTACGCCGAGCCGGGACTTTATAAGACTTTTGAGGCCGAATACGGGCATTTACAACGGTATCTACTACCGCTCGACTGAGCGTCTGGACGTGAATTTTCAACAAAAAAATTGCCGTTGACAAACATCGTCAAATTGAGTTTAATGAGTTGTGGTTGTTGTGGCCCGATTCAAATAATTCGGGCATCGCAAGTGATCTTTTCGCAAGCTAACGATTGCACACGATAAGGGCAAACCCGTCGCGAGACGGGGACGCAAAGCCGTGAGTCTCTTCCGTTTCGCTGATTCCTGAATTCAGCCGTCGAGAGAGATTGTCTGGTTGCCGAAAGCGGTCGGAGAAAACCAAAACTTCAAACGCCTGCGGGCCTTCGCTGTAAGTCCGCGTGGGCCGGGTCTCACCTCAAGCGCATTCCGTATAAGTGAATGTGCCCCGCCCGTTCGCACGATTTGAAGTTGGCTTTGAGTCACTCTGAAAGCGCGTCAGTCCCGCAATTGGTGGCTCAAAATCCGTCGGCCATTCTCTTAAAACTCCTTTCGTCTCCAACCAGAATTCTAAACGTCTAGGCGTCCATCCGAACGCTCCGGCCAATCCGTCCCTGTCGTGTTTCACACAGGCGGGCTTTGCCCTGTTCGCGGGTCTATTGAGCGCACCCGCCCCCTCCTAACGGGCACAGTCCTAACGTCACCGATTAAAGGCACACCACGCGCGAGCGTGGGCCGCAAAGCCAGTGAGTCTCAATCTCAATTGAGATCGTCCGGCTACCGAAGTGGGGTTTCAACAAATGGGTATCCTTCGTCTCGACGACGCGCGTCGTAAGTCTCTCTCTCTCTTCTCTCATTCCTTCGCCAACTTCATACGCTACTCCGCGCTCGCGCTCTTCCTCATTGCGTGCGGCGCAGCCGCGACCAACGCCGCCACCTTAACGGTTCCGGCGGGCGGAGACTTTAAGGCCGCGCTGAACGCAGCCCAGCCCGGCGACACCATTGTGCTTGAGGCGGGCGCATCCTTCACGGGGCCTTTCACCTTGCCGAACAAGGGCGCGTCAACCGAGTGGATAACGATACGCACCTCGACGCCCGACTCCGCCCTCGCGCCCACGACCGGACGCATCTCGCCTTCGGACTCGCCGCTCCTGCCTAAGCTTCTATCGCCGGGCTTCGGCGAGGCTGCGTTGCAGACAGCGCCGGGCGCGCACCACTACCGCCTCGTCGGTCTGGAGATAAGGCCGTCGAATCCGGCGACGCAGATCTTCGACCTCGTCAAACTCGGCGACGGCTCGTCGGCGCAGAACACGTTCGACAAAGTCCCGCACCACCTCGTGCTCGACCGCTGCCTCATAACGGCGTTCCCGCACCAGACTCTCAAGCGCGGCATCTCGCTTCAGAGCGCCTCGACCGACATCACCGGCTGCTACGTCGCCAGCTTCAAATCCGTAGACCAAGACGCGCAGGCCATCGGCGGCTGGAACGGGCCGGGGCCGTTCCGCATAACGAACAACTACCTTGAGGCGTCGGGCGAGAACCTTATGTTCGGCGGTTCGCCCCCTTCGATAGCCGGGCTTGTGCCGTCGGACATCGAAATCCGGCGCAACCTATTATTCAAGCCGCTGTCGTGGCGGCAGGGCGATCCCTCCTACGCCGGGACGCGTTGGAGCGTGAAGAATCTTTTCGAGCTGAAGAGCGCGCGTCGCGTAGTCTTCGAGGGGAATGTTTTGGAGAACTGCTGGGGCGACGTAAATTCAGGTTACGGCGCAATCAACCTCACGGTGCGAGGCGACAGCGGGCCGCAGGCGACGATAGAGGACGTGCTGATTCAGAACAACGTGATGAAGCACACGCACATGGGCATCAACGTTCTGGGTAAGGACACGGCCCAGCCGAGCCAGCGCGGGCGCGGCCTAAGGATTGTCAACAATCTATTCATAGACGTGGACGGCCAGCGTTGGAGGGGCGACGGCGATTTCCTGAAGGTGAGCGACATGCCGGACGTGACCGTTGACCACAACACAGTCCTCCACACGGGCTGCGACATTAAAACCTACGGGCCGGCCAGCACGGGTCTTGTCTTTACGAACAACTTAATGCGCCACAACACCTACGGCATCATCGGGCAGGATCAGGCTTCGGGGCAGGGGACGATTGCCGCATACTTCCCCGACTCGGTCATACGCCGCAACCTCATCGCGGGCGGAAGCAGCGGCTACCCGAACTTCTACCCGACCGACAATTTCTACCCCTCGACCATCGAGCAGGCCGCATTCAGCAACCCTGCGTCGGGCGACTACAGCCTCGCGCCCGTCTCCTCCTTCAAGAATCAGGGCACGGACGGCAAGGACGTTGGCTACGACTCCGTCGCGCTCGCGGCGGCGACAGCGCCCCCGGCGCCGACGCCCTCGCCCACTCCGACACCCGCGCCTACCCCGCAACCGACGCCGATGCCTACTCCCGCGCCGTCGCCGACGCCCGCGCCGACACCCGCTCCGACACCGACACCGACACCGACTCCGACGCCAGCGCCGACGCCTGCTCCCACACCCACAGGAAAGGCGCACACGAGCGTCTTGAAGGCGAGGCGCGACGCGCAGGTTCTCAGTAACGAGCTTGCGACGACGCTCGTATCGCCTCCCACGAATTCGGTGGTCACGAGCGAGCAGAATTCCGTCGCAGCCAGCGGTATCGCTTCCGTGGTCGCCGACATACAGCAGGCCTTCATGGATTTCGGCGCGGAGCGCAGCCTCTTCCCGGCAGCCTCGCGCATCGAGACGGCGCTTTCCACCGCGCTCACCTTCGCGGCCAGCGCCGGCTCGCAGGTCACGCAGGGACAGTTGACCGAGGCCAAGTCGAGTCTGCAAAAGGCAATTGACAATCTTGAGTTGGCCGCCGTGCTGATGTCTTACGGCAACGTCGAGAACCCCATTGACTACGCGCAGTATTTCGTGCGCCAGCACTACGTTGATTTCCTCGGTCGCGAGCCGGACGAGGTCGGGCGCGCTTTCTGGACGGACAAGATCGCCGCGTGCGGCACGAACGCGCGCTGCGTTGAGGCGATGCGGATTGATGTGTCCGCCGCATATTTCCTCTCCATCGAGTTCAAGGAGACGGGCTACCTCGTCTACCGTCTGTACCGCGCATCGTTCGGGCGTGCGGTTCTCTTCAACGAGTTCGTCGCCGACACGCAGGAGGTCGAGAAGGGCATCGTCGTGGGCGAGACGGGCTGGCAGGATGAGATCGCGGCCAACAAGAAAGCGTTCTTACAGAACTGGGTGCAACGCGCTGACTTCAACGCGCGCTACGGCTCTATGACTTCGAGCCAGTTCGTTGACGCGCTGTTCGCCTCGATGGGCGTCATGCCGTTAAGAAATGAGCGCGACGCGCTAGTGGACTCGCTCCAGAACAGGACGGCGACGCGCGCGGACGTGCTGGCGCGAATCGTCGAGAACGAAGAGTTCTCGCGTCTGGAGCTTAACAAGGCATTCGTGATGATGCAGTACTTCGGCTACCTGCGCCGCGACCCCGATCCGGGCGGCTACGCCAACTGGCTCGGCAAACTCGAACAGTTCGGCGGCGACTTCCGGCACGCGGAGATGGTCAAGGCGTTCCTCGCCTCGACCGAGTACCGCGACCGCTTCAAGCAGCAGTAAAGTTTAACGAGCAAGGGGCGGGCTTAACGAGCCAAGGGTGGGTTCAAGGTGGAAACCCGACCGTCAAGAGAGAGCGTATCTGTCAGCATTGCAGGACGCCTTCACTTGACGGTCGGGTTTTAGCATCGCCAACATCTGACACATCTCTATGCCTTCCGCTCAATTTTTGTTGCCGGTCGTGCCTGCGGTGGGATAATCTTAAAAGGCGCGCGCGCAGTTTCCTGCGTCGCTCGCCTTCAGAGACAGGGGAAACGCAAGGCGCGAGCTAAAATCCCTTCGCACTTGTCCGCGCGTCTGGTTGCTCCTCCCGCTTCGAGTAAGTTGCCCTCCGGGCGTATGTTAAAAATGTCCCTACCCCTATCGCAGAGACAAATCTGGAAGCCACTGCTGCTCGCAGCCTCGGTCGCATTCGTCTACTGGGGCGTGCTGGCGAGGCTGGGCCGTTTCTGGTGGGATGACGAGAACTACTCGCACGGACTTCTGATTCCATTCATCATCGGCTACATCCTCTGGGCCGAGCGCGGTCGTCTCGCGGCAATCGAGAAACGCCCGCGCGTGATGTTGGGCGCGGTTGCGGTCGTCGCCGCGCTGCTCGCGCTGTGGGCGGGGACTGCCGGGGCGGAGCTTTTCGTGCAGCGCATGTCGCTCGTCGTGCTGCTCGCGGGGGTGACGCTCTATTTCTGGGGCGAGCGTCTGCTGCGCGCGGTCGCCGTGCCGCTCGTGCTGCTCGCGCTGGCGATACCGATCCCGACGATCATCTTCAACAAGGTCGCGTTCCCCTTGCAGCTCTTCGCGTCGCGCTGCGCGGTTTGGGTGATGCGAATGTTCGACATACCCGTTCTGCGCGAGGGCAACATCATAGAGCTGTTCCCGCTCGGCTCGACGACGACGAAGAAGCTCGAAGTGGTCGAAGCGTGCAGCGGCATACGCAGCCTTATGACGCTGGTGACGCTGGCGGTCGTCTTTGCGTACTTCACGAACCCTTCGGACGAAGACGACGGCACGGGCGGCGACCGGCGTCGCTCGCGCTACCGCACCTTGCGCGCGACGCTCATCGTGCTTGCAGCCGTGCCCATCGCGATCATCACGAACGCGGCGCGCGTTAGCGGCACGGGCGTGCTGTCTCACTACTACGGGACGCAGGTGGCCGACGGCTTCTTCCATTCGTTCTCCGGCTGGGTCGTCTACATCGCGGCGTTCCTTCTGCTCTTCGCCTTCGGGTGGCTGCTCGACCGCTTCAACCCTTCGCGGCGCGGCGGGGGCGGCAAAGGCGGCGGCCACGCGAGCGAGCGCGTCGCGCAGGTCGAAGCTGAGGCGCACGAAGCCGCGGGCGACGGGCGCGCGGTCGTCGGGGGCGCAACGACGACGACGGCTGTGTCGGTCGGAGGCGAAAGCGGCGCGGGTTAAAATTTTTATGAAGTCACAAAGCAAACACTTCTGGGCGATGGTCGTGCTGCTCGTTGCGGGCGGCGCGGTCGTCAACTTCTGGGCCGCGGCGGGTGAGGCTCGCGTCTCGCGCCAATCGCTCGGCGAGTTCCCGTCGAACGTAGGCAAGTGGCGTCAGGTGGGGAGCGACGCGCGCTTCGACGCGGCGACCATGGCGGTGCTTCGCGCCGACGATTACGTCTCGCGCGACTACACGTCGGGCGAGGGCGGCACGGCCTCGCTCTACGTCGGCTACTACTCGACGCAGCGCACGGGCGCGACGTATCACAGCCCGCTCAACTGCCTGCCCGGTTCGGGCTGGGAGTTAGGCGAGGCATCCACCGTGGAGGTCAACCCCGGCGGCGGCGCGCGAGCCTTCACAGCCAACCGCTACGTCATACAGCACGGCAACGACCGGCAGATCATGCTCTACTGGTATCAGGGCCGTGGCCGCGCAGTGGCGAGCGAATACTGGGACAAGGTCTACACCGTGCTGGACAGCATACGCCTTCGCCGCTCGGACGGAGCGATGGTGCGCGTGCTTGTCCCCGTCCGCAGCACGGAAGAGAGGGCGCTGGAGACGGCTACGCAGTTCGCAGCGCAGGTCGCGCCGAACCTCGCGCCCTACGTCCCGAACTAAATCGAATGCGGATTTCGGATTGCGGACTTCCGCGAAGGGGAGAAGCGGGGACGGGGAGAAGGGGAGAAAGAAGCTGCGTTGTCAAACGTCTCCCCTTCTCCCCGTCCGCCCATCTCCCTGTCTGCTTCTTAATCCGCAATCCGAATTCCGCATTCCGCAATCGAGAGAATCCGTAGCATTTTTTACGGGAATCGGAGCCTCATTGGACGTTTTTTGACATTGCTGCTCCCGGCACGCTATGTCGGGACGGATTTGAAAAGAAAGCCGGAAAGTCGCTCTCCCGTCAGCGCCCGCGATTGCCCGCGCGCGCCGCGAAGGAGACGACGAAAGCGGAGGCGCGGCGCGGCCAGAAAGGCCGGCGCAAGAAACTCTCCACTTCCGCACCCCGGCTTCGTGTTACGATAGTGACCGGCCACTCGGCCCCGGACGCGGCGTTGCCCGCCGCCGAAAGAAAAGAGTGACGGCCAAAGCCCAAGCAGGCGTCCCGAAGCGCACGCCGCGACCAATGCCCCGGTCGCGGATAAGAACGCGGAGGCGGCCTGCTTTCAGAAGGAGTGCCAGACAGATGAATCTTAAAGAGTGCCCTCGCGCCCGGCGTGTCCGGGCGCTGCTCGCCGTCCTTCTCGTCTCAGTCGTCGCGTTCGCCGCCGGCTGCTCGAACCCCGAAAAAGCAAAGGCCGAACACCTACGGCGCGGCGAAGCCTTCCTCAAAGAGCGTCGCTGGCAGGAAGCCTCGCTCGAATTCCGCAACGCCATACAGATTGACGACAATCTCGCGGCGGCCCACTGGGGTCTGGCGCAGTCCTACGAACAACTGGGGCGCGTCAGCGAGTACTTCGAAGAGCTTCAGCGCACGATCAAGCTCGACCCGAACAACACCGCCGCGCGTCTCAAACTCGCCAACGGCTATTTGTTCGGCTACGCGAGAGACAAGAATCAAGAGTATCTGGCCGAGGCCGAGCGGCTCGCGAACGAAATCCTCGCGCGCGACGCGAAAAATCCCGACGGCCACATCCTTCTCGCCAACGTCACCTACTTCAAGGGCGGCCCCGATGCCGCCAAACAGGCCGAGGAGAAGATCAACTACGCGATCAGCCTCGACCCGCAGCGCGTCGAGTCCCACTTGGGACTTGCGCGTCTGTACCTTCAGATGAACCGCACGTCGGACGCGGAGGCCGTCTACAAGAAGGCCATCACGGTCAACGACCGCTCGTCGCTCGTGCACGTCGAGTACGGCAAGTTCCTGACGCAGTCGAAGCGCGTTGACGAGGCCGAGGCGGAGTTCCGCAAGGCCGCCGAAGTTGACCCCGAAAACCGCGACGTTGCATGGGTGCTGGCGAGCTACTACCTCGTCAACAACAAGCTCGACAAGGCCGAAGAGGCTTACAAGGCTTGGGCGAAGCTTGACTGGGACAAGCCCGAAGGCAAGGCCCGGCTCGCGGACTTCTACGCGACCGTCGGTCGCTTCGACGAGGCCGCAAGTCTCTATCAGGAGATCATCAAGGCCGCGCCCGACTACGCGCGCGGACACTACCGCCTCGGCGAGATAAGCCTACAGCGCGGCGACACGGCGGGCGCAAGCGCTCAGGTCGAAGACCTCCTCAAGCGCAGCGCGAAGGACGTGGACGCGCTCTTCCTGCGCGCGCGCATGCGCGTCGCGGCGGGTAAATTGAAGGACGCCATCGGCGACCTCAAGGCGGTTCTGGATCAGGAGCCGCGCTCAAGACTCGGCCTCTACTTCATGGCCGACGCGCTCTATCGCGACGGGCAGTACGAGCAGGCGCGCGGGCGCGCGGGCGAGCTTGAGCGTTACTATCAGGACTTCCTTCCGGCCAAGCTCCTACAGATTCAGATCAATCTCGATTCGGGCGACTACGCGACGGCCAAGCGCATGGCCGACGACCTTCTGAATCGTCTTAAAGAGACCGCGCC
>Ga0190275_10000601_pt1 | contig 30229 bp, 27 predicted proteins | sample Popmic550T_FD_133745 | JGI IMG/M metagenome (GOLD analysis project Ga0190275, IMG submission 133745) | Populus adjacent soil microbial communities from riparian zone of Yellowstone River, Montana, USA - 550 T | ecosystem: Environmental > Terrestrial > Soil > Riparian zone > Trees stand | place...
ACCCTGAACTTGTTTCAGGGTCCAGCTGGTCGCTCGCCCGGGAAGCGGAAAGCTGGATGCTGAAACAAGTTCAGCATGACGGGATGAGACAGCGCTTCAGTCTAAAATGATCATGCTCTAGCGTCATCCCGGCGAAAGCCGGGACCTCGGGAAGACCCACCGAGACTTCTCGACCCGAGGTTCCGGCTTTCGCTGGGATGACGAAAATTCATGTCCCGGCGACGCCGATTGTCGAGTTTCCTTACACCCGCGTCAACGGGTCCTTTACCCCCTTGGGCCTAGTCTCGCTTCGTGGACGAATGGACCGGCAACGAAGAGGAAGTCGTCGATTGGACGGTCTTCTGTGCGGCGCGCAGCGAGCTGGGCGCGGGATTCGCGCGCATCCTCAGCTATTTCCGCGAGGATGGCGAGAAAGCGGTGAGCCGAATCGAATCGGCGATGCACGCCCGCGACACGGCCGGCCTGGTCCTTCCCGCCCACACGATGAAGTCCGAAGCCCGGCAATTCGGCGCCGAGCCGCTGGGAGCGCTCGCCGAGGAGATCGAGTTCAGCGCCAGGCGGGCGATCGAGATGGGCTTCTTCCCCGACGACCTCCTTCCCTCCGTCGCCCGGCTCCGGCCGCTCTATCTCGAGACGATGACCCAGCTCGAAGCCGAGGCCAATCCGCTGGTGAGGCGCCGGGCGGGGAATTGAGCCGCTCACTTCCCCTGCATTCGCAGGGGAGGATCAAGTCCGCCGAATCGGTTGAACCGTCCCCCGCGCAAGCGAGCGCCACAGCCATTCGAGCGGGCCGTAGAGGAAGCGGTCCAGCCAGGGCTTCGACCACAGCAGCATCACCGCCCACGAAGCGAAGACGACCAGCCACAGCTCCGCCCGACCCGGGGTGCCGAACAGGCCGCCGCCATAGCCGTAGAACAGGGTGGTCAGGATCAGGCTGGTGCCCAGGTAATTGGTGAAGGCCGCGCGGCCGGCGGCGGCAATCCGGTCGGTGAGAGCGCCGTCCTTGCGGGTGGCGAGGATGATTAGGGCGGCGGTCGCGGCCACCATGAGCGGCCGAAGCGGCACCGTCGCCGCCATCGACCAGGCGAAGATTGCGGGTACCGAAAAGCCATCGCGGACGAGCAGCCAAGCGAGCAGGGCGTAAGCGGGGATGCCTATCCCGAAGCCGAGCAGGGCCGTCCTGCGGTAGGCCGCCGGGCTCCAGGCGCCGGTCAGGAATCCGGATCTCAACGCCGCCATTCCGAGCAGGAAATAGGCCAGGGTCTCCCAGCCGAACGCGGCGAGATCGTCGACCGGCGCGAGCGCTTCGTCGCTTACCCGGGCGGCGAGGATGGCGCCGTAGCCGCTGCGATAATGGGCGAATTCCTCGGCCATGGCCTGAGCGCTCATCGCTCCGAACTGTGCCTGCAGGCCCTGCCATTCAGCGACCCTGGCCGGGTCGGCGCCGGGCGAGGCGGCGGCTTGCTGAAGCGTCCCTGCCAGCCCCGCCAATCCGGCCAGGATCAGAAGCTGGACCAGGAGAAGCCCGACCGCCCAGCCGATCAGGGCGCGCTGGGAGAGATTGCGGAACAGGAACGCGATCATCCCGACCAGGGCGTAACCGACCAATATGTCGCCGAACCAGATCAGATAGAGATGGATCAGGCCGAAGAAGAGCAACCAGAACATCCGGCGGTAATGGACGATCTCCGAAGGCTCGCCATTCGCTTCGGCCCGCTCGATCACCAGCAACATGCTGGCTCCGAACAGGAAGGAGAAGAGCCCGCGCATCTTGCCGTCGATCAGGATGAAGCTGACCAGCCAGGAGACCATGTCGGCCTCGCTCGCAGGACCCAGGGCTACGGGGTTCATGTAGGCCTGGAAGGGCAGAGCGAAGCCGACGACGTTCATCGCCAATATGCCCATCACTGCGACCCCGCGAACGATGTCCAGGGTGGCGATTCGGGGCATCGCCTCGATCGCGGCGGTCATCATATTTCCTTCCGCTCGGGGGGATGGCAGCCGAGGTTCGGCGAAGCCATCCTTTGATTCGCCGGTGAAGCGACCGCGTGGAAAGTCATTGATCGCCTTCTTGATCCGTCATCCCGGTGAAAGCCGGGACCTCATGTCGAAAAGTCTCGGCGGTTCTCCCCGAGATCCCGGCTTTCGCCAGGATGACGAATCGGGCACCGAATCTCTCCCGCGAAGCGACATCCGTTTCTTTCTACGTTGTGCCTTCGCGCCTTCGTGCCTTCTCTCAAACCGGGTGCCCTTATGCCCGGCCTGAAGCCGACGCCGTGCGGCCGAGTGCATGGCCGAGCCCGGTGCCGGCGCATCCAGAGCCTTTTAGCCAATTCTGTGCGCAACTTTTTTTGAGAGAAGGCACGAAGGCGCAAAGGCACAACGTAGAGAAATTGAGATACCGCTTCGCGGCAGGGAATGCTTACTCGCGCGTCCTTTCAGCCCGTCCTCAGCCCTCCGCCGGCTGGCTCTGGAGCTGGATGTAATTCTGGAGGCCCATCCGGGCGATCATCTCGAACTGGGTTTCGAGCGATTCGATATGGTCTTCCTCGTTTTGGAGGATCTCGGCGAAGAGGTCTCGGCTGACATAGTCGCGCACCGTCTCGCAATGCTGGATCGCGCCTCGCAACTGCTCGACCGCCTCGATCTCGAGATCGAGGTCGGACCGAAGCACCTCTTCGACGGTCTCACCGATCCTCAGCCGTCCCAGAAGCTGAAAATTGGGCAGGCCGTCGAGGAAGAGGATGCGCTCGGCGAGCCGGTCGGCATGCTTCATCTCGTCGATCGATTCGCCGCGCTCGAAGGCGGCGAGGCGCTTCACGCCCCAATTGTCGAGCATCCGGTAATGGAGCCAATATTGGTTGGTCGCGGTCAGTTCGTTGCGCAAAGCCTCGTTGAGAAGCTCGATGACCCTCGCGTCGCCCTTCATTCCGGCTCTCCTTCTACGGGCGTCCAGTAGCGCGCCGAGGCTGGAAAGGCATCAAAAAACGGCGGAAAACCGCGAAAAATTCGCTGCGCTTGCGAGTCATTCGCGGGAGGGTTCGGGAAGTGCCCGGCGGCGATTGAGAAGCATTGTCAGGAGACGCCGCAGGTCTTCGCGGACGACGGGCGGGACGGCTCGATCAGCCGGCGACCTGGGCGGCGGCGATGACCTGGCGGGCGAAGGAAAAGCATTGGCCGCAGCGCGGCTTGCAGCCGAAGCGGCCATAAGCGCTGCTCGGGCAGGAAGCGCCGTCGAGCGCCGCCTGGCGGACGTCGGATTCGCGAATCGCGTTACAGACGCAAACGATCATGGAGATGAGAAATAGCGATAATGCGAAGCGTTCGCAATAGTATTCCGCCTCAAGGCTTTCGAAAATGCGCCCTCGCCACCAGGGAAATCGGAATTCCGACCAGGATGCAGTGGGAGAAGAGCGCGTTACCGATTTCCCAAGCGCCATGGGGCAGCGCCATTCCGAAGCGCGCCGGCAGAACGATCCAGTACATGACGAGCCACAGGAGCAGTCCGTAGGTGAGGCCGGCCAGGATCGGATGCCGAAGCAGCGCCGGAATCCGCGACGCCGCCAGCATATAGGCCGTCGCCATGCAGGCCATGATCGCGAAATGCACGGCCAGCCCGACCGCGGCCCAGCCGGGGGTTGGGGAAGGCGCCGCGCCGAAAGGTCCGCTGGCGACGAATCGCAGCACTCCCAGAGGCTTCATTCCGGACATGCCGGCGAAAACGAAGGCCGAGAGGATGTCGAGCGTCCCGGCGATCAGGGTGGCGACGGCGATCGGTCTGAGCATGATGAACTCCCCCGCCGGGGAAAAGAGGCTGCGGCTGGCCCCAAGTCAATCCGGCGCCCGTAAAATCCCCCCCGCGATTTCGCGGGGAGGGGGACCGCGCAAAGCGCGGTGGAGGGGTTCTGCGAACTCTGAAAAGACCCCTCCACCAGGCTTCGCCTGGTCCCCCTCCCCGGCAAATGCCGGGGAGGAATCAGGCGACCGCCGGCTCGCTTCCCATCAACTTGGGAAAGAATTCCTCATGGGCCTTGCGCAGCTCGGCGAGCGGGACGGCGTGGTCGCCCAGGGGCAGCTCGAAGATCAGACGGGTGCCGCAGGTGCGGCCGATCGCCTCGACCTCGACGCCGGCGATGTGGGCGCGGGAGAGGAAGGTGAGGAGGCAATTGTCGCAGATGGTGGCGACGTAGAGGCCCTGGTCCTCGGCGAAGAGGGCGGCGTTGGATTCGGGCCTGAGCTTGTTGATCATGGCTCCGACATTCCCGGCCAGGGCCATCTCCGCGAGCGCAACGGCGAGGCCGCCGTCGGCGACGTCGTGGCAGGCGGTGATCGCGCCTCCGGCGATGGCGGCTCGGACGAACTCGCCGGCGGAGCGCTCCGCGGCGAGGTCGACCGGCGGCGGCGGGCCGTCCTCGCGGCCGTGAAGCTCGCGAAGCCAGAGCGACTGGCCGAGATGGCCGCGGCGGGCGCCGATCGCGACGATCACGTCCCCGGACGCCTTGAAGGCGATCCCGACCGACTTGCGCCAATCCTCGAGCAGCCCGACTCCGCCGATCGCGGGAGTCGGCAATATGGCGCTCCCCGACACGTCTTCCGCCTTGGTTTCGTTATACAGGGAGACGTTTCCGCTCACGATCGGGAAGTCGAGGGCGCGGCAGGCCTCGGCCATCCCCTCGATGCAGCCGACGAACTGGCCCATGATCTCCGGCCGCTGCGGGTTGCCGAAGTTCATGCAGTCGGTCGTCGCCAGGGGAGTGGCTCCGACCGCGCAGAGGTTCCGCCAGGCCTCCGCGATCGCCTGCTTGCCGCCCTCGTGGGGGTCGGCGAAGCAATAGCGCGGGGTGACGTCGGTGGTGATTGCGAGCGCCTTCGAAGTGCCGTGGATCCGAACCACCGCGGCGTCGCCGCCGGGACGCTGGACGGTGTCGGCGCCCACCATGTGGTCATATTGCTCCCAGATCCAGCGGCGGCTGGCGAGGTCGGGGCAGGCCATCAGCCTGAGGAGGTCGGCGGCGACGTCCGTGCATTCCGGTACATCCGTCAGCGGCTGGCGCTTGGGCGTCGCCACCCAGGGCCGGTCGTAGCAGGGGGCGTCGTCGGCGAGCGGCGCGAGCGGGATGTCGGCCGCGGTTTCGCCGTTCCATTTGAGCACGAGATGACCCCCGTCCGGGCCGGCCTCGGTGACCCGGCCGATGACCGCGAAATCGAGCTCCCATTTATGAAAGATCGCCTCCGCCTCGGCCTCGCGGCCGGGCTTGAGGACCATCAGCATCCGCTCCTGCGATTCCGACAGCATCATCTCGTAGGGAATCATCCCCTCTTCGCGGCACGGAACCGCGTTCATGTCGAGCTCGAGCCCCACTCCGCCCTTGGACGCCATCTCGACCGAGGAGGAGGTGAGGCCGGCGGCGCCCATGTCCTGGATGGCGACGATCGCGTCCGAGGCCATCAGCTCCAGGCAGGCCTCGATGAGCAATTTCTCGGTGAAGGGGTCGCCGACCTGGACGGTGGGGCGCTTCTCCTCGCTGTCCTCGGAGAAATCCGCCGAGGCCATGGTGGCGCCGTGGATCCCGTCGCGGCCGGTCTTCGAGCCGACGTAGACGACCGGATTGCCGATCCCGGCGGCGGCCGAATAGAAGATCTTGTCCTGATCGGCGACTCCGACGGTCATCGCGTTGACGAGGATGTTGCCGTCATACGCCTCGTGGAAGTTCACCTCGCCGCCGACCGTCGGGACCCCGACGCAATTCCCATATCCGCCGATGCCGGCGACCACTCCGGCGATGAGGTGGCGCATCTTCGGATGGTCGGGCCGTCCGAAGCGGAGCGCGTTCAGATTGGCGACGGGGCGGGCGCCCATGGTGAAGACGTCGCGGAGGATCCCGCCGACCCCGGTCGCGGCGCCCTGATAGGGCTCGATGTAGGAGGGGTGATTGTGGCTCTCCATCTTGAAGATGGCGGCTTGCCGAACCCCGCCCGGGCCTTCGCCGATGTCGATGACCCCGGCATTCTCGCCCGGGCCGCAAATCACCCAGGGCGCCTCGGTCGGAAGCTTCTTCAGGTGGATCCGCGACGATTTGTAGGAGCAATGCTCGGACCACATCACCGAGAAGATGCCGAGCTCGGTCATGTTCGGCTCGCGGCCGAGCGCGTGGAGGACGCGCTCATATTCTTCAATAGTGAAGCCGTGCTCGGCGACGACCTGGGGGGTGATGGCTGTGCTCATGCGTGCGCCTGTTAGCGGCGCATCGGGAGCTTGTCAGGACTAACCGTCATCCCGGCGAAAGCCGGGACCCCCAGGACGAGAAGTCTCGGCGGGTTTCCCCGAGGTCCCGGCTTTCGCCGGGATGACGGTTCAGGGTTCCGCCGCGGTCCCAGCCTTCGCTGGGACGACGGATCAGGCCTTGCAGCTCTGCGCGCCCTTGCCGGGGGCGGTGTAGCTGATCTGCTCGGAATTGGCGCTGAGCGAATAGCCGTCGGCGGTATAGGGCTGGCCGGCAGCGGCGGCGGTCAGGACGGTCCCGGGCCCGTCCTTCTTGGCTTTCACCTGGACCGTGTCGTTGGTGTAGAAATCGGCGTAGAGCAGGCTGTTGTCCTTGCACCGATAGGTTCGGCTGGCCTGGATCATCGGCGGCGGCGGGAGCGCCGCGGTCTGGTTGGCGGCGGCTGCGTCGGCCTTCGGATCGACATTGCCGTCGATCGTCTCGTTCTCGCAGGCGGCGAGGGCGATAAGGGCCGCGAGGGGCGCGGCGGCGAGGCGATAAGGGCTTTTCATCATATCAATCACTTCGGCATCGCCGCATGCGGCGTCAAGAGCTTTTCTGCGAGCGCTTCGCAACAGCCTGCCTCGGGGTTCGACAAAGGCTTCGGCGTAAGTTACGCTTTACGCGCAAGTTTGTGGGGCCGGGAGACAAGGAAAGCGCGTGCAACGGGTCCGTATCGGCCTCACAGGCCTCGCCTTCGTATTCCTGCTCGTGCTCCTGGGCGCGGTCTTCACCAGTCCGAGCAACGAAGCTCCGATCACCCCCAATCTGATCGAGACCCAGCTTTCGGGCGGCAACCAGCTTGCCCTTCCCGGTGCCAACCAGTCCGAACCCAAGGAACCGCTCGCCGAGCTCGGAGTCGCCCCCGGCAATGCCGACGACGACAATGTGACGGCCCCGGCGGCGCCGGCCCAGGGGCGATAGCGAATTCCCAACGTCATCCCGGCGGAGGCCGGGATCCATGAACGCGGCCCTTTGGGAGGTAGGCGAATATTTTCGCGCCTCTCGATACTGACCCGGTGTTCATGGATCCCGGCTTTCGCCGGGATGACGGTGTTGCCGAGCCGACTCTTGCCGGGCCCGTGAAGGAAGCGCTAACCACATACTTATCCACAGGTTGAAAACTCAAGAACAAAGCTTGAATATCTCTGGGAACAAACCACGAAATACCCTCTTCAGGCATGGAATCCCCAAAAAAGGCATGAAATCCCCTTTCCTTAGGGGGTCTCCGATGTTATCCACCCCTTCTGATTTTTGGGGCATCTTCTCGGCTGACCGGCGAGTCACGCGGCGACCTTTGTGGTTTCCGCGAACGGGGGAGCTCCGTGTATAGGAGCGGACAGGGGCGGTGGAGGTCGAGGACTTCTTCCAGGGCAGCGCGCTCAATGCGGTGGACGCCAAGGGGCGTCTCTCCGTACCCGCCTTCGTCCGCGGCGTCATCGAGCGCCGTTCGGACGCCAGGGCGGTCGTCGTCGGCGCCCATGAGATCGCGCCCTGCCTGACCGCCTACGGGCGCAATTACGCCAAGAATTTGTGGACCGATCTCGAGCGCCGCCGGCTCGCCGAGGAAGATCGCGGCGGAACGCTCGACGACCATTATGCCCGCGCCCGGCGCATGTTCGGAATGACCGAGGATGTTCCCTACGATCCCTCCGGCCGGATCGTCCTGCCGCCGATGATGCGCCGCAAGGGCAAGATCGAGGACCTCGCCCTGTTCGTCGGAGTCGGCGGGATCGTCGAGATCTGGAACCCGCGAGTCGCCCTGGTCGAAGGCGACCGCGACCTCAAGGAGATCGCCGCCTGGCGTCTCGAGGAAAAGGGCATCGCCTTATGAACCCCGTCCAGGACAATCAGGCCGTGCCCGCCCCGCACGTCCCGGTCCTCCTCGAGGAGGTCATTGCCGCGCTCGCCGTCGCCCCCGGCGAAACCCATGTCGACGGCACCTTCGGAGCCGGCGGCTACACCCGGGCCATAATCGGAAAAGGGGCCGCCCGAGTCTACGCCTTCGATCGCGATCCCGATGCGATAACGGAAGGCGAGGCCCTGGCGGCTTCGAGCGGGGGGCGCCTGACGCTTGTTCCGGAGCGTTTTTCCCGGATGCGTCAGGCGCTTGCCGGCCGCGACGTCGAAGCCGTCGACGGAGTCACGTTGGACATCGGTGTTTCCTCGATGCAGCTCGACCGGCCCGAGCGCGGCTTCTCCTTCCAGTCCGACGGTCCGCTCGACATGCGCATGGGCCAGGACGGCGAGAGCGCTGCCGACTTCCTCAACGCGGCTTCGGAAGAAGCAATCGCGGACGTCATCTACCGTTATGGCGACGAGCCCAAGTCGCGCCGGATCGCCCGGGCGATCGTCTCGGCGCGGCCGATCGAGCGGACCGGCCAGCTTGCCGGGATCGTCCGCAAGGCGCTCGGCTGGCATTCGGGCATGAAGAAGGATCCCGCGACCCGGACCTTCCAGGCGATCCGGATCCATCTCAACGAGGAGCTGCAGGAGCTCGAAGGCGGGCTCGAGGCGGCCGAGCAGGTGCTGAAGCCCGGCGGACGGCTGGCGGTCGTCACCTTCCACAGCCTCGAGGACCGGATGGTGAAGCGCTTCCTCAAGGAGCGCAGCGGCGACGTTCCGTCGGGTTCGCGCCATCTGCCCGTCCAAAGCGGGAACCGGCCGGACCCCACGTTCGAAGCCGTCTCGAAGCCGGTCAAGGCCGGCGAATCCGAGATCAAAGCCAATCCGCGGGCCCGCTCGGCGACTCTTCGAGTCGCCCGGCGGACGTCCGCTTGCCCATGGACTCGCAGGGAAGGGATGCCCTCATGATCGCAAGAGGCTTCAAGTCGGTCATCTGGGTCGCGACCGTCGGCGGCGCCGCGTTGAGCTGCTACATGGTGTCGCTTCGGGTCGCCACCGAGCGCAACGAGCTCGCCCGGGTCGAGCGCCAGATCATCGCCGCCAAGCGCGACATCCGCTCGCTCCAGACCGAGCTCGGGACTCGGGGGCGGATGACTCAGCTCGAGCAATGGAATGCCGAGGTGCTGGCGCTTTCCGCTCCCAGCTCGGCGCAATTCCTCAAGGACGAGTTCACGCTCGCCCGGCTTTATCGCAACGATCCCACCGTCGCCGACCGCTCGGCCGAAGTTCGCCTCGCTTCCGCCGCCACCGAAGCCGCGAAGCCGGCCGCGCCCGGCAAGCCGGCGACTCCGCCGGTCGTCCAGGCGGTCGCGGAGCGTCCCGCCGCCCAGCCGCCCCTGATCCACCGCGCGAGCTTCACGACCGCCGAGGTCCAGGCCAAGCCGAAGCCGGCCGCTCCGGCTCCCGCCAAGCCGAAGCCGGCGGCGAAGCCCGAGGCCCGGCGCACGGTCTCCGCCACGTCGACGAAGCCGGAACCCGACCTTTCGAAGCCGGCGGCGAAGCCCGGCAAGCCGGCCGCGCAGCGGATCGCGATCGCCGCGACCTCGAAACCGGAGGCGGCCTCGTCGCGGCCAACCGCCAAGCCAACCGCCAAGCCGATCTCGAAGCCGGCCTCCAAGCCCTCGGCCAAGCCCGAGGCCCTCCGCACCGCCGCCGCCACCGCCAAGCCGGTTCGCGAAGCCGCCGCCACGCCGCGCGCCAAGGGCAAGGGAGGCGGCGGCAACTGATGGCCAGTGCCGCCATCCTTCCCGACCGCTACGGCGGCGCCGGCCAGCGTCCGCAGGGGCTGAGCCTCACCTATCAGCGGCTGATGCTGATGATGCTGGTCTTCGCCGGAGTGACGATGCTGATCGCCGGCCGGCTCCTGTTCCTGCAGCTGTTCACGGACCGCGGCGGCGCCGGTCAGATCGGCAACCCCCTGATCCCGCCCCGCGCCGACATCGTCGACCGCAACGGGACGCCGCTGGCGCGGACGATCGACGCCTGGTCGATCGCCATCCATCCCGACCGGCTGCTCGGCGACCCCGCCGAGCTCGCCGTCAAGCTCGCCCAATTGATGCCGGAGCGAAGCGCGGCCGAATATCAGGCGATGCTGACCTCCGGGAAGACCTTCGTCTATCTCAGCCGCCGCGCCGTCCCCGAGCTGGTCGCCGCGATGAACGCGCTCGGCGAGCCGGCGATCGAGTTCAGCCGCGAGCCCCAGCGCATGTATCCGCAGACGGCGATGGCCGGCCACATCCTCGGCTGGACGGACTTCGACGGCAACGGAGTCGCCGGGATGGAGCGGGTGCTCCAGGACCGGCTGAGCGACCCGGCCTTGCGCGGGACGCCGGTGGCGCTGTCGATCGACGCCCGGGTCCAGGGCGTGATGGAAGCCGAGCTGAGCGCCGCGATGACCAAGTTCAGCGCGATCGGCGCCGCCGGAATCGTTCTCGACATCAAGACCGGCGAAGTCATCGCCATGACCTCGCTTCCGCAGCTCAACCCGAACAAGCCGGGGCGCAACGCGGAAGCCGCCGGCTTCAACCGCGCCACGCTCGGGGTCTATGAGCTCGGCTCCACCTTCAAGCCCTTCACCGTGGCGATGGCGATGGACGCCGGCGTCGTGAAGGGCTTCGGCCAGATGTACAATTGCCCGAGCGGCCTCAAGGCGGGCGGCTTCACCATCACCGACACCCATCCGTTCAACCGCGCCTGCAGCGTCGCCGAGATCATGAAGGAAAGCTCGAACATCGGCACCGCCCAGATCGCGGCGCAACTGGGCTCGGCCCGGCAGCAGGAATTCCTTCGCAAGATGGGCTTCCTCGAGCCGGTGTCGATCGAGTTGAACGAGCGCGGCAGGACCCTTACCCCGGGCGCCAATTGGGGCGATGTCGCGACGATGACGGTCGGCTACGGCCATGGTATCGCGGTCACCCCGCTCCATCTCGCCAACGGCTACGCGACCTTGTTCAACGGCGGGATCTGGCGGCCGTCGACCCTGATCAAATACGACAGCCGCCATCCGGTGCCGCAGGGCCGCCGAGTGTTCAGCGAGGAGACCTCCTACCGGATGCGCGCCCTGCTCCGGCTGGTCGTCACCGACGGCACCGGCGGCAAGGCCGACGCCAAGGGCTATCGGGTCGGCGGCAAGACCGGGACGGCCGAGAAGATCGTCGGCGGCCGCTATACGGGCGCCGCGGTGGTCACCACCTTCGCCGGCGTTTTCCCGATGGACGAGCCTCGCTATGTGGTCGTCGCGATGCTCGACGATCCCAAATCGACCGCCGAGACCTTCGGCTTCCACACCGCCGGCTGGAACGTCGCTCCGGTCGTATCGAAGGTGATCGGCCGGATCGGATCGCTGCTCGGGGTCCAGCCGGACGAACGCCGCGACGTCAACATGACCGAGGTACTCCAATACGTTAAAAAGGAAGGCTGACCGATGCGCCTCGCCGACCTCGCGGGAATCGGAGGCGATTCCCGGGTGACGGGCTTCGCGATCGATCACCGCAAGGTCGCGCCCGGAACGATCTTCGGCGCCTTCCGGGGCGCCGTGTTCAACGGCGAGGATTTCATTTCCCGGGCGGTCGGCGCCGGGGCGGTGGCGGTGGTCGCCCGGCCGGACGTCCGGGTCGAGGGCGCCGTCCATGTCGCCGCCGACGAGCCGAGGCGCGAGTTCGCCCGGCTCGCGGCGCGATTTTTCGAGCCTTTCCCCGAGACGATGGTCGCCGTCACCGGAACCAACGGCAAGACTTCGAGCGTCGAGCTGACCCGGCAATTGTGGCGGATGGCGGGGCACCACGCCGCCTCGATCGGAACGCTCGGAGTCACCACCGCGGACGATCGGACCACGACCGGCCTGACGACTCCGGACATCGTCACCTTCCTTTCCAACATGGCCGGCCTGGCGCGCGAAGGGGTCACCCACGCCGCGTTCGAGGCTTCGAGCCACGGGCTTTCGCAATATCGTACGGAAGGGCTGCCGGTACGTGCCGCCGCCTTCACCAACTTCACCCGCGACCATCTCGACTATCACGAGACGATGCACGCCTATTTCGAAGCCAAGATGCGATTGTTCGACGAGGTCGTCGAGCCCGGCGGAGCGGCGGTGGTCTGGACCGACGATCCCAAGTCGGACGAAGTGATCGGGCGGGCGAAGGCTCGGGGATTGCGGATCCTGACGGTGGGCCGGCGCGGCGAAACGCTGAGGCTGGTCGACCGCGAGCCGACCCAGCTCGGCCAGCGCCTGACCGTCGAATGGGGCGGCGAGAGCCGAAAGATCGAGCTTCCGCTGATCGGGGCCTACCAGGCGGCGAACGCCTTGACCGCGGCCGGGCTCGTGCTCGCGACCGGCGGCGATCCGGGCCGGACGCTCGCGGGCCTTCCCCGGGTGCAGGGCGTCCGGGGGCGGCTCGAGCGGGCGGTGATCACCCGCGCGGGCGCGCCCGTCTATGTCGATTACGCCCACACGCCCGACGCGATCGAGGCGGCGATCGAGGCCTTGAGGCCGCACGCCCGCGACCGGCTGATCATCGTCTTCGGCGCCGGCGGCGACCGCGACGTCGGCAAGAGGGCGCAGATGGGCGCGGTCGCGGCGCGGCTCGCAGATATCGCCATCGTCACCGACGACAATCCGAGGAGCGAGGATCCGGCGGCGGTAAGGCGCCACATATTGGAGGGCGCCGGCGGCGCCCGCGAGGTGCCGGGCCGGCGCGAGGCGATCGCGGCGGCCGTGGCCGAGGCGGGCGCGGGCGACATCATCCTCCTCGCCGGCAAGGGCCACGAGCAGGGCCAGATCGTCGGCGACAAAGTGCTCCCCTTCGACGACGTCACCGTCGCTCGAGAGTGCGCCGAATGACCTCCCACCCACAAAAAATGGTGACAGTTACGAATTTTGCGCCGCCGGGGCGCGGGCGCTCCCGCGTGGAAATTGGTAACTGTCACCATTTTCTATCCACGGTGAGGGCCGGGGCGCAGTCTTTCCGCCGGTGCCGCTGGGCCCTGGCCTGGGCCGGGGAACCGGCATGAGTGCGCTCTGGACTTCCGAGGAGATCGCGGCCGCCGTCGGCGGAGCGGCGCATGGCGCGTTCGACGTGACCGGGGTGGCCTTCGATTCGCGCGAGGTCGAGCCGGGGCATCTCTTCGTCGCCTTGAAGGGCGAGGCGACCGACGGGCACCTCTTCCTCGACAAGGCCTTCGCCGCCGGCGCGGCGGGGGCGATCGTCTCGGAGGAGGTCGACCGGCCCCACGTCAGGGTCGCCGACACCGCCGCCGCGCTCAACGCCCTCGGCCGCGCCGCCCGCAACCGAACCTCCGCCCGAATCTGCGGGGTCACCGGCTCGGCCGGCAAGACCGGGACCAAGGAGGCGCTCTACGCCGCGCTCGATCGCGCCGCGCCGGGCGAGGCGCACCGGTCGGTGAAAAGCTACAACAACCATGTCGGAGTTCCGCTGTCGCTGGCCCGGATGCCGGCCGACACCCGTTTCGGAGTGTTCGAGATGGGGATGAATCATTCAGGCGAGCTGGCCGGACTGACCCGGCTGGTCAGGCCGCACGTCGCCATCGTCACCGCCATCGCCTCGGCCCACCGCGCCTTCTTCGCCAGCGAGGAGGCGATCGCCGACGCCAAGGGCGAGATTTTCCAGGGGCTGGAGGAAGGCGGGATCGCCCTCGTCCCCCACGACAGCCCCTATCGAAACCGGCTCGCCGCCGCCGCCCGGCCCTATGCCGCGAAGGTGCTCAGCTTCGGGCTCGGCGACGGGGCGGACATCCGCGCCCGCGATATCGTGCCTTCGCCGGGCGGCGGCTCGCTCGTCACCGCGATCCTGCCCGAGGCCGAAATCACCTTCACCATCTCGCAACCGGGCGACCATTGGGTGTCGAACGCGCTCGCGATGCTCGGAGCGGTCGAGGCGATGGGCGGCGACCTGGCCCAGGCGGGGCTGGCGCTGGCCGACCTGCCGGGCCTCAAGGGGCGCGGCGAGCGGCATCGAATCGCTCTGGGCGGCGGCGAGGCGCTTCTGATCGACGAGAGCTACAACGCCAATCCGGCCTCGATGGCGGCGACCCTGAAGACGTTCGGCGCCCTCACCGTCGCCGGCCGGCGCATCGCCGTGCTGGGCGGGATGAAGGAGCTGGGCGAAAGCTCGGACGCTTTCCACGCCGGGCTTGCCGAGCCGCTCGAGGCGGCCGGAGTCGAGCTGGCGATCCTCGTCGGCGAGGAGATGGAAGCGCTGGCGAAAGCCCTTGGCGCAATGGTTAAAATGGCGCATGTGCCGGACACGGCGAAGGCGATCGAGCTTGTGAGGGCGAATGCCCGGCCGGGCGACGCTATTCTCGTCAAGGGCTCCAACTCGATCGGACTCGCCGCCCTCGTCGAGGCGCTGGCGGGCGGGAAAAGCTGATGTTTCTTTGGATTGCCGAACAGCTTGGCTTCCCGGGGGGGCTCAACCTCATCCGCTACATCACCTTTCGTGCCGGCGCGGCGACGGCGACGGCCCTTCTGATTGGGCTGATCATCGGGCCCAAGTTCATCGGCTGGCTCCGGGTGCGCCAGGGGCACGGCCAGCCGATCCGGCTCGACGGCCCGGAATCGCACCTCGCCAAGCGCGGGACCCCGACCATGGGCGGGCTGATGATCCTGACCTCGCTGACCGTCTCGATGCTGCTCTGGATGGACTTCAGCAACACCTTCCTGTGGGCCTGCCTGTTCATCACCGTCGGCTTCGGGTTGATCGGCTTCCTCGACGATTACGACAAGGTGACCAAGCGCCACCATGCCGGCATTTCCGGCCGCACCCGGCTGCTCGCCGAATTCGCCGTCGCCGGGATCGGCTGCACGATCATCACCTGGGGCGCCGGGACCCAGCTCTACATCCCCTTCTACAACGGGCCGGTCGTCGACCTCGGCTATGCCTATCCCTTCTTCGCCGCCTTCGTCGTCGTCGCGTTCGGCAATGCGGTGAACCTTACCGACGGCCTGGACGGGCTCGCCACCATGCCGGTGATCATCGCCAGCCTGGCCTTTCTCGTCATCTCCTACATCGTCGGCAACGCCGTCTTTTCGGCCTATCTCGGGGTCCCGTTCGTCGCGGACGCCGGCAACCTGCCGATCCTGTGCTCCGCCATCGTCGGCGCCGGCCTCGCCTTTCTCTGGTTCAACGCGCCGCCCGCGGCGGTCTTCATGGGCGATACGGGAAGCCTGGCGCTCGGCGGAGCGCTGGGAGCGATCGCGGTCGCGACCCAGCACGAGATCGTGCTCGGGATCATCGGCGGATTGTTCGTGGTCGAGGCGATGAGCGTCATCATCCAGGTCTTCTTCTACAAGCGGACGGGCCGGCGGATCTTCAAGATGGCGCCCATCCACCACCATTTCGAGCAGATCGGCTGGTCCGAGGCGACCATCGTCATCCGCTTCTGGATCATCGCCTTCGTGCTCGCGCTCGCCGGCCTGTCGACGCTGAAGGTGAGATGATCGGATCGAGCGCCTTTTCCGGCCGCAAATATGCTGTCTACGGGCTCGCCCGCTCAGGCATGGCGACTGTGGAGGCGCTGCTCGCGAGCGGCGCCGAGGTCATGGCGTGGGACCAGAACGAGTCGGCTCGCGACCATCTTGCCTCCCTGCGGCGAAGCCGTGGGGAGGGGGACCACCCGAAGGGTGATGGAGGGGTAGTCGACGAGGCCTCGTCGATTACCCCTCCACAAGGCTCCGCCTGGTCCCCCTCCCCATCTGGCGATGGGGAGGCAATTCGCTTCGCCGACCCGCTCACCACGTCCCTCGACGGCTTCGACGGGATCGTCGTCTCGCCGGGAGTGCCTCTGAACCGTCATCCCATCGCCGACCGGGCCAGAGAGGCGGGAGTGCCGCTGATCGGCGACATCGAGCTTTTCGCTTTGGCGCGCGCGTCGCTGCCGCCGCACCGGGTGGTTGGGATCACCGGCACCAACGGCAAGTCGACGACCACCGCGCTCGTCCATCACATATTGGTTACCGCCGGGATCCCGACGACCATGGCCGGGAACATCGGCTTCCCGATCCTCGGCCAGGAGCCGTTGCCGGCGGGCGGAGTCTATGTGCTCGAGCTGTCGAGCTACCAGCTCGATCTGACGCACAGCCTCGATTGCGAAGTTGCCGTCCTGCTCAATGTGTCGCCCGATCATCTCGACCGTTACGACGGCTTCGAGGCCTATCGCGAGTCGAAGCTTCGGCTCTTTCGCATGCAGTCCGACCGTCACCTCGCGGTCTACCCCTTCGACTCGGAGGAAGCCGCGGCGGTGAGGCAGCTGATCGGCAACCGCCCCGAATTGTGGATCACGTCCGATCCGGTGGGCCCTATGGTCAACCAGGCCGAATGGCCGTCGCTGCAAGGACCGCACAACAGGCTGAATGCGTCGGCGGCGGTCGCGGTCTGCGCCGCTCTCGACATTCCGGAGAAGGCGATCGCCGAAGGGCTCCGCACCTATCCCGGCCTTCCCCACCGGATGGAGCGGGTGGCCGAGAAGAACGGGGTCCTCTTCGTCAACGATTCGAAGGCGACCAACCCGACCTCGGCGGCGCCGGCGCTGGCGGCCTATCCGGCGGTTCACTGGATATTGGGAGGCCTCCCGAAGTCGGACGATCTCGACGCCTGCGAGCCCTATCTGGATCATGTCCGGGCCGCCTATACGATCGGCGAGGCCGGGCCGATGTTCGCAAGGCTGCTTCGCGGACACGTGCCGGTCAGCGAATGCGAGATGCTGTTCGAGGCGGTCGCCGAGGCGGCCGGGAAAGCGAAGCCGGGCGAGGTCGTCCTGCTCTCGCCGGCCTGTGCCTCGTTCGACCAGTTCCGGGATTATGAAGCGCGGGGCGATGCGTTTCGAGCCGCTGTGGAGGCGTTGTAGATGGGCGTAGTCGCGCAGCTGAAGAGCAAGACCGAGAACCGGCTCGGGCGATCGGACCGAAGCGCCGCCGGGCGCTGGTTCTGGGAGATCGACCGGATCCTCCTCTTTTTCGTGGCGGTCCTGATCGCCATCGGGCTCATCGCCGTCGCCGCCGCCTCGCCCGCCGCTGGCCAGCGCCTGTCGGGCGGCGGGGTGAGCTATACGCCGCTCCATTATTTCTACCGGCAATTGGTCTGGATCGTCGTCGCCTTGCCGGTGATGGTCGCGGTCTCGATGCTTCCCAGGACCAAGGCCAAGCGGTGGTGCCTCATCGGGACCCTGTTCTTCACCGCGCTGCTGTTCCTGGTCCCGATCATGGGCGTCGAGGTGAACGGCGCCCGGCGCTGGCTCGGGATCGGTTTCACCCAGTTCCAGCCGTCCGAATTCCTGAAGCCGCTCTACGTCGTCTCCATGGCCTGGATGCTTTCGCTGAAGGAGCAGGACGCAAGCCTGCCCGTGGTGCCCTTGTCCGGAATCTGCACCGGGCTCATCGCCCTCCTCCTCATGCAGCAGCCCAATTTCGGCGAGACGATCATCTTCGCCGCAGCCTGGGTGATGCTTCTCACCTTGTCCGGCGTCTCGCTTCGGACCCTGGGGCTTCTCGCCGTCGGCGGAATCGTCGCGATCGTCCTCGCTTATTTCTTCTATCCGGTGGCGACGACCCGGATCGACGCCTTCCTGTTCAGCGGCGCCGGCGGGCACGACAATTACCAGACGGAATCGGCGTTGAGGACCCTGACCGCGGGCGGGCTGTTCGGGGCCGGGCCGGGCGCGGGCGTCCGCAAGTTCAACCTGCCGGAGCCGCATACCGACTATATCTTCTCGGTGATCGGCGAGGAGTTCGGGATCATCGCCTGCCTCGCCATCGCCGCCATCTACCTGGTCATCGTCGCCCGGGTGCTGATCCGCCTTCTCCACGAGGAGGACAAGTTCGTGGTCCTCGCCGCCGCCGGGCTCGTCTGCCAGTTCGGGCTTCAGGCGCTGATCAACATGGCGGTCAACGTCCAGATCGCCCCGTCCAAGGGGATGACCCTTCCCTTCATCAGCTACGGCGGCTCGTCGATGGTGGCTTTGTCGGTCGGAATGGGGCTTCTGCTCGCCTTCACGAGGCGGAATCCGTATCTGCACCGGTCTCCCTACGTGGTGAAATGGAGCGGGCGATGAATAATGCCGTCATCCCGGCGAAAGCCCGGACCCCGGGCCGGAAGGTCACGGCGGGTCTCCCCGAGGCCCCGGCTTTCGCCGGGGTGACGCGATCATGCTGAGCCGTCACTACGTCCTCGCCGCGGGCGGCACCGGGGGGCATATGATCCCGGCCCACGCGCTCGCCGAGGAGCTGATGCGGCGGGGGCATCGGGTCGCACTGGTCACCGACGATCGCGGGGCCCGGATCCCCGGCTTGTTCGAGGGGGTGCCGGTCCATATCCTCCCGGCCGGCCGGTTGGGCGGCGGGCCCGTGGGCTGGCTCAAGGCGATAAGCAAGATCTTCACCGGCCGGGCGATGGCGTCGCGGCTCTACGAGACGTTCGAGCCTTCGGCGGTGATCGGCTTCGGCGGCTATCCGGCGCTCCCGGCGCTGATGGCGGCGCAGCGCGACCGGATCCCGACCCTGGTCCACGAGCAGAATGCGGTGCTCGGCCGGGTCAACCGGATCGTCTCGGGCCGGGTCGATGCGATCGCCACCGCCTATCCCAACGTCCAGCGCCTCGCCAAGAGCCGCGAGGCCAAGACCCATCTCGTCGGCAACCCCGTTCGCGACGAGGTGCTTGCGCTTCGCGAGCAGCCCTATCCGGAGCTGACCGACGACGGCGTCTTCCGGCTGCTCGTCACCGGCGGAAGCCAGGGCGCGACCGTGCTTTCCGAAGTGGTCCCCGAAGCGCTCGGCCTTCTGCCGGAGCATTTCCGCCGCCGCCTTCAGGTGACCCAGCAATGCCGGGCGGAGGATATCGAGAGCGTTCGGGCGCGCTACGCGGCGCTCGGGATCGCCGCCGAGCTCGCCACCTACATCGACGACATGCCCGCCAGGATCGCCTGGACCCACCTCGTCATCGCCCGCGCCGGCGCCTCGACCATCGCCGAGCTGACCGTGGCGGGACGCCCCGCCATCCTCATTCCCTTGCCCTCGGCCACCGACGACCATCAGACCGCCAATGCCCGCGAGATGGCCAGGGCCGGCGGCGCCCGGACGATCAGCCAGAAGAGCTTTACCCCGGTCGAGCTCGCCAAGCAGATGCAGAAGCTCGGGCTGGAGCCGGCCGCTTTGGCCAATGCGGCGGCGCGGGCATGGTCGGTCGGGCGTCCCAACGCGGCGGGCGACCTCGCCGACCTCGTCGAGATGACCGGCCGCGACCTCGGCGCCGATCCACTTCCGGCCGAGGGGATGATCCTGACGCCCCTCCCCAGCGGGGCCTTCGCCTGATGCCGAAACGGGGGATGAAAGGCGTCGCCAAGGACATCGGCACCATCCATTTCGTCGGCATCGGCGGGATCGGCATGTCGGGCATCGCCGAGGTGATGCACATCCTGGGCTACAAGGTTCAGGGCTCCGACGTCGCCGAGGGCTATGTCGTCGAGGGCCTTCGCAAGGCCGGCATCCCGATCGAGGTCGGCCATCGTCCCGACAATCTCGGCGACGCCGCCGTGGTCGTGATCTCGACCGCGATCAGGAAGGACAATCCCGAGCTGGTCTGCGCCTATGAGCGCCGGATCCCCGTGGTTCGGCGGGCGGAGATGCTGGCCGAGCTGATGCGCCTCAAGTCGACGGTGGCGGTGGCGGGGACCCACGGCAAGACGACGACGACCTCGATGATCGCCGCGATGCTCGACGCCGGCGGGATCGATCCGACCGTGATCAACGGCGGGATCATCAACGCCTACGGCTCCAACGCCCGGCTCGGATCGTCCGACTGGATGGTGGTCGAGGCCGACGAGAGCGACGGCAGCTTCCTGAGGCTCGACGGCACCCTGGCGGTGGTCACCAACATCGATCCCGAGCATCTCGACCATTACGGCTCGTTCGAGAAGGTCAAGGACGCGTTCGTCGAGTTCGTCGAGAACGTCCCTTTCTACGGCGCGGCCTTGCTCTGCGTCGATCATCCGGAGGTCCAGACGATCATCCCCCGGCTTCGCGACCGGCGGGTGGTGACTTATGGCTTCGCCGCTCTGGCCGACGTCCGCGGCGAGAACGTCCGGCCGGTGCCGGGCGGCAACCTGTTCGACGTCTCGCTTCGCGACCGGGCCGGCGAGGTCGCGACCATTACCGACATCGAATTGCCGATGCCGGGCCGCCACAACGTCCAGAACGCGCTGGCCGCGATCGGAATCGCCGCCGAGCTCGGCATTCCGCATCGGGTGATCGCCAGGGGCTTCGAGAAGTTCGGCGGGGTCAAGCGGCGCTTCACCAAGGTCGGGGAGATCGAAGGCGCGACGATCATCGACGATTACGGCCACCATCCGACCGAGATCCGGGCCGTCCTCTCGGCGGCGCGCGAGGGCGCCCAGGGCCGGGTGATCGCGGTCGTCCAGCCGCACCGGTTCACCAGGCTCCGCGACCTGATGGAGGAGTTCCAGGGCGCCTTCAACGATGCCGACGTGGTCTATGTGACCCCGGTCTATCCCGCCGGCGAGGAGCCGATCGAGGGCGTGGATTCCGAGGCTCTGGCGGAAGGCCTGAGGCAGCGCGGCCACCGCTCGGTCAAGGCCGTGGCCGACCTCGAGGAGCTTTGCCTCGGCCTTCGCGACCTCGCCGCCGCCGGCGACATGGTGATCTGCCTGGGCGCCGGCGACATCACCAAATGGGCGGTGGGGCTGGCGGACGGAATCGCCTGCGCGAGGGCGGCGAAATGACCTCCGCGACCAACAAGAAAATCGTGACAGTTACGAATTTTGCTCTGCATCCCCGCCACATCTCCGCTCGGAGAAAATTCGTAACTGTCACGATTTTCTGGGCGCTGGCGGCGTGAGCGGAGTTATCGAAATTCCGCGGATCGAGGGCAGAGTCGAGCCGGGCGGCTCGCTCGCCGACTTCATCTGGTTCCGGACCGGCGGGCCGGCGGAGTGGCTGGTTCGGCCGAACGACGTGGACGACCTCGCCCGCTTCCTGAGCGCGCTCGACCCGGCGGTTCCGGTCATGCCGGTCGGGGTCGGATCCAACCTCATCGTCCGCGACGGCGGGGTACCGGGCGTCGTCATTCGCCTGCCCAAGGCGATGAGCCGGGTCCAGGTCGAGCCTGGTCACCGAGTGCGCGCCGGCGCCGGCGCTATGGGGATCAGCGTCGCCTCGAAGGCCCGGGATTCCGATATCGCGGGCCTCGAATTCCTTCGCGGAATTCCCGGCACGGCGGGCGGAGCGGTCCGGATGAACGCCGGCGCCTATGGCCGCGAGGTCGCGGACATCCTGGTCGAGGCGACCCTGGTACTTCGCGATGGGCGGGTCGAGACCTGGCCGGGCGAGCGGCTGGGCTACACCTATCGCCACAGCGAAATGCCGGACGGCGCGGCGGTCGTCGAAGCCCTGTTCCAGGGCGTGCCGGGCGAGCGCTCGGCGATCGGCGCGGAAATGGACCGGATCGCCGCCGAGCGCGAGGCGAGCCAGCCGCTTCGGAGCCGGACCGGAGGCTCGACCTTCAAGAATCCGCCCGGAACCAAGGCCTGGAAGCTGATCGACGGCGCCGGTTGCCGGGGGCTGATGATCGGCGACGCCCAGGTCTCCGAGAAGCATTGCAACTTCCTGCTCAATCTCGGCAAGGCGAGCAGCTCGGACATCGAGGCGCTGGGCGAGGAAGTGCGGCGGCGGGTGCTTGAGCATTCGGGCGTGAAGTTGGAATGGGAGATACAAAGGGTGGGAGTGGAAGCGTGACCGTGAGCCCAACCGTCATGCTGAACTTGTTTCAGCATCCAGCCGGGAGGCGCGGTGAGGCGGAGAACTGGACCCTGAAGCAAGTTCAGGGTGACGGAAAGGGCGTGCGCTCGTGACCTCCCCCCTCCACGTCGCCGTCCTCATGGGCGGCTGGTCCGCCGAGCGGGAAGTGTCGCTGACCAGCGGCGCCGGAGTCGCCGACGCGCTCGAGAGCCTCGGCCACCGGGTCACCCGGATCGACATGGGCCGGGACGTCGCCGAGCGGCTTCGCGAGGCGGCGCCGGACGTCGTGTTCAACGCCCTTCACGGCACCCCCGGCGAAGACGGCACGGTGCAGGGCCTGATGGACCTGATGGGTCTCAAATATACCCATAGCGGAGTCGGAACCTCGGTCATCGCGATCGACAAGGAGCTGACCAAGATGGTGCTCGTCCCGCTCGGCATAAGGATGCCGGCGGGGACGATGGTCGAGAGCGAGAGCCTGTACGAAGCCGATCCGATCGCGCGGCCCTACGTGCTGAAGCCGGTCAACGAAGGCTCGTCCGTCGGAGTCGCGATCGTCACCCGGGGCGGCAATTACGGCGATCCGATCGGACGCGAGAGCGAGGGTCCGTGGCGGCATTTCGAGCGCCTGCTCGCCGAGCCGTTCATCCGCGGCCGGGAGCTGACGGTGGCGGTGCTCGGCGATGAAGCGCTTGCGGTCACCGAGCTCCAGCCCAAGTCCGGCTTCTACGATTACGACGCCAAATATACCGAAGGGATGACCCAGCACGTCTGCCCGGCCGACGTTCCGGAAGAGATTCGGTCCGCCGCGATGAAGATGGCGCTCGACGGTCACCGGGCGCTCGGCTGCCGCGGTTGCTCGCGCGCCGATTTTCGCTGGGACGACGAACAGGGGCTGGAAGGCCTCTATCTGCTGGAGATCAACACCCAGCCCGGAATGACCCCGCTCAGCCTGGTGCCGGAGCAGGCGCGTTTCCGGGGCCTCGGCTATGCCGACCTGGTCCGGAGAATCGTGGAGGAGGCGTTATGAGCAAGGCGATCGCCCGCGGCTCGCAGGCACGGGGCAAGGCCAAGGCGCCCGCGCGCGGTGCCGGGAAGGGCGGGGGCCGGCGCGGCCGCTCCGCGCCGGCCCCCGCCCTTCCCGACGCGGTCCGGCGGTTCAGCGGGTGGATCTTCGCCGGAATGCTGATCGCTTTGGCGGCCGCCCTGCTCTGGGCGCTTCGGGTGCCGCAGATGGTCGGCGGGACCCTGGGCGAGAGCGTCGGCGAACTGGGCTTTGCGATGAAGCGGGTCGAGATCAAGGGCGCCGACCATATCCGCCAGATCGACGTCTACAATATCGCCTTCGACCAGCCTTCGACGGCAATGCCGCTGATCGACCTGGAAGCGACCCGGCAGCGCCTGCTCCAGTTCGGCTGGGTCCGCGACGCCCGGGTCTCGCGGCGGCTGCCCGACACCCTGGTCGTCGACATCGTCGAGCGCAGGCCCGCCGCCATCTGGCAGCATAACCGGAAGCTCGCCCTGATCGACATGGACGGAGTGGTTCTGGAGGCGGTGCGCCTCGACGCCATGCCCGATCTTCCGCTTCTGATCGGCCCGGCCGCCAACCTCCATGCCGGCGAGCTGGCCCGGCTCACCCAGTCGGCGCCCAACCTCAAGCCGGCGATGGCGGGCGCCAGCTGGGTCGGCGGCCGCCGCTGGGACCTTCGCTTCCAGTCCGGCGAAGTGCTCGCCCTTCCGGAAGGCGAAGCGGCGGCGCGCAAGGCGCTGGGTAAATTCGCGAACATGGACCAATCGGTGCAATTGCTTGGGAAAGGCTATGTCCGGATCGACATGCGCGATCCCAAGCGGATGCTGATCCGCCTTCCGGGCGATCCCGGAAGCACCGTTCCCGACATCGCGCCCGAAGCGCCGCCGCCGGCGCCCGGCGGCGGCGACGTCGACACCGCCCGGACGATCTGATGAAGCGCCCGACGGTCCAGGCCCCGCGCAAGCTCGTCACCGCCCTCGACGTCGGCTCGTCGAAAGTCTCGGCGCTGATCGCGGAGCCGGGCGAGGACGGCCGACTCAAGATCCTCGGCACCGGCCAGCGCCAGAGCCAGGGCGTGAGGCGCGGCTTCATCGCCGACATGGAGAAGACCGAAGGCGCGATCCGGGAAGCGGTCGAGCAGGCGGAGCGGATCGCGGCGACCAATATCGAGGATGTGTATGTCGGCTTCTCGGCGGGCGGGCTGGTCAGCACCGTCGCGAGCGTCGAGCTCCTGATCGGTGGGCGGCGGATCGAGAAGGCCGATATCGACCAGCTGCTCGGAATCGGGCGGGAATCGATCAGCGGCGACGGGCGGATGATCCTCCACGCGCTTCCGGCGCTCTACACCGTCGACGGGCTGGAGGGCGTGAAGAAGCCGCTCGGCCTTCATGCCGACAAGCTCGCCGTCGACATCCACGTCATCGCCGGCGATCCGTCGCCGGTCCGGAATCTCGATCTGTGCGTTCGCTCGGCCCATCTCGGGGTCGAGGCGATCGTCGCGTCGCCGGTGGCGGCGGGGAAAGCCTGCCTCAGCGACGAGGAGCGCGAGCTCGGAGTCGCCTTGGTCGAGCTCGGCGCGGGCGTTACCAACGTCTCGGTCTTCGCCGGCGGAATGCTGCTCGGCCTCAAGTCGATCCCGGTCGGCGGAATCGACATTACCGACGACATCGCCTCGGCCTTCGGCACCCGCCGGGTCGAGGCCGAGCGGATGAAATGCTTCTACGGCTCGGCGACGACGTCCCCACGCGACAATCACGACATGATCGAGCTGTCGCCGATCGCCGGCTCCGAAGAGGGCACCGAGGCCGCCCGGATCACCCGGGCCCAGCTGATCGCCGTCATCCGCCAGCGGCTCGAGCATCTCACCGGCGACATCGCGGCCGCGTTGAAGGATCTCGGCTTCGGCGGACCGTTCGGCCGCCAGGTGGTGCTGACCGGCGGCGGCTCCGAATTGAAGGGCATCGCCGATTACGCGCAAGGGGTCCTGGGCCGGGCGGTGCGGATCGGCCGGCCCAATCTGCCGGGGCTTCCCGACGCCCATTCGGGCCCCGGCTTCACCACCCTCGTCGGCCTCGCTTTGTTCGCCGCTTCGGACGAGCTGGACCTGAGATCGGTGATGTCGCCGGACCGGATCATGCCGCGCGAAACCGGCGGCAATATCGTCCAAAGGCTGATCAGCGCCGTGCGCAGTGGCTTTTGAGATTCAGGCCGTGGTTTTCGGGATTCACAAACGTGACTTTTGGGACTCACACGGGGGTGTCCACACCGAAAAAATACCAGTTCGTTAACTTTTCGCTCGCGCCCAAGAATCGCATAGTGCAAAAGGAGTTAACGATGGGTCCCGTTGGGCTAAATCAGGGGGAGAGCAAGCATGAGCATCGACTTCATCAGGCCGGAAGTAGATGAACTGAGGCCCCGGATCAGCGTCATCGGCGTCGGCGGCGCCGGCGGCAACGCGGTCGCCAACATGATCGCCAACGACGTCCAGGGCGTGGACTTCCTCGTCGCCAATACGGACGCCCAGGCGCTCAACGCCTCGCCGGCCGACCATCGCATCCAGCTCGGCCTTCGAATCACCCAGGGCCTCGGCGCCGGCTCCCGCCCCGAGATCGGCAAGGCCGCCGCCGAAGAGGCGATCGACGAGATCGAAAAGGCGCTCGAGGGCGCCCATATGCTGTTCATCGCCGCCGGCATGGGCGGCGGCACCGGCACCGGCGCCGCCCCCGTCATCGCCAAGGCGGCGCGCGACCGCGGCGTTCTCACCGTCGGGGTCGTCACCAAGCCGTTCAGCTTCGAGGGCAATCGCCGCGGCCGTTCCGCCGACGCCGGGATCGCCGAGCTTCAGCAGCATGTCGACACCCTGATCGTCATCCCCAACCAGAACCTTTTCCGGATCGCCAATCCGAACACGACCTTCAAGGAAGCGTTCATGATGGCCGACGAGGTGCTCCAGCAGGGCGTCCGCGGGATCACCGACCTGATGGTCATGCCCGGCCTCATCAACCTCGACTTCGCCGACGTCCGCTCGGTGATGGGCGAGATGGGCAAGGCGATGATGGGCACCGGCGAGGCCTCGGGCGACAATCGCGCCATCGAAGCGGCCGAGAAGGCGATCGCCAACCCGCTTCTCGACGGCGTGTCGATGAAGGGCGCCCGAGGCGTGATCATCTCGATCACCGGCGGCGAGGACATGCGGCTGATGGAGGTCGACGAGGCCGCCAGCCACATCAAGGAGCTGGTCGATCCCGACGCCAACATCATCTGGGGCTCGGCCTTCAACAACGATCTCGAGGGCAAGATCCGGGTTTCCGTGGTCGCCACCGGGATCGACGCCGAGGCGGTGACGCAGGCGCCGCCGATGCCGGCCAAGGTCTTCACCTTCCCGGGCGCCCGAACCGCCGCCCCTGCGGGCGACCCGCCCAAGGTCACCTTGACCCCGCCGGAGCCGGTCGCGGAAACCGCCGAAGCGCCGGAAGGATCGATGGCCGAGCCCGAGATCGCCGGGGAGCCGGCCGACGCCCCGACCCTCGACGCCCCGGTCGCCGAGGAAGCGGGCGACGAGCTTCTGCTCGACGCGGCGATGCTCGGCGACGAGGACGATGGCGGCGAGAGCTTCATCGAAGAGGGTTTTGCCGGCGGCCCCGAAAGCGTCGCCCCCGGAACGCGCAGCTGGATCGACGGCGAGCCCGAAGCGGCGGCCGAGCCCGAGGCGCGCCCGCCCCGTGAAGGCGGCACCTTGTTCGAGCGCATGTCGAGCATCGCCCGCGGCGCCGCCAAGGCGCAGGTCGAGGAGGAGCCCCAGCCGCGCCTACGCCGCGATCCGCTCGATATCCCGAGGTTCCTGGGGCGCCAGAACAACCAGTAAACATTGCCTCCCCATCGACAGATGGGGAGGGGGACCCCGGGTAGCGGGGTGGAGGGGTAATGGCGCTGGACAAGCAGGCTCCCGCGCCAGAACCCATGATTCTTCAGCTACTTACCCCTCCACCATGCTTCGCATGGTCCCCTCCCCACGGCTTCGCCGCAGGGAGGCAACTGCTTAACGCATGGGCATTGCCCCCGTTGGAACCAACCGCTCTAAGCGCCCGATGACTTCATTGCGGAGGGGCGTCCGGCTCGGTTTGGCCGTTCTGGGTGCGGGGACGATGTTTACTGCCGCGCCGGTCGCGGCTCAGACCCCGGGCGTTTTCACGGAGCGCCCGCAGGCGGCGCTGTCGCGCAACCTTCGAAGCCTCGCCGCCAGTCCGAAGAGCGTGACCGCCCTGATGGGGGCCGGCCGGGCCGCACTCGACCTCGGCGACGCTCAGGCCGCTCTCACCTTCTTCGCCCGGGCCGAGGAGCAGACTCCCCGCGACGGGCGGGTCAAGATGTGGATCGCCAACGCGCTGGTACAGCTCCAGCAGCCGCATGCGGCCCTCAAATTCTTCCACGACGCGGCCGAGCTCGGAGTTCCCGCCGCCGACCTTGCCCGCGACCGCGGGCTCGCCCACGACATTGCCGGCAATCCCCGGGAAGCGCAGCGCGACTATCGGATGGCGCTTCAGCGGGGCCGCGACGACGAAGCGACCCGGCGGCTGGCGCTTTCGCTCGCGATCAGCGGTGAGCGGGAGCCCGCTCTGCGGCTGCTCGAGGATCAGCTGCTCGTCCGCGACCGTTCGGCGGAGCGCGCCCGCGCGCTGGTGCTGGCTCTGACCGGCGACTCGGCGGGCGCCGCTCGCGCCGTCCAGGCCGCCATGCCGGGTCCGCAAGCGGGAGCGATGCGCCCCTTCCTCGCCCGGCTTCCGAGCCTGTCGCCGGCCGAGCGGGCGCTTGCGGTCCATCTCGGGATCTTCCCGCAGGACGGCCGAACGGCGCCGCCATCGACTTACGCGGCGAACGACTTCGCCAACGCCGTCACCGATGCGGGCCGTCCGGACCCCAGCCAAAATTCGCTCGCCCGCCGCTCGTCCCGGCCCGAGCCGATCTCGACCGAGCCGCGCCGCCGCCCCGGAACGGAAGGGGGGCTCGCCCCGGCGATCCGCCGGACGACGGCCACATTCCGTCCGTCCGCCAAATCCGACGGAGAGGAGGCGCTCGCCGGAGTGAGGCAGCGCGAGGCTCCGAAACGGCCGTCCGCCAGTCCCGGCTTCAGCGGAAGCAATCCGCATTGGGCCCTGGCGCGCGGCCTCGACCCGAGCCCGCCGCGGCGCAAGCCGGAATCGCAGCCCAAACCGGAGCGAACGCCTCCCGCCCCGGCTCCAGCCGAGACCGCGGTCGCCGTAAATTTCGTGCCGCCGCCCGCCACCGTCTTGCAGGAGACGTCTCCGCCACCCGTCGCCACTTCCCCTTCGACGCCGCTGCCCCAGTTTCAGCTTCAGCCCGGGTCGCAGCCCACCGAGGTTATGACCGCTGCCGTGGAGCCTTCCAAGCCGCCGCCGCAAACCGAGCCCCAGTCGCGGCCGGCTGACGTCCGGGTAGCCGCCGTGGAGCCTTCCACTCCGCCGCCGCAAGCGGAACCCCGGTCGAGCCCGGCCGAAGTCCAGATCGCCGAAGCCCCGTCTTCCGCGCCGCCGCCTCAGGCGGAGGGGGCGCCCACGGGCAGCCGGCTTGCCGATCTCTCCGCGACGATCGCTGACATCGCCGAGCCTGAACCTCCGGCGGCCCGGACGACGGCCAAACCCAAGCCCGCGGCGGCCGCGGCGGCGAAGAAGCCCAAACCGGCGGCGCCGGCCGAGCCCAGCCGAATCTGGGTTCAGATTGCCGGCGGCGCCGCCAGGACGGCCCTGCCGCGCGAGTTCGTTCGGCTCAAGGCGAAGGCGCCCAAGACGCTCGGCGCGCGCTCCGCCTGGACGACTCCGCTCAACGCCACCAACCGGCTGCTGGTCGGCCCCTTCGCCAGCTCCAGGGAGGCACAGGCCTTCGTCAACCAACTCAAGGCCGAGGATCTGAGCGGCTTCGCCTGGACCAGCGCGGCCGGCCAGAAGATCGAGAAGCTTTCCGCCAAGTGAGGCTTGCGGCCCATTATGCCTGCGACCCTTCGGCCTCGCGCGGGCGGCTCCACGTCGAGCCGGAGACGGGAAAGCGCGGACCCCGCGACGCCTTTCAGCGCGATCGCGACCGGATCATCCACAGCGTCCCGTTCCGCCGCCTCCGCCACAAGACCCAGGTCTTCGTCGCGCCGGACGGGGACCATTTCCGGGTCCGCCTAACCCACAGCCTCGAAGTCGCCCAGATCGGCCGGACGATGGCGCGCGCCCTCGGCCTCAACGAGGATCTCACCGAAGCCCTCTGCCTTGCCCACGACATCGGCCACCCTCCTTTCGGCCATAGCGGTGAGGAAGTGCTCCAGGCCGAGATGGCCGGGGCCGGCGGCTTCGACCACAACGCCCATACGATCCGGCTGCTCACCCGGCTCGAAAGCCCCTATCCCCGCTACCGCGGCCTCAACCTCAGCTGGGAAACGCTGGAGGGGCTGGCCAAGCATAACGGTCCGGTGAAGGACGCGACCTGGGCCCTGGCCGAAGCCGATTCCGAATTCCCGCTGGACCTCGGCAGTTGGCCGAGCCTGGAAGCGCAGGTGGCGGCGGTCGCGGATGACATCGCCTACGACAATCACGACATAGACGACGGTCTTCGCTCCGGGCTGTTCACCCTGGAGGCGTTGCTCGAGGTGCCGATGGTGGCGCGCGCCTGGGCCGAGGTCCGAACCCGCTTTCCCGATGTCGACGAGGCACGGCTGGTACAGGAGCTGGTCCGCGACCAGATCGGCCTGATGGTCGGCGACGTGCTCGATGAGACCAGGCGGCGCCTTGCCGAGGCCGGCGTCGAGACGGTGCAGGACGTTCGGGAGGCGGGACGTCCGCTCGCCGGTTTCTCCCCGGCCATGGCCGGGGACGAGGCGCTACTGAAGCGCTTCCTGCACGTGCGGATGTACAATGCGCCGCCGGTCATGGCGGTGCGCGACCAGGCGCAGGCGCTGGTCGCCCGCCTCTTCGCCGCCTATCGCGACGATCCGGGGCAATTGCCACCCGATTGGCTCCCGCCGGAAGCCGACGAAACGACGACGGTGCGCGCGATCGGCGACTTCATCGCCGGAATGACCGACCGCTACGCCGTCCGCCAGCATTCCGAGCTGGTCGGGCCGGTCGAGCTGCCCGAGGGCTTTTAGCCTAGAGCATGATCATTTTAGACTGAAGCGCTGTCTCATCCCGTCATGCTGAACTTGTTTCAGCATCCAGCTTTCCGCTTCCCGGGCGAGCGACCAGCTGGACCCTGAAACAAGTTCAGGGT
>Ga0190275_10000602_pt1 | contig 30187 bp, 29 predicted proteins | sample Popmic550T_FD_133745 | JGI IMG/M metagenome (GOLD analysis project Ga0190275, IMG submission 133745) | Populus adjacent soil microbial communities from riparian zone of Yellowstone River, Montana, USA - 550 T | ecosystem: Environmental > Terrestrial > Soil > Riparian zone > Trees stand | place...
CCGCCGCCATCCGCGATCGAGAGCAGATTGCCGGCAGAATCGTAAATTTCGAGATAGGCATCGGCGAGCGCGAAGCCGTTGCCTTCCACGCCCGCAACGTGGCCGGCATAGGCATATTGACCGAACTGGTAGGTTACGCCGCCCGTCAGCGTGACCGCGAACCAGTCATTGTCGCCGGGCGTGTCGCTTGCCGCTATGACGTGGTTACCGTCGACCACCAGCGTCCCGGTGGTGTTCTCGTCGGGCGTATAGACGTCGACGAAGGCGGTCGGGCCGGGGATGTTCCAGGCCGATTCGACCGGCTGGTAGTTGCCGGGACGCCCCGAGGCGCCGATCGTGTCGATCGAGCCGACGATATCGTCGCCGGCGATCGCGAAAGCGGTGAGCGCCTTATCGAAGACGCGGGAGAAATGAACCTGGGCAAGGTCGTCATCCTGTTGCGCAAAACGGGTCAGTCTGGACGAGCGGTCGTAATTTCCTGACATGATTCAGCTCCCTTAGAGGGTTGAAAAGGGGGGTCCGGCAAAAAGCCGACATCAATCTGGAGGGCTGGCGTAAACGGCGCGGCGAGGCCTGAGCGGCAGCGCGCGAAGGGCACGTGAAGCCTCGATGGGCCGCACGAAGCGAGCGATGCAAAGCGTGCATTTCCGGTCGGACAATAGGATGAACCTCGGCCGATCTGCCGGCGAGGCTGCCGACAGGAACCCGGTAACTGGTTAACAAGCCGTCGGTTCCAGGCGGCAGCCCCAATCCCGAAAGATTACGGTACGGCGTGCAGCCTTTGCGTCCTACCGTTGTCGGTCGGTCGGGCGATTTCTCGCACGCCCGGCCTGGCTACCGATCCCGGCGCCTCGTCTCGCCGCGGTTGACAGCGCGATCGGATCGCGCGGACAGGGGGATCGGAGGACGGATGGTCGCAGATTGGTTCACGCGGCGCGCGATGCTCGGACAGATGGGCACGGGCGCGCTGCTTTCCGGCGCGGGTGCGGTCGGTGGCGCGCAGGGGCAGGCCGCGGCGGAGACGGCGGCGCGGCGGGTCGTGAACGTCGTCGAGGCCGGCGGCGATCGCACCGGCCGAACCGACTCCTCCACGGCTTTCCAGCGCGCCATCGAGATGCTCGCTCCGACCGGCGGCGTGCTCTATGTTCCGGCCGGCGAGTATCGGATCGAGCGCACTCTGCTCTGGCAGAATGGCGAGAACAGGCGCGCGCCCGGGATCCTGTTCCAGGGTGACGGGCCGCATTCGACGGTGCTCAGCAGCCGCATCCAAGCGGGGCCGCTGCTGCGCGTGCGCGGAGTCCGCAACACCGCGCCCGTGGATACGAGCTTCTTCTGGGGCGGCGGGATTCGGGACCTCACCATTCGCGGCACCGGCGAAGGCGCCGGCCAACACGGCCTGGAAGTTTTGGGTTGGTATTATGGAGAAATCCAGAACTGCCATTTCGTTGCACTCGGCGGCGACGGGATCAGGGCCGTCACCGATCCAAGCGTCGATCCCAATCCTGATTTCACCTCATCGAACCTGTTCGTGCGCGCCGTCTGGTTCGAGCGGCTGGGCGGTTGGGGCTTCATCGATACGAGCGCGTTCCAGGGCGCTCCCGGCTGGTCCTGGGATCGGACCGTGTTCATCATGTGCCGCAAGGGTGGCGCGCATGTCCGCAGCGGCGGCCACAGCTTCACCACCTGCAGCTTCGCCTTTTGCGGCTGGCAGGGGGAAAGCGGCCCGGTCGCGCCGGCGGCCTACGGCCTCTATTTCGACGGGGCCGCGACCGCCTGTTCGCAGCACATCGTCCAGGGGTGCGAATTCGACAACAACCTCACGGCCCATATCGGCGCGCGTTTCCTCGCGGCGAGCTGTTTCTTCGCCAATCGGTTCATCTTCAACGACCGCTTCGGATCGGGTCGCCTCCGTCCCGCGAAGGGGGTGGAGATCGGCCCCGGCGACGTCAATGCGACCGTGCTCGGCGTGCTTTTCCGCCAGAATTTCTTCCGCGTGGACACGCCGGGGGAAATGGTCGGCTTCGACTTCGTCAACCATGCCAATGTCCATGATGTCGAAATCGGCGGATCGATCTTCACCGCGCCGGACGGCGCCCGCGTGACCCGCTACCGAGGGCACGATCCCGGCGGCCGCGGCGCGGCGCAAGGCTTTGTCGTTCACGATCCGAGCCTTCGCGACGTCGCGGGCTAAAGGCGCCGCTCGGCTTCGCCCGGCGGCGGCGTTTTCGGCTTGAACGCGCATAGCTCGCGGACCACGCAGCGCCAGCATTCCGGGCGCCTCGCCTTGCAGACGTAGCGGCCGTGCAGGACCAGCAGATGGTGGGCGGTGCGGCGGTAGGGCTGGGGCGTCTGTCGATCGAGAATCGCCTCGACCTGCTCGACGGTCTTGCCTCTGGCGAGGCCGGTGCGGTTTGAGACCCGGAAGACATGGGTGTCGACCGCGAAGGTCTCGGCGCCGAAGGCCACGTTCATCACCACATTGGCGGTCTTGCGGCCGACCCCCGGCAGCGCCTGCAGCGCGTCGCGGTCGGCGGGAATCCGGCTGCCATGCCGATCGACCAGCGCCCGCGACAGCGCGATCACATTCTTTGCCTTGGTGTTGAACAGGCCGATCGTCTTGATGTGCCGCTTCAGCCCCTCCTCGCCGAGCGCCAGCATCTGCTCGGGCGTCGTCACCGTGGCGAAGAGGTCGCGGGTGGCGAGGTTGACGCCGGCGTCGGTCGCCTGCGCCGAAAGCACGACCGCGACCAGCAAGGTATAGTCGTTAACCGATTTGAGCTCGGTTTCGGGCTCCGGTGTGCGGTCGGCAAGGCGGCGGTAGAATTCGGCGATGTCGGCCTTCTTCACGCGAATTCGTCCAGCGCCGCGCCGAGCCGGGCGAGGCCTTCCTTGACGATTTCTGTGGGCTGGCCGACCCCGATCCGGAAGTGATCCGCCAAGCCGAAGAAATGGCCGGGGACGATCGAGCAGTCGTAATGGGCGCGGAGCCGGTCGTTCAGCCCATCGACGTTGCCGCTGAGCAGACGCGGGAAGGCGGTGATGCCGTGGCGCATCGGCGCCATCTCGATCTCGTCCCGCCTCGCGAAAAAGGCGTTGGCCAGCGCGCGGTTGCGGGCGAGGAGGGCAGGGGTGCCGGCCGCGACCTCGTCGAGCCGGGCCAGAGCGAGGCAGGCGAGCCGCTCGGCCTGATGCGCCTGGGCGACGCCAAACAGTTCGTTGAGCCGCCAGATCCGCTCGGCCAGCGCGGGCTCGGCGAGGATCCAGCCGCAGCGCAGACCCGACAGGCCGTAGACCTTGGTGAGGCTCGAGGTGACGACGAAGCGCGGCCCGAGCGTAGCGGCGCTGCGCTGTGGGGTCGCCGCGGCGTCAAGATAGACCTCATCGACCAGCACATGCGCATTCCAGCGTTCGGCGAACGTGCCGACCGCACGAAGCGTCGCCTCGTCGGCGAGATTGCCGGTGGGATTGTGGAGGTTGGTGAGCAGGATGAGCTTGCACGGGCCCTGAAGCGCATCGGGGTCGATCGCGAACTCCGGGGCTTGACGCGTGAACCTGCGGACTTCCGCCCCGAGATGGGCCGCGACCGTCACCATCGGCTCATAGGCGGGGCTTTCGGCGAGGACGACGTCGCCCGGCTCGATCAGCGCCGCCATGGCGAGCATATTGGCCATCGAGGTGCCGTCGGCCATGACCACGCATTCAGGCGCCACGCCTTCTTTGGCGGCGATCGCCGCGCGCAGCGGCGGGTAGCGGTGATAGCTCGCGCCATCGAGCTCGAGTTGCGCCGGGTCGATCTCCCAGCGGTCCATGCGGAAATGCGCGACTTCGCTCGAGCCGAGCGGAAAAGCGACCGGTGCGCGGGTCTTGGCCCAATGCATATAGTCCGATTGCATCGCCCTCACGAGACGGCGCCTCGCCGGCTCTGCCAGAACAGAAAGGCGGGGATGCCGGCGGCGAGGATGGCAAAGCCGATCGCGCTGTTCTTCGGATCGTTCCACAGCGTCGCCGCGACGATGATCGCGCAGGCGAGCACGAACAGGCCGGTGGTGATCGGATGGCCCGGCGCCTGGAACCAGGCGGTTCCCTCGGCGTCGCGGCGGCGGAAGACGAACAGCGCCGCGCCGGTCAGCCCGAACCAGATGAAATCGACCGAGACCACATAAGCCAGGATCTGGCCGTAGCTTCCGGTCAAGGCGATCGCGATCGCCGCCGCGCCCTGCAATAGGATGGCGACGACCGGGACGTGGGTCTTCGCGCTCACCTTCGCGACGCCTTTGAAGAACAGCCGGTCTTCGGCCATCGCGAAATAGACGCGCGGCGTGGTCAGCATGCCCTGGCTCATGAAGCCCAGTGCGGAAATGGCGATGCCGAGCGCGATCAGGCTCGCGCCGGTCTCGCCGAGCGCGAGCCGCATCACCGCGGTCGCCGGGGTGCGGGTCTCGGCGAGGCCGGCGGCGCCGAGCACATAGACGCAGGTGAAGGCGACCGCGGCGTAGAGGACGACCACGCCGATCACCCCGAACAGCACGCCCTTGGCGAGATCCCGCCTGGGATCGCGCATCTCGCCGGCGACGAAGCTCGAGGTCTGCCAGCCGCCATAGGCGAACATCACCGGGGTCAGCGCCGCGCCGATCGCGCCGATCGTGCCGAGCTCCTGCGCCGGGCGCTGCACGGCCGGGCCGGAGAAGGCGCCGGCGATGAGCAGGCCGCACAACACAATACCAAGAATCGCGACGATCTTGAGCACCATCAGCGCGCTCTGCACATTGCTGCCTGCGCGCACGCCGAGGCAGTTGATCGCGGTCAGCGCTGCCAGCGCCGCCGCCGCGACCGCGCCGTCCGGCACCGACCAGCCGGCAAGCTCGTTGAAGTAGCGCGCGAAGGTGATCGCCACCGCCGCCATCCCGCCCGACTGGATGACGAGCAGCAGCGACCAGCCGTACAAGAAAGCCGGCATCGGTCCCCAGGCGTCGCGCAAATAGGCATATTGGCCGCCCACCTCGGGGCGCCGCGCGGCCAGCTCGGCATAGACGAACGCCCCCAGCACCGCGACCGCGCCACCGATCAGCCACACGCCGACGATCAGCCCCGGGCTCGACACATGCCGCGCCACCTCGGCCGGATTGAGAAAGATCCCCGCGCCGACGATCCCGCCCATCACCAACATGGTCGCGTCGAACAGGCCGAGGCGGCGGACCAGCTTCGGCTCGGTCACCTAAATTCCTCCCCTCGTTCTCGAGGGGAGGGGGACCAGCCGCAGGCTGGTGGAGGGGCCTCTTTCTGTCGGGCGTGGACCAGTTTCAAGATACCCCTCCACCGTCCTGCGGACGGTCCCCCTCCCCGGCAAATGCCGGGGAGGAAATCATAGCTCCAGCACATCCGTCATCGCATAGCGGCCGGCCGGTTTGCCCTTCAGCCAGAGCGCCGCCTTCACCGCGCCGCGGGCGAAGATTTCGCGGCTTTCGGCGCGGTGGCCGAGTTCGAGCCGTTCGCCCTCGGCGGCGAAGATCGCAAGATGGTCGCCGGCGACCGAGCCGCCGCGCAAGCTCGCGAAGCCGATCTGGCCGGGCTTGCGCGCTTCGCCGATGCCGTCGCGGCCGCGCTGGCTGACCGCATCGAGGTCGACGCCGCGCCCCGCCGACGCCGCCCGGCCGAGCAGCAAGGCGGTGCCCGACGGCGCGTCGACCTTATGGCGGTGGTGCATCTCGACCAGCTCGATGTCCCAATCCTCGCCGAGCCGCGCCGCCGCCTCGCGAACGAGATGAGCGAGGAGATTGACGCCGAGCGACATGTTGGCGGCCTGCAGCACGGGGATGGAGCGGGCGGCCTCGTCGATCGCGGCGTCATGCTCGGCGCCGAGCCCGGTGGTGCCGACGACGATCGGCACGCCGGCCGCGACCGCCGCGTCGAGATTGGCCCCAAGTGCGTCCGGCGTCGAAAAATCGATCAGCACGTCGCTCTTCGCGGCCAGCGCCGCGACGTCGTCGCCCAGATCCGCGCCGCCCGCGCACGCCGCTTCGCCCTCCAGCGCCTCGGCGACCGCTTTGCCCATCCGCCCGGCCGCGCCCAGGATTCCGATCGAGATCATCTGCTGCCCCTTTGCCCTCTTCATGGGCGAGGGCGAAGCGCATCGCAAGCCGCCCAAGGGAACAGTCTGTGCCTCCCTAGCGTTGCAGAGCCGTTCCAAAAGGGAGAGTCAAAGATGGTTGATCGTGAAAGGGAAGTGATCGTGACCGACGGCGGCCGCGGCGGCGGTAGCGGCGCGATTATTGCAGTGGTGCTGCTGATCGCCTTGCTCGTCGTGCTGTTCTTCCTATTCGGTCAGGACCTGATCGGCGGCGGCGACACCAAGGATATCGACGCCGACATCAAGATCGAGACGCCGGCAACGACCAACTAACCGCGCTCGCGCAAATGGCGCAGCCAGCGTTGGCGCGCCCATTCGTTCAGCAGGGCGCCGGCGGACCTCTTTTCGGGGCCGCCGGCGCCCAGTTGCGCATAAGGGACCCAGCGGTCCGACGCGCTGGTCCAGACCGTTTCTTCGAACAGGTTGAAGATCGTCCGGCGGCCGGCACCGTCGACGAGCCCGATCGAGCCCGGCCGGTCGAGCGTGCCCAGATATTGGAAGACCGGTCGCGGCGTCGCCGCCGGCACTTCAGCGCCCGCCGCGCGCAGGATCAGGCCGCGCATGTCGGCGAGGCCGATCACGTTCGGAATGGCGACGCCCGGATCGCTGAGGATGAACGGGATCCGCGTCTGCTGATCGTTCAGCATATGGCCGTGGCCGAGGAAGCCGTCGTCGAACAGCGACTCGCCATGGTCGGCGGTGACCACGATGAGCGTATTGTCGAGCTGACCGAGCCTGCGCAAGCGCTCGAGTAGCCCGCCGATCAGCCGGTCGTTATAGGCGATCGCGTTGAGATAGGTGCGCTCGACCCGGTCGCGATTGGCGGCGCCGATCTCGCCGCGCGGGATCGGCTCGCCGGCAAGGATGCGGTCCATGCCTGGCCCATAATATGGGAAATGGGCCGATTGCAGGTTGAGGTACAAGAAGCGCGGCCGCTGCCACGCCTCGGGGCGGCCCAATGCGCGATCGAATTCGCGCAGCAGGATCTTGCCGTCGATATTGACCGAGCCCTGGGCGGCGAAGCTGAACGCGCGCTCCTCCTTCAGCATCGTGCCGTCGATGAAGAGCGCGCCGCGGCGCATGCCGGTAAGGTTCGCGGTGTCACCGAAATCCTCCGCTTGGCCGGAAATCACGCCGACCTCATAGCCGTTGGCGAGGAAATCGCGGACCAGGCTCTGGCGGTCGTCCACCGGGGCGAGTTCGCCGGTGAACAGGCTCTGCAGCGAGAAGGTGGTGAAGCCGACATGGCTGTAGGCAGCGCGCGCGCTGGAGCCGCGGGCGGCGAGCGAGTCCATCACGGGGGTCAGCGGGCGCCCATCCACCCGGCGGCCGAGCGCGTCGGCGCGGGTGCTTTCCAGCACGATCAGGATGACGTTGCGCTTGGGCCCCGCGATCACCGGTGCCGGTGCCGGCGCCGGCCTATTCTCGACGCCGCCCGAAAAGACGAAATCGTCGCCGAAGCCGTCCTGATCCACGCCGTCGCCGGGGACGTCGAGCGCATAAGGATGGCGGCTGCCGTCGAAGGGCTGCCGATCGAGCGGGAAGGAGAAGAAGCTCCAGCCGTCGCGATCGAAATCGCTCGCCTGATGAAACAATGTGCCGAGCGCCATCACCCCGTTGAATCGCGCCGCCGCCGAACGCGCGTCGTCGATCCGGTTGGCCGCGAACAGGACGAGCGGCGTTGCCAGCAGCAGCGCCAGCAGCGGCCGGCGCCCGAGCCGCCAATGATCGGCCAGGGGCGCCGTGTCGCGCCAGCGTCTGCGCAGCACGAACCAGGCGGCGGCGTAAAAGGCGCCCGCGCCGAGCAGGCCGATCGCGATCAGCCCGGCCTCGCTCAGCGTATATTTGAGCGCATCGACCAGGCTCCCCCCGCCGAGATTGCGGACGATCTGAAAGCTCATCGCGTCGCTGAAAAAGGCCAGCGCCTGAAATTTCGCGACCAGCACCGCCAGCGCCCCGCCGCCGACGAAGAAGGCGAAGTTGAAGTGGAAGAGCGGGGTGTCGGCCTTGCCCCGGTGCAGCCGCCGAACCAGCCGGTAGAGCAGGAACAGGATCAGCCCATGGCAGGCGAGCGTCGCTGCAAGAAAGGCGCCGATCTCCACCGGGGTATCGAGCACCCGGGAAGCCCCGAACCCGCCCCCGAAAATCGCATATTTGCGCTCGGCGAGCAGCAGCTCCGCGACCAGCGTGACCAGCACCACCGCAGGCAAAGTGAAGCGCACCACGCCGCCCCATGAGGCGCGCAGCGTCTTCCGCTCGGGCGGCAGGGCAAGCTCAGCCGACATGAGCCGGACTCATAGCCAAGAGAGTTTAAGACTCGGTTTGTTTTCGCGAACGGCTAAGATGTGCCATGCGTCTAGCCCTGGCCCTGCTCAGTTCGACCCCCCTTGCCGCCTGCGCCTCCTTTGGCGAGGCGAGTGCGAGCCTACCCACGTCCGCCGAGATCGGGTCGGCCATCATCCAGGACCGAATGTGCTTGGATACGGACGGCTTCACCCTCTGCCTGCCGCCACCGCGCGACATCCGGCTGACCCGCCTGCGCTGCCGCCCCGCGACGGATGCACACCACCCGACGCGCGTCCTCTGCCTTTATTCGGGGACATGGGTTCAAAGACCTGGGAGCCGAAGCCCCATCGGCCACGATTGTGCCTATTTTTCCCCCGCTCCCGTCGTCGGATGGCGGCTCGAATCCACTCCCGACCGAGACATGTGCAAGTGATGCGCGAGATCCACAACATCGTCATTCTCACCGGCGCCGGCATTTCCGCCGAATCCGGGCTCGCCATCTTTCGCGGGCCGGAGGGGCTTTGGGAGGGGCATCGGGTGGAGGATGTCGCGACGCCCGAGGCGTTTGCGCGCGATCCGGTGCTGGTGCAGCGCTTCTACGACGCGCGGCGGGAGAATTTGAAGCGGGTGGAGCCAAATGCGGCGCATGCGGCGCTCGCGCGGCTCGATGAGGCGTGGCCGGGCGGGCTGCTGATCGTGACCCAGAATGTCGACGATCTGCACGAGCGGGCCGGGGCCAAACGGCTGCTCCACATGCATGGCGAGCTGAATTCGGCCTGGTGCCGCGCCTGCGACATGCGGATGGCGTGGAGCGGCGCGATGGGCGGCGATCCCGCCTGTCCCGGCTGCGGCGTCGCGGGGCGGCTCAGGCCCGACATCGTCTGGTTCGGCGAAATGCCCTATGAGATGGAGCGGATCGACGCCGCGCTGATGGAGGCGGATCTGTTCGTCTCGATGGGCACCTCGGGCAACGTCTATCCCGCCGCCGGCTTCGTCCAGACCGCGCGCTATTGTTCCGCGCGCACGCTGGAGATCAATTTGGAGCCGAGCATTGGCAGCTATCTGTTCGACGAGAGCCGCACGGGGCGGGCGGGCGAGCTGGTGCCGGCGTGGGTTGAGGAGGTGCTGAAATGATCGAGGGCAGCTGTCATTGCGGCGCGGTTCGGCTCACCCTGCCCGAGGCCCCGGCCGACCTGGGCAGTTGCAACTGCTCGCTGTGCCGCCGCATCGGCGGGCTGTGGGGCTATTACCGGCCGGCCGAGGTCGTCGTTCAGGACCAGGACGGCCGGCTCGCCGGCTATGTGCAGGGCGACGCGACCCTGACCACCTGGCATTGCGCTCGCTGCGGCTGCACCACCCATTGGTCGCCGCGCGATCCGGCGCTCGAGCGGATGGGCGTCAACCTGCGCCTGTTCGATCCCGCCATCTGGGAGCCGTTGCCGCGCCGGCTCGTCGACGGCGCGAGTTGGTAGGACTGCCCCAGTGCAGTTCAGTCGCAGGGCTGATCACGAGCGGCGAGGAAGCGCGACAGCATTTCGTCGCGTCGGTCCACTGCGGAAATATCGACGATCAGCGAGCACCCCAGCGCGACATCGCCATGGTCGGCAGCGAAATGCGCCTCCCAGAAAACATCGTCGAGCTTCTGCTGCTCGTGCCAGGTGGTCATGACAAATTCATCCGCCGGGATTTCCAGATAGGCAAAGCGATCGATGTTCGCCCAATCGACGCTATCGTCCCAGCTTGAACAGCCCTCGCCCCAGGCCATCATATAGAGGCAGCCGCTCGCCACGAGCCAGACGCTGACCTCATTCTGCCAGTCCTGAGAATAAGAGGCGTCGATGATAACGACCGCGCGAAACGGCGCATGGGCTGCGATATCGGGAAGCGGTTCGCCTTCGATTATCCTGACATACTCGACCGGGTCGCTCACTCCACCCACTCAAGCCCGATCTCGCGATAAAGCCCCCGGTCGTCCTCCCATTTGGGGTTCACCTTGACGTGGAGGAAGAGGTGGACCTTGCGGCCGAACGCCTCGGTGAGCTCCAGCCGCGCGGCCTCGCCGATCTGCTTGATCCGGCTGCCGCCTTTGCCAAGGACGATCGCCTTTTGGGTGTCGCGGCCGACCAGGATCTGCTGGTGGATGACGATCGAGCCGTCCTTGCGCTCCTCATATTTCTCGGTCTCGATCGCGCTCGCATAAGGCAGTTCGGCGTGGAGCTGGCGGTAGAGCTGCTCGCGGGTGATCTCGGCGGCCATCATCCGGTCGGTGGCGTCGGAGACCTGGTCCTCGGGGAAATGCCAGGGGCCTTCGGGCAGGCGCTCCGCGAGCGCGGCCTTGAGATCGGCGACGCCGTCGCCCGAGGTGGCCGAGATCATGTAGATCGCTTCGAATTCGGCGCGGCCCTCGAACTGGGTGACGAGAGTCAGCAGTTCCTCCTTGCGGACCAGATCGACCTTGTTGAGGATCAGGATCTTGGCCTCGGCCCGGTCCTTGAGCTTGTCGGTGAGCGCCGCGACGCCGCGCTTGATCCCCGTCGCCGCATCGACCACCAGGGCGATCAGATCGGCGTCCTGCGCGCTGTCCCAGGCGGCGGCGACCATCGCCCGGTCGAGCCGGCGGCGCGGCTCGAATATGCCCGGCGTGTCGGTGAGCAGGATTTGCGTCTCGCCGGCGATGGCGATGCCCATCAGGCGGGTGCGCGTGGTCTGCGCCTTGGCGGTGACGATCGCCACCTTCTGCCCGACCAGCGCATTGACCAGGGTCGATTTGCCCGCATTGGGCGCGCCGACAACGGCGACGGTTCCGAAACGCCGGCTCATTTCAGTTGCTCCAATAGGGCCAAAGCGGCCTCGGTTTCGGCCTCCTGCTTGGCGAGCCCCTCGGCCTGCGCCTCGCCGACGCCCTTGATCGAGACCCGCACGACGAAGGTCGGCGCATGGTGCGGGCCGGAGCGGCCGACGATTTCGTAAAGCGGCGGCTTGCGGTCGTGCGCCGCCGCCCATTCCTGAAGCGCGGACTTGGGATGTTGCGGCGCGCTGTCGGCCTGACGGACGCGCTCGGCCCAGGCGCTTCGAATGAAGGCGCTGGCGGGTTCGTAGCCGCCGTCGAGCCAGAGCGCGCCGATCAGCGATTCGACCATGTCGCCGAGCACATTGTCGCTGTCGAAGGCGCCGTCGTCGCGGGCCTGCTTGCCGAGCCGCATCTGCCCGGCGAGATCGAGCGCGCGCGCCACCTCCGCGCAGGTCCCGCGCGAGACCAGCACGTTGAGCCGCTTCGAGAGCTTGCCCTCGGGCTCATCGGGGAAGAGAGCGTAGAGCCAGTCTGCGATCACCAGGCCCAGGATCCGGTCGCCGAGAAATTCGAGGCGCTCGTAATTGCCCTCGCTTCGGCTCGAATGGGTGAGCGCCCGCTCGAACAGAGCGAGGTCCCTGGGCACATAGCCGGTGCGTTCGGCAAGCCAGTCGGCGAGCGCGTTCATCCGCCGATCCGCCCCCAGCGGGCGGCGCTGAACCAGGTCCAGGGCTTGAGCCACGCCGCCGAACCGTCGGTCGACCAGAAAGTGACCATCACCTTGCCGATCAGATTGTCGACGGGGACCAGGCCGACGCCGCGGTTGCGCGGGTCCGGATCGGCGGGGTCGAAGCGGCTGTCGAGGCTGTCGTCGCGATTGTCGCCCATCACGAAGACCCGCCCCTCCGGAACCCGCACGGGACCGAAAGTATCGCCGTCCCAATTGGTAATCTGGTCGAGCACCTCGTAGCTGCGTCCGTCCGGCAGCGTCTCGCGAAAGCGCGGGTAGAGGCAGAGCGGGGTGCCGTCGTCGCCGGGGGTCTCGCGCACCCCGCCTTCATGGCCCTTGCAGGGGCTGTTCGGGCTGACCGGCATGGCGAAATCGGCGATCCGCTGGCGGGGCAGCGGCCGGCCGTTGAGGATCACCTCGCCCCGCCGCAACTCGATCGTGTCGCCGGGCAGGCCGATCACGCGCTTGACGAGATCGTTGCCGTCAACCGGGTGGCGGAAGACGACGACGTCGCCGCGCTCGGGCAGGCCACCCAGGATCCGCCCGTCGAAACCGAGCAGGCCGAAGGGGACGGAATAGCGCGAATAGCCGTAGGACCATTTGGACACGAACAGATAGTCGCCGATCAGGAGGCGCGGGATCATCGAGCCCGAGGGGATCGAGAAGGGGGCGGCGATCAGGGTGCGCAGCAGCAAAGCGAGCACGAACAGGATCAGGAAGAAGCGCAGCGTCGCCCACCAGCTTTCGGGCTTGTCCGCAGGCACAAGCGGGACCGCGGCCGGCTCGGCGGGAGAGGGCTCGGCGGTCGCGTCGGTGGGTGCGTCGGTCATCGGCGCCGCTTTCGCGTGGCGCCGGTGCCCGGTCAAGGTTCAGAAGCAGGCGGCGCGACAGGTCAAGCTGGGCATTGCGCGATCATCGCCCTAGAGAGCGGCGCTATGAGCGACAAAGCCTGGACCGCGCTGGCCGACATTCCGCAGCCCAATCTGAGCGCGCTGTTCGCGGCCGAGCCGAACCGGCTGGCGCGGCTCGTCGTCGAAGAATCCGGCATCCGCTTCGATTTCGCCAAGACGCATCTGTCGTCCGCTCATCTCGACGGTTTCCTCGCGCTCGCCGCCGAGACCGGGCTCGCCGCCCGCCGCGACGCGATGTTCGGCGGCCAGATCGTCAATCCGACCGAGGGCCGCGCCGCCGAGCATGGCGCCGAGCGCGGGCAGGGGGCGCCCGAAAGCGTCGCCCGCGCCGCCGCGCTGCACCTCAGAATGCGCGCCGTCATCGACGCGATCGAGGCAGAGGCGTTCGGGCCGGTGCGCCACATTCTCCATATCGGCATCGGCGGCTCGGCGCTCGGCCCCAAGCTGCTGATCGACGCGCTCGGCCGCGATTCGGGGCGCTACGAGGCGGCGGTGGTCGCCAATGTCGACGGCGCCGCGCTCGAAGAGGCGCTCGCCGACTTCGATCCGCACGCGACGCTCGTCGTCATCGCCTCGAAGACCTTCACCACCACGGAAACGATGCTCAACGCCCGCTCGGCTTTGCAGTGGCTGGAGGAAGGCGGCGTTGACGATCCCTATGGCCGGGTGATCGCGCTCACCGCCGAGCCCGACAAGGCGATCGAGTTCGGCGTCGACGAGACCCGCATCCTGCCCTTTTCGGACACGGTCGGCGGGCGCTATTCGCTCTGGTCCTCGATCGGCTTCCCGGCCGCGCTCGCGCTCGGCTGGGATGGGTTCGAGAGCCTGCTGGAGGGCGCGGCGGCGATGGACCGCCACTTCCGCTTCGCCCCGCTCGAAGCCAATGCGCCCGTCCTTGCCGCCTTCGTCGACCGCTATTATGCGAATTCGCGCGGGGCGCAGAGCCGGGCGGTGTTCGCGTATGACGAGCGGCTGCGGCTGCTGCCCACTTATTTGCAGCAGCTCGAGACCGAATCGAACGGCAAGAGCGTGTGCCTGGACGGCAGCCCGACCGACCGGGCGACCTCGCCGGTGGTCTGGGGCGGAGTCGGCACCGAGGCACAGCACGCCGTCTTCCAGTTGCTCCACCAGGGCACGCACCTCATCCCCGTCGAGTTCATCGCCGCCATCGAGCCCGGCCACAATTTCACCGACGAGCATCACGCGCAATTGCTGACCAACTGCTTCGCGCAAGGAGCGGCGTTGATGGCCGGGCGCGCCGCGGACGACCCGCATCGCTCCTATCCCGGCGACCGCCCCTCGACGACGATCCTGCTCGACCGGCTCGATCCCGCCACGCTCGGCGCGCTGCTCGCTTTCTACGAGCACCGCACCTTCGCCAATGCCGCTTTGCTCGGGATCAACCCGTTCGATCAGTTCGGCGTCGAGCTCGGCAAGGACATGGCGCGGGCGCTGGACGGGGACGACGACGGCGAGACCGAGTTCGACCCCTCGACCGCGGCGCTGATCGCGCGCGCATTCGGAGACGATGAGCAATGACCAACGCCTATGACTATGATCTGATCGTGATCGGCGCCGGCTCGGGCGGGGTGCGCGCCGCGCGGGTCGCCGCCGCGCATGGCGCCCGGGTCGCGATTTGCGAGGAGCATCGGGTCGGCGGGACCTGCGTGATCAGGGGCTGCGTGCCCAAGAAGCTGCTCGTCTACGGCGCCCATTTCGCCGAAGATCTGCAGGACGCCAGGCGCTTCGGCTGGCAGGTCGGGACCTGCGCCTTCGACTGGGCGGTGCTGCGCGACAATGTGCTCGGCGAGGTCGAGCGGCTCGAGGGCATCTATGCCGACATCCTCGAGCGCCACGAGGTCGAGATCGTCCCCCAGCGCGCGACCGTGTCCGGGCCCAATGAGGTGACGTTGGCCGACGGCGAGACGCTGAGTGCCGGCACCATATTGATCGCCGCCGGCGCCTATCCGCTCGTCCCCGATCTGCCGGGCGCCGAACATGGCGTCACCTCGAACGAGATGTTCCATCTCGACAAGATGCCCAGCCGGGCGGTGATCGCGGGCGGCGGCTATATCGCCAACGAGTTCGCCGGGATCCTTCACGAATTCGCCTGCGAAGTGACGATCGTCAATCGCGGCGATCGCATCCTTCGCCACTATGACGATCAGATCCGCGATCGCCTCCTCCAGATCTCGCTCACCAAGGGCATCAACTTCAAATTCAACGCCCCCTTCGAGAAGATCGAGAAGAAGAAGGACGGCAGTCTCAAAATCCACATGGCAGGGCACAGCCCGATCGAGGCCGATCTGCTGCTCTGGGCGATCGGCCGCGCGCCCAATACGAAGGGGCTGGGGCTGGAGGCCGCGGGCGTCGAACTCGGCAAGAACGGCGCGGTGCTGGTCGACGAGGACAATCAGTCGTCGGTGCCGAGCATCTACGCGATCGGCGACGTCACCGACCGGGTTCAGCTCACCCCGGTCGCGATCCGCGAGGGCCAGGCCTTCGCCGACACCGTGTTCGGCGACAAGCCGACCCGGGTCGATTACGAGAATATCCCCTCGGCGGTGTTCAGCCACCCGCCGATCGCCGGCGTCGGCATGACCGAGAGCCAGGCGCGCGAGAAGCTCGGCCAGTACAAGACCTTCGTCTCCGATTTCAGGCCGATGAAGAACGTGCTCGCGGGCCGCAACGAGCGCTCGCTCTACAAACTCATCGTCGATCAGGAGACCGACCGGGTCGTCGGCCTCCACATGATCGGCCCCGACGCCCCGGAAATCCTCCAGGCCGCGGCGGTCGCGGTCAAGGCGGGGCTCACCAAGGCGCAGTTCGACGACACCGTCGCGCTCCACCCGACGATGGCGGAAGAGCTGGTGCTGCTGCGCTAGCGGGTCCGGTCGAACCGCCCCTGGCTCGGCGCCCCCGCTGGCGCCATTTCGAAGGCGGTCGCGCGGTCGCCGGCGATCTGGAAGTCGAGCCGCATCGCCGGGTCGACGTCGAGCGCGAAGCGGCTGCCGCCGAGGGCGATCAGGGCGAGGCGGGGCCGTGCGGCCGAGCGCCGGTAATAGAGCTTGCCGTCCTCGGCGATGATCGCGCGCTCGCCATAATCGCCCGCATAAGCGGCGAGCGGAAGCGCCGGGCTGCGCTGCTCGGCGCGGGCGGTGACGCCTTCGGCGACGCCCTCCAGCCGGGCGCGGTCGCGCGGATCCGCGGCGCTGCCGGCGAGCCGGCGCAGCGCATGGGCATGGGCGGCGTCGAGCGCGGCGGGGACTTCGGTGGGAAGCGTCGGCGCATGCCCGACCGCTTCCCAATCGCGCCCGGTCGAGGCGAGCACCGCGCGCCCGACGGAGACGCTGAACATGAACTGTCCGGCGATCGGCAGGACCTCGTTGCGAAAGCCCGCGCCGCCGGTATTGGCGCCGACCAGCTCGCCGATCCGGTAGCCGCCGACATGGCCGGTAAACTCCTCCGCGGCCGAGCCGGTGCCGCCGCTGATCAGCACGTAGAGCGGCTTGCCGACCATCCGGCCGGCGGGGACCTCGGCCAGGGTGGACAGCTGATCCGCCTCGGCTTGGCCGTTCATGTAGAAGGTGACGAGCGGACGGTCCGCGGGCAGGAAATGGCTGATCAGATATTGCACGGCCTGCGGGCTGCCGCCGCCGTTGCGCCTCAGATCGATGATCACGGCGTCGCCCCCGGCGAGGAAACGCATCGCGGTGTCGAGCGCCGCGGCGCTTTCCTCGCCGAGCCACATGAAGCCGTCATAAGCCAGATAGCGGACGTTGCCGGGCAGTACGCGCAGCTCCGAAACGCCGTGATTGGCGGCACGGACCTGGCGCTCGAAGCCGCTATTGTCGGGCGCCTGCTCGCGCCTTCCGGCCGCGGCGATCTCCGCGCCGCGCGGGTCGTGGCGGAAGTTGAGGTGGCGGTCGCCGATCGTCTCGAGATCGGCATTGATCCGCTCGGCGAGCGCGACCGGATCGCGGACGTCGTAGCGGCCCGACGAAAGGCCCCGCGCCAGCACCGCGTCGATCGCCGGGCGCCGTTCGGGGAGGACATAGCGCTCGGCGACGATCCGGCGAAGCTCGGCCACCACCGCGCGTCCATCGGCCGGCGCCGACGCCGCCACGCGCGGCGCCTGCTGGAGCGCCGGCGCCGCTCCCGGCAGCCAAAGCGCCGCAACCGCCATGATCGTCAAACCAAGCTTACGCATCCCACGCTCCTTCTCATTCGTGCCCTTATCTCTTGGGTACCGCTCGCATTTCGGGCAAAGACGGGGACGGGCTTGCCAGATTCTGGCAAATGAGGGGGATTGATCGCGTGGCGCGGACGCTGGACCGGCTCGATCTGAAATTGCTCGCCTGCCTGCAGGCCGACAATCTGCAGACCGCCGAGATGCTGGCGGAGCAGGTCGCCCGCTCGCCCTCGGCGGTGGCGCGGCGCTTGCGGCGGTTGCGCGCGACCGGGGCGGTCGCCGCCGACGTCGCCGTGATTTCCGAAGAGGCCGCCGGCTTCCCGCTCTCGGCGGTGATCCACATCCAGCTCGAACGGCACGCGCCGCAGGAAGGCGACCGGCTGCGGCGGCGGCTGATCGCCAGCGCCAACGTCCAGCTGTGCCTCGACATCTCCGGCACGTTCGACATCCTGCTGCTCGCCGTCGCCGCCGACATGGACGATTATAACGCCTTCACCCATGCCATGCTCGAAGAGCATCCCGCCGTCCGCCGCTTCGAAACCAGCTTCGTGAAGAAGCGGGTGAAGGCTACGCTGGCGGTTCCGCTCGATCCGCGTTTATAGGCTCCTCATGACCTCCGACATCCTCCTCATCGGCGCCGGGCACAACGCGCTGGCCTGCGCTTTCTATCTCGCGACACGCGGCCTCAAGGTGACGATGCTGGAGGCGCGCTCGGTGGTCGGCGGCGCGGCGGTGACCGAGGAATTCCATCCGGGATTCCGCAACTCGACGGCGAGCTACACGGTCAGCCTGCTCAACCCCAAGGTGATCCGCGACATGCGGCTCTACGAGCATGGCCTCAAGGTCGTGCTCCGTAGAATCGACAATTTCCTGCCGACGCTCGGCGGCGACTATCTGCTCTCCGGCCGCGACGGCCTGACCAAAAGGGAGATCGCGCGCCACTCTCCGAAGGATGCCGACAATTACGACGCCTATTCGGCCGCGCTGAATTCGGTGGTCGGGGTGCTTCGGCAATGGCTGCTGCGCGCGCCGCCCAATGCCGGCGGCGGGCTGGCGGACCTGTTCGCGGTGCTGAAGCTCGGCGGCGGGGTGGGGCGGCTCGGGATCGAGGAGCAGCGCCATCTCGTCGATTTCTTCACCAAGTCGGCCAGCGACATCCTCGAGCGCTATTTCAGCCACGATCTCGTCCAGGCGCTGTTCGGCTTCGACGCGGTCGTCGGCCATTATGCCAGCCCGCATGCGCCGGGCTCCGCCTATGTCCTGCTCCACCACGTCTTCGGCGAGGCGGCGGGCGTCGAAGGTGCCTGGGGTCACGCGATCGGCGGGATGGGCGCGATCACCCAGGCGATGGCGAAAGCCGCGCGCGAGGCGGGGGTCGAGATCCTGCTCGACACGCCGGTCGAAGAAATCATCGTCGAAGGCGGCAAGGCGGTCGGCGCGGTGGCGGGGGGCAAGGCGTGGCGGGCCAAAGCGGTGGTCGCCGGCGTGCACCCGAAGCTCTTGTTCACCCGGCTTCTCCCCGAAGGCGCGGTCGAGGCCGAGCCGGCCCGGCGGATGGCGCATTGGGCGAGCGAATCGGCGACCTTCCGGATGAACGTCGCGCTCAGCGAACTGCCGCGCTTCACCTCGTTGCCGGACCCGGGCGATCACTACACCGGGGGGATCATCGTCGCGCCGTCGCTGGCCTATATGGATCAGGCCTATCTGACCGCGCGCACCCAGGGCTATTCGAAAGAGCCGATCGTCGAGCTGCTGATCCCCTCGACGCTGGACGACAGCCTGGCGCCGGCCGGGCAGCATGTCGCGAGCCTGTTCTGCCAGCATTTCCCTTATGAGATCGACGGCGGCTGGGATGCGCGGCGCGACGAGGTGGCCGATCACATCATCGCCCATGTCGATCGTTACGCGCCGGGCTTCAAGGCGTCGGTGCTCGGCCGGCTGGCGCTCTCTCCGCTCGATCTGGAGCGCCGCTTCGGACTGCTGGGCGGCGACATCTTCCACGGCAAGATGGGGCTCGATCAGCTCTTCTCGAACCGGCCGATGCTCGGTCATGCCGATTATCGCATGCCGTTGAAGGGCCTCTATCTGTGCGGCGCGGGCGCGCATCCGGGCGGCGGCGTCACCGGCGCGCCGGGGCACAATGCGGCACAGGCCGTGCTCAAGGACAGGCGGAAGCTCGGCCTCTAAGGGCTCTAATTCTTGTAGAGATTGTGGCAGCCGGCGCAGGTCGCCCGCGCCTCGGTCCAGCGGGCCATGAAGGCGGTCCGGTCGCCGGCCTGCGCGGCCGCGGCAAGCGCGCGCGCCGCGGTAGCGAACGCGGCCGCTTTGGCCTCGAACCCGGCCCGGTCGTCCCACACCTCGTCGCGCGCGCCGGTGGGGGCCACATTGCTTCCTTCCGGGAACATGCCCGGCAGCGTTTCGGACCAGCGGATGAGTCGCTCGATTCTGGGCGTCAGCGTCTCCAGCGCCTCGCCGGCACCGGCGGCTTTCTTCAGCGCCGCCAGATCGCCGCCGCCTTGCGACATCAGCGATTGCCGCTCGCCGACGATCGCTTCGGGCGAGGGCGGCGGATCGGGCGCCTGTGCGGCGGCGGCCAAAGGGAGGGCGACGAGCGCACAAGCGAGCAGGAGCGGAGAGCGGATCATCGGACCAGCCTAGACCGGTATCGAGCCCGCAACAATCGGAACCGGGAGCGCCGTCGCGCGCTTGTTCCGGCAAGGGGCGGAACCACAGGGGTTCCGAATGATGGCTTGCCGCTTCGGCGTGATCCTGATCTTCAGCACGGCGCTTGCCGCTCCGGCCGCCGCACAGCTCCCTTACCCCCCGCTGCTCGTCGTCGAAGAGCCGATCGTCTCGCCGCTCTCGCGCCGCGCCGCTGCCCCCAGTTTTCGCATGCCGCGCGGCGATCTGCGTGAGGCGCCTGCGCCGCGCCGCAACGGGCTCCTCGCGGCGCTCCCGCTGGCCGATCATGTCACGCTCGGCGTTGGGCGGTTCCGAACCGTCGATGCGCCCCGCCCCCGCGCTCATATGGAACCCGCCCACCGCGCCGCCGAAGTCCGCCGCCGCGAGCGCGGCATCGCCGCCGTCGGAGTCAGCCTGCGTTTCTAGATGATCGGGTGCCGTTCCCAATTGGCCTTGTCGGCGCGGCCGTGCAGCTTGGCGTGCAATTTGTTCATCGTCCGGCTGCCCGTGTTCACGCACAGGAAGGGGAAGACGGCATGAACGAAGCAGGCGAGCCCGCCGCCGATCATGCGCACCCCGAACCATGAGGCATGCCGGAAATGGCGGAGGTAGCTCTCCCCGATTTCCTTGGGGTGATTGGTGAAGGGATTGCGTGCCATCGTTCGAACCTCGTTTCCCCCTTCCATTAGCGCCCAATCGCCGATCGTGCCACCCGGACGCTTGCCCTCGCCCGTCGCGACCCCTTAAGGCGCGTCGCAACGGACCAGGGAGCAGATCATGAAACTCGACAGCAATATCGCCGCCGTGGTGACCGGCGGCGCTTCGGGCCTCGGCGAGGCGACGGCGCGGGCGCTTGCGGCCAGGGGGGTCAAGGTCGCCCTGTTCGATCGCGATGCCGAGCGCGGCGAGAAGGTCGCGGGCGAGATTGGCGGCGTGTTCGCCCTCGTGGACGTAACCTCGGACGAGGCGGTCGATGCCGGCTTCGCCAGGGCGCGCGAAGCGCATGGCCAGGAGCGGATCTGCGTCAATTGCGCCGGCGTTGCCAATGCGGTCAAGACGGTGGGGCGCGACAAGCAGACCGGCGAGATCAAGCGCTATCCGGTCCATCAGTTCGAGCTCGCCATCCAGATCAACCTGATCGGGACCTTCCGCGTCCTCGCCGCCTCCGCCGCCGGCATGGCCACGCTGGAGCCGCTCGAGGATGGCGAGAAGGGGCTGATCGTCAACACCGCCTCGGTCGCCGCGCAGGACGGGCAGATCGGCCAGGCCGCTTATGCCGCCTCCAAGGCGGGCGTGCTCGGCATGGCGCTGCCGATCGCGCGCGATCTGATGGGGGAGGGGATCAGGGTGAATACGATCCTCCCCGGCATTTTCGAGACGCCGATGATGGCGATGATGCCGCAGAATGTTCGCGACGCTCTCGCCCAGCAGGTGCCCTTCCCGAAGCGGCTCGGCCAGGCCGAGGAATATGCCCGGCTCGCTCTGTTCATGGCCGAGAATGTCTATCTCAACGGCGAATATGTAAGGCTCGACGGCGCGATCAGGATGGCGCCGAGATAGGCCGTTTGGCGCGGCTAGAGGCCGCCCTCGAAGACGACAATGCCGATCCCGTTCGGATCGGTCAGATAGAGGTAACGGCTACCCCACGGCCGCTCGACCGGCCCCCGGCGCGCCAGCTCCGGCGGCAGCCCTGCCGCGAAGCCGTCGAGGTCGGCGGTGCGCAATTGGAGGCTGAGCCCGCTGAATTCGCTTCCTGCCTCGCCGTGGTAGATTTCGATGAAGGCCTCGCCCTTTCCGTCCGGAAAGGCGAGTATGCAGCCGCGATCACCCGGCTCGTCCCACGCTTCGGCCACGACCAGACCGAAAAGGCTCGCGTAAAAATCGCGCGTTTCCTGGATGCGCGGGGTAGTGATCTTGGTCTTGAGGCTGTGCGGGTTCACGCGGCGCCCCACTGGCGCTGAAAGGCGATCGCGGCGCCGAGCAGGCCGGGCTCGGGCTCGGTGAGCAGGCACACGGGGGTGCGCAGCATTCGGGCGCGGTAGCGGCCCTTGGCGGTGAAGCGGGCCTCGAAGGCGGGGCTCTTGAGCAGCGGCGCGATGCGGTTGGCCAGCGTGCCCGTGATGGCGACGCCCATCGCGCCATGGGCGAGCGCGATGTCGCCCGCCGCCGCGCCGAAACAGCGGACCAGGATCGACAGCGCCTTCGCGGCCAGCGGATCGGTGTCGTCGATCGCCGCATCCCACAACGCGCCGGCCTTGAGCGGGTCCCAGTCGCCGCCGCCGAGGAAGCGGTAGATGTCGATCAGCCCGGGCCCGGACACGACCCGCTCCACCGAGGCGCGCCCGTAGCGGGCGGCGAGCGCGTCGGAAAGTTCCTCCTCCTGCGGATCGAGCGGGCAAAAGCCGATATGGGCGGCCTCGGTTTCGATCACCGCCACGCCGCGGCGCCGGTCGAGAATGGCGACGCCAAGGCCGGTGCCGGGGCCCAGGACGGTGGTGATTCCAAGAGCGGGCAGCTCGCCCGGGCCGACGAGCGGGACCATCGAGTCCGCCACGGAAACGGCATGAGCAACCGCGCCGAAATCGTTGAGAAGCGAGAGTTTATCGATCCCGAGTGCGGCATCCAGTCCGGCCGTCTCGATCCGCCAGTCCGAGTTCATGAAGGTGAGCACATCGCCCTCGATCGGCGCGGCGACGGCGATCGCGGCGGCGCGGGGCAGGGCGCCGCCGCTGTCCCCGGCGAAGCGCACCCAGGCCTCGCCCAGCCCGGCGAAATCCCGCGTGCGGTATTTGCGCATCTCGCCGATCAGGGGGCGCTCGCCGGGCGTCAGCTCGGCCAGCGCGAAGCGGGCATGGGTTCCGCCGATGTCAGCCGCGACGATCCGCATTGCCCCGCTCTACGCAGCGCCAGCGAGAAGGTGAAGCTTTAGTCCGCGCCGCAATCAGCCTTCGGGACATTTGCCGTCGGGGAAAGACGGTCCGCTGCAGAACGGACCGCTGTTCATCTCCCGGGCCACCTCGACGAGCGCGGTCGGGTCGAAGAGGCTTCGCATCCGCGTGAAATCCCCGTCGCTCGGCCAGTGGAAGACGAGCAGGAAGGTCATCGTCATCGCGAGGGGAATGGTCATGTGCGGGGCGATCCCGAAGGCGTTTCGCCGGTCGCCTTCGCGCCATTCGAACCAGTCGATGCACGCATTCTGCCATGTCCAGAAGCGCTCGCGGTCCGAGAAATACAGGCCGAGCATGGCCAGCGACGGCTGCTCGGGCTGTTCGAGCAAACGGGGCGCTGGGCGCCCGACGACCGCGGTTGCGCGGCGCCCGAAGCCGGCTCCCGAGCGGCCGGCGCGGGTGTCCCGGCGGGCGCGGCCCGAATCGAGCAGGCCGGCGCCGAGCGTCGTGATCGCCGCGATCCGCTCCTCGACAGCGGGGTGGCTGCCGCCCTCGAAATCGGCGCGGCCATCGAACAGCAGCCCTTCGCAGCGCTCGCTGCCGGCAAAGGCGCCGCGTCCGCCAAGCTTGCGCAAGGCGCTGACCAGCGCCTCGGGAAAATGAGTCACCCGCACCGCTTCGCCGTCGGCGATATGGTCGCGGCTGAGCCGAAGCCCGCGCCGCGCCGCGCGGGCGAGTCTCATCGACGCCATCGTCGCCGCTCCGCTGGCGAGGAAGACGAGCAGGATTGCGGGGATGAACAGGATCAGGATCATCTGCCGCCAATCCTCCAGCCGAAGCGGATTGTGGGTCTGCAGGATCACCGCGGTGCGCATCAGCGCGTGATTGGCGGCGAGCACTTTGGTGTCGCCATTGCGGATGTGCGAGGCCTCGTGCGCAAGCACCGCGGCAAGCTCGTCGTCGTCGAGCTGGTCGAGGAGACCGCGGGTGACCGCGATCAGCCCGCGGGCGGGGCCTTCGCCGACGGTCAGGGCATTGGGCGCGGCGACCTCGATGATCCCGAAGCGCGGTTGGCGGATGCCCAGCGCGATGCACTGCTCCTCGGCGATCCGGATCAGCCGGGGCTCCTCGATCCGGCCGACCGGCCGAACGTCGAGCGAGCGCGCGACCGCTTTGGCGTGGCCCCGATAAAGGAACCAGAATTGGAGCCCGGCATAGACCGCGACCGGAATCGCGTAGCGCAGCCCATAGCCGAGCGGGTTCGAAAGGATGGTATGCTCATGATCGAAGATCAGCAGGATCAGGGTCAGGGCAAAGGCGGCGATGAGCTCGAACGCGAGCACATAGCCGGCGATCAGCCAGCCGGTCAGCCGCCGGTTGTACGCCGCATGCGTGACATAGCCCTGGACCGCCATGACGGCGCCAGGCCCTTAGAAGCCGACCTTGACCGGCTCCGCGAACTCGGCCCTGCGCTCGCCGAGCGTGAACTTGTCGTGGCTGCCGATCGTCGTGGCCTTTGCAACCAGATTGCCGGGGAAGGCGCGGCGAACCGCGTTCAGCTCTTCCACCGAGAGGTTGTAGAAGCGGCGGCCGGCGGTGATCCGGTCCTCCATCCGCGTGAGCTCGGCGCGAAGCTCGCTGAAATGCGAGGAGCTGGCGAGGGCGGGGTAATTTTCGGTGACCGCGAACAGGCTGATCAGCGACTGGCCGATCTGGGTTTCCGCCTCCATCCGGGCGCGGCCGGCGCTTTCCATGGCGCGGGCGCGCGCATCGATCACGTCCTTCAAGACCCGATGCTCCTGGCCCGCGAAGCCCTTCACGGTCTCGACCAGATTGCCGATCAGCGCATGGCGCTCGGCAAGCAGGGCGTCGATATCGGCGAAGGCGGCTTCGCAGCGCTCGTCGAGCGAGCCGAGCAGCTCGTGCTGCGCACGGATACGAAGGAACAGCCACAGGCCGGCGCCGAACAGCAGCCACAGCCACCAAAAGTCGAGCAGGAAATTGGTGGCATTGATCAGCCGGCCCGAAAGGTCGGTGGCTTCGGCAAAGCTCTGTTCTGGCGCGGGCTTCATCCGGCGTCTCCCCCTGAGATGCGGGCAAGATAGACCGGATCGCTTTCGATCTGCTTAAAGGCGCCGCTTAGCGGTTCCGCCGCCCCTCGATCAGCGCATCGACCAGCGCCGGCTCCGCGAGCGTGGAGGTATCGCCGAGGTTACCGAACTCGTTCTCTGCGATCTTCCTCAAAATGCGCCGCATGATCTTGCCCGAGCGGGTCTTGGGCAGCGCCGGGGTGAAGTGGATCAAATCGGGGGAGGCGATCGGGCCGATTTCGGTGCGGACGTGGTTGCGCAGCTCCGTCTCGAGCGCGGGTGAGCCTTCCTCGCCGGCGATCAGGGTGACGTAGCAATAGATGCCCTGGCCCTTGATGTCGTGCGGGTAGCCGACGACCGCGGCCTCGGCGACGAGGGGGTGGCTGACCAGGGCGCTCTCCAGCTCGGCGGTGCCGAGGCGGTGGCCGGAGATGTTGAGCACGTCGTCGACCCGCCCGGTGATCCAATAATAGCCGCCGGCGTCGCGGCGGCAGCCGTCGCCGGTGAAATATTTGCCTTTGTAGGCGCTGAAATAGGTCTGCACGAAGCGCTCGTGATCGCCATAGACGCTGCGCATCTGGCCGGGCCAGGAGCGGGCGATGCACAGGTTCCCGGAGGCCTCGCCGTCCAGCACCCTGCCGTCCGCGTCGACCAGCTGCGGCTCGATCCCGAAGAAGGGCAGCCCGGCCGAGCCCGGCTGCATGGCGTGGGCACCGGGGAGCGTGGTGATCATGATCCCGCCGGTCTCGGTCTGCCACCAGGTGTCGACGATGGGGCAGCGCTCCTCGCCGACGACGCGGTGATACCACAGCCACGCTTCGGGGTTGATCGGCTCGCCGACCGTGCCGAGCAGGCGAATGGACGAGCGGTCGTGCCGTGTCACCGGCGCCTCCCCCTCGCGCATCAGCGCCCGGATCGCGGTCGGGGCGGTGTAGAAGATGTTGACCTTGTGGCGCTCGACGACGTCCCAGAAGCGGCTGAAATCGGGATGGTTGGGGACGCCTTCGAACATGAAGGTCATCGCCCCGTTGGCGAGCGGGCCGTAGACGACGTAGGAGTGGCCGGTCACCCAGCCGACGTCGGCGGTGCACCAGAAGAGCTCGCCCGGGCGGTAATCGAAGACGTAGTGGAAGGTGGTCGCGGTCCACACCGCATAGCCGCCGGTGGTGTGCAGCACGCCCTTGGGCTTGCCGGTCGAGCCCGAGGTGTAGAGGATGAAGAGCGGATCCTCGGCGTTCATCGGCTCGCAGGGGCATTCGTCCGGGACGGTGGCGCCCAGCGCGTCATAATCATGATCGCGGCCCTCGCGCATCGCGATCGAATTGCCGAGGTGACGAACGACGATGACGCCGTCGATTTCGCCACCGCGGTCCAATGCCGCATCGACATTGGCCTTCAAGGGCACCAGCCGCCCGCCGCGCATGCCGCCGTCGGCGGTGATGACGAAGCGGCTCGCGCAATCCTCGATCCGGCCGTGCAGCGCTTCGGGGGAAAAGCCGCCGAAGACGACGCTGTGGACCGCGCCGATCCGCGCGCAGGCGAGCATCGCCACCGCCGCTTCGGGGATCATCGGCATGTAGAGCGTGACCCGATCGCCCTTGCTCGCGCCGAGCGCTTTCAGGCAATTCGCCATCCGCACCACTTCGGCATGAAGCTCGCCGAAGCTGATCCGGCGGATCACGCCCGGGGCATCGCCTTCCCAGACGATCGCGGTGTCGGCCGAGCGGGCCTCGAGATGCCGGTCGACGCAATTGTGGCACAGGTTGAGGATGCCGTCCTCGAACCACCTGATCTCGACCGGATCGAACGACCAGTTGGCGATCCTGGTCGGCGCCTTCACCCAGTCGATTCGCCCCGCCTGCTCGGCCCAGAACCCGTCCGGATCGTCGAGCGAGCGCCGGTAGAGCGCGTCATAGTCTCCAGCGGTGCAATGGGTGTCGCGGGTCGCGGCGGCGGGGGGCGGGATGCGGTCGGCCATGGACCGTTCCTACTCCCCCCGCCGCGCTTTACTCAACCGCCGAAGATGCGGCCCAAGGGGTTCAGCGGATTGCGCCGGCGGCGTTCCTCGCGCTGCGGGCGATCCGGCCGCTGTTCACGGGTCTCGCCGCGCATCATCGCTTCGAGGTCCTGGCCGACCATGCCCATATAGACCGAGCGGGTGCGAAGCTTCACCGTCCAGTCCGGACGCCAGCTGCGCGCCGCACCGGCCGGGCGCGGGGCGCTGAAATTCGCTTCGGGGCCGAAGGCGTTGAGCATCAGCGAGCCACTGCCCTGCATCCGGTTCACCACTTCGGCGGGGATCGTGCATTGCGTGGTCGCGCCCGGCAGCAGGATGCGCTGCTGAAGCAGGCGCGCGATCTCGCCCTCGCCGATATAGTCGTAGGCGGCCATCTGGGTGAACTGGATCTCGCTCGAGGTCCAGATCACGATGTCGCGGTCCGAAGCGGCGCCGGTGGCGGTCATGAACCAGGCGCGGGCGCGCGGCACATTCTGCCAGGCCACGGGAACGGCGCCGCCGGCCGCGGCGCTGTTGGAGGTGAGCCGCACCGGGGCGAGGAAATCCTGGCCGTCGGCGAGGGTGAAGTTGATCTCCGGCGTGTAATTGCCGCGGATCGTATGCGCGCCGACGAGCGAGGCCTGCGCCGGGATCTGCGCACGCGAACGCTCGTTGGGCCATTCGCCATAGGTGGTGGAGGCCGCGGCGTTGGGCGGGCTCATCGCCTGCATCGCGAGCTGGGCCATGCCCGGCGGCACCTGGCCGGCGCTCAGCCGCGCTAGATCGATCTCGAAGGGCTGGCCGGGCCGCACCCGATCGCCGCAGCCCCAATAGATGAGGATCCGGCCCTGCGCGCCGCTCGCCTGAGCGGGGTTGTAGTGCGGCGGCGGGACGGGGGCGGAGGCCCGCTCGGGGCTCAGCAAGGGTAGCGACGGGCCGGCGCCGAGGCCGCTCGGCGGGAGGTGCTCGGCGCTGGGCGCGCCGGCTGCGCTGCGCGGGCTGCCGAGCTGGAGGGTGAGCGAGCGGACATGGCCGGCGCTTGGTGCGGCGCCACGGCCGCTGATCGCGCCCAGGAGGGACGGGCGCCCGGCCTGCTGACCACCGCCCGCATTCATCGCGGCGAGGCCACTGGTGGTTTCGGCCGACATCCAGTATGTCGCCGGGCCGCTCTTGGCGGCGCCGCGGGTCTGCGCGGTGGCGGCGGCGGTCGCGGCAAGCGCCGCGCAGGCGGCCGTGGCGGTGAGGAAACTTGTCTTCGTCATCTTATGCCCCATGTGAAGAAATCAGGCCAACGGCCTCGATAGGTTGAACAAACGGGTTTTTTCACTAACTGTGACGGACCCGTAAGATGTCTCGAGAGTTTGGGGCGAGGCCGATGAGACGAACGCGTGGGTTTACGCGACCAAGGTGTATTATCAAGCTACCGCACTTGCGATATAAGCCGATTTGAGATTGTGATGGAGTTCGAATGACCGCTGTGGCCCTTGAGCAACCAGGCTGGACGCTGCCCGAAATGGCGCGGCGCAATTGGCGCGCCTGGGCCGTGGTCGCGCTGATGGCGGCCCTGTTCGTCGCCGCCGCGATCGCGGTGGTGGTGCAGACCCATACGCCGCGCATCCAGCTGGTGGAGCCGGGCGGGCCCAATTCGCTGGAGAGCGTGCGCGCCGCCGTGCCGCAGACCTCGGCGACGCAGCTGCGGCAGCTCGCCCCCACCAGCGCGATGGCGATCAATGCCGAGATTCCGGTCTCCAACCTCGCCAATCCGCCGGCGCGGCCGTTCATCCTGGGCAGTTCGAGCATGGCCGATCGGCTGCGCTCGCTCGATTGCCTGACCGCCGCCATTTATTACGAGGCGGCGCGCGAATCGACCGACGGCCAGCGCGCGGTCGCCCAGGTCATCCTCAACCGGGCGCGCCACCCCGCTTATCCGGCGACCGTGTGCGGCGTCGTCTTCGAAGGCTCGCGGCGCTATACCGGCTGCCAATTCTCCTTCACCTGCGACGGCTCACTGAGGCGAGGTCCGGTCGCCTCCTTCTGGGAGCGGGCGCGCCGCGTCGCCCAGGAGGCGTTGAACGGCTATGTCCACGCCCCGGTCGGCTGGGCGACCCATTATCATGCTAATTATGTGGTGCCTTATTGGGCCTCGAGCCTGGTCAAATCGGCGACCATCGGCGCGCACATCTTCTATCGCTGGCGCGGCGGCTGGGGCCGTCCCCCGGCCTTCCTCGCCCGCCGCTATGCCGGGGTCGAGCCGGCGATCGCTTGGCGCGGCGGCTTCGGCCAGCCGATCCGGACCGAGGCCGAACTCGCCGCCGAAACCCCGCGCGATGCCGCGGCCGCGGCGGCGGCGGCGGCGGCGGCCGGGACTCTTCCCGGGGGCGGCAGCGTCGACAGCTTCCAGCGCGCGGTGCTGCGCCGCTACGAGCCGCTGCAGCGCGAAAGCGCCAATGCGGTGATCGAGGAGCGCGCCAAGGCCGATCCGGCGATGACCCGAAGCCAGCGCTGGGCGCTCACCGGCAGCAATGGCGAAGGCGCGCAACAGGCGCCCTTGGGCCGCCGCTCGGGCGCCGAACCGCCGCGCGAGCTGGACGGGGTGCGCTATCGCTGGGATCCCGCGCCGGCGACCAACCGCAGCGGCGGCAATGGCGGCGGGGACGGTGAGACCAACGCCAGCAGCACCGAAGCGGTGACCGAGACGCGCTGAGTTCGCACCGCGTACCCCGGCGAAGGCCGGGGCCATTAGACTTCAGCATATGGCAGCCAAAACGAGTCATCCCGGCGAAAGCCGGGATCCATGAACTCGAAACTCAGTAAAAAAGCCGCGCGACGACCATGGTCGTTGCTCGCAAGTGGGTGTTCATGGGTCCCGGCTTTCGCCGGATGACTCTGCACCCTATGACTCAGACCGCGTTCAGCAACCTGCGCTCACCCGCCAAACTCATCAGCGCCTTCTGCAACTTCTCGAACGCCCGGACCTCGATCTGGCGGATGCGTTCGCGGCTGACGTCGTAGACCTGGCTGAGCTCCTCGAGCGTCTTGGGCTCGTCGGTCAGCCGCCGCTCCGTCAGGATGTGGCGCTCGCGGTCGTTGAGCGCGTTCATCGCCTCGACCAGCAGCTCGTGCCGCATATGAGTCTCCTGGGCATCGGCGACGCGCTCGTCCTGCAAGGGCTCGTTATCGACCAGGAAATCCTGCCAGCTGCCTTCCGAATCGTCGCGCAGGGGCACGTTGAGCGAAGTATCCCCGCCCATCGCCATGCGGCGGTTCATCGAGATGACGTCCTCTTCGGAGACGCCGAGATCGGTGGCGATCTTCTTGACGTCCTCGGGCTTGAGATCGCCGTCCTCGAACGCCTCGATGCGGTTTTTCATCCGCCGCAGGTTGAAGAACAGCTTCTTCTGCGCCGCGGTGGTGCCCATTTTGACAAGGCTCCAGCTGCGCAGGATGAATTCCTGGATCGAGGCGCGGATCCACCACATCGCGTAGGTGGCGAG
>Ga0190275_10000603_pt1 | contig 30159 bp, 25 predicted proteins | sample Popmic550T_FD_133745 | JGI IMG/M metagenome (GOLD analysis project Ga0190275, IMG submission 133745) | Populus adjacent soil microbial communities from riparian zone of Yellowstone River, Montana, USA - 550 T | ecosystem: Environmental > Terrestrial > Soil > Riparian zone > Trees stand | place...
CGATTATGCCGCGTCCCGAAAGACCTCGATGACGCCAACTGCTCGGCTGGACGTGCCTGCCGAGCGCCAACGCGGCATTACCCGGAGGTCGGCATAATGGCGCTAATGCCGAGCGCGGCATTAACGCCACACCTACGGGAGTCATCTCGCCATGCGGGGCGTAGCCCTCAAGGTGATCCAGGAGTTGATGGGTCACGCGACCATCGAGATGACCATGAGGTACGCGCACCTGTCGCCCGAGGCGCGGGAGAGCGCCGTGCAGGAACTGGATCGGCCCATCCCCCAGCCGCGCGCCGCTCTGGGCTAGAGACGCCAGAGGGGCCCATAGGGGGCACATGAAGAATCAGAGGGCAGTAAAAAGCCCAGCAAGCTGTTGAGGTTGTTGGGCTTCTCGGGATGGAGGCGGCGGGAATCGAAGCCGTGTAGGGAGTAAACCGGCCCGCTCTGAAAAACGGCGTTCCCCCTAGTTTCGCTCTGAAAATCGGCCCCTTCACGCGTCCGCACGCGTCCGCACGCGTCCACTGGATTTGGTCCTTTTTTGGTCCCCGGACTACCCCGGGACCAAGCCGGAAAATGCTCCTGCGCCGGAAAATGCTCCTGCCCGGGGCCAGGATGGCAGCGCCTGGAGAGCGCCACGGCTTGGAAGGAGCCGAGCAAACCTTCCAAGACGGTGAGCGACTGCGTTGCATCGTCGAGCTGATAGATGACGACAAGCCCCGCAGCCGTCGTGCGCCGCTCGGTCTCTGCTGTCGCTGGCCTCCTGTGCGGCGTCCACCTGTTGAGAGATGGCATCTAAACCGTTCGAAGCGCCTGAACGTGCGGTGCGCCATCTGGCCTATCTGGTTCCATGCCTGCGGGCTGAAGAACCGACTTGCACGCCTAAGGCTATGGGTTGCTGTCGCATCTTCCATCTGCACCTGTAGGATATATGCCTCAATCAACCGGAGGTTTTCTCTTGCTCTTCCCTTTGAGGTTCTCGTGGCTGCTTCTCAGCAGCGCCGTAGCAGTCGGCTTGCTCGCGCTTCCAGCGCAGGCCGATGACGTCATCACGGGTCGCATGCGCGAGTGCTCCGCCGTCCTCGTTCCTGACGACCTTCGCACGAGTCATAGCAAGGACTCCAACGCCACCGTCTACGATGCCGCATGCGGCACATGGTACGCGCAGCATCGCGAGACGGTGGATTCAGCAATCGAGGGTAAGGCCATTTTCAAGGTTGTCTCAGTGGGCGCGGGCTCATCGAAGTCGAGCGACACGCAGTCCGTCACTCGGACGGCCTTCTGTCAGCAGAGTAACCACCAGACTACCGAGGAAACGAAGGACACTTTTTTCAGCCTCGTCGTCCCGAAGGTTGCCCGGGACAAGTGGCTTGAGTGCATCAAGACCGTGTCCGCACGTATGGGCAATGACGGGCCTCGGCCGGTAGCCACGACGCTCACGACCACCAGTGGGAATGCAGCGACTCTCTCTCTTCGGTTCCTCTCCGACTTCGGTGGCGCGCGGCCGACCTTCAAGTCGCTAACACCCACGAACCTGAACTGCGACACGAAGCTCGCCAAAAACAAGCCCATCCCTTCGCAGGGGAGCGGGCTCGCCATTCCCTGCACGTGGGTGGACGGCGCTGCGGAGGGCGTCATCCTCGTTCATACCAGTCGCGGTGACGAGATCGTCCCCGCTAGGCGGTGGCTGCCACCGATCGCGCGCGTCACCATCACGCCCTTCACCACTTCAACCATCGTGGACAGTGTCTTTGACACTTGCAATGACTGGTATGGCAGCACGGATATGCACAACTGGAAGAAGGATGGTAACAAAGACGGCCGGTGCGATAAGGCGTCTGATGACGGCAAGTGGTGCAAGCAATCGTGGAAGTCCGTGCTCCGACCTGCCCACGGCGGTGTCCTCTCAGGCTTTTGGTGGAACTGCCGCGGTGGCGACGGTTCGTGCGGATGGAACGACATCCCCGGCCACCAGTGGTTCCGTGACCAGGGGGACGGTAGCTGGCTTGGAGAAGTGTGGCTCGGTTCCCGCGCAGTGGAGTTCGCTCTATGTGGCAAGGAGACGACCTACAAGAAGACTCAGACGCCCGGACCCACTACGGTGCGCGACCTTCAGCGCGGGGAGTCTTTCACTGTGGATGTGCCGGAAGCAGGTTCGGCTGCCGTCGCAATCCTGTGGACCAGCGACAACCGCGAAGAGTCATTCAACGCCGGGGACGCGATCGCAGGAATGACTCTGAAGACGCTTTCGGTCGGCCCGCTTCAGCGCCATACGTACACCCTGAACAGGTAACCTAAGAGTTCGCTCCGTCATAACGGGATAGGGCGAACTCATACGGCCTCGCGGCGAGCGCTGGGGCTCGTGGCGGGCGTCCAGGCCGGACACGTCGACGCGCCCCTGGGCAAGAGTCCAGGCAGGCGAGGGAGCCGCGCATGGGGGGCCACGCAACAGGCGCGGCCCCACCGCGCCGACACTCGCCTAGTGCGTCGTGCTCGTGTCCTGGGTGCGTGCGCGGGGACGTGGGCGCGGCAAGCCCATATCGGCCATGCGCTCGCCCGCCTCGTCCGCTACGGCCTTTAATTCGGCGCTCGCCTCCTTGGCGCCGAACGTGTCCCCAAGCCATCGGAGCAAGTCGGCCTCTAGTTCTTGCGCGGTCTGGTAGCGGGCAGTGGGCGAGCGCTGGAGGAGTTTGCACAGCAGCACGCGCAGCGTATCGGGCAGGCCCGCAGTGACTGCTTCCACGTCCTCCGGGGTGTATGTGGCCGCCCGCATGATGATCTCTTCCACCGCCTCATCACACCCCGCGAGCCTCGCGCGCTTGATCGCCCGCGTCATACCCGCAAGCTTCTTGCGCGAGAGGGCCGCTAGAGCCTGGGGCGGTACGCCGTCCGGGGGGTGAAGCAGGTTCCGCCCGGTGGCCAGTTCCAGCATGACGAGGCCCAGCGCGAAGAGATCCGAGCGAGCATCCACGCGGCCAGTCAGCAGCATTTCCGGCGAAGAGAAGTAGGTATCCCCCTGCGGGCGGCGCACGGTGGAAGCCACGCGGCCCGGCAAACTGGAGAGGGCGAGGCCGAAGTCCGACACCTGCACGCGGCCCGCCCAATCCATGAAGACGTGTTCCAGATCAATCGCCCGGTGAACGATGCCCAGCGGGCGCCCGCTCTCGTCCTTGGCCGTGTGCGCGTGGCGAAGGGCGCCCGCCACCTGGGCGCCCACGTACAGCGCGAACAGGGGCGAGAACCACCGCTCACACTCCATGACGAGCGCGAGAACATCGTTCAGCGAATTGCCGGCCGGATGGTCCGTGATCACGTACCAAGCGCCCTCGGCCTTGTGCATCCCGTGGACGCGAACGATCTCCGGATGCTGGAGGTACGCGGCTAGCCGCACCTGTTCCTCTAGCTTCGCTCGTGCCTTGAAGACTCGCGCGCCCCCCGGCCCGCTCGGCATTCCAACAGCCTTGAGAAGCACTTTCCCCAGGGGCTTCCCGTCCTGCATGCGTTGACGCGCGAGAAGCAGGTTTAGCCCGTGGTGAGCCTCCCCCAAGTGCTCGCGGTACTCGTAAGAAATCCCCTCCTGAGAGAAGAGGATCGCCCCCTTGGGGATCCGAAACTCGATAGCCGCCATGTGCCTTCGCTCCTTGCCTCGTGCGGGCCGCCAGCAGCCCGACACGAGGGAAGCGGATGTTACCCACTGAATGGGCCTCTAGTGAACTACTCTGAGGGTCAGACGAAGTGAGAAAGGCAGGGAGCCGTTTTTGCCCACCTACCTAGCGCGTCACGTTGTGGCGGGCTCTCAGGGATAGCTTGTTGTCACTGAGGCCGATCCGCTGTTGTGGGCTGTCGCTGCTCCGTCCTTGTCCACCGAGTACACGCGGCCACTTCGCGCGATGATGCACACGGGAACCTCTTCCTTTCCCGGCAACTTCGCGCGCTCGTACTTCACGAGCAACGCTGCGGGCTGGCCCGTTCCCTTGGCCGTTTCGTCTTGCGGATCCACGTACACCCGCCCCCAGAACCTTGTACCCGGGGGAGCCTTCTGCCGCGTCACGGAGGTAAGGCCGCTCTCAGGAGTGATCCCCACGACTTCAGCACCGGGCCGGAACACCGCGCGCGAGTCACGCTCAAAGCGATCATCAAGCTGGATGCTAAAGGAGTCGAGATCCAGTTCCCAGCCCAGTTGATCGCGCATGACTTTCTGTGTCCGCTCTGGGCACTCGAAAGGCTCGGGCCGGATGGGGACTCCGGTGCATCCGGCAGCCACGGCGGCGAAGAACGCGAGCGTCCGGCACACCGCCGCGCTCGGGGGTTGCTTCTCCGCGCGAGGGGTGCGCGCCTGCTTGGGGGCTTCTGGCTTCTGGGTCGTCACGGTTGATCCTTCCTTCTGTGTGTCCGCAGTAGCTGCGGGGCCTCTGTCCACCGCTCGCGCGGGGGCAGTGGTGGACAATGCTGCGGGGCTCCCAAGTAGGGCCATGGGGCCAGCCGTCAGAGGCACCGGGGCAACGGGCAGGCTAGGCGCGGACGCTGGTGCGGGCGTGGGCACGTCTCCAGGCCAGAGGGAGAGGGCGAGCGCAACGGCAAGGCAGGCCGCCACGAGGCCGCCACCCGCAGCCACCTTGCGCGAGCCGAGGCCCCCCACTAAGGCGCGCAGCGCGGCCCATGGGCGTTTCTGCGTCTTCTCCAGCGCGACAGGCTCCCCAGCCCCAGCGGGCGCGGGCTGGCGCTGCTCAGAGGGCGGATGTACCGGCTCCAGGTATTCAGCAGCCGTCACGCCCGCGAGTTCCGCCGCTTCACGCCGCAAGGCTTCCGTATCAACGGGGCGCCTGCTTGGGTCCCGCGCTAGGAGGCTTTCCACCCAATCGCTCACGGCTACAGGCACGCGGGGATTCAGTGTGTTCGCGGGCTCGGGTGTGCGGCGGGTGTTGTTAAGAGGTTCCCGGGCGCGGTCTTCCGTGGGGCGCGGATCCGTCAGCAAGTCATAGAGCATCGCACCAAAGGCGAAAATCTCGTCTGACACCTGGAAGGCGTACCGCGCCCGGTGTTCTTCCTTGTGCTCCCGCAGAAACTTGAACTGCTCGGGCGCGCGGAACCGATCCGTTCCCGGGGGCAAACCTTCCTCGGTCAAGTCCTCGGCTAGCGTGTGGCTCGCACTCCCAAGGTCGATGATGATCGGCTCTCCGTCGCTCTTGCGGATCAGCACGTTGGCGAGTTTCAAGTCGCGATGAAGCACGCCCCGACTGTGCATGTGGGCCAGCGCGGCGGCGATCTTCACGAAGACGGTTAGGACTTCATGCACGCTGGGGTGTTTGCGCTCTTTCCACTCGGCCAACGTCCAGCCGTCCACGTAGTCCAGGACGAGATACACGTTCCCGCTCGCTTTGTCCGGGACGTACCCGTACCCGCACGAGTGGACGATATTGGGATGGTCCGCGAACAGCAGCAGGATCCCCAACTCGCGCAGTGTGCGCGCGTGCGTCCTGTTGTCGTCGCCGCTCGCCTCGCGGTGCCGCGCCAGCTTGAGCGCGTACAGCTTGCCGTGCTTCTCCACGAGGTACACGAACGCAAAGCCGCCGTCCCCTAGCGGCTTAATCACCTTGAAGCCGTCGATCACGGCACCGGGGGGAAGTCCCAGCACTGGCCCGCTCATGGCTTGCGCTCCTTCGCGGGCGCCGGAATCGTCACGGGAGGAAACGCGAGGCTCCGACCATCCGCGCCGCTTACTTCGAGGGTGAAGACGAGGCCCGCGCTAGGGGGCGGCTCCTCCGTCACCACGAGCACCCGCACAAACTCGCCCGGCGCTGGCTCTCCCTGTCCCTCTCGCACCACGCGCCCCCGCAGCTTCGCGCCCGTCTTGCTCGTTAGCGTTGCCTCTGCTGGCACCCATGGCTGCGGGCCTCGCATGTTGCGGATCTCGACTTGGAACATCAACCACCCCTTCCCGCGATAGGCCACGCCTTTCTCGGACGCTAAGCCGTGCGCGTCGTCGGTGTGACTCGGAATCTGGGCTGTAGGAACGCCGCGCCCGTCCATGTAGCCCAGCAACAGCAAGTCTTCCGGTGCGCGCACTGCCGCGCGCACTTCTGCGGGGCAAGCTGGGGCGGTTGGCTCTTGCCGCGCGACGTTGATCAACGTGTCCACGTCGGACGCGTGCGCCACGAGCGCGAAAGCGGCCCGCGCTGGTGGCTTGCCGTCCGTGAATTCGACTTCAAGCTCGTGGCGCTCGCCATCCCCTAGAGGGCTCACAGCTTGAACCATGAGCAACCGCGACTGCTCGCCCGTGTCCACCACGCGGATCCGCGTGGTGTCCACCCGCACGGACTGCTTGCGAATCTCCGAGCGGAACAGGAACACCGTAGGCGTTTGATGGGAGACGTGAACCTCGTGCGGGGGCTCGGCTGGGTTGCCCGTAACGGTGACGGTGCGTTGTCTCGGCTCGCGTGCGGTGGCCTGGGCTCGCGCGACTGTTCCCGCCAGGAGAACAAGCACAACGGCAAGGGGCGCGGATTGGAACAAGGGGGCGTTACCTCCGAGGTAGGCACGCTAGCAGACCCCGCAGCCCTCGTGGTGAGCCTGGGAGCACCAGGCACCAGGCCCGCACGTCGAACTTGGCCCCGCGTGCGGCCTGCCTGAATGCTCGCCACGAGGCGCGCGTCGACGTGGCCCCGCGTCCGGCCTGCCTGGATGCTCACCACGAGGCGCGCGTCGAAGGTGGCCCGCGTCCAGCCTGCCTGGACGCGCTAGGAGGCCCGTAGCGCTCACCACAAGGCCCGCGTCGACGGGTGGCCCCGTCCGGCGCGCCTGAACGCGCTAGGAGGCCCGTAGCGCTCACCACGAGGCCCGCGTCGATGTGGCTCGCGTCCAGCTTGCCTGGACGCTCACCACGAGGCCCAGCGCGTACCGCGGGGCCCGCGTCGACGTGTCCGGCTTGGAGACTCGCCACGAACCCCAGCGCTCACCACGAGGCGCGCGTCCGACGTGTCCAGCCTAGACGCACGCCACGAGCCCCGCACCACGAGCCCCGCGTCGACGTGTCCGGCCCCTACGGGCACCACGAGCCCTAGCGCTCGCCACGAGGCCCACGTCTAAGGCCCTGCGCCCTGGATCTAGCTCGGAGGCTTAACCTTCTCCTGGTAGTCCTCGTCCTTGTGACGCCAACGATCCGCTGCCACCTCGGCACCCACGCTTAGGTGCTCCATGTGGTCGTAGGAGTCCGAGCCCTCGTTGCCCTTCTTCACGATCACAACGTCAGACAGGCTGTTCCCGTTGTTGAAGATGGTCTGGAGAACCTCGGCCACCACGTCCCCGATCTTGCGATCTTCGGGGTCGGTCGAAGCAATCTTGACCGAGTACATGCTGGAATGGTCGTCGTAAAATACCTGCACGACACGAGCACGGCGGGACTCGGAGTGGTTGTCGCAAATTGCAGCTGCGACGCTCGCTATAAAGCGAATCTTCTGATCAGGGTAGCTGGCTCGACACTCCAGCAAAATGCGGTGCTTGTCGATGGTGATCCATTCAGAGTGAAACCCTGTGGTGGGCATAGCGGCTTCCTCCCTGTTCCGAAAGGGAATGGTGGGGCAAGGGGCTATCACGGACCATCCGTTGGGTCACCCGTCAAAGAGTCCAAGCGCGCGCGCCACGAGGCCCGCGTCCGACGAGTCCGACGCGTGCGGGCGTGTCCGGCTGGAGGCTCCGCACGAGCCGCAGCACCACGGGGCGCGCGTCGACGTGTCCGGCCTGGACGCATGCCACGAGGCCCCCAGCGCTTGCCACGAGGCGCGCGTCCGACGCGTGCACCCTGGACGCGCACCACGAGCCCCCAGCGCTCACCACGAGGCGCGCGTCCGACGTGTCCGACGCGGGCGGCCTGGACGTGCACCACGAGCCCCAGCACCACGAGGCCCCGCGCTCACCACGAGGCCCGCGTCCGACCTGTCCGGCCTGGACGCTCCCCACAAGCCCCAGCGCACCACGAGGCCCGCGTCGACGCGTCCGGCCTGGAGGCTCGCCACGAGGCCCGCGTCCGACCTGTCCGCATCCAGTTTGCCTGGACGCTCACCACGCGCCCCAGCGCTGCAACCACGAGCCGCGCGTCGACGTGTCCGACGTGGCCCGCCTGGACGCTCGCCACACCCCGCGAGCCGCGCGCCGACGTGTGCGGCCTGGGCGCTCGCCACGAGGCCCCAGCACTTCACCACGAGGCCCGCGTCAGACGCGCCCGCGTCCAGCTTGCCTGGATGCTCGCCACGAGCCCCAGCGCTCACCACGAGGGGCGCGTCAGCGTACGCCCCTCCTGTCCGGCCTGGACGCGCGCACCACGAGCCCGGCGCGCCGCGCACCACGAGCCGCATGTCGACGCGGCCCTCGTCGCACGTCATCGGAGCGAATCCGCGCGCCCCGTTCGCGCGCGGGCGTCCGTGCCCTTTCGCGCGCCCGCTCGCGCGCGGCGCCCGCGGCCCCTCGCGCCGCCCGCTCGCGCGGGCCATGGCGCGAATCCCGCGCCCGCTGGTGCGGCGTTCGTGTGCCCTTTCGCGCGCCCGCTCGCGCGCGGCGTCCGTGCCCTTTCGCGCGCCCGCTCGCGCGCGGCGTCCGTGCCCTTTCGCGCGCGGCGTCTGAGGCCCTTTCGCGCCGTCTGCTCGCGTGGGCCATGGCGCGAGTCCCGCGCCCGCTCGAGCGCGGTTCATGGCGCGAATCCCGCGCCCGCTCGCGCGTGGCGTCCACCCCCTTTCGCGCGCCCGATGGTGAGCGGCGCTTGTGCCCTCTCGTGCGCGGCATCGGCGCGAATCCACCCGCCGACAGGCGCGCGGCGTCGGCGCGAATCCACCCGCCGCGTGTGCATCCGTGCCCTTTCGCCTGCCCTTTGGCGCGCGGCGTTCATGCCCTTTCGCCTGCTCTTTGGCGCGCGGCGTCCATGCCCTTTCGACTGCCCTTTGGCGCGCGGCACTGACGGCGCGAATGCAGCCGCCGACCGAGCACGCGGCGTCGGCGCGAATTGACGCGCCCACTTGCTGATCTGGAAGGGGGCCGCCTCGTAAGCCGTTGGCAGCCGCCATAAGCCACGCTCGCCCGCCCGCCCGCCCCACGGCGCTACACCCGGCGCATTTCCGGCGTTGCTCCCGGCGCATTTCCGGCGTTGCTCCCGGCGCATTCCCGGCGTTGCTCTCGGCGTTTTTACCGGCGTTTTACCGGCGCTGAGCCCGGGATTTACCGGCGTTTTACCGGCGCTGAGCCCGGTGCTTCCCGGGACGCGGGCCGGGGCCACCCCCGGCGCCACCGCTGGCCCCACCGCATCCCCACCGCTGGCCATGTTGGCGCGGGCCTCGCGTGCGCGCGCTACGGGCCTCCTAGTGCGTCCAGGCAGGCCGGACGCGGGCCACGTCGACGCGCCACGCGGTGCGCGCTATGGGCCTCCTAGCGCGTCCAGGCAGGCCGGACGCGCGCCCGCGTCGACGTGCGCCTCGTGGTGAGCATCCAGGCAGGCCGGACGCGGGACCACGTCGACGCGCGCCTCGCGGCGAGCGTCCAGGCAGGCTGGATGCGGGCCACGTCGACGCGCGCCTCGTGGTGCTGGGCCTTGTGGCGAGCATCCAGGCAGGCCCGACGCGGGCCACCTTCAACGCGCGTACGTCCAGGCCGGGCGCGTCGGACGCGCGCCTCGTGGTGAGTGCTGAGGCTCTTGGTGAGTGCTGGGCCTCGCGGTGAGCGCTGGGGCTCGTGGTGAGCGTCGGAGCGTCCAGGCCGGACGCGTCGGACACGTCGACGTGGGCCTTGTGGCGAGCACTGGGCCTCGTGGCCAGCATCCAGGCCGGACGCGTCGACGTGGGTCTCGTGGCGCTAGGCCTCGTGGCGAGCGTCCAGGCCGCGCGCGTCGGACACGTCGGACGCACGCCTCTCGGTGAGCGCTGGGGCTCGTGGCCTGCATCCAGGCGGGCACCGTCGGACACGTCGACGCGGGCCTCATGAGCGCTGGGGGCTCGTGGTGAGCGTCCAAGGCCGGATGCGGGCCACGTCGACGCGGGCCTCGTGGGACTGGGGCTCGTGGTGAGCGTCTAGGCGGGCTGGATGGGACACATCAAAATGAGCCTTGCGGAACGCTTACACGGGTTGGCGTCTCAGAGTGTCTAACAAAAGTCAGGTTTGAGGGGATTCGTCATCGGACGGGCCATCCCATCTCTTATTTTTTGTTAGGCGCTCTTATTCGAAAAATGCCAGCGATCCCCAATCTGCAATACTCGAGAGATCAAGTCCCCCTCGCTCCAATCTTTGGAAAATTTCACTCTCTTTGCCCAAGCGCTGCCTCAGCATTTCCAGAAGCGCGGGAGCGCCCGCAGCCAGGGTACGAAGCGTATATACGTAGGACTTGAAAAAGTTTCGATGCTCCGCGAGCCCTAGAGCCAAGCATATTGCCACTGCGGGGGCTGTGAGCATACCCACAGGCCACAAGTGCGAGATAACCGCCTGGGAGCGGCTACTCGTAACCGCCGCGATGCCCATCTCTTGGATTCCTCCCAATGCTGCCGTCGTTGCCCCTTCGCAGATATTCAGGACCAGTAAGCGGCGCCCCTGGCTCGGACAGCGCAACTCAGCCAACTGATCAAGCGAGAAGAGCTTTTCGCTATTGATCAGGATCCCAGCATGATGAGGGGAATAATGTGGATAGATTCCATGTGTGCCCACCCAGATCACATCGTATTGAGCGGACTCGTAGACCTTACGGAAGTACTGCTCCTCCATTTGACGCTCATCTACGATTTCCACTTCAGCCCCCATCTGCCTGAAGACCGTGGCTACAGCATCCCTTTCAACTGGGGAGTAAAAGGTCCCAGTACACCAGAGGAGTACAGAGCGTATATCTCGATCCGGCGCAGGCTCTTGGAGGCTGATACTCCAAGGCAAAGTCTTACCAAGCTCGCGAATCATCAGAGCTTGAATTGGATTGCTGCCCCCAGGAATAACGATCATTCCCTTGACCGGTTCCTCCACCCCTTTCGCCCCCTCTTCCGCAGGGAAGAACGGACGAAGCCGGGACAGTTCCAACCGGCTTCGCAGTGCTTCCTCAAAACTAGGGCCATGCTCACGTGCTACGAGGCCAACAACCCGCGGTTCCTCCAATTCGAAGCCAGGCTCGTCCACGTTGGCAAGCGTGAGGCCTAGAAATCGATTGGTCGCGCGTGTCAGTGACGCTAGGCCTAACCCGGTTTCTGCAGGACAGGAAACCATTCCCTCACGGGCATACAATGTTCCGAGCGGATGATTAATGACGACGAACAACAGTGGGTCAGTTCGACGGTGTTCGTTTACCCCAAGCCAAGAGCCAAGAAACTCTTGAGCGAGTTCTCCTCGACTGGCATCAAGCAACGAAAGAAGAAGTGGCGCGAAGATATCGAAGAGACGTCCTCGCCCGTACATCGCCTTCCATGATCTTCGCGAAACAGCCTGTCTATCCAAAAACGTGTGGTGCTCTTCGATGGCTGCCAGAATCAATTCCCTCGCCTTTTCGATGGCATTGACCTGATTACCCAATGACGCGACCGTGAGTTGAAGCCGCTCATGCGCTTTGATGAGGTCACTGAAGTGCTCCAACACCCACTTGGCACGTTGCTCCACCGGGGTTGTAGTCATCGCGCCAGCACTCGTGATGAGCGCGATCCCAATAGCCTTCCGGCTTAGACGCGAACAATGAGCATCATGGAGTGCTCCTTCAAGGCAATGTACCAAATGACGCGCATGAATAGGGGAACGCTTTTCCACCCAGGGAAGCATGAAAAGAGCAGTTTCGACAGCGCCGTCCATCGGCAACTTGCTCTCGACCCAAGGCGCAAGCCAGCCCAGAATGGCGTGTCCAAGATCCTCCAGCACGTTTTGTTTCCGGCCGTAGTAATAATATCCAGCCGCCCATTCCAAGATCGTCGACTCAACCAGCTTGCGGTCGAGACCATTGTCCGCAGAAATAAAACGGATAAGCCTCTCAACTCTAAATTCAACCTCGATCTGCTTCCCTTCCGGGCCCTCAAGTACCTCGTCATGGAGTGAATGCACCACCCAGTCGTAGGCAAACGCAAAACGACCGAGTTGAACGCTCAACCTCAACGGGTGAACCGCAAGCCAAAGCTGTGCAAACTCCAAGATCGAGCGCTCTTTATCCTTCAACTTCAACTCTTGCCGCAATTTGAGGAGCCTGCGCAAGACTTGCCGACTCAACTTATCCAAATCCTCTATGGACCTGAGTTGGATCTGCTCCTGAGATCGTTCAACGAGTTCGAGGAACTTGTTTGTAAGCGCTTTATCTAAGAAGTTGACACGGTGTTGCCCTAATGGCGTAGACTGCCGCTCGCTTCCAGCCAAATCGAACAATTCTGGGAACGCCTCCTTCATCAGCGGGCGCTTGGCCAGAAATTGTTCTTGCTGGCGTGCAGCCTTCTCTTTCTCTCTCTTCTTTGCTTCACGCTTCTTTTTATTATGGATTCCCATAAAGGTCTGTCATGCGTTCCTGCGGCGGTAGAGAGCGGATGGATTCTTATCCTCAAGGAAGTGATACCACTAGAAACAGCGGAGTCTAACGTGCCCCGTGCGGTGGGTCCTGGGGTTCGTGGCGCGCGTCCAGGAGGGACACGTCGGACGCGGGCCTCGCGGTGTGCGCTGGGGCTCGTGGCCAGCATCCATGCAGGACGCGTCGGACGCGGGCCTCGTGGTGAGCGCTGGGGCCTCGTGGCCAGCGTCCAAGCCGGACACGTCGGACACACGCCTCGTGGTGAGCGCTGGAGCCTCGTGGCGCTGGGGCTTGTGGCCAGCGTCTAGGCCGCGCGCGTCGGACACGAGCCTCGTGGTGCTGGGGCTCATGGCGAACGTCCAGGCCGGACACGTCGGACGTGGGCCTCGTGGTGAGCGCGGGGCTCGTGGTGCGCGTCCAGGCCGCACGCGTCGGACGTGTGCCTCGTGGCGCTCGGGCTCGTGGCCAGTGTTCAGGCCGCGCGCGTCGGACACGTCGGCGCGTCTCGTGGCGAGCGCTGGCCCAGTCGACACGGGCCGTACTCCATCCTCTCGCCCGTGCGGGCCTTGGTTGCCCGGCTGCACTCTTGCCGATCACCCCTCGCGCTTTGTGCGTGGCCTAGACACACGGCTTTGCGCTGTGTCACTCCTGGCTTGGGCAGTTCTTGGGCTTTTGGGCGGGTCTTTAGGGCGGGTAGGTGATGAACAAGATCGATTCCCAGGTGGGGAAACCCTCCTTGTGTGGCGTATTCGTGCGCCTCTGTTTGCTGACAGGTGGCGACACCGGGAAGAACGCCGGTAGTCACTCAAGGCGGCGCCTGTGGTCACTCCAGGCCGCGCCGGTCGTCACCCCAGGCCGCTCCGTGCATGCTGGCGCGTGGGCTGCCTCGTGGCTGTGCTGGCTGAATACTGACCGGGCGGGCGTCGCCGCTGGCACTCCAGCACGCGGGGCCACGTCTCGCGCCTGCGCGTGCTCCACCGCGCCGCGCTTGTCTGGTGCTCGTGCGTGCTCCAGCGTCAAACGCGGAGATTGTCGGCATTTGTCGGGATCCGTCTGGATCCGCCTGAATTCGCCTGATCTTGCCCAATGTCCAGACGCGCGGCGTTTGGGCACCGTGGGCGGCATGAGTCACGCCACACAGAACGCCCCGCGTCGGATGCGACGGGCGCCCGCGCTTACCGGGCGGGAGGCACGCGCCACCTGTCCAGCGGTGGCCAAGCCTGCCCAGCAGTGCCCAACGCGGCCAGTCGCGTTGACGGTGGGCGCTGGGACGCGAGACAACGCGGCCGGTGCAGTGAGACACGACGGCGGCCCCCGAAGCTGGGGGCGGGCCGTTGTGAACGGCACCCGCAGCGCATCGTCTCTCCGTGCCCCCGGAGTGCGCGCGGCTCGCCTCCAAGCCCTCGCGGGTTCTGGCCTCTCACGGCACGGCGTCGCGCGTCCTGGAGACAGACGCGCGGCGTCCCACCTTGAGCAGTCGGGAGAGTGTCAGCCGTGAAGGGGCAAGGCGAGCAACAGGAAGACTTCCTGCGGGCCATCTACGAGGAGCTGCGGGGGCTGCGTGAGTCCGTCAACGAGATCCACACAAAGATCAGCCACGCGGCGCCCGCTCAAACTGCGCGGGCGCGGGCCGTCTCGGTGGAGCAAGCGCAAGCCCTGCTTGGCTGCGGGCGCTCGCGGATCTTCGAGTTATTGAGGAGCGGAGCACTACGACGCGGGCCGAAGGTGGGAAGGACCGCGATGATCTGCGTGAAGAGTCTGGAAGCGCTCCTAGAGCGCGTGGACCGCGAGCCAGAAACCCCCAAGCTCAAGCGGCGCCCCGCCCGGCGCGACACCGGGCAGGGCAAGCGGGAGAGTGCAGCGATCCTCAAGCTGATTCGGCCAGCTTGAGCGCAGCGCGGCGCACAGGCAGCACCACGGGATCCTCGGGGTGCTCCAGCTTGATCGGGATCTTGATCATCGGGGGCACCTTCACGTTTTCGTAAAACCGTTTCGTCGTGTGCGCGGAGTGGTGGCCCACCACAGCGGCAACAGCCGACAGGGGCAGCCCTCCCGACTTGGACCGCACTTCCTGTCCGCACTCCGAGGCCCACGTTACGAAGCTATGGCGCAGTTCTCCGAAGCGCACCAGAGGCAGCCGCGCTGCCTTGCACGCACGACGCACCACGCGCCGAATGTGGCTGTCGACGGGAGCCGCGCCGCGCGCCTGGAGACGTTGCACCGCTCCCAGCGTCTGACGGTCGATGCTCTGGCGGTGTACCTGTCCGCTCTTGTGAATGAAGGTCACGGTAGCGGCGATCTCTCCCGGCTCCGTCACCAAGGACACCTTGCCCTCACCGCGCGCCAGTCGTTCGATCTCCGTGCCGTGCATTCCCGTTTTGGCGTGGATGCACAGCACGTCCCGCACGCATTGAACGTCCGTGCGTTGCCGCGTCTCCTCGCGGTTGAAGTTGGAGAATTCCCACCCGTTGATCGCGCGGTAAACCCGCTCGATTGTCTCGATGCTGTAGCCCTTCTCCCGCACGGACTTCTCGGGACGGGCCACCGGAATTTTCAGCGAGATCGACGCGTCCTCGCCCGCAGTCAACGCGCCCTCTATTTCCCGCAGCCACGCACAGAAGGACTTGAGCGCGGTGATCCGGTTCTTGCGCGCGGTCTTGTGCTTCTTCAGTTCCCGCAGAAGGTCTTGAAGCGTGACGGTGCGCAGGTCGCGCCCCGCGAAGTCTTCCACCCACGCGGCCAAGTAGAAACCCACGTTCTTCGCGTAGCGCTCGGTTGTCCCCTTGCTCCGCATGTGTTCCAGGTAGCGGGCCACGGCTGCCGCGTCCATGTAGACGGCGGACTCGTTCTTGATCTTCTGCGCCTCGCCGCGCGTGCGGTAGCCCTCGGGGTCACGCACGAACAAGGCGAGTTCCGCTTCCGCTTCCGCCTCGCTGCGCGCGTCCAGGTGGATCGTGTAGTTCCGCCCGTTGATCATCTTGCGCAGCACGTAGACGGGGCGCCCGTCCTTGCCCGCGAACATCCGCCCGCCCGCCCACTTGCCGATCCACTCCTTGCCCATGTCGTTACCGCCTCCGGTTTGGTCCTTTTTTGGTCCCAAAAAACCCGATTTGGTCCCAAAACGCAAGCGCCGCCCCTTTTCTCAGAGGGCGGCGCCTTGAAAGCGGCGGGTTGCTCGGCTTGGAAGCGGCGGCAATCGAACCCGCCGCTCGGAGTTTCTGCGGGCTTGGCGGAGTTCCGTGGGTGCCCTCTGGGACCCTGGACAGGCAGACCCATTCCACGTCCAGACAGGGCACGGCGAATGGATACACAATCATCCTTCAGCGAGCGCGGAGGTATCGCATCTGATATGTCGCCACGAAAAAGGAGGCCCCCATGGCGGAGCGTGATTACGTCCTCGGCGTGCACCAGGCGGAGATGGAGCGGCTCGGGCTGCAGCACGCGGTGTGGCGCCCGCGCGCGCTCGACGCCTGGCGCCGCGCCGGCTTCACGCGCGGCTTGCGCATCCTCGATGTCGGCGCTGGCCCCGGCTATGCGACGTTCGATCTCGCCGACGTGGTCGGGCGCGACGGCAAAGTGATCGCGCTCGAACGCGCGCCGAACTTCCTCGCCGCGCTCCGCGCCGACAAGGAAGCGCGCAACGTCACGCAGATCGAAATCCACGACATGGATCTCGCGCAAGCGCTGCGTCTGCCGGAAGCCGACGCCGCGTGGGTGCGCTGGGTGTTTGCGTTCCTCTCCGAGCCCGACGCGCTGCTCGCGCGCATCGGCGCGGCGCTGAAGCCCGGCGCGCCGCTCGTCATCCATGAATACGCCGACTACGCCACCTGGCGCTGCTTCCCCGGCTACGAGGTGCTCGACCGCTTCACCGAAGCCGTGAAAGCAAGCTGGCGCGCCACCGGCGGAGAGCCCGACATCGCCGTGTCACTCGCGCAGGCCATGCCGCGCCACGGATTCCGCATCCGCAGCCTGACGCCGATCGTCGACGTCTGCCGCCCCGGCGACTTCGCCTCGAACTGGCCAATCTCCTTTATCGAAACCAACACCGCGCGAATGGCAGAGCTGGGCGTCATCACGCAAGACGAAGCGCAAGCCGTGCGCCGCGCGACAGCGGACTGGCTCAAGGCGCCCGAAGCGCTGATGATCCTACCGCTGGTGCTGGAGATCATCGCGGAGAAGGTGTGATGCGTTCGTCCATCACGCCCTCTCCTGGGTGACCAGGCGTCTCACCTCCGCGGCGCTGGTACAGGCGAGCGCCCGGTGCACCAGGGCCTGCGCCTCGCTTGCGCGGCATTCGCGCACGGCCTGCTTCACGGTGGCGATCGCTGGCACGCTGACGCTCAGCTCGTCCACGCCGAAGCCGAGGAGCAGCGGCACGGCCAGCGCCTCTCCCGCCAGCTCTCCACAGACTCCTACCCACCGGCCCTGAGCGTGGGCCACCTCGGTCACCCGGGCCACCATCAGTAGCAGCGCCGGGTGCATCGCGTCGGCCAGGTGCGCCACGCTGGCGTTGCCTCGCTCCGCGGCGAAGAGGTACTGCGTCAGATCGTTGGTTCCAAGGGAGAAGAAGCTGGCTTCCTCCGCCAGGTGCTGCGCCAGGAGCACCGCGGAGGGGACCTCGAGCATGAGCCCGACCTCCGCGCGTCCCGCCCCGGGAAAGGGACGAGCCGCCTCATTCCAGAGAGCCCGAGCCTCTCGCCATTCCTCCAGCGTCGTCACCATGGGGAACATGACGCGAAGGGGATGCTCGGCGGCGGCGCGCGCGATGGCTCGCAGCTGGCGGGTGAAGAGCTCCCGGTGCGCCAGGCAGAAGCGCAGGCCCCGCTGGCCCAGGAAGGGATTCGCCTCGCTCCCCATGTCGAGATAGGGCAGAGGCTTGTCACCCCCGATGTCCAGCGTGCGGATTATCAGCGACTTGCCTCCCAGCGCCTGTGCCGCGTCCCGATAGGCCTCGTACTGCTCGTCCTCCTCCGGTGCCGACGCACGGCCCAGGAAGAGGAACTCGGTCCGGAAGAGGCCTACGCCATCCGCGCCTGCCTCGGCCGCGGCCCGGGCCTCGGCCACGCCGCCGATGTTGGCTGCCACCGCCACCGGGTGGCCATCACGCGTCAGGGCTGGCTTCGCGCGCAGCTCGAGGGCCTTCCGCCGCGAAGCTCTCTCCTCTTCCGCCCGTTCCTGATACCGCTCCTGCAGTTCCTCCTCGGGCTGGATGCAGACGCGCGCCGCCGTGGCATCCAGGAGCAGGGGCGTGCCGTCCGCGACTCGCAGGATCGAATCCCCCACGCCAAACACGGCAGGAATGCCGAGCGAGCGCACCAGGATGGCCGCATGGCTGGTGGCCGCACCGCGCGCCGCACACAAGCCCTGGACACGGCGGGCGTCCAGCCGTGCCACGTCCGAGGGCGCGAAGTCTCGGGCGATCACGATGCCCGAGAGCGGGAAGGACTCGGCTGGACGAGAAGCGCCTCGCAGAGCGGACTCGACCTGGCGGCCCACATCACGGACATCCACGGATCGGGAGCGCAGGAGCTCGTCCTTCAACGCCTCATAGCGCAGGGCCATCATCTCCACCGCGGCCTTCCACGCCACCAGCGCCCCTCTGGCACCGAGCTGGATGCCCTCACGCGCCCTCCGGAGCAGCTCGTCATCTCCGAGGATCAGGAGGTGGCCCTCGAAGATCCCGGCGGGCTGGCTGCCAGACCGTGAGGCCATGCTGTCGCGCATCGCCACCAGCTCTCCGCGCACGGTGTCGAGCGCCCGCTGCAGCCGTGCCCACTCCTCCTGCGGTGGAGCCACTGCCGCCGTGACTCCCTCGTCCTTCGCCGGACGCAGCACGGCCGCCGGGCCCATGGCAATGCCAGGGGAGGCCATGATGCCCGCCAACCACGGACCCGAGCTGCCCTCATGACGAGACCGGGAGTCCTGCCCGGAGCTCGGCGACGGCTGATCGGGCTGCTCGTCGCCGAAGTGGGCCTCGGTCAGCAGGCGCAGGGCCTCCAGCGCCTGAGTCGCCTCCGGACCTGTCGCGCTGAACTCGAGCTCATGGCCCTGCCGCACTCCCAGCGTCATCACCGAGTTGAAGCTCCGGGCATCCACTCGATCGCTCTGGGTCGTGAGGTTCCGCAGCCGGACCTCCGCTGAGAACCGCAGGACCGTCTGCACCAGGCGAGCGGCCGGGCGGACATGCAGGCCGTGAGGATTGAGGACGGTGAGGCGCAGGATGTGCTCAGGACCGCCCTGGGTCTGCTCGGGCGGAGCGGGAAGCGACGCCGGCTCCCCGAGCTGCTCCTGCTTGGCCCTCAACGCCGAGCGGGCCTCCTCCGCTACCCGCTGCAGAGGTGCTCCCGAGCGAGCCTGCGCCGCCGCGGCGACCGCGCCCTCCACCAGCGGTGCCCCACAGAGCAGCACGCGCTCACGGTACGCGGGCGGGAGCAGGTCCAGGGCCAGCTCCGCACTCAGCACGGCGCTCCCAAGGTCCATCAAGACCAGCACGCCTTCGTCCGAGTACACGCTCTCGATGGCCTGCATCACCCGGGTGGCATCCGTGCCGAGAGGCGAGCCCGGCCCTTCCAGCCCCCCGGCAGTGGCGATGCGAGCCTCGGGGCCCCCCATGTCCCGCGCGAGCTCCGCAACGCCCTCGGCCAGTCTGCTGCTGTGTGAGACGATGACGAGTCCTACCATGGCGCGGGCCTCGGGACGGGAGGGCTCAGACCAGTGTCCTGGCAGCACACTGGATCAGCAGGTGCGCCGAGGTCGCTCCAGGATCCGCGTGGCCAGCGCTGCGCTCTCCCAGATAGCTGGCACGGCCCTTCCGTGCGACCCAGGGAATGGTGGCCTGACGGCCTTGATCGGCCGCCATGGCCGCCCGATTCAGGGCGTCTGTCAGCCCCGCGCCCTGCCCGAGCGCCTGCTGGAGCGCCTCGAGCGCCGGCTGCAGCGCGTCGACCATCGTCTTGTCTCCGGCCGCTGCCTTGCCTCGGGCGATGACGCCGTCGATGCCCGCCTTGAGCGCCTCGGCCAGCTCCGCGGGAGTCAGCTCCTGCTTGCCGGAGGCATAGGCCGCCATCTGCAGGAACAGCGTCCCATAGAGCGGTCCGCTCGCTCCGCCCACGGTCGAGATCAGCGTCATGGCCACCGTCTTGAGCAGGGTACCGATGTCCTTGTCCGCCCCCCCCGGCAGCTTGAGGAGCACCGCCTGGAAGCCACGGTTCATGTTCTCTCCGTGGTCGCCGTCACCGATGGCCATGTCGAGCTGGGTGAGGAAGTCCTTCTGCTCAGCGAGGACGGCCGCGTAGGCCTGGATCCACTGAACAATGGCATCTCGGGTGATGGGCATGGTCGTCAGACACCCCAACGCAAGGCCGGCGTCTTCACCGGCGCGTCCCACAGCTGGGTGAGCTCGTCGTCGAGCCTCAGCAGGGTGACCGAGCACCCCGCCATCTCCAGGGACGTGATGTAGGAGCCGACGAGGTTGCGAGCGATCCGGATCCCTCGCCCTTCCAGGATCCGAGCCACCTCGGCATACAGGATGTACAGCTCGAGGAGGGGCGTGCCGCCCATGCCATTGACGAAGGCCAGCACCGAGTCGCCAGACTTGAAGGGCAGATCGGCCAGGATGGGCTCCACCAGCATGGCGGCCACCTCGGAAGCAGGGGCCACCTTCACCCGCCGGCGGCCGGGCTCGCCGTGGATGCCGATGCCCACCTCCATCTCATCCTCCTCCAGCTCGAAGGTGGGCTTGCCCGCATGCGGCACCGTGCAGGAGGTGAGCGCCATGCCCATGCTGCGGCCCTGGGTATTGACCTTGCGCGCGAGCTCGGCCACGTCCTTCAGGGAGCGACGCTGCTCGGCAGCCGCACCCGCCAGCTTCTCCACGAGGACCGTCACACCGACGCCGCGCCGCCCCGCAGTGTAGAGGCTGTCCTGCACGGCCACATCATCGTTGGTGAGGACCTGCTCCACCTCGAGGCCCTCCGCGCGAGCCAGCTCCGCGGCCATCTCGAAGTTCAAGCAGTCGCCCGTGTAGTTCTTGACGATGTGCAGCACGCCCATGCCTCCGTGGACGGCCTGGGAGGCGGCGAGCATCTGGTCGGGAGTCGGGGAGGTGAACACCGCACCGGGGCAGGCCGCATCCAGCATGCCCAGGCCCACGAACCCGCCGTGCATGGGCTCATGCCCGGAGCCTCCGCCCGAGATGATTCCCACCTTGCCGCGCACCGGCGCGTCCATGCGGACCAGGTAGTTCGGTTCGAAGTTCACCCGGACCAGCTCGCCGTGAGCCGCGGCCATGCCGCGCAGCGCATCGGTCACCACGTCCTGCGGACGATTGATCAGCTTCTTCATGGAGACACCCACACACGGGCCCGACGGCCCACCGAGCCCGCTACTCGCGGACGTTGAACGCGCCTTCGCGCAGCATCGTCTCGAGGGCGGGCGTCATCTCGGGGGCCGCCAGCTCGTCCACGCGCACCGCCGGGAAGCGAACCTCGAGGCCCCGGCTCAGCCGGTGGTACAGCGTGTTGGTGCCAAGCGAGTAGAGCTGCAGCCCGCGCAGCGCGTAGGTGCCGCCGAGCTTGGACAGCCCCGCGTGCCCCGCGTCGAAGCGGAGCGTCAGCACATGCGAGCCCGCACCGAGCTGGTCCGTCACCTGGGCCTCGGCCACGGGCCGCTCGACGCCCTTGCCGTCCGTCGCCACCAGCGTGCCCGTCACCTCGTAGCGGTCGAGCCCCTGGCTCTCCACCACCACGTCCACCTCGAGCGAAGTCACTCGGCCGCTCGAATTGCGCACCTGCCGCTCACTCCCCACCGAGGCGATGCGCGCTGTTGGCACCACGAAGCCGAAGGCCGTCTGCTCCAGGCGGTCGAAGGTCTGCCCCCCCGCCGTGCCCGTCGCATGCACCTCCACCATCCACGTGTCCGGCGCATCCCGGTCCGTCAGGACCTGCGAGACCATGGCACGGTACTCCTTGCCCACCTTCACCACCGGCACCGTGCGGTCGCGCTCATAGCCCGGGGTGTAGAGCGTCGCCTCCACCCGCACGCGCTCCAGCGGCACGTCGGACTGGAGACCCACCGTCACGTAGCCCTCGGTGTCCGGGGAGAACTGCAGCGTCGAGGGCGTGATCGCCAGCTCGGTGGACGAAGAGGGCTCGCGAATTTCGATTGCCAGGCCCACCTTGGCCGCCTTGGCGCCGACCTGGAGCTTGTAGAGGCCCTGACCCATGTCGCGGCTCAGGCGCAGCATCGCGATGGGCTTGCTGATGCCCTCGGCCTTGAGCCGGTCCGCGTCCGCGCCGAGCTGCGCGCTCGCATCCCGCGCCGCCCTCACGTCCGCGCGCAGGCCCCGCGGGTCGAACATCGACACGTCACGCAGCGCGTCCTCACCCACCTTGGCATCACTGCCCTTGGGGATGACCATCACCCAGGCGTCCTCGGGCGCGGTGATGGGCAGCACCAGCTGCGTGGCCGCCGAGCCCGGAGCCACGTGCAGCAGGGTGGACTTCGAGCGCCGCGTCTCGGGCGCGAGCGGCGCCGCCAGCGGCTGGGGCGAGGTGGGGTTGGACACCGAGACGAGGCCCGGGCCGATGCCCTCGCGCGCATCTCGCGCGAACAGGCGGCCCGGGGCCACATCACCCGGGGCGAGCGTGGCGCTCGCGGTGCTGCGCAGCTTGGAAGTCACGGCGCGCTCCGGCGTGAACCCCCCGAGGAGGACGACTGCCAGCCCCAGGCCGGCCAACTGAACGAAGGGACGATGAGTAGTCATATGCGCTCTCCTGCTCGGACTCAGTGAAGGGCCTGGACGACGGCATAGTTGTGGACACCCCAATAGGTGTCGTAGGCGAGATCTCCGCACCAGTTGGAGCCGCCCGGAGGCGCCTGAACGCAGTCGTTGGCGCCACTGGAGCCCGTGGTGGCATCAAAGCCGTACTTGGCCACCAGGCACGCGTCACAGATGCCGTCCCCCTGCCACGAGTCCGGGCAGACCTGGCTATAGGTCGGGTAGTAGGCGGGGTTGAGGAAGGGATTCCAGCTGGCCGTGCTGGGGACGCGGTAGCTGCTCGAGTAGCCATAGGAGATGAGGCAGTCGGGCTCGGCGTAGCCGTTGTTGAGCATGCTGCTCGAGCACCCATACTTCCACACGGTGTGGTTCGTCATGTAGTCCGTCGCGTAGCCCGAGTAGTAGTTGTTGCAGGCCAGCCCCGCGCCCGCCACGTTGGTCTCGGGAGCGTAGGTCTGGCTCCCCGGAGGGGGGATGGGCGCGCTGGCGACCTTCTGCGCGATGAGGTAGCCGCTGTTGTGGCAGCCGCGGCGCGACTGGTGGTGGTTGAGACGGCCGTCGTCGATGATGATGTTGCCGAAGTAGCCCGAGCTGTCCGAGCCGATGAACCCGTCCGTGCTCGCGCTGAAGCTGCCCCAGCCGAGCAGCGCCGCCGCCTTGAGGCCGATGGTGTAGAGGTAGCCCCCGCAGTGCGCATCGCTCGAGAAGAGGTTGGCGTAGACGCGGTTGCCACGCACCACCGAGATGGGCTTGCCGCCCACCGTCGTCGCCCCCTGGGTGCCGGCGAAGGTGCCGTTGCCGTTGTAGACGGTCATGTTGTCGGTGCGCTGCTGCACCACGGCGGGGTTGTTGTAGCTGCCGCCTCCGAAGAACTCGACGACGCTGTTGGCGATGTTGAGGAACGAGCCGCTCGACGTCACCTGGTTGGCCAGCGGTGTGCCCTTCAGATCCGGCGCCGAGAAGATGACCTGGGAGATGCGGCTCGTCACCGAGTGGACCGTGTTGCCCTTGGCGCTCACCGCGCCGGTGTGGCCGAGCATGTAGCGCAGGGGGCTCGAGCCATTCGAGTGGGTGATGACGGTGAAGCTGGTGATGTTGTTGGCGTTCATCCAGGGGACGATCTGGTCGACGATCGGGCCCCAGCTACACTGGCTGTGGCCCGCGCAGCTCGCCCCGGGATAGCCAATGACGAGAGCGGGCCGGCCGTTGCGCATGGTGTCGATGGCCGACTGCGTCCAATAGCCGCTCGTCGCCGAGCTGACGCTCTGGTCGCCCGTGCCGTGGACGAAGACCACACCCGTGGCGGCCTGGGCGTCGCCGCCCGCGCCAAGCAACACGGCGCAGGCCGCGGCCAGAAGCCAACCTGTCCTGGAATGCAAGTGCATGGAAACCTCCCGGAGGCCGAAGCCGCAGCCTCACGAAGTGGGGCACGCACCGTAGGTGGTCTCCAACGAACTAGCAAAACCTACTTAGCTGGCTTTTCATGTCGCATCGCGGCAAGCCGCGGGTGCGCCGCGGCAAGCGCAGCGGCGCTGTTCATGGCCTTGCTAACCTCTCGGGGACAAAGACCCAGAGGAGCTCCATGACACGCATCGGAATCATTGGCGCTGGCACTGCCGGGTTGCACCTCGGCCTTCGCCTGCAGCAGCGCGGCGTCCCGGTGACGCTCTACTCCCGCCAGACGCCTGCGGAGACACGCTCGGCGCGTCTACCCAGCCTAGTGGCCCACCACGCGCCGACCCGAGAGCGGGAGCGCACGCTGGGGGTCAACCACTGGGACTCCCCGGAGATCGACACCTTCTACGTTGGCTTCGCGGTGGGGGGCCCTCAGCCTCTCGGCTTCCGAGGCAGAACGGCGCGCCCCTCCGCGTACCTGGACTACCGCCTCTACCAGTCCCGCCTCGCCGAAGACTTCGTGGCGCGAGGTGGCCAGCTTCATGTGGCCGCGGTGGATGCGGCAGCAGTGGAGCGGCTCGCGAGCCAGCATGAGCTGGTGGTGGTGGCCACGGGGCGCTCAGGCTTGAGCGACCTGTTCCCGCGCATGCCAGAGCACTCACCGTATACCCACCCCGTGCGCCTGCTGTTCGCCGGCCTGTTCCATGGCATCCAGCCCTCACAGCCACTCGGGATGCAGATCTCGCTCGAGCCTGGGCAGGGAGAGATCGTCGAGGGGCGGATGATGTCGCTCCAAGGCCCGATCGCCTGCGTGCTCCTCGAGGCCGTCCCAGGCGGGGCCTTCGAGCGGCTCTGCACCCAGAGGCCGGATGAGGACTTGAGAGGCTTCGAGGCCCTGCTGCTGAAGACGCTGCGGGAGTCCGCGCCGGCCACCTTCGAGCGGGTGGATCCGGCCGCGTTCCGGCTGACGGGCCCTCTCGACTGGCTCCAGGGGGGCTTCACTCCGGTGGTGCGGCGGGGGTACGCGCGGCTGGGCAGCGGGCGCTGCGTCATGGCCGTGGGGGATGCGCACGCGCTGCTTGATCCCTTCGGGGGCCTGGGCGCGAATGCCGCGTCGGCAGCCGCGTGGGTCCTCGCCGACGCCATCCACGAAGCCGTGGAGTCCGGGAGCCGCTTCGACGAGGCGTTCTGCCAGCGGGCGGAGGCTCGTACCTGGGGAGCAGTGCAAGCCTCGGTGTACTGGAATCACGCCTTGCTGCAGCCGCCCCCACCCCACCTGGGCCAGCTCCTCTTCGCCGCCAGCCAGAGCCCTGGGCTCGCTGACGCGTTCATCACCACCATGACCCACCCGGCAGAGGCGATGGCCACCTTCATGAGCCCCGAGAACTCCGCCGCCTTCCAGGCCCAGCACGGCCACTGAGATGGGTCTCTCAGGACCCCCAGCAGCTGCACATGCCTGTTTTGATTTCTGCTACTGACTCAGTGTAGATCTCCTCCCCGCATTTTCTCACAAATCGTTAACCAGCAACCCATGCAGGTGGAGCGTTCCATGGCAATGAAACTCCGTCAGGTCGTATGCAGCGCCTTATTGCTTGGCTCGGTCGTGTTGGGCTCGGCATGCAGTGAGGACGATCCACCGACGCCGGCGGATACGGTCGAGACCACGGTGTGGGACGACTTCAAGGGTGGTTTCTCGGCTGGGTCGGCGACGGCGAAGTGGTTCCACCTGGCAGCCGGCCCGTACACGACCAATGACGGCAACACGACGATCTTGTCCAACGGGCTGCGGGTCGTCGCCAAGGGAACGAACCCCGAGACGAACCGGCCGGCCTTCAGCCTCACGCTGGACCAGGAGAAGGACAACGGCGGCGTCCCGTCGACTTTTGATCACGTGAAGTTCCTGGCCTACATGAACAGCATGTCGACGGCCGGCTTCCCGGGCTTCGACACGGTGGAGGGCAAGGAGTTCGCGTGCGTGGCGCGAATGACGGGCCAGACGTTCGGCACGCGGGCCCACCCGTTCGGAGTGAGGGTCGACAACGCCAACGCCGATCTGCGCCTGGCCTCGTTCGCGATGGCCAACATCGACGTCGAGAGCTACATGGTGTTCGACTTCTTCATCACCAACCGGCGCATCTATGCGTTCTACGAGCGCCTGCCCTTCGGCCGGACGGCGACCAACAACTACGCGTCCTTCTCGTATGCCATCCCGGTGAAGAACCGGACCCGGGACCAGGTGCATGACCTGAGCATCGCGTATGACAGGACCGCGGGCACGGTGCGGTGGATCGTGGACGGCAAGGAGCTCTATCGCGTCACCCAGGTGGGCCGCCGCCTCCCCGCTTCCGACAACAAGTACTTGATGCTCGACCTGGGCGGTGTTGAGCAGGACATCAAGCTGAACCAGCTCGACTGCGGCATGGCCACGTTCTCGCTGCTCGATGGCTCTGTGGGCTCGCAGCCCGGACTCGTGCGCCTGTCCAGCGATCTGGTCTACTACTCGCCTACCACGGGGGCGCCGAATCTGCAGACGTTCGTCGACGAGACCAGCCAGGACAGCTCCCGCCTCTTCGGGCAGGGCGCGGAGTTCCGCGTCGGCGAGTACAAGGTGACGAACACCGTTCATGGCGCGCCAGTCCCCGCGTTCACCTACGTCGATCCCGGCCCCATCGCCCCGGACACGACCGACAGCTCGGATGGAACGCCCCAGACCGGGCCCCTTCCGTAGCCTGAGCTTGCTCCCAGCGAGGGAGACATCAGGGCGCCCCGGCACTCCAGGGGCGCCCTTCGTGTTTCTGGCTCGGCCTCAGACCGGGGTGCTCGAGATGACGAAGCGCTGCATGCGGAGCTCCGCACCCTGCCCGAAGAGGCGGCTGCCCGGCAGGCTCTTCTCATCCAGGAACTCGTGCTTCGCTCCACTCGGAGGCGGGTTGTAGAAGCCAGGGGCTCCGCAGAGACGAACGAGGCTGCGGCCAGACTCGACAGCATCGAGCAGGGTGAGCAGCCCCATGCCACCGTTGAGCTGGCGCAGCTCGAGGTCCTCTTCCTCCCCTCCCCCGTCGATGACCAGCCACTGCGGATCGATGCGGCGGCCAATCCGGTTGACCCGGAAGACCTCCTTGTCCTCGAGGAGCCACCGGGCCACTCCCGCCGCCCGGTCGTAGGTGATCTTCATGTGGTGCAGGGTGCTCGGGGTCCGCTGCGCCACGGGAATGGCGTACGTAAAGGCCGCGTAGTGCTTCTGCGGCGTCCGCGCGAAGGTCAGACGCTCGTAGAGCGCGTACACCCGCTTGTTGGTGAGCAGGAAGTCGAAGACCATCCCCGTCCCGACGTCGATCACGTTGTGCCCGATCGTCGCCAGGCGCAGATCATCCTCGGGATCCCGGACCCAGCTGCCGAACGGGTGAGCCTGGGTGCCAAACGTCTGGCCGGACATCCACGTCTCGAACACGAGCTCCTGGCCACGCACCGCATCGAAGCCCGGGAGTCCTGTCGAGGCCAGGTGGTTCGCGTAGACCAGGAACTTCACATGATCATTCCACCCCGGCAGGCCGCTGGCGTCCTGCTCCGGAGACACCGTCAGCGTGAAGGCCGGCTCTCCCGTGGCGGGGTTCTTCCCCTTCGGGACGACCCTCAGCCCGGCGGGCGAAGTCGTGGTGATGCTGTCATTCGTCACGAAGGAGCCCGCCGCGTAGTAGCCCCACCGTGCGTCCGGCGTTCCCACCGAGAAGCCATTGTCGAAGCGATCCCACACCGTCTGGTACGGGGCCTGGGTTGATCCTGCGCTGGACTCTCTCTCTGACATGGCGAAACACCTTGGGTTGAAGGAGGGCCTGATACTGAGCCCTTGGATCGAGCCGGTGTCAATTCCGGGTCTTCCCTCTTCGCTGGGCGCGGACTTCTTCGTAGGCGGCCCGCAGCTGCTCGGCGACGGAAGGGCCCGCTCGTCTCGCGGGGAGCCCGAGATGCGCCTCGCGCAGCTCCGCCATGAACTGGTCCCACAGGGCCGGGCCGCCCTCCTCCAAGAGCTGCGCGCGGATGCTGAGCTCCTCAGTCACGGGCAGGTACCTGGTGATCAGGTTGCGGTAGTCGGGGATGTGGTTCGCGAACAGCGCGCCCAGACCGGGTCCCAGGCGTTGATCTGGGCGGGGCGCGGGATGAACGGCGCCGCCGGGAGCTTCTCTTTCAGCTCCGGCATCAGCGGACCGGACCATTGGGGCCGTCCTCGAAGGCGAGCACGTTGTTCTTGAGCTGGTCCGGGCTGAAGTCGCGGACCAGCGACAGCAGACCGGCCTGATGGTCCACCAACACCACCGCTGCATTGTCCCTGTCGAGTCGGCTGTAGGGCTTGCTCATGTCTCTTCCTCTTTCCTCTGTGGGTTAGAGTGTCCTCGGCCGGAGCCATTCTTGCGGCCACCCACATTACGAAGGGAGGCGCTGCGATGGATGAACCCGTTCAGGAAGCAGTCACCGCCATGGAGGAGCACACCGGCGTGGTCAAGGGGTACCGCCGAGCCCACCCGAGGGGGCTGGTGTTCCATGCAACCTTCACCCCTGCGCCTGAAGCTCGTGCACTGACGACCGCGGAGCATTTCCAAGGCAGTCCTGTCCATGCGCTCGTGCGCCTCTCGAATGCCGCCGGGAGCCCTCATGCTCCGGATCGCGCGTCGGATCGCGAGGGCAAGGTGCTGGGCCTCGCGGTGCGCTTCGATCTGGCGTCCGGGGGACACGCGACCTGGGCTGCCGCGAACATTCCCGCCTTCGTCGCACGGACACCCAAGGAATTCATTCAGCTCACCCGGGCGCAGCAGCCGAATGGCAAGCCGAATCCCCTGCGCATGCTGGGGTACCTGCTGACGCACCTCCACGTGCTCACCGGCATCAAGGGGATTGTCGGCCTCAAGCCGACTCCCAGCTTCGCCCACTGCCAGTTCAACGGTGTCCACGCGTATCACCTGGTGGATGCGCAGGGGCAGCGCAGGGCCTTTCGCTACCGCTGGGTGCCTGCGGCGGGAGCCACCACCTTGAGCAAGGAGGAAGCCCGGCAGCGCCCGCAGCAATATCTGCTCGACGAAGTCCAAGAGCGGGTCAGCCGCGAGCGCGTCACGTGGAACCTCGTGTTCCAGCTTGCCAACCCGGGCGATGCGACCCACGACGCAACCCGGCCCTGGCCCGAGGATCGGCAGAAGGTGCCGGCCGGGCAGCTGGTGCTCGACAGGCTCTACGAGGAGCAGCGGGAGTCCGAGCCGCTCGTCTTCGATCCGACCGGGGTGGTGCCGGGCCTCGAGCTGTCCGACGATCCGCTCCTGCAGTTCCGGTCGAAGGTGTACCGGGAATCCCACCAGCGCCGTTCCCACGAGACGAAGCCGGAGCCGAAGCCCACCGACATGCGTCAGTAACAGGCCTCTCCAGTGCCGGCCTGAGCCAGGCCGGGCCTCAGGAGGATCTCATCCGCCCGCCGAGGTCCAGCCAGCCCCTGAGCGTCCCGCCCTGGCCGAGGCTCTGGTTGAAGCCGCGGCAGAGCGTCCAGCAGTCCTGGCAGCCGCGCACCTCCTCAGGGTCTCTCATCCGCGCCAGGATGGCGGACAGCGGCTCGTCTCGCACATTGCCGAAGCGGGAGTTGATCTTCTCGATGCACGGCGAGACGTTGCCCAGGTGGTCTACGTTGAAGCTCTGCGTCCCGGCCCGGCACACCGGCAGCCTGCTCCGATCCCCCAGGAAGCTGTCGATGCCCGCCAGGTAGTCGCGGAACATCCGGAAGTGGGGATAGCGCTTCCACTGGGCGAGCAGCTCCTGCGAGAGGGCCACGTCCGGCACCCGGTCCGTCACTTCCTTGCCCCGCCGGAACCCCATCGTCGAGATGAGCGTCAGGCAGTGGCCCACGTCGTGCGCGGCGCTCTGCTGGAGCAGCCCTTCCAGCGCGTCCTGGTTGTCATGCATGAGCACAGTCATCACGTGCACCTGCCGGCTCCCGTGCGGCGCGTGCTTGCGGAACAGGTCCACCGCTCTCCAGGCCCGCTCGGTGCACCCCTTCAGGCCCCGCTTCGCGTCGTGCCGCGCCGCCTCCGGGTAGTCGATCGAGACTCCCACCTGCGCCAGCCCTGCAGCGAAGAGCTCCTTCACCTTCTCCTCGGTCGCGAACCAGCCATTCGTGTACAGCACCGGCACGTGCCGCTTGCCGAAGGCCCGGACGATCTCCAGGAGATCCTGCCGGACGAACGGCTCGCCGCCCTCGATGGAGATGAGGAACGTCCCGAGCTCGGCGAGCTGATCCGCCAGCCGCTGGAAGTCGGCCGTGGTCAGCTCCTCGCGCGGGTGCGCACCGTTGGGCCAGAAGTCGCAGAAGCTGCACGTCAGGTTGCAGCGGTTCGTCACTTGCACGAGCACCTGGAACGGCTGCCGCTCCAGGAGTTGCGAGGCGAAGCGCAGGTCTCTCCCCAGCTCGGCCATGCTCATCGGAACGCTCCTTCACGCTTGCGCTGCTCGCCTACGCGCGCCA
>Ga0190275_10000604_pt1 | contig 30148 bp, 26 predicted proteins | sample Popmic550T_FD_133745 | JGI IMG/M metagenome (GOLD analysis project Ga0190275, IMG submission 133745) | Populus adjacent soil microbial communities from riparian zone of Yellowstone River, Montana, USA - 550 T | ecosystem: Environmental > Terrestrial > Soil > Riparian zone > Trees stand | place...
AGCGCCTGTACCTCCACCAGCAGCGGCCGGGTGCCGTTGAGCGTGGACGTCACCACGCTCCCGGACTTCCCCACCGGCCGCTCCGCCAGGAAGAGCGCGGACGGATCCGCCACCTCCACCAGCCCCAGCCCCTTCATCTCGAAGACGCCGATCTCGTTCGTGGAGCCGAAGCGGTTCTTGTGTGCACGGAGGATCCGGAACGGGTGTCCGCGCTCGCCCTCGAAGTACAGGACGGTGTCCACCATGTGCTCCAGCACACGCGGGCCGGCGATCGAGCCCTCCTTCGTCACATGGCCCACGATGAAGGTAGGCACCCCCGAGCGCTTGGCGTAGGCCATCAGCCGCCCGGCCACCTCGCGCACCTGGGTGATGCTACCCGGCGCGTTGCCCAGCTCCGGCAGGTACATCGTCTGGATCGAGTCCACCACCAGCGCCGTGGGCTTGAGCGCCTCCGCCGCGCCGAGCACCCGATCCGCATCCGTCTCCGCGAAGAGGTGGAGGGCCTGGCCCTCCACACGCAGCCGCTCGGCGCGCATCTTCGTCTGTCGCAGGCTCTCCTCGCCGGACACGTAGAGCACCGGCCCGTGGCGCGACAGCCGATCCAGCGCCGCCAGCAGCAGCGTGGACTTGCCAATGCCCGGATCCCCTCCGAGGAGCACCAGCGATCCTTCCACCACGCCGCCGCCCAGCACCCGGTCGAACTCGGCGATGCCCGTGCGCCGCCGTGCCTCCACCTCGCCGCTTACGTCCTTGAGCAGCACCGGCTTGGAGGCCCCCCCCGAGGCGCCCCAGGCCGGGCGCTTCTCGTCCGCCTTCGCCTCCGTCTCCTCCACCAGCGAGCTCCAGGCGCCGCAGTCCGGGCACTTCCCGAGCCACTTCGCGGTCTGGTACCCGCACGCCTGGCAGGTGTAGTGCGTCTTTGCCTTCGCCATAGGTAGGGTTCTCTAGCCCGTCCCCCTGACGTTTCCCCCTCTTTTCGAGAGGCCCCGAGCCCCCCAGAGCAGGCAGCCGTCTGGAGAGCGAGCGGACAGGGGAGCGCCCGCGGTGCAAGGGCTCGCTGTCAAGTTGTCCCCCGCGCGCCTGCACCCCACTTTTGGTCCCAACAGCGCCGCACGCCGCGGTGCTCTCCATTCAAGGAGGCAGTCAATGAGTATCATCGCGTTCTTGGTGATCGGTTTGCTGGCGGGCCTGATTGCTCGCGCGCTCCTGCCGGGCAATCAGTCCATGGGGCTCATCGCCACCACGCTGCTCGGCATCGCCGGTTCTTTCGTGGGTGGCTTCATCGGCACGTTCTTCAACAGCGACGGCCGCAGGTGGGATCTCCACCCGTCGGGGCTCATCTTCTCGGTGATCGGCGCAATGCTGGTGCTCTTGCTCGTCAGCATGGCCGGCCGCAACAGGCGCGTCCGGGTCTGACGGAACGACTGCTGGGAGGGGTGATGGGACCGGTGCTCCGGAAGCGCGGGGCGCCGGTCCTGTCGTGTACGTTGTGGGGCCACTCCTTTCCCAGGAGGGAGCCATGATGCGCACGAGAGTCTCCTCACAGAGGCTGATGGCGTCCAGCCTCAGCCTCCTCCTTGTCTCCTGCAGTGCTACCCGGCCCGCGGTCATTGAGCCGTCTGGACCGCAGGATCTGGCCAGGTACGTGCTCATCATCCAGGAACTCCCGGATGGACTCTCCTCGTGCTCGGCTCCTGCTTGATTCTCTTCAGAGGCCTTCAAACCTGATTTTTGTTAGGAGCTCTAACCCGGATCGATCACCAGGGGAGGGATCACCGCGTAGCAACCCACCGATAACTGGAGAGTTCTCAAGGCTTTCCACCCATCGAAGGGATCTACGCGGTGAAAACAGAGTGTAACCCGAAGCAGATCGAGTTCGACGGCGTCGGTAGGCGGAAACTTGTTGCGGCGTTCGACGGCGAGCACATCTCGTCGGATGGTGGGCTGGCGCTGCTCCACCGAACGGACCAGCGGTTCGGCCTCATGCGGAAGTTCGCCGCGTGCTTCGGGGCCGTGGAGGCTTGAGCGGATTAGTGATGAATCGCGACGATGCGCCACTGCAACACGTCAATGGCGTAGTAAGCCCCCATATCGAGAGCAATGGGCCCCTCACACGCCTCGGGGCGTAACCAGATCTGAACGAAGACCAGACCTCCGGGTGCAGGCGCGGCGATCATGTCATACGACTCGCGTTTGTAGAGGCATACCTCGCGAGGCGTTGCGTCCTTGGGAGGTTGGAGATCCCAGGGCCGGAAATCCTCCATGGCGAGCTGCATGGCCACGAACAGGGGGCCTGTGACGGTCACGTTCCCTTCGATGTCGAGAGGCTCCATCGGGAACGTGACGCCTGCAGCTTCTTGCGGCGGGGCATGGACGGGACGCGGAGGACGTCGGAATAGCGCGCAGGCGGGGAGCAGGGCGCAGAGCACCAACAGCAGTGAACGCTTCATGGAGTTCCTCGGGAGCGGCGAGGGCCGAGGCCGCTGGCCGCGTCGGAGCGGTTCAATCGTTGACAAGGGTGACCCGTCCGCTGGCTTTGTTTTCGGGCTTGATGAGACCGATGAGCTTCCAGCTCTCTCCACGGCGCTCGTACAGCTCACCTGGGCGATCCTCCTTCAGGTAGGGGATCAACTTCTGGATGTGACAGGCCTTGTCGAACTGGATGCGAATGGAAAACACCTGGGTCGCGCCGAGCAGGTCAAACCTGCTTTGGAGCATGGGTGAGGGTGACCACGGATGGCCGTGGTAGTCCGCAAGGGTCTCCGGGTGGCCTCGCGCATCCTCCACCTGCCGTGGCACGTAGCAGCTCTTCTCACGGGAGACGCGACCCATGTGGCGATCCGCGAGGGGAGAGGGGTGGCTCGCGTAGTACATGCCGTCGCCCAGGGAGTAGATGAGGCCGCAGTACTCCCGGCCGTAGTCACCAAACCGAGCGCCAGGCAGATCCATGACAGCGGGACAGAGTTGGCCGATCACATCATCGGGATCCTGCGAGGGCTTGATGGCCTCCCACGGCCCTCGCACCCAGATTCGGCCATCCTGGTTGATGCCATAGTTGGCGCCCTCGCTGGCTGGTTCGGGGCCACTGGCGCACCCCACCAGTCCCCAGCACAACAAGGCCAGCCCTGGGAGAAACCGCATTCACACACCTCTGGATTAACGCTAAATTCAGGCTTAGCCTGTTTTTTAGCATATCCGGGGTTTTGGCCTCAATGGAAAAGACCTGGTGAGTTGGGTCGCCTTGGAGCAACCCTACCTGATAGGTCAGGTGGTGTCATGTGCGGCCGCGCTGACGATTCATCTCAGGTGCAGTGAGCCTGCCCCGATTTTGTGGACACCCCTGATGAGTCGAAACGCTTTTGGATCTCGGTAGGGGGCAGATCTACCTCGCGGCGTACTTGCTGTCGGATAGGCCCCGACACTTGTCAACCTGCCCGCGTCACAGCGTTGACAAGGCCTGGGTGTCCGCGCAGTTTGCGCACCTCGTTTACCCGAGGAGCCCATGTCCGACGCCGCCGAGCCCTTTCACGGCCACGCCCACCTCGCCGCTCCGCCTTCGGGAGTCACCGTCCGCCATGACTGGACGCTGCCCGAGGTCCGCGCCCTCTACGATCTGCCGCTGCTGGAGCTGATCCACAAGGCGCAGACCGTGCACCGGGCCGTGTTCCAGGAGAACAAGGTGCAGCTGTGCTCGCTGCTGTCCATCAAGACGGGCGGCTGCTCCGAGGACTGCGCGTACTGCCCGCAGGCCGCGCGCTACAAGACGGGCGTCAAGGCCGAGAAGCTGATGGCCGTGGGGGAGGTGCTGGAGTCCGCCGCCAAGGCTCGCGCCGCCGGGGCCACCCGCTTCTGCATGGGCGCCGCCTGGCGCGAGGTGAAGGACGGCCCCCAGTTCGAGAGCGTCTTGGAGATGGTCAAGGGCGTGCGCAGGCTCGGCATGGAGGCCTGCGCCACGCTGGGCATGCTCACCGAGAGCCAGGCGAAGCGCCTCCGGGAGGCGGGCCTGTCCGCCTACAACCACAACCTGGACACCTCCGCCGAGCACTACGGCGACATCATCTCCACGCGCTCCTACGAGGATCGGCTCAACACCTTGGAGCGCGTGCGCAACGCCGGCATCTCCGTGTGCTCGGGCGGCATCATCGGCATGGGCGAGTCCCTGGATGACCGCTGCAAGCTGCTGCTGACGCTGGCCAATCAGGAGGTCCACCCCGAGTCTGTGCCCATCAACGCGCTCGTCCCGGTGGAGGGCACGCCGCTGGCGGACCAGAAGCGGGTGGAGTCGGTGGAGATGGTGCGGACGATTGCTACCGCGCGCCTGCTCATGCCCCTGTCCATGGTGCGCCTGTCCGCCGGACGCATGCAGATGAACGAGGAGGCGCAGCTGCTGTGCATGCTCGCGGGCGCCAACTCGCTCTTCTTCGGCGAGAATCTGCTGACCACCGGCATCCCCGAGTTCACCCAGAACATGGCCCTGCTGGAGCAGGCCGGCATCCGGCCGCTCGAGCCGGACCTGTCGCGCTAGCCGCATGGGCGGGGAGGCAGAGCGCCCAGGGGCTGCTCCAGAGGGGGCGGGGATCGCCACGGCGTGGGCCCGGGAGGACCTGGAGGCGCTCGCCGCGCGCGGCCTGCGTCGCTTCCTGGAGCCCCTGGAGTCCCCGCAGGGGCCCTTGGTGCGCGTAGGGGGAGAGACGCTCATCAACTTCTCCTCCAACGACTACCTGGGCCTGGCCACCTCGCCCACCGTGCGCGCCGCGGCCCTAGCGGCCCTCGAGCTCCAAGGGGTGGGCACGGGGGCCAGCCGCGTCGTGGTGGGAGACACCCCCGCGCACCAGCGCCTGGAGGCCCGGCTGGCCACCTTCGAGCGCGCCGAGGCCGTCCTCCTCTTCAACACGGGCTTCGCCGCCAACACCGGCACCATCCCTGCCCTCGTGGGCTCCGGAGACGCCGTGTTCTCCGATGCCCTCAACCATGCCTCGCTCGTGGACGGCTGCCGGCTGTCCCGGGCGCGCGTCGTCGTCTACCCCCATGCCGACGCCGAGGCGCTCGCCCAGGCCCTGGCGGAGACGCCCGCGCGCCGCAAGCTCGTCGTCACCGACACCGTCTTCTCCATGGACGGCGATGTGGCCCCGCTGCGCGAGCTCCTCGCCGCGTGCCGTGAGCACGGCGCCGCGCTCATGGTGGACGAGGCCCACGCCACCGGCGTGCTCGGGGCTCGGGGGGCCGGGCTCTGCGAGGAGCTGGGGCTCGAGGCGGAGGTGGATCTGCGCGTGGGCACACTGAGCAAGGCGCTCGGGTGCCTGGGCGGCTACGTCGCCACCTCTCGGGCCGTGGCGAACCTGCTGCTCAACCGCGCCCGCCCGTTCGTCTTCTCCACCTCGCTGCCCGTGGCCCTCTGCGCCGCCGCCGAGGCCGCCGTGGAGGTGGTGGAGAAAGACGTGAGCCTGCGCGAGCGGCTGTGGCGCAACATTCGCCGCTTCGCCAAGGGGTTGAACGCCCTGGGCCTCCGCGCCGAGCCTCGCAGCGCCATCTTCCCCGTCATCCTGGGCGATCCGGATCGGGCCATGGACGCCGCGCGTCGCTGCCGGGAGCGCGGCCTGCTGGTGAAGGCCATCCGCCCGCCCACCGTCCCCGAGGACACGAGCCGCCTGCGCTTCTGTCTCTCCGCGGCCCACACCGAGGGCCATCTCGATCTCGCGCTGGAGGTGCTGCGCCAGCTCGGAGTGCACCGTGGCGGATAGAACCCCGGAACCGCTCCCCCAGGACCCGTTCGCCGAGCAAGAGGGCGGGCCGTTCCAGATCTTCGTCACGGGCACGGACACGGGCGTGGGCAAGACGCAGGCCTCGTGCGCGCTGCTGTCCCTGCTCGTGGACGCCGGCCTGCGGCCCCAGGGCTTCAAGCCCTACGAGAGCGGGTGCAAGTCGCTCTCGGCCCCTGCGGACACGCTCGCCCTGCGCGCGGCGGCCCGGAGCGAGCTGCCCGTGGAGGCGCTCTGTCCCCACCGCTTCCGTGCGCCGCTCGCTCCCGGTGTGGCGGCCCGACGTCTCGGCCAGGAGCCGGACTGGAGCGCCACACTCGCCGCGTGGGAGCAGCTCCGGTCCGGCCCGGTGGTGGTGGAGGGGGCGGGCGGCCTCTTCGTTCCCATCGACTCGCGGCGCGACATCATCGATTTGATCGGCGCGCTGCAACTCCCCGTGCTGCTGGTGGCTCGGGCTGGCCTGGGTACCCTCAACCATACAGCCCTGTCGCTCCGGGTCCTGGCGGATCGTGGGATCCCCGTACGGGCCGTGCTGCTGAGCCGGAGCACTCCCTCTCGCGATCCTTCCGAGCGTGACAACCGCCTGCTGCTGGAAGAGCGACACGGACTTCGAGTGCTCGGTCCAGTTTCTTTCCTGCGCGATGCGCGCCGCCGTCACACCGCCTTCCGTGAAGCACTGCGCTCACTCGTCCCACATCGCGCGCGAGGCCGGTAAATCGGCCTCCGGCGCGTTGGAAGTGCTACAGGTCGCGCAAGTTTTCGGGAGTTGTGGCCGCGAAATGGACGCGTGTTTTGATCTGCGCGAGAACCCCGATCGCGAATGGCGGACATCATCGACCTCACGCTCCTGGCAGACGTCAGGCGCTACTTCCAGAAGCTCCTCGATACACGCGGGCTGACCTACTTCCTCAAGAAGGAGGGTCCTCGGTTCTTCCAGATCGAGCCCGCGAAGATCGAGCTGGTTATTCGGACCGCGATGCGCACGCGCAAGCCCGGGCAGCCCCGGCCTCCGGAGAAGGCGGTGGATCACTGCCGCACGGAAATTCGCCGGGAGCTGATCCGCCGAGTGGCCAGCGCCATGCTACAAACGGGGCTGTGAGCAGCTTCTCTATTCGCACCCAGTTCCCGCGGATGTTGAACCCCCTGGCCAAGGCCCTGGCGAAGCGCCAGGCCCAGGGGGGATCGCTGGTGGACCTCACCGAGTCCAACCCCACCCGCGTGGGGCTGCCACTGCCGGAGCCGGGGCTGCTGGTCACACCTGCTGCCTTCTCCTATGAGCCGGAGCCCGCGGGCCTGCCCTCCGCGCGCGAGGCCGTGGCGTCGCACCTCGCCACTCGCGGCGCGGTGGTCTCCCCCAAGCACCTGATCCTGTCCGCGAGCACCAGCGAGGCCTACTCCTGGCTCTTCAAGTTGCTGTGTGATCCGGGGGACAACGTGCTCGTCCCGGCGCCCAGCTACCCACTCTTCCAGTACCTCACGCGCCTGGAGGGCGTGGAGCTCTGGCCCTACCGCCTGCCGCGTGCCCACGGCTTCGGCCTGGACGTGGAGGCGATCGCCGCCGCGCGGGATGTGCGCAGCCGCGCGGTGCTCGTCGTCAACCCGGGCAACCCCACCGGCCACTACCTCCACAAGGGGGAGCTGGCCGCGCTGGCGGAGCTGTGCGCGGACACGGACATGGCGCTCATCTCCGATGAGGTGTTCTCCGACTTCGCCTGGGACGAGGAGCCAGATCGGGTGGCCACGGTGGCGGGGCACTCGCTGCCCATGCTCACCTTCTCCCTCTCCGGGCTCTCCAAGGTGGCGGGGCAGCCGGGCCTCAAGGTGGGCTGGATGCATGTGGGCGGCCCCATGGCGGAGCGAGACGAGGCGCTGGCACGGCTGGAGCTGATCGCGGATACGTACCTCTCGGTGGGCACGCCGGTGCAGCAGGCGCTCCCCGGGCTCCTGGCGCACGTGCCGCGCTTCCAGGCCGCGCTCCTGGAGCGGGTGAAGGAGAACCGGCGGCGGCTGGTGGCCGCGCGGCCCGCGGGGGCCACGTGGGACCTGGTGCCCGCGCACGGCGGGTGGAGCGCGATGCTGCGCATCCCCCAGGAGCCGGGCGAGGAGGCCACGTGCCTGGCGCTCCTGGACGAGGGCCTGCTGGTGCAGCCGGGCTACTTCTACGACTACGACGGCGGCGCGGGGCTGGTGCTGTCGCTGTTGCCGCCCCCGGACGTGTTCGAGGCCGCTCTGAGCCCGCTTGTCCGGGTGCTCGGGCGGTGAAGGACTGCCGCTACGGAGGCGGGATGATGTCCTGCTCCGTGAAGGCGCTGCCCTCGATCTGCCAGAGCTCGATGGGAGAGGAGGCCTCGCCCGCCAGGTCGAACTGGAGGCTGCCGCTGGCCCCTTCCACGTTGACGCTCCGCCCGGCGGCCAGCTCGGTCATGGCCTGGTTGACGGTGGTGGGCGTCAGCTCGATGGGAGCCGAGGACGCGCTGGAGACCTTGGTGAGCCCCTCCGCCATCTTGGGCCCCGTCACCGTGTTCGAGGTGCCCTGGCTGTAGGCCACTCCCAGGCCCAGCAGGTACATCGAGTCATAGCTGTGCGAGGTGAAGGAGAAGCCCCGCGGATCCGGTCCGTACTTCTGGATGAAGCGAAGCTGGAAGGAGTTGAACGCCTGTCCCGCCCCCTGGGCCGGCGCGGTCCCATAGGCTCCCTGGAGCTGGTTGCGCACGTCATCCTCGTCCAGCATCGCCGTGTCCTTCGCGCTGTCCGAGAAGAACCACTTGTGCCCCGCTGACGTCTTCAAGTTGGTCGAGCTGATCCCGCGCTTGACGATGAACGACGCGTCGTCCTCGAAGCCCACCACGACGGTGATGTCCGGATCGAAGGCGTCCATCTGCGACACCGCCGAGACGATCGAGGCCTCATCCTTGCGCAGATAGGGGATGGGCCGGACGGTCTTGCTCGAGGTCCTGAGGCGCTCGGTGATGACCTCGAAGAGGCCCACACCGTAGGAGTCCTTGTCCAGGTAGATCAGGCCTACCTTCTGCAAGGTGTTGAAGCGCGCGTCGTTGACGAGGAGGTCGGCGATGACGCGGCCCTGGATGGCGTCCGAGGGAGCGGTGCGCCACAGCAGGCCCGTCTTCGTGTTGTCCTCGCGCGTGGTGAGCTCCGGCGAGGTGCCGCTGGAGCTCATGGTGAGCACGTCCTTCGTCAGGGTGATGGCCGCGGCCGCCAGCGTCTGGCTGCTGCCGGCCGTCAGCAGCGCTACCACTTTCTTGTCGGCGACCAGCCACTGCGTCTGATCGGCGGTGCGGGTAGCGTCGAAGGCGGTGTCACACACGTGCAGGGTGATCTTCCGGCTGGACCTGCCAGGCTCGTTGAGCTCATCCAGCGCGAGCAGGATGGCATTGAGCCCCTGCACCTCGGACTCGTCCTTGCCGGCAGCGGGGTTCGTCGCCGAGAGGCTCAGGGGCAGCACCGCGCCCAGCTGCACGGCTTCCGCGGAGGTGTCGCCGTAGCGCTGGCCGCAGCCGGCTGGCTGGGGCAGGCAGAAGTTGTTCGTGCAGACCTGGTTCGCGCCGCAGTCCTCGCTGGAGTCGCACTCGGACAGCCCGCCCGCGGTGGTGAAGCTGCAGCCCGCGAGCAGGACGGTGCACACGGTCAGGATTCCGAGAGTACGCATCAGAAGCTCACCTCCACACCCGCCCCGGCGCCGCGCGGAGCGAGTGTCAGCCGCACCTCGCCCTCGACGGGGGGGCCGTCCTTGGGGAACACGACGATGGCACCGATGGCGGCGGCCAGTCCCACGCCGAGGCCGATGTCCGCCAGCAGGGCCTTGCTGCGGGTGTTCTTCGCCTCGGCCTCCTTGCCCTCCAGGTTGGTGGCGTCATCGAACTTCGTCCGGGCCTCCCGCGCCTGCAGCCCGAAGAAGATGCCCGCCCCCAGGCTGGCGGCGGACAGGCCGCCCATGCTGAAGGCGATGACCCGCGAGCGGCGATAGTCCGCCATGGCCCGCTCCTGCTCGGCCAGCTGCTGCTGCCGGGAGACCTCTTCGGCGCGCCGGGCGGCAGCCTGCTCCTCCTCCGCCCTGCGCCGCGACGCATCCGCCTCTTCCTGCAGGCGCTTCCTCTCGGCCTCCGCCTCGGCCGTGGCCTTCTCTTCCTTCTCGATCAGCACCCGGAGCCGGTCGATCGCGAGCGCCGAGCGCTTGAGGAGCATGGCGTCCGCCTCCTCGCTCCTCTGGCCCACGTACTGCTGGTAGTAGCTCAGAGACTCGCGCAGCTCTCCCGCCTGCTCGTAGGCGCGGGCGATGTTGTAGATCAGCTTGGAGTTGGGCTGGGCCTCCTGGGCCTTCTTCAGCACCTCGGCGGCCTCGCGGTACTTGCCCGCGTTGTACAGGCGCTCTCCTTCCTTGACGAGCGCGGCCGCGTTCTTCGCTCCCTTCTGGGCCCACGCCGCGGAGGGCGCGGTCACCAGCAGGAGCATCGACAACAGGAAAGCCAGTCTCATGGGCCCCCAGCCTACCGCTGAACCCACCCTGGGGCGAAGAGACGGGCCGTAGGAAACGCTCAGGGCCGCCCCGTGCCCAGAGGACGGGACGGCCCCGGAGAGCCCCTCGGAGGAGGAGCCAGGAGGCTAGTGCCCCAGGCGAGAGATCAGCAGCTTGCGCTGGAGCATGAGCGCCTCGGGCGCCTTGGTGCCCAGCTGCTCGAAGAAGACCTCCTGGCTCTTGAGCTCGGCCTTCCACTCGTCGGCCTTGATGGAGGTGGCCTCCGCCATGGCCTCGGGGGAGAAGTCCAGGCCGTTCGTGTTGATGTCACCCTGGCGCGGCACCCAGCCCAGCAGCGTCTCCTGGGTGGGCACGCGGCCGTGGACGCGGTTCACGACCCACTCCAGCACGCGCATGTTGTCGCCGAAGCCCGGCCACAGGTACTTGCCGTTCTTGTCCTGCCGGAACCAGTTCACCTGGAAGATCTTCGGCAGGTGGGTGATGGACTTCTGCATGTCCAGCCAGTGCTGGAGGTAGTCCCCCATGTGGTAGCCGCAGAAGGGCAGCATGGCCATGGGATCTCTGCGCACCACGCCCACCTTGCCGGTGGCGGCGGCCGTCGTCTCGCTGCCCATGGTGGCGCCGAGGAACACGCCGTGCGTCCAGTTGAAGGCCTGGAGCACCAGCGGGACGGTGGTGGAGCGGCGCCCGCCGAAGATGATGGCGCTGATGGGCACGCCCTGCGGATCATTCGCCTTGGGGCTGAGCACCGGGTTGTTCGCCATCGGCGCGGTGAAGCGGCTGTTGGGGTGCGCCGCCTTCTCACCGGTGCCCGGCTTCCAGGGACGGCCCTGCCAGTCGATGAGCTCGGAGGGCACCTCGCCGTCCTTGCCCTCCCACCACACGTCCCCGTCCGGTGTCAGGGCCACGTTGGTGAAGAGGGTGTCCTTGGCGATGGTGGCCATCGCGTTGGGGTTGGTCTTGTTGTTGGTGCCGGGCACCACGCCGAAGTAGCCCGCCTCTGGGTTGATGGCGTACAGGCGCCCGTCCGGGCCCACCCGCATCCAGGCGATGTCGTCCCCCACCGTCTCCACCTTCCAGCCCTTGTACTCGCCGGGAGGGATGAGCATCGCGAAGTTCGTCTTGCCGCAGGCCGAGGGGAACGCGGCGGCGACATAGGTCGTCTGTCCCTTGGGGTCGGTGACGCCGAGGATGAGCATGTGCTCGGCGAGCCAGCCCTCCTCGCGGCCCAGGTAGCTGCCGATGCGCAGCGCCAGGCACTTCTTGCCCAGCAGCACGTTGCCGCCATAGCCGGAGCCGAAGCTCCAGATGGTGTTGTCCTGGGGGAAGTGGCAGATGTAGCGGCGGTCCGGGTTCACGTCGCCGGTGCTGTGCAGGCCGCGGTTGAAGTCATCCGAGTCGCCCAGCATGTCCAGGGCCGCCTTGCCCATGCGGGTCATGATCCGCATGTTCAGCGCCACGTAGATGCTGTCGGTGAGCTCCACGCCGATCTTCGCGTAGGGGCTGCCCAGCGGGCCCATGACATAGGGCACCACGTACATCGTGCGGCCCTTCATGCTGCCTTCGAAGAGCTGACCCAGCTTGGTGTACGCCTCCTCGGGATCCATCCAGTTGTTGGTGGGCCCGGCGTCCGTCTTGTTGGGTGTGCAGATGAAGGTGAGGTGCTCCACGCGCGCCACGTCGTTGGGGTTGGAGCGGTGCAGGTAGCCGCCGGGGCGCTTCTGCTGGTTGAGCGGGATGAGGATGCCCTCCTTTACCGCCTGATCCGTCAGGCGCGCCTTCTCCTCCTCGGAGCCGTCGCACCAGACGATGCGGTCTGGCTGCGTCATCCGCGCGGACTGGGCAACCCACTGGAGCAGGGCCTGATTCTTCGTCGGCGCGTTGCTCGCGGCCGTCATCTGCGTCGAAGCCATGGAAGTTTCCTCGTGTCGTCTCAAGGGGAGGGGCACAACTTCTGGAACGGGCTCTCCAAATGCAACACCCGTCCGGCAGTGAACCTGCCGAGTGAACAGGGATCCTCTAATTTCACTTATCAGCAGGGAAGCTTCCATTAGCTAACGATGCAGTGCGTCGAAGGACTCGCCGTTCTGCGCACCTGTCCCCACGTTGCACGGGCCATCTATGACCATCGCCATCGTGCTGGGCATCGTCGTCGTCGCGCTGGTGCTCTTCTCCCTGGAGTCCATCCCCATCGAGGTGAGCTCTCTGAGCGTGGTGTGCCTGCTGGCGCTGACGGGGGTGCTCACGCCGCAGCAGGCCTTCGAGGGGTTCAGCAACGACACCGTCATCTTCATCTTCACCCTGCTGGTGATGACACAGGGGCTCGCCTCCACGGGGGTGGTGCAGATCATCGGGCAGCGGCTCGCCTTCTTCGCACGCTACGGGCACCAGGTGTTCGTGCTGGCGATGATGGGAGCGGTGGCGGCATTCTCGTCCATCATCTCCAACACGGTGACAACGGCGGCGTTCCTGCCGGTGGCCATCGGGGCGGCGCAGCGCGCCAAGGTGCCCAAGAGCAAGGTGCTGCTGCCGCTGGCGTACGCCTCCATGCTGGGGGGGATGATCTTCCTGTACGGCACGTCCACCAACATGGTGGCCTCGGCAGCCATGCAGAAGCTGGGGCTGGAGGGCATCGGGGTGACGGAGCTGGTGCCGGTGGGGCTGCCGGTGGCGGTGCTGGGCATCCTGGTGGTGGTGCTGCTGGGGCCGCTGCTGCTGCCGGCTCGGAAGGGGCAAGGGGGGATGGAGGACTGGTCGCTGCGCGACTACCTCACGGAGGCGGTGCTGCCACCGGGCTCGCGCTATGTGGGCAAGGAGCTGGCGGAGATCACCGAGGGGTTGGGGCTGCGCGTCATCGGGCTGATCCGGGACGGGCAAGCCCTGCCGGCGGTGCCCTCGCACGTGCTGATGGGAGACGAGCGCATCATCATCGAGGGCAAGCGCGAGGACATCCTCCGGGTGAAGGATCTGCAGGGCATCGAGATCCGGCCGGACGTGAGGTTGGGGGATGAGGAGCTGAGCTCGCGGGAAGCGGTGCTGGTGGAGGCGAGCGTGCCGCCGGGCAGCCCGCTGGTGGGGCGCAGCTTGAAGGACGTGCTCTTCGTGGAGCGCTACGGGCTGGTGGCGCTGGCGCTGCACCGCAAGCCGGCGATCCAGCGGCTCACCAAGCTGCAGATGCTGGGACGCATCTTCGGCGAACAGTCGCTCTCGGCGATGCCGCTGTCTGTGGGAGACGTGCTGCTGCTGCGTGGGCCGCGCACGCGCCTGGCCGAGCTGGCGGACGGCGCGACCCTGCTGGTGCTCACCGACGTGGAGTACCAGCCGCCGCGCTATCGCAAGGCACTGGTGGCGGTGGGCATCTTCCTGGGGGCGCTGGGGGCGGGGACGCTGGGACTGGTGCCCATGGCGGTGGCGGGGCTGGTGGGGATGCTGGCGATGATCCTCTCTGGCTGCGTGGACTCGCGGATCGCCTTCCGGGTGGACTGGCGGGTGGTGCTGCTCATCGGCTCGATGATGGCGCTGGGTGTGGCCATGGAGGTGAGCGGGGCGGGCAGGTTCCTGGGCGGCATGGTGGCGGAGCTGGGCTCCTATGGGGGGCCTCGCCTGGTGCTGACGCTGCTGATGGTGTTGACCATCCTGTTGTCGGCGCCCATGAGCAACCAGGCAGCGGCGCTGGTGGTGCTGCCCGTGGCCGTCAGCGCCGCGGCGCAGCTGGGGGTGGATGCGCGGCCGTTCGCCATGGGTGTGACGCTGGCGGCGAGCTGCTCGTTCATCACCCCGCTGGAGCCGAGCTGCGTGCTCGTCTATGGCCCAGGGCACTACCGGTTCACGGACTTCTTACGGCTGGGCACGCCGCTGACGGCGGTGATGGTGGCATTCCTGGTGTTCGCGGTGCCGGCGCTGTGGCCCTTCCAGGGCAAGAGCCCACAGGCTCCTGCACGGCAGGTGCCGGTGAGCCTGAGCGCGCCGGCCCTGACGGATCAGTGAATCGCGGCACGCAGGCCGACGGATGCCATCACCTCGGCCTCGCGGGCCAGCAGCGTCTCCAGCCGCTCGCGCACCCCCGCCTCGTCTCCTGTCGCCGTCACGGCCAGCCGGTAGAAGAGGGACTGGTGCCCATCCTCCGACTGGGCCAGCTCCCCGTAGAAGCGGCGCAGGGCCGGATCCTCCAGCCCCTCCGCCAGCAGTGAGAGGCGCTCGCAGGAGCGGGCCTCGATGATGGCCGCCACCAACAGCCGGTCCACCTTGCGCTCCGCGGACGGGGTGCGGATGAGCTTCTGGAGCCCCTGCGCATACGGATCCCCCGCGTCCCGGCTGAGCGTGAGCCCCCGCGCGGCCATCAGATCCAGCACCCGGGCCAGGTGGGCGCTCTCTTCGCGCGCCAGCCGTGCCATCTGCGCCGGCAGGCCCGGCAGCTCCGGGTATGCCTGCAGCAGCGAGAGCGCGTTCGCCGCGGCCTTCTTCTCGCAGTGCGCGTGGTCCACCAGCACCTCGTCGAAGCGCGCGAGCGCCAGCGGCAGCCAGCGGGGATCCGTGGGCACGTGGAGGATGACGGGGCCCTCTCCGGAGAGAGGTCGGCGGCTGGGTGTGGAGCGAGACGTTGAGCGAGACATTGCCTGCCTATTCCAGGAGTACCAGGCGCTGCACACGGCCGGCCAGGAAGCCCACCTTGCGCGCGATCCGGGCCACGCTCTCGTCCTTCTCGTCCACCCGCAGCACGAGCTTGGGCAGCGAGGACAGCAGGTGCCGGCAGATCTGCCCCAGGCACAGCGTCGCGTGCCCCTTGCGACGCTCTGGAGGCGCTGTGTACAGGCCCTCCAGCTCCGCGCCGTGCTGCGAGCGGCTGCCAATGTCTACCTTGAACACCAGCGCGCCGTGCTCCTCCAGCACGTACGTCCGCCGGCCTCGCACGCGCTGCATGACGCGCGCCTCGTAGCCGTCCGAATCCTCGGAGAGCGGATCCCGCTCCATCAGCTCGCGCACCGCCCCCATCGCCAGCGGCATCAACCGCGGCAGATCCTCCTCCTTGGCCGGCCGCAGCGTGGGGTTGGTGAAGGGCCCCAGGTCATCGGCGGACACAGCGAACAGGCGCTGCACCCGGGACAGCCGGGGCTTGGTGTTGTTGCCGAGGATCCTCACCAGCGCGTCCACCGCGGGCTTCTCCCCCAGCGAGGCCTGGAGCCGGATCTGCGAGGCCAGGCTCTCGGCGATGTCGGCGATGGAGGCCGGATCGCTCGCGGAGGGCACCACCAGGCCGCCTTCCCCGCCCACGAAGAGGGCCGCCGTCAGCCCCTTCTCGTCGAACCGCCCATGGAAGGCGAACGGCGCACGGCCCGCGCGCGGGACGATCCCGAACTCTTCGAAGAGACCGAGCAGGTAGATGTTGTGCGTCGAGTCCTTTGCCAGGAACGAGCGCAGCGCATCCGTGTGCTGAGATCCGAGCTGTTCGATAGAGGCGGGCATGCGAGGCGAGTCAGGCGCACCTGAGAGGTTCGAGCATGCTGAAGGGCGAGGCGCACCTTACGCAAAGGGAGCCTCAACGGCCAGCATCCGTCCCAGGTTGGAAGTGGAAAGGGTAGGTGATGGTGACCCTGCCCCCTCCTCGGGGTGCTGGGAACCGCACGTCCAGCAGGGAGTCCAGGAAGCAGGCCAGGGCGAACGGATCCTGGATGGAGGAGTCCTCCACCTCCCCGTCCCGGAAGTGGCCCGTCAGCCCCTGGCCCTCGATGGTGAACTTCAACTTCACCGTGTGGGGGCCGGGATAGCGCTCGGCCACGTCCAGGAAGCACTGGCGAATCAGCGGCACCACCGTCTGGATGGCTCGGCGCACATCCTCCTTGTCCACCGCGTCAAAGGGGGGCTCCGCTTGGGGCTCGGCCTCTGGGAGGGTGATGGGAGGAGAGGGTGGGGAGCGGGAGGGCAGGGTCGAGCCTTCACCGAACGTCCGCGGCGGGGAGGGGGAGGTGGGAGGCGCTTCGCTCGGGGCTGGGAGGGCGGGCGGAGGCGCAGGGGTGCGCTCCAGGGGCCGCGGTACTACCGGCGAGGAGGGGACGGTAGGAGTCAAGGCCGACTCCTCGCGCGGGAGGGCTGATGGCGGAGGGGAGTCCGGTCGGGTGAGCCAGAACGCCAGCGCGCTCAGCCCGATGAAGGGCAGGAGGACCCAGAGGAGGACGGACCGGCCCGACATCCCACCACTATGTCACCGGGCGGTTACCGTTTCGGCTCAGAAAACCTGTATTCTTGCGGGGCGGAACATCGTTGGAGGGGAAGATGAGCCGATTCACCCGACGCTCCATTCTGGGAGCAGCGCTGGCCGGTACTGCGGGCTCCCTGCTGCCAGGGCAGGTGTCGGCCTGGGATGGCTCCCTGGGTTCCGGGCCTCGCCAGTACGTGGTGAACATCTTCCTCTGGGGAGGGCTCGACGGAGTCCTCACCGTCGACGCCAAGGACGCCACGGCCACCGGTGGACGCATCGAGCCGGGCTATCTCGCGGACGAGCGGCGGCAGGGGACGCACCGGCTGTTCGGTCCCCTCATCAGCGGGCTGCTCCGGCACGACGCCGACCTGTGCCTCGTCCATGGCGTGCGGACCGACACGGTGGCCCACCCCCGTGGAGAGCGCATCGTCCAGCGCGGCCGGGTGAAGGCCCTCGCCGGTGAGCCCTGGTTGGGGGATCTGCTGGGCACCGCGCTCCCGGGCGATGCGTCCATTCCTCACCTGGCGCTCGGGCAGTCCCTGGACTCCTTCGAGTCCGAGTCCGAGGCCGTAGCGCCGCCCGCCATCGTCTCCGTCGAGCTGGCCCAGGCGCTGCTCGATCCGAGAGCGCGTGCGGCCCGCGTCGAGCCGTGGCTCCGCTCGCGTGAGCAGGGCCAGGGCGATGCGCTCGGCCGGCTGATGGCCACGGCGGAGCTCTCGCCACGCTTCCAGGATCCAATCCTCGGCCCGCAGCTCCAGCTCGCGCTCCACGCCCTCCAGGGCAACTTCGCCAAGGCCGTCACCGTCTCCACGCGCTCGCTCCACCTCGACGCGCACCACGAGCACCTGGCGCTTCAGCGGCGCCGGCTCGTTCCCGCACTCGATGACATTGCGCAGTTCATGGACGCGCTGAAGTCGGTACGCACCGAGCATGGCTCGCTGTTCGAGCAGACGACAGTCGTCATCGGCAGCGAGTTCGGCCGCGCTCCCAAGTACGGCGCCTCGAGCGGGAAGGAGCACTGGCCTGAAGGCAGCTGGGTGCTCGCCGGGAAGGGCATTCGGGGGGGGACGACGGTGGGAGAGACCGGCGCGGATCTCCGGGGCCGGGCGATCGACTACCGCACGGGCCGCCCACAGGCGACCAGCGCCGCCCGGTGCTCGTGGATGCGCTCTCGGCGACGCTGCTCCGGATCGCCAGCCCGGACTCCTCGGCGCACGGGTTCCGCTCGGAGGATGTCCTGCAGTGCGCCCTGACCGAGCAGTCCGCGGCCGGGCGCAGCGCGGTCTCCTGACGTCCCATCGCCTGAGTCCGAGTCCGAGTCCGCACCCTGGCCAGGCGGTCCTCCGCCTGGCACAGAGCGCTCTCCCGGCCTCCCTCCTTACTCTGAGAGCACGGTGGAGCTGGCCGCGGTCCGCCCGGCAATGAAGCCGAAGGTGATGGCGGGCCCCAGCGTGCCACCGGCGCCCCAGTAGGCCTGGCCGGTGGGCGACGCGATGCAGTTGCCCGCACCGAGCAGTCCGGGGACAGGCGTTCCCTCAGGGCGGAGCACCCGCCCGTCCGTACCGATCACCGGTCCACCGCACGTGTCCAGCGTCGCGGGGCCGAGGATGGCACAGTAGAACGGCCCGCTCGGCGACAGCGGGTACATCGTCCGGTTGCCGGTGGTGCTGCGCGACGGCCCCTGCCAGGCCTGCTCCACCGGAGTCTCACCGCGGTGGAAGTCGCGATCCACGCCGCTCGTGGCGAATGTATTGAAGCGCTGGAGGGTCGCGCGCAGAGAGGGAACGAAGTCCGGAGCGAGGCGCACCCAGGGGACGATGGCGCTGCTCAGGAAACGCACTCCGCGCATCGCGTCCAGGCGCTCGCTGATGCGCAGGGCGAGCTGCTCGAGCGTCGGGGCCTGGATGACGAGCGGAGAGGCCTGCCCCGGGAACGGCACCACGCCGCGCCAGGGCCACGGGGTGGGCTCGTTGGCCGTCCACTGGTCCCAGATCATGAACTGCACCAGGTGGGGGTACTCCGTCTGCCGCCAGTGGAAGTGGCTCTGGGCCCGCACGTGGTACGGCGACTTCTCGTTCACCACGCGCTGGCCGTACTTGTTCACCAGGATGGTGCTGTCTCCATACGGGAAGAACACGTGGGCGTCCGGGCGGACCACGGCTCCTTCATGGGCCGCCGGATCCTCGAGGGCCGCCTGGTAGTAGAAGCCGTTGGAGAGGTTGCCGAGCTCGGCGCCCGCCTTGCCGCCGATGTCCACGAAGGCCCCTCTGCTCGTGGTGACGCTGCAGCTGCCGAAGATGGGGCCTCGCAGGTGGGAGCGCAGCTTGTCGCGATCGTGCGCGAAGCCTCCCGAGCCGAAGATCACCCCCCGCCGCCCGCGGATGAACTTCGTGCAGCCATCGTGCTCCGCCTCGACGCCGATCACCTCTCCCTGCAGGTTCTTCACCACCTGGGTCACCCGGTGCCTGAGGAGGATGGGCACACCCCGGCTCCGCAGGTGCGCCAGCATCCCCTCCGACAGGTAGAGGCCGGGGAACTCCGTGGAGCCCGGAGGCGACTTGGCCGTGAGCACGCGCCCGTAGGGTGCCTTGTTCTCGGGCAGCTCCGCGAAGTAGTCGGGATCAGTGACAGGGTTGGGCGAGTAGCCGTAGTTGGGAAGGATGATGGGATCGAGCGCGCCCAGCTGGGTCAGCCGATCAATGGCGGGCGCCGCGTTGTCGTAGAACGTCGCGAGCAGCTCATGCTGGAGCCGGGGCAGCCCGAGGCGCGGCTGGGCCGGATCGTAGAGCGTGGGGTAGGCCAGGCGCGCCATCAGCTTGAGGGCATCCGCACGTGGGTCGGTGAACCCCTTGGAGCGCATGAGCGAGTTGTTGGGAATCCAGTACGCGCCTCCGGAGCGCCGCGTGGTGCCTCCCGGCGCATCCGCTGCCTCCAACATGATGACAGAAGCGCCCCTGTCCACGGCTGCCGCGGCGGCAGCGCATGCCGCACCTCCGGTTCCGACGATGACGACATCCGCCCGATGGTCCCACTGCGGCATGTGCCTGCCCCCTCTGTTGCAGGTTATGTTGAGGGCAAGTGTACATGGCTTTGGGGGCAGGGGGCGAGCGCTGCTCCGCCCTGTGTGTGTATACATTCGAAGAGGAGCGACGAGATGAGCCAGGATGCGGCTGTCAAGGGGGCATCGGGTGATGGAAGCCAGGCGTCCTCAGAGGGGGGAGTCGAAAACAACCCTGAGGAATTGATACAATTTATCACCCGGCTGGCGACCAACGAGCCGCATATCCGGTGCCGCGTCGGCTCTGGTCCGCTGGGGCCGGTCGCCCAGGCGCTCAATCAGCTGGCAGGGCTGCTCGAGACGCGCCGGCTGTCCTCGGTGGAGAAGTTCGGCATCGAGGCGCTGGTCGAGCAATCGCAGAACATGATGTTGACGGCCGACACCGCGGAGCGGATTCGCTTCGTCAACTTCACCATCCCCGGCCTGACGTACGAGCAGGTGCTGGGCCGGAGCATCACCGACTTCCTGCTCCCCGAGGACCACGAGCGGTGCCGGGCCGTCTTCCGCAAGGTGATCGAGACGGGGGTGCCGGATTCGTACGATGTTCGCTCCTACGCCGAGACGGGGCCCCAGTGGTACGTGGTGCGGGTGGGTCCCATCCGGGACGCTGGCCGCATCGTGGGCTTCACGATGATCACCACGGATGTCACGAGCCTCAAGACGACCCAGCTCCAGCTGGAGCAGACCAACCGCGAGCTGGAGCAGTCCAACCGCGAGCTGGAGAGCTTCGCGTCCGTGGCCTCGCATGATCTCCAGGAGCCGCTGCGCAAGATCCAGTCCTTCGGCGAGCGCCTGAAGACGGTGACCGCCGGCGCGCTGCCTCCCGAGGGGCAGGACTACCTGGAGCGGATGCAGAACGCCGCGACGCGCATGCGCCGGCTGATCGAGGATCTGCTCGCCTTCGCGCGTGTCACCTCCAAGGCCCAGCCCTTCGTCCGTGTGGAGCTGTCCACCATCGCGCACGAGGTGGTGAGCGATCTCGAGGTGGCCATTGATCAGGCGAAGGCCACCGTCACGGTGGGGGCGCTGCCCACCATTGAGGGAGATCCGACGCAGATGCGGCAGCTGCTGCAGAACCTGCTGAGCAACGCCCTCAAGTTTCGCAGTGAGAACACCGCGCCGCGCATCTCCCTGGAGGCCTCCGTGGACAAGGAGGCCGGGCGCTGCGAGCTCCGGGTGCAGGACAACGGGATCGGCTTCGAGGAGAAGCACGCCGACAAGATCTTCAACCTGTTCCAGCGGCTGCACGGGCGCGGGAAGTACGAGGGCACGGGGCTCGGCCTGGCCATCTGCCGCAAGATCGCGGAGCGCCATGGCGGCACCATCCAGGCCCGCAGCGTGCCCGGCCAGGGAGCCACCTTCACCATCCGTCTCCCCGTGGCGCAGTCCGTGGCCGCGCGTTCCTCCCAGTCATGAGCCAGGAGGAGAGCCACCGTCCCATTCGCGTCCTCCTCATCGAGGATGATGAAGACGACTATGTGCTGGTGCGCGACGCGCTTCGGACGCTCGGCCCCGAGCAGGTGGTGATCGACTGGAGGGACGAGACCGACAAGGCCCTGGAGGCGCTGATCGAGGGCCGCCATGACGTGTGCCTGCTCGACTATCACCTGGGAGCGCAGACGGGGGTCGAGCTGCTGCAAGAGGCGCGGCGGCGCGGGTGTCACACGCCGGTCATCCTCCTGACAGGGGTGGGCGACGTGGAGACCGACCGCAAGGCCCTGGAGGCGGGGGCCTCGGACTTCCTGGTGAAGTCACAGCTGTCGCCGGTGCTCCTGGTGCGCGCCGTCCGCTACACGCTCCAGCAGGCGCGCATGATGGAGGCCCTGCGCCGCTCCCAGACGAGCTTTCGCGAGCTCATCGAGCGGCTCCCGGATGCCATCTCCGTGTGGCACGAGGGGCGGATCGTCTACGCCAACCCCGCGCTCGTGGCGCTGCTCGGGGCCACCTCCGCCGACGAGTTCGTGGGGAGGACGTGGGCGGAGATAGAGTCTTTCATCCACCCGGAGGATCGAGAGTCCCTGCGGCCCCTGCTACAAGAGGGCCAGCTCGGGTCTCGCTCGGTGAGGGAGCTGCGGTTCCTGCGCCGCTCCGGTGAGGCCGTCCCCGTGGAGGCCGCCCACTTCGCCGTGCCATTCGACGGACGGCCGTGCTCAATGTGGATCACCCGCGATCTGACCGAGCGCCGGCAGATGCAGGCCCGGCTCATGCTCTCCGACCGCATGGCCTCCCTGGGGACGCTGGCGGGTGGAATTGGCCACGAGATCAACAACCCGCTGGCCTATGTGATGGCCAACCTCTCCCACCTGGAGGCTGAGATCTTCCCGAGCCTGACGCTCGAGGCGGGCCAGCGCGAGGAGCTGCGCGGGCTGCTGGCCGAGACGCAGCAGGGCGTCCAGCGCATCCGCGAGATCACCCAGCAGCTCCGGCTCTTCTCGCAGGTGGAGCGGGAGGCGAGCAGCACGCAGGTGGACGTCCACCGCGTGCTCGAGTCCGCGGTGCGCTTGGCGGGGAACGAGATCCGCCACCGGGCCCAGCTGGTCCGGGACTACACGGACTCGCTCAGGGTGGAGGCGCAAGAGCCGCGGCTGGGACAGGTGTTCCTCAACCTGCTCGTCAATGCCGCCCGGGCCATCCCGGAGGGGGATGTGGAGCGGCAAGAGATCCGCATCGTCACGCGGCAGGAGAAGGAGCTGGCCATCATCGAGATCCGCGACACGGGCGTGGGCATCCCGCCGGAGCTGCAAGAGCGGATCTTCGAGCCGTTCCTCACGCTCCGGCCCGGCGGAGGCACCACGGGGCTCAGCCTCTCCATCTGCCTGGGGATTGTCACGGGCTTCAACGGGCGCATGGAGGTGGAGAGCAAGATGGGGCAGGGGAGCGTCTTCCGGGTCATCCTGCCCGCGGTGGCCACCGAGACGCTCTCCTCGCCGCCTGCTGCTGCCCCGGCGCCGTCCGCCGCACACCGGGGCCGGATCCTGAGCGTGGACGACGAGCCCATGATCGGCCTGGCCATCGTGCGAGCGCTCCGGCAGGAGCACGACGTCACGGCGCTGTCGAGCGCGCGCGAGGCCCTGGCGCAGCTGATTCGCGGGGAACGCTACGATCTGATCCTCTGCGATCTCATGATGCCGGAGATGAGCGGCATGGATCTCTACGAGGAGATCGCGCGCGTGGCGCCGGACCAGGCGGAGCGGGTGGTATTCCTGACGGGAGGCGCCTTCACTCCAGGGGCCCGCGACTTCCTGGGCCGGGTGAAGAACCGCTGCATGGAGAAGCCTTTCACGACGAAAGAGCTGCGCGAGGTGGTGAGAAGACTGCTGGGGGGGGCCCAGGACTCCTGAGCTCGTGCTCTGGAATGGCGCCTCGGGGCCTCGCCCGTGCACTCTCGGGCGAGGCTTGCAGGCAGCGGCCTACGGATACACCTCGCGGCGTGGGCCCACGGGCGGGACAAGGGTGCCCCCCGCGTAGAAGCGCTGGCGCTTGCTCACCCCCAGCGTGGACCCCAGGATCGAGGAGACGAGGCCGAGCAGGAGCGCGAAGAACACGCCCCAGAAGACACGGCCCGTGGTGTCCGCGGCCTTGAGCGCGCCCTGCTGGGCCTGCTGCCCGAGCTGGGACACCTGGGCCTGTGCCTGGGTCCACTGCGCCTCGACGCGGCCGGCGATGTCCTCCGCGTCCCTGCGGGAGAGCGCCGTGTTCTGGGCGATGGCACTCACCAGCTGCTCACGGTTCAGCTGGCCCTGTTGAATGGCGGTGTTGAGCACATCCTTGGTCGCCGCTTGGAGCTGGTCCGCGGTGATGGCGGGCTTGCCCTCCTGCTGCAGCCGCTGGTTGATGGGCCCGAGCGCATCCTCCGCGTTGAGCCCAAACGAGCTGGCGATCTTCCCCGCCTGGTCTCCCTGGGAGGCAACCCCCGTGATGGCGGCGCCCGTGGCTCCCACCGCGGTCTTCCCCACGCTGAACACCGCGCCCAGCAGCGAGGAGATCGCCATGCCCATCAGGATCACTCCTACCAGGGTGGTGAGTCCCCAGAGCACCGCGCCGTGGAGCGCACCCCCCATCTTGTCCATGACGCCCGCGGTCCTGGAGGCCACCAGGCCGCCGATGAAGAGCGCAATGAGCGGCGCGATGAGAGACCAGATGCCCGTGCCGATCCCCGCGGACTTCGCGCTGCCCGGGTCACTCGGGTCCACCGACGACAGTCCCAGCGCGAGTCCGAGCGAGTACAGCAGGATCCACACGCCCAGCGCGACGAACGTGCCTCCGAAGATGGCGCCCCAGCTGATCTTGAGGGGAACCCCAGGTATCGCTTCGACGCGCGACTTCTCCACGATCTCTGCCATGTCTGCCTCTCTTGCGAAGAGAGCGCCTGCCTGGTTCGCCGGGGCGCTCGAATCCAAAGGAGAAGATGGGCATGTCCTGGCGGTTTGTGACTTCCCCGCAGGCCAGCCTGTCCCTTCGAGTGCAGGGGGGGCGATCAGTCCAGCCCCAGCGCCTCGACGAGCGTCTGCTCCTGAGCGACGACCGGACCGCGAGGCAGCGTCTCGGGGCGGAAGCGCCGGACCAGCTCCTCCAGCGCCACGGGGCTTCCATCTCCGAGCCCGCTCCAGGCCGCGAGCACGCCGAGGACCCGCTCGGCCGGAAGCCCTCGCTCGCGGAGCTCGGTCAGCGCAAACGCGCCCTCGCGCTTGGCGAGCCGTTTGCCGTCCGCTCCCAGCACCAGGGGCACATGGAAGAACTGGGGCGGGGGCAGCTCGAGCGCTGCGTAGAGCTGGAGCTGCCGGGGGGTGGAGCTGAGCAGGTCATCTCCCCGCAGCACGTGGGTGATGCGGCTCGCGGCGTCGTCCACCACCACCGCGAGCTGGTAGCTGGCCACTCCGTCGTTGCGTCGCACCACGAAGTCCCCCACCACCGCCGCCACGTCCTGGGAGGAGGGCCCTTGCAGCCCGTCCACGAAGTGAACCTCGCCAGGCTGGGGGCGGAAGCGGTACGCGGGCGTGCGCGTGCGGGAGCGCTCGGCGATCTCCGTGGGGGAGAGGGAGGCACAGGTGCCTGGGTAGCGGGGCCCCTCGTCGCTCAGGCCATGGGGCGCGCTGGCTGCCCGGGCGATCTCGGCGCGCGTGCAGAAGCAGGGGTACACCCACCCCAGCCGCTCCAGCCGCTCCAGTGCGTCCCGGTACGCGTCGTCCCGAGCGCTCTGGAAGACGGGCGGCTCATCCCAGGTGAGCCCCAGCCACTCGAGATCTCGCATCAGGTCGTCCAGGTACTGAGGGCGGCAGCGTGCGCGATCCAGGTCCTCCACGCGCAGGAGGAACTGGCCTCCAGCGGCGCGGGCCTGGAGCCAGCCGAGCAGCGCGCTGCGGGCGTTGCCGAGGTGGAGGCGCCCGGTGGGGCTGGGAGCGAAGCGGCCGCGGAAACTCATGGGCGGACGAGGGGCTTCCTGGGTGCGAGGGGAGCACGATCCGGCGTTGACACCGCGGGCTTCGGAGCGCTCACGGGCTTCTCCTCCACGGGATATTTCACCTGGACGAGGCGAGGTGCTGGTGCCGCCCCCGCGGCCGGAACCACGGGGAGGGACACCGCGGCTCCTGTCTGGGCGCCGCGTGAGGCGAGCGTGGAGGACAGCTCGCGCAGCGGCGGCCCCGCGTCGAGCAGATCCGCATCCAGGGCGATCCGAGGCACCCGGCGCAGCGTCCTGGCACCCGGAGCGAGCACGAGGGCGTCCACGGCGAGCCCTCTGTCCGTCCGGGACACCGTGCCGAAGACGACGAGCTCCGCGCGCAGTGTGTGGCCCAGCGCCGTCGCCGCTTCCACCGCGGCCGCGTCCAGCCGGTTGCCCGCGAGCGCCGCGGCGAGCACGGCGCCCGGGCCCTCTCCAGGAGGGAGCACCTTTACCTCCACCTCCTTGCCACTCAGCACCTCCACGAGCCCGCCCGTGGCCTCGCCGGAGGGCAGCACCGCACGCCACAGGTGCATTCCGGGCGGGACCTCGACCACCCGCACCGGAGCGCTCTCCACGGAATGGCCGTCGAGCGTCACCGGCACGCCCGGAGGCATGGAGACGAAGCGCACGCTGCCGCGAGGCTGTTCCTGGAGTGCCACGCGCACGCGCTCCACCGTGCGAGCGAAGAGGGGCGAGGTGGCGGCCAGGGGGAGGGGACGCCCCGGAGAGAGTGTCAGGGCGAAGGTGAGCGCGCGCGCGGCCTCCTCGTCCCGGCCCTGGGAGTAGCGCACCGCGGCGCGCAGCGCGTAGGCATCGGCCAGCTCGTTCCCATTCGGGAGGGCCACCGCCCCGGCGGGAGTGGCGTAAGCGTCGAGCGCCTGGCCGAGCCAGGCCTCCGCGCCGGCGAAGTCCTGTTGCTGCCTCCGGGACTCGGCCTCCTTCACCGCCGCGCGAGCCTGTGGGAGCGCCTCCGGAGGAGGCTCTGCAGCAGGCTCTGCGGAGGGAGGCTCGGCGAGCTCAAGGCGCTCGACTCCGCGCACCTCGGTGGTGAGCCGCTGCGTCACCCGGGGGCCCGCCCGTCCAGGGACATCTCCGGAGAGCGCCTGGAAGGGCAGCACGGCCACACGCCGGGGTGTCCCCTGGGCGCCGCTCGAAGCGCCCAGGAGCAGGCTGAGGAGGAGCACGGTTCGCATCATGGGGTGGGGAGGCAGGTCCATCGGGTCCACCGTGGACTCGTACCCCGCCGAGTCGTGCCAGTCGAGCGTGAGACCGCCATCCCGTGGACAGGGCCTGTCCCTGCCGAACGTGCTTCCCCTGCCGGGCGACTCGGCGAGAATGTCCCGCCTGGGGTGGGCCGTTCCCGCCTGGGTGCCCGCCATGCGCTTCGTCCACTGCTCCGACGTCCACATCACCGCCGACTACTTCGCGCTGCCGTTCTTCCGGCTCGGTTGGCGCCGCTGGGTGGCCCTGGCGGAGCTGACGGTGGGCGGCCGGGGCCGCGCCTACCGCCGCGCCCCCGAAGTTCTGGCCACCATCGTGCGCGAGATGCGGGACCACAAGGCCGACCACCTCATCCTCTCCGGAGATCTCACCGCCTACGCGCTGGACAGCGAGTTCGAGGGCGCCCGCGCCGCGCTCGGCGAGCTGGTGGAGGACCGGAACCGCTGCACCGTCATCCCCGGCAACCATGACGTCTACACGCCAGGCAGCCACCGCAGCAGGCGCTTCGAGCGCTACTTCGGCCACCTACTGGAGAGCGATCTGCCCGAGCACCGCCGCGAAGGCGCGTTCCCCTTCGTCCGGCTGCTGGGCGAAGAGGCGGCCGTCGTAGGGCTCTGCTCTGCCCGGGTGCCACCGGTTCCCGGCTTCTCCAACGGCCTCATTGGCCCAGCGCAGCTCGAGGGTCTCGAGGCGGTGGTGAAGGATCCCAGGCTGGCTGGCCGCGCCCTGATCGTGGTGGTCCACCATGCGCCCTTGACGCACCATGGGCGCCCGGACCGGTGGATCCACGGGCTCCGGGATGCGGACGCGCTCTGCCGGCTCCTCCCTGGCTCGCGCTACGCCGTCCTGCACGGCCACATCCACCACCGCTACCACCACCCCGCCACCGCCGAGCGCCCCCACATCTTCGGGGCCGGCTCCTCCACCATGGCAGGGGGCGAGGGGTACTGGGTCATTGATGTCTCAGGGGGCCAGGTGGTCGGCGGGGAGAAGCACGTCCCCCAGGTGCCCGGCTGAGCCTGTGACACCGGGGCCAGAGGGCTGTAGAACCCCGGATCATGAAAGCGTCGTACACGCTGCCCGCTGAGCCCTCGCTGGAGGAGCTCCGAACGCTGCGCCAGCTTCACCGTACCCTCGATGAGCTCCTGGAGGAGAGCCTCAAGCAGCGCGAGGGGCTCCACCAGACGTTCGATCGGTGCTTCCCGCGCATCCTCGAGCTGACGGGCGCGCGCGCCATCGCCCTCACCACGCGCAACGAGGAGCTGGCCGAGCAGACCTGGATCGAGGGCTCCTGGAGTGAGCGCCACCCTGGCCTCCTCCTGGAGGAGGCCACCGGGGTGCGGCGCCTGGAGGATGGGACGCTCGTCACCCAGGCCCTGGACGTGGTGGGCACCCGCGTGGGCTCCATCGGGATGCTCTTCCCCGGGGACCACACCGGCGTGCAGGAGTCCGCGCGGATTGCCCGCGTCCTGGAGACGCTGGCCGAGCAGTTCGACACCGTGCTGTGCCTCGTCCACACCGCCGCGGAGAAGCAACAGCTCATCATCCAGTGCAACCAGCACCTGTCCAACCCGGTCTTCGAGGTGGGGATGGATCAGGCCGTGCTTGCGCTGTCGCAGCGGGTGCGGCTGCCGGGCTTCCTGCTGTTGTACCGGGACGCGGTGCAGCCGCAGGTGCTGCACTACCGCACCTGGCGTCACGGCCACCTGGAGTATGACAGCGCCGAGCGGCGCGGGCCGCACCTGGAGCGCCTCATCCAGAAGCATGGCCCGGATCTGCTCCATCGCGCGGAGGGCTCGCTGCGGCAGCTCTTCGGCGAGGCCCGGGGGCGCACCTCGGAGGTGGTGCTCATCTCGGGCTCCTCCTCCGGCGAGCTCCTGGGGAAGATCGTCCTCTGGAGCGACGAGGGCTTCTCCGCGTACACGATGGAGATCGTCCGGCTGCTCGCCTCCGGCCTCAGCCAGCGCCTGCTGGACTACAACCGCGAGCGCATCCACCTCTCGCAGTTCTTCCGCGGCAGCTCCATCGACGAGCTGCTGAGGGATCCGGCCTACGCCAACCACCTGCGCCCGCAGGATCAGGAGCTGGGCATCCTCTTCGCGGACATCAACGGCTTCACCCGCATCTGCGAGCACGGCTTCGACAGCCCCAAGAGCATCGGGCGCTTCGTGGACGAGTGGAGCGCGCGCGTGGTGGGCTTTATCTGGGAGCACGGCGGGGCCTTCGACAAGATGGTGGGCGACTGCGTCATCGGTCTGTTCGGTCCGCCCTTCTTCGAGACGAGCCGCGTGCAGCGCGCGGAGGCCGTGCTGCGCGCCGCGCGCGACATCCAGGAGTACACCGCCTCGCTCAGCGCCCGGGACGAGGTGATGGAGATGTGCAAGCGGGTGGGGCTGCCCGGGCTGGGCGTGGCCATCGGCGCGAACCTGGCCCACGCGAACTGCGGCCTCTTTGGGCCCAACCGGAACTACACCGCCTTCTCCACGGGGATGAACCAGACGGCGCGGCTGCAGTCGCTCGGTGAGTTCCGGGAGACGCTGGTGATGAACAGCGTGCGCGAGGCGCTGAGCGACTCCCAGGAGCCCTGGGTGCAGGGGCTGAGGTTCGGCCCGCTCACGGAGACACCCGTGAAGAACGTGGCCCAGCCCCTGCGCTACTACAAGCTGCTGTGACGCGGGGCCTCAGGCCTGGAGGCGCGTGCCGGCGTAGCGCCGCACGAAGTGGATCCACCGGCGCTCGTCCACCTCCACCTGCCACTCGGAGTTGGGCGTCAGCGGCATGCGCGCGCGCAGGAAGGCCTCCAGGTGGTCGGCGGCCTTCACCGGGGTGAGCCCGGGGGCGCGGAAGGCAACGCGCAGGAAGACCTCGAGCGAAGCGGACACATCCACGCTCGCGCAGATGCGCAGCGGACCTACGCGCCGCTGATAGAGCGCATTCTGGACCGGGCGGAGGGAGGGGTCCTTCGCCTGCGCTTCGATGGAGAGCCAGTTGGCTGGCCCGAGGATGAAGTCGAGCAGATCCCTGCTCGCTTCCTCCACCGTCGCATTCTCATGGATAGCAAGCTGCATCGCCCCACCTCCCTCGATGTGCCACCTCGAAGAATGTGCCCACGTGGCAAGTGCATGCAAGGGGCCTCGTGGCGCTTTGACCGGAGTGTCCACCATCGACACCGTGGCGCGCGGCGTCGTAGTGCGTCCCGCATCCGTTGCCACTGAACGGAGAGGTGCGCTGACGAAGGGAACGCTCGGAGGCGTGGCGGGACCGCTCGGGTGCAAGGCGCGACCGCTCAGGTGGGAGCGCGCTCCAGGCGCGTGCGGCTGAGGCATTTCTCTTCTGCGAGAGGGACGCAGCGCGCGTCCCGCGAAGGAGAGGACCATGCGGTGGAGCGACTGGCGCAGACACTTCGAGGTGAACCGGCGGCGTCCCTTGCCCGAGGAGCTGGAGGGAGCGGAGGAGGTGCCCGAGGCGTGGCGCCCGGCGCTGAGGACGTCCCTGGCGATCTTCCAGCTGGGCGAGTCCGGAGAGGGGCGCATCGCGCATGAGATCGACCGGGCGAAGGTGCCCGGCATCGACGCGGACTACCGCGCCTCGCTGAAGCTCTTCGTGGCGGAGGAAGGGCGACATGCACGCATCCTCGGGCTGATGGTGCGAGGGCTGGGGGGCAAGCTGCTGGCGCGCAACTGGACCGAGCGCCTCTTCGTCTTCGGGCGCCGGCTGCTGGGCTTGCGGTTGAAGATGATGGTGCTGCTGGCGGCGGAGGTGGTGGGAGGCTCCTTCTACGGACTGCTCGCCTCGCGGCTGCCGGTGGGCGGGCTGCGGCGAGGGTTGGAGGAGATCTGCGAGGATGAGCAGCACCACCTGGACTTCCATGGCGAGTTCTTCGCCCGGCAGGGCTGGGGCGTGCCCATGCGCGCGGTGTGGCAGGCGGTGTGGTGGAGCCTCGCGCTGGCGGCGATGAGCGTGGTGCTGGTGGATC
>Ga0190275_10000605_pt1 | contig 30091 bp, 14 predicted proteins | sample Popmic550T_FD_133745 | JGI IMG/M metagenome (GOLD analysis project Ga0190275, IMG submission 133745) | Populus adjacent soil microbial communities from riparian zone of Yellowstone River, Montana, USA - 550 T | ecosystem: Environmental > Terrestrial > Soil > Riparian zone > Trees stand | place...
GCCCGGAAGCGTGTCAGGCCCGCCGCAGAGACCCGAGGATCCTCCCCACGTCCGCCGCCTCACTCTCCTTGCTCGTGAGCTGCGCGAGGAGGAAGTCACCGCCCTTCAGGGCGTAGCCAAGGTCATGCTGGAGAGCCGGAGACGCAAGCGCTCATAGAGAGCAGGGCCTGGGCATGGCTCACCTTGGAGCTGTGCTGCGCCGGGCATCTTCAGGTGCGCAGGATGCGGCAGGTTGGACCCCGGCCGTGCTACCGTTTGAGTCAGGAGGTTGGGGGAATCCATGGATCAGCGGCACTATCGACTCCCCTCCATTGGGGCGATGGTCGGCGACTACCGCATCGTCGAACGCATCGGCGACGGCGGGCACGGCCATGTGTACCGCGCCGAAGCGTGCGGACGTTTCTACGCGCTGAAGTTCCTGGACCCGGGGCTGGAGGCGTTCGGCAAGCGCGAGGTGCAAGCGTTGATGCGGCTCAATCACCCCGGGGTGGTGGGCTTCGTGGGGTGTGGCAGGTGGCCGGACCCAGATCACGGGCTCTTCTACGTCGTCATGGAGTACGTGGAGGGACTGACGCTCTACGACTACGTGATGATCCACAACCCGTCGGCACGCAAAGTCGGCGAACTGGTGCTCTCCCTCGGACGCACGCTGATCGCGGTCCAGGAGGCTGGCGTGCTCCACCGCGACGTGAAGCGGGAGAACATCATGGTCCGGTTGCCCGGTGAGGAGCCAGTGGTGCTGGACTTCGGGCTGTCGACGCTAAGGGGAGCCACCTCGAGCGAGGGAGGCGGCGGGGTGACGGGGACGCTGGAGTACCTGAGCCCGGAAGCGTGGAAGCACGCCAGGGATGAAGACGCGCGCTACAGGCCCACGCCCAAGGACGAGCAGTGGGCGCTGGGGGTGACGTTCTATTGGATGTTGACGGACCTGCTGCCCTTCGGCCTGCGCGAGGATCCCCTCATGACGCGGCGGGTGCTACGGGAACTCCCTAAGATGCCCCACGTCGTCAACCCCCGTGTCCCGCTTGAGCTGGGGGCCATCTGCATGCGGCTGCTGGAGAAGAGCCCAGAGGACCGCTATCCGGACCTGCGAGAGATGTGCGGGGAGCTGCGCCGGGCGCTGGAGGCATCTGCGGGGGTGGAGAACTGGGAGGTGTCACTGGGCGACCCCAACGCGCCCGAGTGCCGGACGACCGAGATCGATGCGACGCGGCTCGCTCAGGATGGGATCGAGCTGGTCTTCTCGAAGATCAAGGTCCCCCGGCGTGGGCGAGTGATCAAGCTGCCGGAGTACATGGCGCCAGCGCCGCCCCCCATGCCTCCACCGGAGCCCCAGCCACTTTCGAAGGCCAAGGACGCGGCACCAGCCCCAGCAGCCGTCACAGTGGCCGTGGCCGTTCCCGTTCCAGTGCCCGTAGAGGCGCCTCCAAGGCCGGCTGGATGGAGACAGAGAGCCTTGGCGGCCAGCCAGATGTCAGCACGTCGAGCTGCCTCCTGGACGATGATGCTGACACTGGGACTCGTCATGGTGCCCCATTCGGTGGGTGGCCCGCCTCTCCACACGGTGGAGGCTCCCGTCCGCCTCGACATGCCTGCACCCTGGCCAGAGGGGCTCCAACCCAACGGGAAAGTCGGCTCCTTTGCACCCTGGCAGGTAGGCTCCTCGGTCCAAAAACTGGAGATTCCGCTGCAAGCGCCCGAATCTGGCTCGGACGCGGCCTCAACCTCCGCGTCCGTCGTTGAGGCGACGCTTCCCAAGGACGAGCCAGACGTGAAGAACGCGCTGAAGAAGATCAGGAAATGTGTCGGGGTGTGCTGCGTCGCGGGCGCTATCGGGTGTGTGAGCAACACGACGGTGGTTCGGTCTCCCCCCCCCCGGCCCGGGCCGTGCCCCGACAGGGTAGTCCAGGAGATGGAGAGGTGGGGGATCACGGTCCCTGAGTCCTTCCGCGTCCAATGGCCCGGGACGAAACTCGGAGATGACGTTACTGTCCGTGAGGGAGTGGTGAAGCTCAGAGGAGAATCCCGGACCGGCCGACCCAAGTTCCGCGAGGGCGTGTTTGAAGGCAAGCTCTTCTTCGGGCCGGATAGGGTCTACGGCAACTTCACGAAGGTCACGACGCCTGAGGGTGACGAGATCGCCATCTGCGCGGAGTTCATCGGCCCCGTGGGTGAGAGCGGCGAGCCCATGAAGGAACCTTCCTCTGGGGAGTCTGCTGTGATTCACAGCGGCCCTGTCATCCGAGTTTACTTCTAGCCCCGTCTGAAAGTTCAGACGTAGCCGCGAGTTGAGGCTACCCGATGTCACTCCTCTCTTCAGTGGGGCTCACACTGGTTCTTCTGACAAGCCCTGTTCAGACGGACACTCCAAGCTTTGCTGAATGCGAAGCTGCGGCGCCCCGCATTGACCTCCTGCCCGAGAAAACCGGGGCGCCTTTCTTGGCGTGCATTAGCGGCGACCTCGTGACGGTTTTCAGCTTCAACACGAACATCGACCGCGATCTGGTAGCGCTCCAGGGGCGTGAGCGGTTCGAGAGCTTCGAGATTGCAGGTCGCATGATCGTGCTCAAACCCAAGAGGAACCTCATGCCAGGGGAACGGTTCCTGTTGACAGTACCCTTCCTTGATGGCGGGGCACCTGCGAGTGCAACATTTCTCTTGATCGCGCACCCGGCCCTCGCGACACGCCAGATCGACGTCTTTCGTCACGCGCGTCCTGTCGAGGCGTATCAGCAGGAGGCTCAAGAGGTCCGGGCTGAGAACGCACAACTACGAAGCCGCGTGAAGCAGCTCGAAAGCCAGGCAATCACGAAGGGCGGGCTGACTGGACTCCTTGCCAACGGCATCCTTGGCGAAGGTGGTGTCAAAGCCGAGAGCCTACGCAACCTGAAAGGCACGCACGGCAATGCACTGGATGTGCATGAGTGCCTGAGCCTTCGCGCCGTCGACAGCAATCGAGTGGCGCTGTCACTCAGCCTCTCACAGCCGCAACCGCAGGAGTGGAGCATCAAGGAGATCTTCTTGGCGGATGGCCACGGCGGGGTTTTCAAGCCCATGACTTGGCTTGGGGAGGAGCCGATTCCCCCGGGCAATGTCCCACAATCCGTGATCCTGGAGTGGCAGCTCAAGGGCAGCGAGGTCGCGCGCTCTTTCACCCTCGTCGTGGTCGGCAACGATGGCCGGACCGTTCGAGTGGGCAGGATCGTATTCCCGCAGTAACGATCTGCGCCGCGCACTTCCTAAAGCGCGGTTCGGGCGTTGGCTCCCTCGGGGATCGAAGCCGCCCCACCTGCTTGGGTATAAGTACTTGGCGAGCGCTTTACGGCCCGCTGGCGCCTGGCCATCCCGACCAGGTGTCTTCCTCCAACCTCAACGAAGAGCACATCGCGAGCGCGAGGCGCATGGGCACCAGCTCATGCGTCCTCACGCCCGAGGTGCGTCTCAACCTCGAAGGAGGACAACATGCCTCACAACATCCACAGCATGGTCTATGCAGGCAAAGAGCCCTGGCATGGACTGGGAACGCCGCTGCCGCGCAACGCGGACTACGACACCATCGTGGAGGCCGCCGGCTTCTACGCGGCCATCGAGCGCGACGTCTCCGCGCCCCCCATGGAGGGGCCCATCCCGGACAAGAAAGCCCTGTTCCGGGACGATACGGGCGAGTTCCTGGCCGTCGTGAACAAGAGCTACGAGGTCATCCAGTTCGAAGAAGTGGCCCGAACCCTCGTGGAGGCAGCGGGTGGCGTGCGCTGCATCTTCCACACCGCGGGCACGCTCGGTCCCCACGGAGTGCGCGGGTGGCTCCTCGGTGAGCTGCCCGGTGACATCCAGGTGCGTGGCGACAAGTCCCCCATCAAGAAGTATGTGCTGGGGTACTGCGGGCACGACGGCACCACTCCCATCATCCTCAAGAACGTCGCCACCCGGGTGGTCTGCCAGAACACCCTCGGCGTCGCGCTCGGGGAGAAGGACGGGGCCGAGCTCCATATCGTCCACACCGCCAGCGCGAAGGTGCGGCTGGAACAGGCGGGGCGCGCTTTCCGGCGCCTCCTCCAGGGCTACGAGCACTTCGCCGCACTGGCCAACCACCTGGCGATGACGCGCTTCAGCGAGCACCAGCTGCGCAACGTGCTCAACCTCGTGCTGCCGCTTCCGCACGACGACGCCGAGCATCCGCGGAGGATCAAGGCGCGCAACAAGGTGATCGAGCTGTTCCACGCAGGCACCGGCATCGAAGGGCCCATCCGGGGTACTGCGTGGGGAGCGCTCCAGGCGTTCAGCGAGTTCGCTGATCACCACCGGAGCACCCGCGCCACCAAGGGCAAGAGCGCTGAGACGGCCCGCCTTGAGTCCATCTGGATGGGCAGCGCGGCCAGCCTGAAGCACCAGGCACTCACCGCCATCGCGGACGAGTCCCACGTGCAGCTCGCGGCGGCGTAGGGGGAGGTGACTTCACATGGACTGGCTGTTGAAGACACTCCGCTCGCGCGCGATCCAGGACGCCGTGGCCGCCTTCCTGGCGGCACTGGCTGAAGCCCTGGGGCGACGTGAGCGCCACGCGCGCTAACTCCAAGGAGCGGCGTCGCTACACGCGGCGTCCGCTTTCTTTTGGAATGGTGCTGTCCTGATGTCTCGCAGAGCGGACTCCTCCCACTGACACGAGCGCTGTTAGGTCAGAGATTCGAGTCTCCATTCCCGAGTCATTTCTTCCTCCTTGCGAACTTCGCAGCGAGGGTCAATTAACGGAGCTCCCCAGGTACATGCCTCGGAGGCTTCGTCTTTTTCCCGCTGAATTCGCAGGGGTTGCGCGCTCGCGAGCACACCGAGCGTCGGATCGGCGTTCGCTCAGAGAGCGCCGTGCGCGCGGCTCGGGACACCAGGAGCGCGCGTGGGACTGCATTCGCGCTCTCTTCTCTGTCCCGTCGGGAGAGATTTCCCGAGAGAAACTTAACAGGAGCAGGGACCGTGACCCGGTGTTTAGTAGTCCCGCCGCAGCCGTCTGTTCGCGCGAGCACCCCAGGGCGCCCACGTTCGCGCGTGGCGCGGCGATCTCGTTGGTCCGGGGCGTCGGCGCGGTCGCTGGCAGCGGCGCGCACGTGGGCGCGTTCTGCGCAGCGGGGGCGGGACTGTTCGTCCAGCGCGGGTCACGGGGCCTCCTTCACGACGAACACCTCGGTCCACGCTTTAAGCTCGAGCTGCGTGCGCTTCTCCTTCCACACGCCGTCGAGGACGCGGAGAACCTGCCCTTCGACGTGCGTGGGCAGGAGCCTCGCGACGGGCGCCTCGTAGACGACGGCGATCTCAGCACCGGCGCGGGAGCGTGCGAGGAAGCCGTGATCGCCAGCCTTTGCCTTCACGACCAGTTCGGCGTCGCCGCGACCATCGACGAGCGCCGCCTCCTCGCCGACGGCCCAACCCGCCGCGCAGCGCGCTCGGACCGCGCACGAGTGACAGCCGGTGCCGGGCTTCGCCACCGCCGGGCGCGAACTCAGCGCGTCGGTCAGCAGCGGGAGCTTCTTCACGAGGTCGGCCTCGACGTCCTTGAGCGCGCCCTGCGTGACGGACCACGACTCGACGCCATCGAGGTACTGCGCGCTGACACGCACGGGCACGTCGCCCGTCTTGCGCCACCAGAGCAGCGCATAGCGCAGGAGCTGCCTTCGGTGCTTGTCGCTCGGCTTGCCCGTCTTGAAATCGACGACCTCGACGCCCTGCCCTGTGTGCTGCACGCGATCGAGAATGCCAAGGAACGGAAGCTCGGGATGCGTCAGCTTCACCTCGGATAGAGCGCGCTTCTGCTTGAGGAGCGCCTTCACATCAGCGGCCGTCTCCGTCGCGCGCTCGGCGGCCTGCGAGGCGCCGTGCCCATCGGGCTTGTACTGTTCACGGAACATGCGCACGGCGCTGTTGGCCAGATCTTCTCCGCTCGCGCGCAGGCGGAACTCGGGGCCAGGCCTGGGATGCGACGTGAGCCGCTGCTGCCACTCGGCAACCGCCCGCGCAAAGCCCGGGAAGAAGTCGGCGTCGTTCAGCGCCGCCGAGAACTCCGCGCTGCCGAACGCCGGGTTGCCTCGCTGACCGCAGGCGCGCGTCAGCCGGTCGAGCGCCTCGTGAACGATCTGCCCTTCGATGGCCGCGGGGTGCGGGCGCACCGGGAAGCGGTCGAAGTCGCCCCAGCGAGAACGCAGGAGCTGCCAGCGGCGCGGGCACGCCTCGACATCGTCGAGGCTCGTGCTGCTCCACGTAGACGGCGGGTCGGCCCACGCGGTGGGGCCCTGCAGCTGGTAGAAGTTCATCCCACCGCTCCGCTCGGCAGCTTCAGGCGCGCCACGGCGGCAGGCAGATCGTGAAGGAGGTCGAACGCATCGAGCGACACGGCCTCGAGGAACTGCGAGCGCGCCGCCGCGACGACCGGAGACTCGTGCGCGAGCGGATCGATCAGCGGATGATGAACGTCGACGCTCACCCGCGAGTTGGGCAGTTGAATGATGAGCGGAACGCGCGTGCCGCCGAGGCTCGCGTTCTCCGCACACGCGATGCCGCGCAGCGCGAGGAGTTGCCGGAGCGCGACGAGCGATCGGTCCTTGTCCTGGTCGGTCAGGCTCGGCAGCTCGCCCGTGCGCAGATGCCGAAGCAGCGCGAGCGCGAGGTGCCGGTCGAGCGAGGCGTGAATCCAGTTGTTGCCGTAGTGCCGGATGCACCGGTAGCAGGAAGACGGGCAGTCGCAGCCTCCGAGCAGCGCCTCGGCCGCGTCGAGCACCTCGGGCAGGTCGTTGCCGACGGAGCGTGCGTAGCCCGCACCACCCGGCAAGAGATCGTACAGGTAGAGCTGCGCCTCGTCAGCGCGCCCGCCCATCACGGGCGTCCACCAGCCCGAAAGCTCACCTTCGTCAATCTGCAACACGCGCGACGCTGCGAGCCCGAGCGCTTCAACCAGCGACGAGAGCGCCATGCGCGAGGCGCGCGTGAGCAAGCCCGTGGTGCTCGCCCTTCCGAGCTGCACCGGCGCGCTCACGCGAAGGCGCAAGAGCAGTGCATCGGTGGGGAACTCGTGCCCGAGGTAGAAGGGGCCGTCGGCCACGCCCGCGCACACGACACCCTTCTCGAGCGGGTGCTGGTGCGTCGTCGCCACCCCGTTCTTCATCAGCTTCGTCGCGGTGAAGCCTGGACCGTACTCCGGCTCCGAGCGGCCGCAGTCGGGGCACACGCGGAAGCCGCGTTGGCCGACGCCCTTGTTGACCATCACGAGGCGGCGAGGGCCGGTCCACCGGAGCAGCCGACCGTCGCAGCCCTCCGTCCACGCCGATGGCGGGTCCTGGGGTTCGAGTCGCGCGCGGTCCGTCACGCCCGCGTAGCTGATGGCCTGCCCGCGATCAACTTCGCGCTTGGCGTTGAGGTCGGGCGCGAAGCCGGCCGGTGTAATGAACGCGGTGCGCGTGAGCTGATCGCTGCCGCAGACCGGGCACAGCGAGGCCTGTGCCATCGCCGAATCCATCGTCGCCCACGAGCAATCGCCACACGAGGTGTACGGGCGCTGCCGCTGGATCGTGTGCGCGGGCGTCGGCTCGTACGGCGAGTAGAGCGCGGCCGACTCGAAGCGCCACTTGTCGATGGTGAGGCTTCGGCCGGGTGCGTACTCGGTGAGCGCAAGCTGCAGATCGCGCTGTGGTTCGTAGTCGAAGGTCCGCTTGCCCGGCGCATCGCCCGGCTGACGAGGCTTCGAGACCCAGAACGTGACGACGTCGGTCGGGAATGCGTAGCGCGGGAACACCGCGTGACCGATCAGCGTCTCGAGGAGGGGTTCCTCCAGACGACGCTCCAGCGACTCGCGCTCGAGATCGACGAGCGTCTCGCGTGCTGCGTACTCGTCCACCGGCAAGACGTCGCGGATGCGGGCCTTGGTTCGGTCGATTGCCCCCTGAAGCGTCTCGTTCACCTCCGCAACGGGCTCGTTGAGGCCGAAGCTAAACGCGGGCACCCAGCCCGCCAGCTCGCTCCGCAGGAGGTCGGCGTTCTGGTCGAGCCACGTTTCGAGCTTCAGCAGCGAGCACGGGTGCGCCTCGGAGAGGAACTGCTCCACCGAGCCGAGCGAACCGAAAAGATCGTAGCTGGTCGGGTCCGGCGGCACGCGCTCGTGGAAGAAGCGCTGCACGAGATAGGCGTGGATGTGCCGCTCGAGCACCTGCTGGTTCTCGACGTAGACGACAGGCGCGCGCACGTCGCCCGAGATGATCTGCTCGGGGTGATCGAAGAAGTGGGCGTCGTGCGAGGTGCCGTGCGCGTAGGTGATGACCGACGCGATCGAGCGGCCTCGACGGCCCGCGCGGCCGGCGCGCTGCTGGTAGTTGGCGACGTGCGGCGGCACGTTGCGCAGCGCGACGCCGGAGAGCGCGCCGATGTCGATGCCGACCTCCATCGTCGTCGTGCAGCTCAGCACGTCGATAGGTGGGAGGTTGTCGAGCGGTACGTCTTGGAAGCGCAGCTCGTACTCCTCGACCTTGTTGAAGGCGCTCTCGTCGGGCTGGCCCGTGAGCTGCGCGGAGTGCTCGGCTGCCGAGAGGCCGAACGGCTCGAGCGCACGCTCATCGAAGGCGCGTTGCACCTGCCGCCGGTAGAAGCCGGTGCGCGCGTCGAGGTAGTCCGCGTCAACCTCGACGACCGCGCCGAGGCACGCCGGGCATGCGTCGGCCAGCGCCTCGGGATGGATGCGCGCGCAGTCGCGGCAGCGCAGCCAGTTGGCGTCGAGCCGGAGGTTCATGCTCAAGCCCTGGAGCTGCAGGTAGTAGAGGTCGCTCTCGAAGTGCAGCAGCCCCTTGTCGCGCACGACGTGCTGGAACCACTTGTTCACCTCTTCGACCTTGGCCGTGTCGCCGCCGAGAACGTGGGCCAGGTACCGGTCGAAGCGGTTGGGCAGCACGTGCTCGAGGCGCGCGGCGTTGATGCCCTGCGGGTGGGCCCAGCCTTCGCCAAGCTCGCGCGTCTCCGCGCCGTCGGGGCGGAACGAGCGGCGTTCGAGGTGCTGCCGGAGCCAGGCGCGGAACAGGACCTTCTGCGCGTCGGTGTCGAGGCCGACGTTCGGGAAGTCGTCGAAGATCATGAACGCCGTGTCCGGGTCCTCTTCGACGGTGGCGAGGGCGAGCGCGGGCAGCGAGTAGTAGCGATCCGTCAGCTCGCTGAAGATCGCCTGCGCAAACGAGCGCGTGGCTCGCAGCCAGCCCTTGTTGGCCATCACGATCGTCTGCTGGAGCGTCTTTCCCTTCACCTGCCCGAGGTGGTTGTGGAACTCGACCTCGTCGGAGGCCGGGAACAAGTCGTACCCGCGATGCGCGCAGAGATGCACGACGGCGGGATACAGGTACTGCATGGCCGACAGCCCGCCCTTGTCGCGTAGCTCGTGGGCGGCGAGCGCGACCACCTGGCGGAACAAGTCGCGGGCGTGGCTGTGCTCGAGCGCGGGCGCGAGGCGCGCGGCCTTCTGCCGGCCGTCACTGAAGACGAGCACCTTGCGTCCGTGGTTCGGTAGGCGCGGGTCCTTCTTCTGCGGCGGCTGCTCGGCGAACTGCGCCTCGATGAGCGCCGTGAAGGGTTGCTCGCCACGCGTCCTGAAGTCGTAGATGCGGCTCTTCGAGGGCGCGGCGGGCTGGCACATGGCGCAACGGTTGAACGAGGCCTCGCGCTTGCCATCGCCATCGAGCCAGATCGCCAGATCGCGTACTTCGTCGTCGGGGAAGCGGTTGCCGGTGTCGAGATAGCCGGTGCGGAGGTGGAGCCGCACCAACTCGGTGCGGTCGGTGTAGCGCGGCGTGCTCGGGAGCAGCTCGAGGCGGAAGAGCGCGCCCTCGGTCTCGCCCCAGAGGAACGAGAGCCGGTCGAGCGACTCCTCCTGCGAGTACGCGAGCAGGTACGGGCTACCGCAGCTTCGGCACGACGCGATCTCGAAGACGCGACAGCCGCATGCGTCACACACCCCGCGCGGCGTCGTAAAGAGCCTGCCGAGAATGGCGTGCTCTCCGGGCTCGCTCTGCCTTCCCTCGCAGCGCGGGTTCACGCAGGCATAGAGGCCGTGAAGTCCTCGGAAGAGGCCGTGAACGCGCGTCGGCACGAGGCCCGGCTCGTCGGCCTTGTTGCGCGCGAGGGTCGACACCGTGAGCAGCGCTTCGAGCGCGCGGCGTGCCTCTGGGTGACCGGGGAACACGCGCGGAGCGAGGTCGCCGAGCGCCACGGCCTGCCCTGCCGCCTCCTTCACGAGCTGGTTCACCCACGGCTGGTTCTTCAGCGCAGCGTGTAGCTCGGCGAGCACCTCGTTCTCGTTGGCGTTGGGGTTCGCACCTTTCGGCAAGAGCGGTGCGAGCTTCTCGCGAAGCGCCTGAGCGTCGAGCGCTTCGTTGATGCCGTCGAGGTCGAGCGAGGCCAGCGTGTCCGAGACAGCTTTCGGTGCCGGACTGGCGGGCGTCGGCACCTCGCGCGTGCCGGTGATGGCCTCGAAGTTCTCGGGGCGCTTGCCGGTGATGTCGGCGGCGAAGCGCTTGACGGCATCGACGGCGGCGGCGCCCTCACCGAGCGAGGCGCTGGTGGCGATGACGCGCAGCTTGTCGGGGCGGTCGTGGATGCCGAGGCGCGCGCGCAGACGGCGGATGAGAAACGCGACCTCCGCGCCCTTGGCGCCGCGATACATGTGCGCTTCATCGAGAACGAGCAGGAGCTGCGTGCCGTCCTGGTCGAGCCACCGCTTCGTCTCGGCGAAGACGGGGCGCTCGAACGGGCGCATCAGCATGTACTCGAGCATCGAGTAGTTCGTGACGAGCACGTCAGGCGCGTGGCCTGGGCGGCTGCCCGCACCGTGGACCATCTCCTGCCGCGTCAGCAGCTCGCGATCACCCGGACCTGTGTGAAGACGCCGCTCCCAGTTGTGGTCGGTGTACTCCTGCCCCGCGCGCTTACCGCTCTGGTACTTCCGGCGGCGGGCCTCATTCTGCGCGTAGAACGCCTGGAGGTCCTTCGCCGGATAGCGGCCCAAGCGACGCAGGCGCTCTTCCACCTCGGGCGAAAGGCCAAGGTAATAGTCGAGCAGCGGCTTCACGCGCTCGCCGTCTCGCGAGGTCGTGCGCGGGCCAGGGTACGGCGTGCGCCCGGTGTACATGCCGAAGCGAGGGAAGCGGCGGTCTTTCCCTAGTCCCTTGAAGGCGTCGGCGACAGCAGGGTCGCCGAGCAAGAGGCGCAGGCGCGAGAGCTGATCGTTCACCAGCGCGTTCATCGGGTAGAGGATCAGCGCGCGCACGCCAGGCTGCTCGAACGTCCTCGGCGACCGCACCGCCTCGTCGTAGAGCGAGCCGAGCATCGGCACGAGAAAGCACTCGGTCTTGCCGGAGCCCGTGCCCGTGGCGACGACGATGTCTTTCCGCCTGACGAGGAAATCGCGGAACGCGCGCTCCTGATGCACGTACATCGACGGGAAGAGCACCGTGCGCGCGTCCTCCGGCGTGCTCTGCGCGGAGGGCGTCTTGGCGAGCTTCGAGAAGAACGCCGCGATTTCCGGCGTGAGGCCGAGGTCGCCATACGTCGCCTTCGACGTCGCGTAGCGCGTGGTGGTCTCGATGTACGGCTCCTGCGCCAGCAGGTGGCCTCCCGCCTCCTCTTCGAGCAGACGGCGCCGCGCGCGCACCAGGGTCGGGTCGTTCAGCGGGTACGCGCTCTCGATGTAGCCGCGCAGCGCCTCTTGCAGGCGGCGCACGAGGCGCGTCGGCGTGAAGCGCTCATCGCCTGACGGATCGCGTTCGAGAACCGACAGCGGGCGCGTCGACGGCGCGGGCTTTCGCACCGTGGCCTTACGCGCGGTCTTCTCGGCCTTCGTGACCTTGCCACCCGCGCGGTCTACCCAAGCGGCGAGTGCCGCGTCGGCAGCGGGGCTCAACTCGGCGATCGCGTCTGCCGCTTGCTCGGGCGACCAACCGTCGAAGAGCGCGTCGAGGACGGTGTCGGCGACCTCGACGATGTTGGTGAAGTCGAGCTTATCACCCTTGTCGAGCTTCTTGCGGAGGAAGCCCACGATGTCCGTGTCGACGAGGCGACCTTCATCGGCGAAGGAGTGGAGACTCACATTGCTCATGGGGCGCTCTCCACGTGCCAGTGGTTGAGTTCGAGATCGACGACGGCTGGATGCCGGCATCCCTGAGGAACAAGCAGCATCAAGCCTCGCATCGCGCGGGTCAGTCCGACGTAGAGCACGCGCCGCTCGTGGCGCGCGCGCTCGGCGAAGAGGTCAGGCTCCTCGAAGTCCTCGGGCACCGGCCACGTGCCGCTCTCGAGGCCGGCGACGATGACGATGGGAAACTCGAGGCCCTTGGCCGCGTGCAGCGTCAGCACGCGCACCACGTCAGCCTTGAGGTCGAGATCGCGCCCCGGGAAGAAGCGGGCCTCGACGCCCTGCGCCTGAATCTCCTTGGCGATCGTCTCGCCAGCAGCGGCACCGGGAACCAGCACGGCGGCGGCGCTCGTCTTCAGGTGAAGGTGCCGAGCCATCTGCCGAACGAAGCGTGCGATCCACTCGGCCTGCTTGTCGGCGGCAATGTCGCGCACCAGCACCGGAAGCGGCCCTTCGTGGATACTGTTCGAGGCCACAAGCTCGTCCTCCTCCGCGGCGAGCACCGAGAAGGCCGCGCGATCGATCTCTCGGGTCGAGCGGTAGTTGCGCGAGAGGAGCGCCGTGCGCCCTCGGAAGTGGAGGCGTGGGTGCGCCGAGCTCCACGTGTAGTTGCGCGAGTAGAGCGACTGCTTGTTGTCGGCGGCGAAGAAGAGGCCATTGGCCGTCTTGCAGACCTCGGCCATGAGCGCGAGCGAGACGGGGCTCAGGTCCTGCGCTTCGTCGACGACCACGTAGTCGTAGCGAATGGCCTGCGCGTCCTCGGTGAGGAGCTTCAGCGCCTCGCGGCGCAGCGCCGGGTAGCGTTCTCCCGGGCCCTTGCAGAACGCCTCGTACAGCTCCCACACGGCCACGCGGGCGCGTTCGTTGAGCGGCAGACCCCGGCCGGGGCGCGCCGCCTCCTGGTACTCGGCGAGGCTCGTCAGCCCGCGCCCCTCAATGATCCACTCGAACTCTTCGAGGAGCCACGCGTCGGCCAGGCGTTCCAACGCCCGCGCACGCAGCTTCGCTTCGAAGGCCGAGCCACCGGGTGCGTGCTTCTCACGGAGCTTGGCGAGCCGCCGAAGCGCGTCGTTGTCGGATTCGAGCTGCCCGACCTTGCGAGCCTTGCCGATGATGCGCCACGCAATCTGGTCGCACGTCGCCACCTCGACGCGACGAAGCTGCTCCGGCGTGAGGAGCTGTTCGAGTAGTTGCTGCGTGACGGTGAGCAGCGAGCGCGTGTACGTGGTGAACAGCACGCGCTCCGTGCCGGTTGCCCCGGGCCGTTCGAGGAGCGCCTTCACGCGGTAGAGGGCGACGGTGCTCTTGCCCGTGCCCGCACCACCGCGAACCATCGTGGGGCCATTCATCGCCCACTGCGTCAGCTTGAGCTGGTCCTCGTCGAGCCGCAGCAAGAAGCCGAGGAGGTCGCCTTCCTTGAAGCGAACGAGATCCTTCGTCGACGGTACGACGAGGTCCGGCTGCTGATCGAGGCGCTCGATGGTTGGCGGGAAGAGGCGGTCGACGACGCGACCGAGGACATCGGGAGGCACGGGCGCTTCGAGCAACGCTTCTTCCGTCTTGCAGCGCAGGAGCGTCGGCACGGCCGAGAGGGGAACGCTGAGCTCGCGCAGCAGGTCCTGCGTGATGGGCTCCGGCAGCGTCGCCTCGGGCGCGGTCGTCTTGAACTGGAAGACCTTCGGCTGCGCCGCCGCGATGAGCGCGTCGAGGTTGTCGTCACCGTCGTCCGGTGCCGGGGCGTCGGCGGTCTCGTCGGGCACGCCATCGTAGGTGTCTTCGGCGCGTCGCCGGATACCGAGCAGGCTGATCCAGTCCTCGCCGAAGCGATAGAACACGCGGTGGTCGGTCACGCGCATGCGGTAGACGCCGTCGGCGCCCTTGAGCTTTTTCTTCACCTTGCCGTCGGGGAGCGGATCGGAGACGAGCGCGTCGATCTTGTCCCAGAGCAGCGCGGCGCGATCCGATGGGAACGTCGCGATCTCCCGCATGCAGCTCGGCTTGATGGTGAGTTGTCGTCGCGTCACGTGGCCTCCACAACGAGACCGAGACGCTCGGCCAGCAGCTTGGCGATCATCGTTTCGTCGTCTGCAGCGACATCCCAATGCAGGCCCTTGGTGTCGGGCGTGCGCTCCGCGTGCAGCGAGAGCCAGCGGTACTCGGGCCGTGGGAGCCACGCAGGGACCTCGAGGGTCACGCGCTTGCCGGAGCGCACGATGCGCAGCACCGAAGCACCAGTAACCTCGCGCGAGAGCGCGAAGCGAGCGCGGTCGGCGTCGTCAGGGCTCAGCTCTACGAATGGGCTCGTCGAGGGAGCGCCGCTGGCCGTCCACGCACGATGGTGGCCACCGAAGCGCGTGCGTGCCCACCAGAGTCGGCCTTCGTTGCTTCGCCTCCAGCGCATGCCTTCCGGCGTGGACTGCCAGGTGCGCCACTCGAGGGCGCCGTCCTTCTCGAGCGAGCCCGCACCCAGCGCTTGCCATTCGAGTCGCTGTTCGAGCTTCGCCAGGAACGCGGCGTCGGCGGGCGGCGAGCGATCGAAGCCCGCCCACGCTTCGGGTGTGACCATCGCGCCGCCGATCGTCGCGACCGCTTCGGCGAGACCATCAACCGAGGCGACGGTGCGCGTCGCGCCCTTCGCGGAGACCTCGCGCCCGAGCGCTGCCGCGAGCGTGCGCGTCGGGACGCTACTGAAGATGCGCGCGGTCCTCTTCAGGACCACCGCGCGCGTCGGCGTCGCGTAGAGGATTCCGCCCGGAGCGAGCACCACGTCGCCCTCGCGCTCGAGCGCGTCGCAGACCTCATCGAGGCGCTCCTCTTCGATGACCAGGGCCGGTGCGAGCAGTCGCGCCACGCGCGAAAGCGTCGCCGCGCGAGGGGCATGCTGGCGGGCGTGGACTTCGGCGCGCACGAACTCGCTCAACCCCTCGATCGAGTCCGGCGCGCCGCTGGGTAGCTGCGCGAGCCGTTTCACTGCTTCTTCGCGGGTGACATGCGAGAGCGCCATCACAAACCCTCCGTGAGGTCGTGCAGCATGTCGTCCACGCTGCCGAGACCGATGGCCTGGTCCAGATTCCATTCGCGCCGCTTGAGCTGCCGATCACCCTTGCGATGCGTCGTCCAGCGTGTGCCATCGGTAATGATCGCGTCGCGTACCTTCGCGGCGGCGCAAGCGCTGTCGACCCACTCGCGGCAGTCACGCAGCGCCGCGTCGATATCGGTCGTGAGAACGAGGATGCGCGAGGGAGAGCGGGTGATGCTTCCCAGCAGCCGCTCATCGAGCGTGAGCAGCCACACCGCGAGGTCGTGCGGCGCTGCCGAGTCGATGGGCAATGCGAGCGCTTCGATGCCGTAACCGAAGCGCGTCGTAGCCGGCTCGAACCAGGTGGGCATGAGCTGTAGCCACGCGCCCGCACGAGTCTGCACGAGGCTCGACCGTTGTTGCCAGAGTGCGGTCAGTTGCTCGCGCACCTGCTTCAAGGAGGCACGCCCGTCGTGAGGCAGCACGCGTCGGCCAAGCTCCCCGAAGTCGATCACGAGGTCGGCGACTGGGGCGCGAGCAGCGCGGGCCTCAAGAAGCGGGATGATGCCCTCTACGGACACCGTCCGATCGTCGTTCCCATAGAGGGTCGAGAGCGACTGCGAGTCAAGCACGCTCCAGCGCACCGAGATGGGCCACCCCGGAGGCGCCGTCGCTTCCAGCGAGGCAACCCCGTGTGGCGCGCTTACCGTCCACGCTGCGCTGACGTGCTCGGCAGGGGCCCTGGTGATCTCGAAGACGAGCGTCGCGGGCTGCACGCTGGTACGCGAGTGCAGCAGCGCGCAGGCCCACCGCCCCGCCGCGGGCGTGCCGAGTGAGACGAGTCCGCTCGACGACAGAGGCAGGCGTTCCGTCCCTGAGGGACCGTGGAGGAACAGGACCGCGTCGTCGCCCTTATCGATCGCGACGCCGCTCACATTCACGAGCAGCTCCATCCCGACGTCGAACACCGGGTAGCTCTCGCCGCGCACGTTCGTGCGCCATGCAGAAGCCGGAGCCAGCGCCCACTCGAGACGCGGGCACGCCTCGCCCACGCCGAGGCCGAGCGACGTTAGCACCTGGCGCGTCGTGGGCGACAACGGTACAGCAAGGTCGATGGACCAGACGCACCACCCGGCGTCCAGCTCCTCACGGAGCGAAGCCTCGCCGACGTTCGGCGGCAGAAGGAGCCGGTATGCCTGCCCGAGCGAGAGGGTGGTGCTCTTGATGAGCTGACCCACGCCATCGGCATCGACGCGGAACACGATGGGGCCCGTCACTGCGAGCGCTTCGTGGGCGAGCTTGTCGAGGCCGAGGTCCTGCTCTTCTTCGAAACCCACAGCCTCCCAGCGCCAGGGGCCCGTTCCGGGGCGCACGGACACGCGTGTCGGGCGCATCTTCGCGTTCGCGGCCAGCATGAAGCCGTCCCAGTTCTGGCTGCCCACCACGCGGAGCTTCTTCACGAAGGGCGGCAGACCATCGAGCGGGCCGATCTCGAACTGCAGGCCACCGGCAGCGACGTCGAGACACAGGAGCTTCGTTTGCCAGCCAGTGCTGGTCACCGCGTTCGTGTCCTCGTCCTCCACGTCGGCGGCCGTGCCGTCGAAGAACGACGCCACGCGACGACCAAGCCGCGTCGCCTGCTCCTCGAGCCCCGCTTGCCCGGTGAGGTTGCGTTGGCCAGGGCGTGATGCCCCTTTGGTGCGCTGCTCGTCAGCGGCGGGCGAGCGAGCGCCGCGAGTGCCGTTGGTGAGGTCCCCGCTTCCTGGAGCTACCTCAGTGCCTTTCGTGCCGTCGCGCTCTCGATCATCGTTGGTCGAACCCAGGTCGGGTTCGCTGTCGGTTTCCGACGGACTCGCCCCGGCGAGGTTGAGGTCGTCAGCAGCGGCGCCCTCGAGATCGTCCGACTCAACGTCCGCCGCTTGCGTGCCCACGCCGCCATCTGCCATCTCGGCATCGGGCTCCGCTTCGCCCTGCGATGAAGCCGCGGACTTGCTAACGATGCCGAGACGGGTCGCCAGGTCCGCGACGCTCGTGATGCCGTGCTTTCGCAGAAGGTCGAGCGCGGCCGGATCGATGCCGGCTTCCTTCGCGAGTTGGTCGATGATCGGCGGCTTGAAGGCGATCCTGTCCAACAAGAGTGGATTCGTCTTCCATCCAAGGCTTTCGAAGGTCACCAGCTCGGGGCGCATCAGCTCGCCGGTGGCATCGGGCACCCAACTTGCTCGTTTGAGCTCTTGAACGAAAGCGGCGTCGAACCGGGCGACCTTGGTCTCGTGCGAATACCCCCATCGGTAGGACCCATAGAATGCGCCAGAGCCACGGCCCTCAAGATCGCCGAGGGCATCCCACAGGACCTCAGCCCTCGCTCGGGCATCCTTGGGCTCCAGTGCACCGAGCACCGCAAGAACCTCGCTGAGTCCACGAACGGTGAAGTCTTCGGGCTGCGCCTCCCATGTTGCGCGCTCGAGCCCTGCGCTTTTGCGCATCTGCGTCTTCTCCGCAGAACTCAGAGTCGTTGCGGTCGCCTTCGGGGCTAGGTATCGGCTCGCGCCGCAAGCCACAAGAAGGTCCCGGACAGCTTCACCGCGCAGACAATCGTAGTGGTCATCGACTACGAACACGCCAGGAACGCCCGCAAACAACGCCTTGAGCCGATCCGTAGCGATGTAGACGTCGCCCGGTTTGGAAACATAAGCCTTCCCGTCACCGGTATCGACCACCATCACGAACGGGGTCTCTCGCAGCGCCGCGAGCAACTTCTCCCGCTGCGCCTTGGAGTCCGTGTTGAAGGCAGTGCGTATGCGCTCAATGTCTGAGGCGTAGGCGGCGTCATTGCCGTCAGCTTCGTTCGCCCGGTACTTGGGCAACACGTTCCACACGACATCGTCGACGGGATCAGGCGCCGTGAGCCCGAGAGAGACGAGGAAGCCGCGTGCCTCGGGAGTCCCACAGACCGCGCGACGGACCGTCGGGAAACTCGTCTCGATTTCACTCGGAAGAAACGCCTTTGGTCTGCCGTTCTCGCGAGCGACGACGTGCGTGCCGTCGTGGAGGCGGACTAGGGGAAGCGCACTGAAGAGGCTGGCAATGGCCTTCTGCCCGCCCAAGAACGCGTACAGCCGCGTCACCCATTCATCCGACTGGGCCTCGATGAACGTCTTCTCCAGCTTCACCACGATCTTGTCGGGCGTGATCTCTGGAACTTGTAGTTCTTGCAATAGGTACTTCCGAAGCTCAGGCGCCTTATCTTGGGTGATGTCTCCCGTAAGCCACGCGCAGCCCTTCGCGCCGAACAGCACCTCGAGCTGCTCGGCGCTGAACAGGTCACGCAGTTCCTGCGTGCGCGCCAGCCTTGCTTGCCCAGCGGAGACGAAGCCGCCGTCAAAGCGAGGAAGCAGCGCGTCCTTCAAAAACGCCTGGCGCACCACCTCGAAGAACGGCGCGAACATCGCGCCCGCTGGGAACTTCGCGCGGTCCGTCGGAAGGCAGCGCAGTGCCGAGGTGTCGAGCCTCCCGTTGTCGCGGAGCCAGCGCACCGCCTCCACCAGCAAGTCGGCTGTCTGCTGTACGAGTTGCTGATTCCACGGCTCGTTGCGCGGGACGTTGTCGCGGCTGGGGGTCGTGCGATACGGCCCCTGGACGAGGAAACCGAGGTTCGTCGACACGACCGTGGGAAAGAACACCACGAGAGGCGACGCCGCGAGCTGCTGAACCGACCATCGTTCGGGCGCATCCCTACCGAGAGTGAGCGAGAACGCAATCTCCACGCGACCGACCTTCTCGCCCGTGGCCGAGAGCACGTCGCGGTGGAACACCAGCCAGTTCTGGTCGACCTCGGGCTTGCCGGTCTCCTGGCCGATTACCCTGACGCGCTGAACGTTCAGCCCGAGCGAGTCCGGGTCGCTCCGCAGATAGACGCCGGACGCGCCGCCCTCGATGCTCCAGTTGATCTCGTTGATGTGTCGAAGGAACAGCAGTGCGCCAGGGCCGAGGTGCTGAAAGCCAGCAGCGATCTCCCGCTCGGCCGACGCGTCCTCCGACTCAAGGGGCAGGATGATTTGCGTCTCGCCCGGCTCGCGTGGCGACCGGCTGGCCGCCTTCGGCTGGACGTAGTTCTCAACGGAGAAGTCCTCGTCGCCTGAGTGAATCTCCGGGCGATCCGTAAACGTGTATACCGACTTGAAGCCGATGCCGAAGCGGCCAATCGAGCGCTGGTCCTTCGTGCTCTCGGCGATGCCGCAGACACCGCGAACATCCTTATCGTCAAATGGTCTACCGAAGTGCGACAGGCTCAGCCTGCCGGGCGTCAGCGCGAAAGTGACTCTGCGAGGTCCACCCGCGTCGCCGCGTCGGCCGAGGGCGTCTTCGGCGTTCTGAAGCAACTCGAAGATGAAGTGCGTGCGGTCGTCGTAGCGGTCAGCCAACAGCATCGGCCCGATTCGGCCGATGTCGGTCCCGTATCGCCGTCGGTTCTCCTCGCTGATCGCATCGTAATTCGAGGGCGCCATCACAAGCCCTCCGCGAGGTCGCCCAGCATGTCGTCGATGCTGCCGAGGCCGATGGCGTGGTCGAGGTTCCACACCTGCTGCTTGAGCTGCTGGCTGCCCTTGCGATGCGTCGTCCAGCTCGTGCCGTCGGTGACGATCGCGTCGCGCACCTTCGCTGCTGAACAAGCGCTGTCGATCCATGATCGGTGATCGCGCAGCACGGCGTCGATGTCGGTGGTGAGCACGAGGACGCGCAAAGGCGAGCGCGTAATGCTGCCAACCATGCGCTCGTCCACCGTAAGAAGCCACGCCGCGAGGTCGTGGGGCGTGTCCGCGTCCGTCGGCATGTTGAGTGGTTCGATGCCGTAGCCGAAGAGCGCTGTGACCGGTTCGAACCACGTGGGCATGAGCTGTAGCCACGCGCCCGCGCGGCTCTGGACCAGCCTCGAGCGCTGCTGCCACAGCGCGGTCAGTTGCTCACGCACCTGCTTCAGCGACGCGCGGCCATCGTGGGGGATCGAGCGACGGCCCAGCTCTCCGAAGTCGACGACGAGATCGGCGATGCGCGCGCGAGCAGCGCGGGCCTCGATGAGCGAAGCGATGCCTTCAACGGGCAGCGTGCGGTCGTCGTTGCCATAGAGCGTCGCGAGCGACTCCTCGTGCGAGGCGATGACTCGCCAGCGCAGCGCGACAGGCCAGCCAGGAGGCGCCGTTGCCTCGAGCGACGAGAGCCCGCCAGGGGCGGCAGCCGTCCACGTCGCGGCGACGTGCTGGGCGGCGTTCTCAGCGACCTCGAAAACGAGTGTCGCGGGCTGGACGCTGGTTCGCGAGTGCATGAGCGCGCAGGCCCACCGCCCCACTTCGGGCGTGCCGAGTGAAACGAGCCCACTCGCCGACAGCGGCAGTTGCTCGGTGCCCGCGGGGCCGTGGAGGAACAGCACCGCCTCGTCGCCGTCTTCGACCGAGACGCCGCCCACGCTCACGAGCAGCTCCGTGCCCGCTTCGAATGTCGCATACCTTTCGCCGCGTGCGTTGGCGCGCCACACGGAGGCTGGTGCCAGCGCCCACTCGAGGCGCGGACACGCTTCGCCGACGTCGAGCCCGAGAGTGGTCAGGATCCGCCGCGTCGTGGGCGAGAGCTGTGCAGCCAGGTCGAGCGACCAGATCCTCCAGCCGCTATCCAGCTCCATGCCAAGGTCGTCTCCGACGTTCGGCGGAAAAAGGAGCCGGTATTCCTGCCCGAGCGAGAGGGTCGTGCTCTTGATGCACTGGCCCACGCCGTCGGCGTCCACTCGGAACACGATTGGCGCCGTCGCGTCGAGCGCTTCCAAGGTGAGCTTATCGAGGCCGAGGTCGTGCTCCTCCTCGAAGCCCACGGCCTCCCAGCGCCAGGGACCCGTTCCAGGGCGCACGGACACGCGCGTCGGACGCGTCTTCGCGTTGGCCGCCAGCAGGAAACCGTCCCACTCCGAGCCCACGACACGGAGCTTCTTCACGAAGAGCGGCAGGCCATCGAGCGGGCCTACCTCGAGGTGCAGCCCACCAGCGGCCACGTCGAGGCACACGAGCCGCATCTGCCAGCCCGTGCTCGTCGTCTCGCTCGTGTCCTCGTCCTCTGGGTCGGGCGCGGTCCTGTCGAAGAAGGACACCACACGACGCCCAAGCCGCGTGGCCTGCTCATCGCCGGTGAGGTTGCGTCGGCCGACACGCCGCTTCGCCTTCGGTCGCCGCTCGTAGTCCTCGGTCGAGAGCGCCTGCACGACCTTCGCGACGACGGTGATGTCATCGTCGTCTTCGGGCTGAAGCTCGATGTTGGGGTAGCGGTCCTTGTTGGGGTTCAGCGAGACGAGCGAGACCTTGTTGTGACGCCCCTCGGCGTCCCGCTGGTCCGCCACGTACTTCTTCACCGCGTAGCTGCCGGTCTCCGGGTCGGAGAAGGCGCCGCGCACCAGCACGCTCAAGTTCTGCTTGGTCCCCGAGGGCCACAGTTCGAACACCGCGTAGCCGCCGTCGACGAGGCCGCTCTTACCGTCGTCCATGCTGTGGCCCTCGATGGCGGCGATGAACATGCGGTCGTTGAGACGACGCCCGGACAGCGAGACGCGCACCCAGCCGAGCGTCTCGATCACCTGGTCCTGCGCACGCGTCCCCCATTCGCCGACGGGCTCCGACGCGGCGGCCGCCTTCAGGCTGTGGAGCGGCAGGTGCGTTCGGTACTTCTCGAGGTCGCCGACCTTGTCCTCGACCACCGGCTGGCGAGACAGCTCGCTCGCCGCGAGGTGAACCTCGTCGTGGCGCAGGACGAAGCGCGGGTCGTCGGCGCAGAACACGCACCGGCGCCCGAACACCTCACCTGCGCGCTTCAGCGCGACGTCTAGCGAGACCGAGCCGCGCTTTTCGGCGTGAAGCCAGCGGTAGACCGCGTCGTTGACGACGAGGTCCTCGGCGAGCATCCAGCGCCCCCACGGCGTCTCGCGGAAGCGCAGGTCTTCGCGGAGGCGCGCGTCTTCGCCGAGGCTCCAGTGCGAGGGCTCGAGCAGCTCGCGCTCGCTGAACGTCGTGGGCGACTCCGCGAGGCGCGTGACGAGGGCGTCGAAGGAGGCGCGGGTCATGCCGTGCCCTCCTCGAGCGCGGCCTCGGCGAGGTCGAGGCCTTCACGGACGAGGACCGCGAGCTCGTCGGCCAGCGCCGTCTTGCCCTCTCGCGTCCAGAGCTTGCGGTTCAGGTCGACGAAGCGCACGCCCACCGTGCCGACGTGATCGCCGGTGTGACGCGCGAGCGCCTGAAGGTCGTGCGGGAGTACGCCAGCAGCCCTCGGGTACAGCAAGTACGCGCGCTGGCAGTCGTAGCGGTGCAGGTAAGCGTAGAGCTGGTAGAGGTCTGACCTGCTCGGGCGACCGCCCTCCTCTTCGGACATGCGCTTCCACTTCGTGTCGAAGATCAGCGTCTTCTTCGCACCCGCCATCTCGTGGACGAACAGGAGGTCGGGCGCCATGTGCAACACCGTCTCTTGCTGGTCGCGGTAGAGACCGAAGCGGTGCCCCTTCGCCTGCGGGAACAGGCTCACGGTGGCGAAGCGGTGCATGACCTCGGAGGCGAGGAACGCGGCGACGTAGCGCTCGAATACCTGCTCCACGTCGAAGAGCAGCGAGAAGGTCTCGACCTCGCCACTGCGCGCGTCGGGCGCCTGGCCTTCGAGCAGCATGCAGGCGAAGCCGTAGATGTCGGCGAAGCGTTCGTTCTGCCGCGTGAACACCGGGTCGGGCTCGCGGTGGCGGAACGGCAGGTCGGGCACGTCGTCGAGCAGCGCGAGCACCTGCTGGCACTTGACCAGCACCGCCACGGGCAGCGCGCGGGCGGCCAGCACGCGGCACGCTTGTTTGAGCCGCACCGAGATCTGCGTGGCCTCGGTGAGTACGTCGTGGCGGCAGTAGAAGCGGGCTTTCTGCGCGGCGTTCAGGGCCACGTGGCGCGAGAGCACGAGCTTGCCCCGCAGCGTCGCGAGGTTGCCCTCCTCGGTGGTGTAGCCGCGGTCGAGCCCGCGCCGCAGCTCGAAGAGCGTGCGCTCGAGGAAGGCGTCGACGAGCTGATCGTGGAGGTTGCCACGCTTGAGCGCGAGGTCCGCGACGCCGCGCGCCCGCACCGCTCCGAGCCCACCGCGCAGCAGCATCTCCATCAGGTTGCTGCGGATGTCGCGGACCTCCTGGTCGCTGTCCAGCGCCGCGCTCGCGTCGGTCTTCGGCAAGATCTCGAGCTGCAGGCCGGGGATCTGCATCACGCCGACCCACGGGCCGACGAGGCAGTGGTTGCGCCGCCAGCGGAAAACCGCCGCTTCCCCCCGGTCCTCGCGAGCACCCTCGCTGCGATAAAGCCGGTCGTAGAGGCGTTGGGGCAGCACCCGGCGCGAAGGCGTCCCGAGCTCGACGCTGTCGGCGTCGGAGTCAGACCGCACGATGCGGCCACGCTCGAGGACGGTCACGCGCAGCATCAGGTCCCCTTGGCGCCCACCAGCTCGTCAAAGGCCTGCTTCAACCACGCGTCGTCGGCCTTGCCGCGAGGGCGGAAGGCCGGATGCACATCCCACGCTACCTGGTCGCCGTACTCGTCGTGGTCGAAGCCGAGCACGCTCTTCTCATCGAGCTTCTGCGTCGTGAGGAACGTGCCGCTTGCGTGCTCGGCGCCACGCACCTCCTTCGGCGTGCCGTCGGCCTTGATCGGGTAGCCGAGCGCGAGGGCGACCTTGTCCCACTGGCCGTAGAAGTACTCCTGCAGCAGCGGGAGGATGCGGTCGGCGAAGACAGCGCGCAGGGCGTCGAGCGAGCGCACGCCGAAGAAGTAGGCGTGACCGATCTGGTGCTCGCGGTCGTAGAGGTAGCGGAGGCGCTCGTTGAGCTTCGTGAACACGCCCATGACAAGCGTGCGCAGCGCCTCGTCGACGTTCGCCTCAGCGAGCGCGTCGCTCAGCTCGCCCGCGTCGGGCATCATCTCCTCGAAGGTGAACCGGCGGCGCAGCGCCACGTCCATCAGCGCGATGGAGCGGTCGGCGGTGTTCATCGTGCCAATGACGTGCAGGTTCGGAGGTACGCCGAACCACTCCTTCGACGCCGGGAGCTGCACGCGCAGCTCGTTCGCGCGGCCGAGTCGCTTGTCGGGCTCAAGCAGCGTGATCAGCTCGCCGAAGACGCGCGCGATGTTGGCGCGGTTGATCTCGTCGATGACGAGGACGAAGGCGTCCTTCCGTTGTCGCGCCGCCGTCGCGGCGATGCGCTTGAAGATACCGGGCTCGACCCGGTAGTGGACGTCGCCGTCGTCGGTGATGGCGCGCAGGCCTTCGACGAACTCCTCGTAGGCGAAGGCCTGGTGGAACGTGCAGAACACGATCTGCCCCGCTTGCCGCAGCCGCTCCCACTCGGCCTGCACGTGGTCGTTCGGGGCATCGGTGGCGGTCGCGTCGCCCAGCAGCTCGAGCGCGCGACGCCGCACGTTGTACGTCTTCCCGGTGCCGGGCGGGCCGTAGAGGATGATGTTGCGCGGGTCGGTGACCGCGAACGCGACAGCTCCGCTGCCGCCGACGAGCGTCTCGAACTTCTCCTGCGTCAGCTCGCGGAGCGTGCGCAACCAGTCCGCCTGGTCATCGATGTCGCGCGCGGTGGTGTCATCCCACTTCACCTTGATCTGGTGGGGGAAATCCTCGCCCTCGACCGTGTGCTCGCCGGGCCGATACCGATAGCCCTCCGTCACCGTGCCTACGCCAAGGAGCGACGTCCTACCGTTGTTGGCGATAACGCGGTCGCCGGGCTGAATCGCGCGGAACAACCACACCTGGTACGGCCCCGCGCTGCGCTTGTCCGTGTCGTACTTGGCCTTCGAGCGGGCCTGGAAATCGGCCTCGGACAGCGTGGAGATGTCGCCGAGGTCTGGCCAGCCGATGGCAGCGATGCCTCGCTGCCGCCACTCAGACCAGGCGATGCCGTTCCGGCCGGGGGCGACCTTCCAGTAACGGGGGCTCGTCGCCGCTGCCGTGGGCTGGGGCGCGACCGGGTGCGCCATCGGGGCGATGGAGATGGAGCTGAGCATCCGGCGAAGGTGGGCTTCGTCGTGACCGAAGAGCTTGGCGCGCTCCTCGGCCTGCAGCTCCTTCGGTTCGTACTGCGGGCTCACGAGCAGGTTCGGCTCGAAGCTGACCGGCAAGATGACGAGTGCCTGCTCGCGAACCATCCCGAGACCGCAGCAGCGCCCCATGTCCATGAGAGCGACGAGCGCTCCGGCCTCGAGATGGAGGTTGGAGGGCAGCGAGAGCTGCATGGGGCCGGCAGCGTCCGACGCGAAGTCGGACACCAGGCTGATGTCGATCGCCCACGCCTTCGGCTCGCTCATGACGCGCTCGCCTTTGTCACAAAGGCACCGGGCCATCCTCCGTGCTTCTCGATGGTCACCTCGTCTTGCATCATAAGATGAAGCGTTTCATCGAGAACCCCAATGAGCTGCAGGTAGTGGTCGATCTCGGCCTTCGACAGGTGCCGCCCCTTCCGATCCTTGAGCCACTTTTCACAGACCGGGTAGCCACCGATGTGAAGCGACCACACCTCGTCCGCGACACCGGCGAAACCACACGTCCGCTTCTTGTCGATCCAGACGGTGCCGTTTGCATGGGTGATCTTCTCAACTTCAGGGTTCCGACTGCCGACGAACGAGCTAGGCGCGTTGGCAGAGGATTCCTCGAAGAGATGAATCGCGGCGAGGCGCTTTCCGATAGCTGCAAGCTCCGTCAGCAGAGGAGCCGTTCGCGGAAAAAGCACGATCGGGAATCCCTGCGCAAGCGCTGCCCGGTGGCGGCGCCGGTACTCCAACGAATGACTCAGGCCGTAGATCCAATAGAGAACGTCCTCAGGGCCCGTCGTCTGCGCGAGATCGCCCCGGCCCTCTGCAACGAGTCGGGTCCCGGTAAGGCTCTCCCATCGCGTGCGAAATCCGGGCTGCAGATTCGACACCTTCTGCGCCCGACCACCGAGAATGCTCTCGTAGCGGTAGAGGGGGAAATACGTGGTTCCGCGATCGTGCGTTCCCGTCTTCATCTCGACCATGAGACGTGAAACGTTGACGCTGAATCGGTCGGATGAAGTCCAGGTGCTTGACGCGATGAGACCGAGATTCGGCCCCGCCAGAACATGCTGCATCGTAGGAAGCGACCGGCTCGCAACGACATCTTCGTGGTAGAAGATCACGCGCTCATCAAACGGTCGGTACAAGATCGGCTGTACGTATTCGTCGGCATTGCGTCGAACGAGTTTCGAGTCGAACTCCCTAACCGCTTCGAGGAGATCTTCCTTGCGGAAGGCGATGGCGACTGAGTCTCGGTTGGTCTTGATCCCGGCCCCGAAGCGCACGAAGACATCGTCGAGTCGAAGCGACTCGTGGCTCCCCATGCCATCTTGAGGCACGAAGGCGCAGTTCTCATGATCAGGCTCAACCTGACGCCAGTCGGTGTTAGGCGCGGAATGAGCGGTGAGGAACGAATACTTCTCAGGTCGTGGACCCCACAACTCGGCGAAGCGCACGACTCGGGACGCTTCCACATTCGCCTTCTGAGCACGGCGCACGTAGACGTGGATGCCTACCGCTTGCGCGATATCGAACACGTTCTGGTCGTTGCGAGAGTCTTCGGCGATCTCGTTGACGCCTCCGTGCAAGTGAAGCTCGAACAGTTCGCTGAAGTTTTCGAGGAGATGCTCTCGCATGCCGCGAAGTGACGCGGACGCGAGCATCGTCGCGTTCGTGATGTACCCAAGCACACCGACATCACTGCTTCGCAGCTCCTCTTCGCCAATCGCAATGAACTTTACAAAATCGTCCTGAATGTTGCGCTCGAACTGGAGCTGATTTCTTTCCCGAATCGGAACGCCTGCGAACGATCGATATTTGTCAACGATCGCTCGGGATTCGTTGGACAAGTTGGCCGAGTAGTTGGCGTACGGCGGGTTGCCGATCACGACCGTGAAGCGCCGCCCGTTCTTGATGCGTGCCACGGCCCTTGCCTCGGAGGCGAGCGCGGGCGAGATGCCTTCGAGTTCACTCTGCGCTTTCGATGGGGATTCAAGGCTGTTTGTCAGATAGACATGGAGGCGACTTGCCGCGCCTCCGCCGAGTTCGCAGCCGGTTTCCGCGAACTTGAACGAGAGCTTGAGGTGCGCGACGGCGTACGACGCCATCATGAGCTCATAGCCATACATTCGCGGCAAGAGCGCCGCCGCGACGTATTCGCGCCAGCGACTCAAGATGCGCTCGTCGTTCCAGGACTCGGCACCGAGTTCGCGGCACCAGCGGTCCTTCATTGTCCGCTCGATGACCTCGATGCACTCGTAGAGGAAGGTCCCGGTGCCAGTCGCAGGATCGAGGATGCACACGAAGGGTTCGCTGGGCTTCGTGCCGTTGGGGATCTTGAGCCCGTCGATGCGCTTCGCGACATCGCTCCAGGTGTCTGTGGAGGCGAGACCATCCTCGAGGCCGAATTCCTTCTGCAGAAGCTCGTGAACGCTGCGGACGATGTAGGAGACCACCGGACGAGGAGTGAAGAAGACTCCGCGCTTGTTCTTCAGGTCCTTGTCGTACGCGGCGAGGAACGGCTCGTAGAAGTGGATGACCGGATCGGTCGCCGTATCGGAGCCCTTGTCGCCCGCGCCGAAGACGTAGGTCACGTCGATGCGGTCGAGGAGATCGGCGACGTCGTCGACGAGCCAGAGCAGGCGGCCCTGCTGCTCGTCGAACTTCACGGAGAGCGCCGACTTGAAGAGGTCGTTGAGGAAAGGGCTCGCCGCCGGGAGGTACTTGAGCGCGCTCTGGCGCGTGAACCCCTCTCTAGACGTTGCCAGGCGATCGTTGCCGAGCCAGCGCGCGGTCAAGAGGCCATAGGTGATGGTCTGCGCGAAGGCGTCCGCGAATTCCTCCTCCTTCTGGTCGTGGACCAGGGCGACCTTGAAGGCGTTGTACAGGCTGCGGAGCGGGCCCTTTTCCGGCTCGTCTTTAAGTTGCTCGACGGCGAGTTGCCGCAAGAAACGGGCGCGGTGCGCGAGTTCCTGCGCGAGCTCCGGCGGGTTGCGCACCTTCGCGTTGCTGACAATGAAGAAGCGCGAGAGCAGGTTCACCACGTCAGCCGCGTCCTTGTAGGTGTGCTCCTTCCGAAGCTTGCCGGTAAGCTGCTCGCGGCCCTGCCAGAGCTCGATGCTCGCCTGTGTCGCGTCGGGGTAGACGACGAGCACGTTGTGGAATCGGTTGTGCTCTTTGAGGTGCTGCCGCAGCTTCTCTGCGTCGGCCTTCGTCTTGAGTGGGTAGACGATGTAGCCGCGCAGGCGCCGATTGTCGTCGCGAAGCGTGACGCCACTGAACGGGTTCGTGCCGCCGTACTTGCTGTCGAACTCCTCCGAGTCCATGCCGATGTCGTGGTCTGCAGGCAGCGGGAACGCGCGCAGGCACCGTTCAGCGTCGGCCTTCTTCCGAAGGCCGAACCCCCGCGCGATGGTGTCGAGCAGGTTGAGGATCGACTCCTGCACATCCTTCTCGACGACGTTTTTTTTCGTGCAGACCTCGAGCAGCTTCTCGGCCTGCTTGCGCTCGTCGGTCGTGGTGAAGGCTTCCTGCCACGAGGCCTCGCCGAGCTTTTTGAACTGCCTCTCGTAGATGAGGCCCAGGCGCTCGCGCGCGTCAGCGCGGTCCCACGTGCGCGCGCTCTCAGTCAGGAAGAACGTCTCGAGGCCTTCGGTCTTGGCGTTGAACGTGCCGAAGCACGCGAGGCGACCGGCGTGCCCCTCGCGCTCGTCGACGATCGAAACCACGCAGAGCGTCTCGTGCTTCTGGCCCCTGAGAGCCGAGGCATCGAGCCCTTCTGCGCCGCGCTGGAAGCCCTCCAACGCTTCGGCAACCAGGCGGGCGACGGCGTCTTCCGCGATGTCGAGGTGAGCGAGCTGGCGCGACTTGAACGCCGGGATGGCCAGCAGCTCGCGATGCGTGAGGTTCGCATCGATGAGCAGCGTGTGATGCGGCCGCGTCGGCGTCTTTGGCCAGTAGCGCACCTCGTCGGGGATGTAGCGCGCGACGGCGTCGGTGCTGCGAATCACCGTTGCGCGCGGGATGCCCTGCCCTTCGCCGAAGCCAGCCTGGAGCAACGGCGTCACGAAGCGGGTGTCTTCGGCCACTTCCAGGTCCGGCGCGTCGTCGGCGAAGTCGAAGCCCTCGATGTGGCCCGTGTCCTTCTTCGTCGCGCGCGCTTTCGTGCGAGGGGCTTCGCCAAGAATGTGGCGGATGAAGTCGTCCTTGGTCAGCATGCGTCCTCGCTCGGCCTCACGATGGCGGGTGCTGCGTCGACGTGACGCAACTGGAGGATTCGAAATCCTCGAATCTGAATGGTGCGGCGGTCCTCTTCGCTGAAGACGCCTGCAGCGATGGCCGTCGCACCTTGCTGGAAGGGGCGGCCCACTTCGCGTCCAAGCTCTTCAAGGATGATGTCGCCGTCGACGATGCGCCGCGAGGCGATCAGCAGATCTTCGGCGGCGACGGGGCGCGAGGCGTCTTCGGCGAAGCCGAGGTCTTTGCGAGTCGCCGCGGGGTGCGTATTGCTGTCGAGCACGAGCCAGAAGTTCTTGCTCCACTCCACGGGCTTCTCTGCCGTCCACAGCCAGTGCGGAACGCCGTCGACGACGCGAGGTTGGAGCTGTCGCGTGTACTCCTTGGCCTCGCCTCCCTTACGCCCGAGGTTCGCCCACGCGATGATGCGGTCGTCGGAGTTGCCCCCAGCTTCGCGGAGCCAGCCGTTCCATGCACCCAGCCATTATGCCGACCTCCGGATAATGCCGCGTTGCGGCCGCATCATCGGCATCGCCGAGAGCATGGTGGCAACGCACGCGGCATAATCCGAGGTCGTGATGTCGGCGTCGCAGGAACGCCTCA
>Ga0190275_10000606_pt1 | contig 30047 bp, 35 predicted proteins | sample Popmic550T_FD_133745 | JGI IMG/M metagenome (GOLD analysis project Ga0190275, IMG submission 133745) | Populus adjacent soil microbial communities from riparian zone of Yellowstone River, Montana, USA - 550 T | ecosystem: Environmental > Terrestrial > Soil > Riparian zone > Trees stand | place...
CGCGGCGGGGTTGGCGGGGCGGCTGGTCCTCTTTACGACCGCCGGCGCCATCCGCCTGCCGGAGGCGCGATTTGAGGCGGGGGATATCTTGGTCTTCGGTTCAGAAAGCCACGGCGCGCCGAAGGAGGTGCATGAGCGAGCGGACCTAAGGGTGCGCATCCCGCAGGTGGAGGGGACACGGTCGCTCAATCTCGCGGTGGCGGCGGGGATCGGGCTGGCCGAGGCATTGAGGCAAACGGGGAACTGGACGTAACCCCCGATCGCCAACGGACGGTGACGGATCCTCAAACACGCCCGCGCACTCTCCCCCGTTTCATGCTACGCCCCCGTAACAACGGGAGGGGGCCCCATGCCATATCGCCACGCGCATTATTACGTCCTGGTCGTGATGGCGGTGATCGTCGCCGGCTTCTGGCCGAGCTATTTCGCCGCCTGGGGCAGCGTTCCCTGGCAGTTTCACGCCCATGGAATCGCCGCCAGCATCTGGGTCGCGATGGTCGCGGCGCAGAGCTGGACCGCGCATCGCGGGCGGCTGCCGCTGCACCGCGCGGTCGGCACGTCCAGCCTTTTGCTCTTCCCCTTCCTGATCGGCGGGCTCGCCGCGATCATCGACGTGACCGCAAAGGGCTATGTCGCCGGCGACGGCCCGGTGCGGATGATGTTCGGCGGCTCCTTCCTGATCGGCCTGGCGCTCGCCATCGCCGCCTATGTTACCGTCTATTACCGCGCGCTCAAATACAGGCGGAAGGTGTGGATTCACGCCGGCTACATGCTGACGACGCCGCTCATCCTGTTCGAATCGCCGTTCAGCCGGCTGCTCAACGGGTTCATGCCCGGCCTGACCATAAACGGGCCAGGCGACCTGCACCTGGCCATGCCCTCGATCCTGTCCGCGATGGCGATCGAACTCGCCGTCATCGCGGCGATCTGGCTCAGATACCGGGAGAAGGCGAACCCCTTCCTGGTCGCGGGCGGCTTCATCGTCGCGCAGATGCTGACGATGGGCCTGATGGCGGATTCGGCGCTGCTGAGATCGCTGCTGATGACGATCGGCCAGTTGCCGAGCGAGGCGGTCGTGCTGGCGGGCTTCGCTCTCGGCGCGCTGACCAGCTGGGCAGGATGGCGGGCGGGCAAGCGGCCCCAGGTCCCGGTTCCGGAAGCCGTGCAGCCGGCCTGACGGTTGCAAGTCGCGCCGGGCGCGGGCATCGGCAGCTCGGAGGCAATCGATGATCGAGCTCGACGACCAGCAGCAGGCCGCGCGCGACTGGTTCGAGTCGCTCAGGGGCCGGATCTGCGCCGAATTCGAGGCGATCGAGCGCGAGGCCGGGAGCGAGGCCGCCTTCGGCTACACGCCCTGGGACCGCGATGACCCGGACGGCGCCCCCGGCCCTTCGACAGGCTCAGGACAGGGCGGCGGCGGCGTGCGCGGGGTGATGAAGGGCAAGGTGTTCGAGAAGGTCGGAGTCAACGTCTCGACCGTCGGCGGCCGCTTCAGCGAGGAATTCGCGCGGACCATCCACGGCGCCGAGGAGGACCCCACCTTCTTCGCCACCGGCATCAGCCTGGTCGCGCACATGGCCAATCCGCACGTCCCCGCCGTCCACATGAACACCCGCTTCCTCGCCACCACGAAGCGCTGGTTCGGCGGCGGCGCCGATCTCAATCCGCCCATCCCCTATGAGGAGGACACCGCCGCCTTCCACGCGCGGCTGCGCGCCGCCTGCGCCGCCCACGACCAGACCTATTACGGCCGCTTCTCGAAATGGGCGGAGGAGTATTTCTACATCCCCCATCGCGGCGTCTCCCGCGGCGTCGGCGGCATCTTCTACGACCATCTCGAATGCGCGGCGCCCGGCCACGGCGCGACCTTCGAGGAGAATTTCGCCTTCACCCGCGACGTCGGCGAGGCCTTTCTCGACGTCTTCCCCAGGATCGTGCGGCGGCGGATGGAAACGCCCTTCACCGAGGCCGACCGGAAGCGCATGCTCGAATATCGCGGCCGCTATGCCGAGTTCAACCTGCTATACGACCGCGGCACGTTGTTCGGCTTGCGGACCGGCGGCAATGTCGACGCGATATTGATGAGCCTTCCGCCCGTGGCGACATGGGAGTGAGCCACGGCCTCATTCCGGTGCCAGCCGGCCATGTCGGCGCGGTGGTGACCTATCTCGAGATGACCGCGCCGCCGGCGCCGGCGCGGGTTTCCGATTCGGAATTGCGGCTCGAGCGCTGGGCCGGGGTGGACCCCGCGCGCTACCGCGCCCTCTTCGCCCAGGTCGGCGCGCGCTGGCTGTGGTTCTCGCGGCTGGCGATGGGCGATGCCGAGCTGCTTTCCAAGGTTGCCGAGGTCCATGGCGTGATCGGCCCGGACGGCGGCGATGCGGGCTTTATCGAGCTCGATTATCGGGAGCCCGCCTTGTGCACGATCCGCTTCCTCGGCCTGGTCCCGGCGCTCGCCGGGCGGGGCCATGGCCGCTGGCTGCTCGCCGAGACCCTGCGCCTGGCCTGGGCGCCGGGCGTGGTCCGGGTCGCGGTCCACACCTGCTCGCTCGATCATCCCGCCGCTTTGCCCGCTTATTTGGGCGCCGGCTTCCGCGCCTGTCGGCGCGCGTTCGAGAGCTTCCCGGACCCGCGCCTGGCCGGCCTGCTCCCGCGCGACGCCGCGCCGCAGCTCCCCCTGATCGAGGGCTAATCCGCCTTTTTCAGGTCGGGCCCCTTCGCCTCGGGCGCAGCCAGGGCGCGATAGATCGCGGCGGAGAGCATCACCAGCACGATGGTGAGCACTGCATTGAGCGCGCAATAGACGATCGCGGTCAGCATCTTGCCCAGCTCCTGCCCGGCCGCGAGGATGAGCCCGATGCCGGCCAGCTTCTCGATCACCCAGGCGAGGATCGCGCCGGGAATCATCACCAGCAGGAGCAGGCCCAGTATCGCCCAGCCGCGGCCGGCACTGAGCGCGAAGCCGCGCTTCAGCGCATCGATCGGGTTGCGGCGCTCCTCCGCGACCATCGCCGGCGCGGCCAGCAGCACGCGCCCCCACAAATACAGGCCGGGCACGATCAGCAGCAGCATGCCCGCGAGGACCATGAAGTTGGTCATCACCGAGAGGATCGAATAAGCCGGCAGCAGGACGAGGCCGAAGCGAATCGCTCCGGCGACCGTGACCCGCGGCCCCAGGGCCAGCCGCAGCATCGCCGCGCTCCCGGCCATGATCACGAAGCTCTCCAGGACGAGCCAGAGCGAGTTATCCTTCAGATGGTCGAAGAATATCCTGACATATTCGCGCAGCTCCATCCCCTCCGGCGCCTCGGGCGGCGGGAAGAAATGACCGACGAGCAGGGTCGGCAGGAATACGAACACGCCGGCGATCGCCGCCAGCAGCGCCCCGTGCGCCCTGAGCAGACGACCGGTATCGTCCCACACCGCATTATAGGAAAATGTCATCGCCTTCTCCCTGCCGTCGCCGCTCCGCCATAGCTCCCGGTTCGCTTCCGCTTCAAGCGAAGCTTGCCTAGAGGCGCCGGCGGGGCGACATGACGGGCGATGAGCGCCGACGCGATCGAATGGCGGGTGAGCCCCGGTTTGACTCCTTATGAGGAGGCGCTCGCACGGATGGAGGCGCGCGCGGCGGCGATTCGCGCGGGCGAGGCGAGCGAGCTGGTCTGGCTGCTCGAACATCCGCCGCTCTATACGGCCGGGACCAGCGCGGACCCGGCCGAGTTGTTCAACCCAGCCAATTTCCCGGTCCACGCCGCCGGCCGGGGCGGGCGCTACACTTATCACGGCCCCGGCCAGCGGGTCGGCTATCTGATGATCGATCTGGAGCGGCGCGGCCGCGACGTGCGCCGATTCGTTCACAGCCTCGAATCATGGCTGATCGATTCGCTCGGAGACCTGGGAATCGCCGCCCACCGCTCACCCGGGCGAATCGGAATCTGGGTGAATCGGAACGGTGCCGAATCGAAGATCGGGGCGCTCGGCCTCAGGGTCAAACGATGGGTCACCCTGCACGGATTCTCGGTCAATATGACGCCTGAACTTTCGCACTTTTCAGGGATCGTGCCCTGCGGTATCACCGATTCTCCGGTGACCAGCCTCGACGAGATGGGGGTGGCTGATTCCCAGCCCCGTTTCGACCTGGCACTGAGGCTGAGACTCGACGAGTTTCTATTCTCACTCGAGGGGGGAATAGGCGAGGCTTGAGGGCCGTAGCCTTTCCGTATAAAGTGCAAAACTGATTTGGCGAAAAAGGGGCCTACCCAAACCAAATCATCAATCTAGGGAGACCTTTTCAATGCGTAGCATCCTTTCGAAAGCGACCACCGGCGCGATGATCGCCGGCGCCGCCCTCATCGTCGCCGCTTGCGGCGGCGGCGCGGCCAACAACGCCACCAATGCGCCCGTCGACAACGGCGCCACCGGCGGCACCGAGCCCGCTCCGATCGACAACGGCATGCCTGCCGAGGGCAATGGCGCGCCGCCGGCCGAAAACGCGGCTCCGGCCGCTGAGGACCCCGGCAACGGCGCGGGCAACGCCAGCAACGGCATGTAATCGCTTCGGCGATTGCAAAAGGAGGAAGGCCGCCGGGCAACCGGCGGCCTTCTTTTTTGCGCCGGCGGCGTCGGCGGCACCGGCCCGCCGCAGGCCGCTTGCACAGGGCGCGCCCGGCGCGATAAGACGCACCGAACCCAGTGGAGGAAGTTTTATGCGTCAGATGATCAGGATGGCCGTCCTCGCCGGCACGGCGCTGGCCGCGGCGGGCTGCAATCGCCAGGCGGCCGTCAACAATACGGGCGCCAACAAGGTCGGCCAGACCGAGAACCAGATCGAGCCCGGGCCCGACGCTACCGCCGTCGAGTCCGTCAACAACGCGCCCCAGGCCGCTCCTCCGGCGGAACCCGCCAACGATTCCGGCGATGATCCCGGCGCCGCCAATCCGGGCGGCGACACCGGCGGCAATTCGCTCGACCTCGAGACCAACACGCCGGGCATCTGAGCGCAAAAGCGGCCCGCACGCGCGGCCGGGCGGACGAAGCGTGCCGGCCGCGCGACGGGAATCGGTGGCGGCCCTAGGGTGGCGGCCGCGCCCCGGCTAAGGCTCTGGCCTCGCGAAGCGGAGGGTGGGATGAACGGATCGGGACACATCTGGCGCAAGGGCCCGCTGGCCGCGCTCACCGCGCTGGCTCTGGCGGCGCCCGTCCGAGCGCCGGCGCAGATCTACCTTACCCAGCCCAGCTATCCCACCGGCCCGATCGAGGGCAGCGACCCGCTGGTCGGCCTGCCCATGCCGCGCGCGACGCCGGCGGAATATCGCGCCCACCTCCTGTGGAACATGCGCGCGGGCCTAAACGTCGCCGCTCTCTCCTGCCAATTCTCGCCCTATCTGCGCACGGTCGCCACCTATAACGCGATCCTCGCCCATCATTCGCGCGAGCTCGCCGCCGCCTATACCGTGCTCGAAGGCTATTTCCGGCGGGTCAACGGCCGCAACGGCCCGCGCATATTCGACCAATATTCGACCAACACCTATAACGGCTTCTCGACGATGGAGGCGCAGTTCGGCTTCTGCCAGATGGCGGCGCGGCTGGGCAAGGAGGCGCTCGCCGTGCCCAAGGGCCAGTTCGGCCAATTCTCCACCCAGCGGTTCCGCGAGCTGCGCGGCAGCCTCACTCCCGTCATCGACGGCTATGGCTTCAACCGCACCCCGATGCAGCTCACCCCGATCGCGCTCGGCCCGCGCGACTGCTCCGGCCTGCCTCGCAACGAACGCCGCGCCTGCGAGGGAGAGCGCTAGGCTTCCACTTGTCATACCCACAGGCGTCATCCCGGACTTGATCCGGGATCCAAGAACACGGACTGCGGCCATTCTCGATGTCCGTGTTCATGGATCCTGACCTTCGTCAGGATGACGAACTCGCCTAGGCCAACCCCAGCACTTTGTGCGTCTGCAGGCTGAGCCGCCAGCGCGGGTCGCGCATCACCAGCTCGATGGCGGCGGCGCGGGCCCCTTGTGCGTCGGCGCAGTCCATCGGCTGGGCCAGGAAATGGCGGAAATCCCAAGAGAGCAAGGCGGCGGGATCCATGTCCTGCTGCGGCCAGACCAGCTTGAGCTCGTCGCCCGAGCGCTGGACCACCTCCGTGCCCGCCTTGGGGCTGACGCAGATCCAGTCGATGCCCGCCGGCGCCGGCAAGGTGCCGTTGGTCTCGACCGCGATCTCGAAACCATGCTCCCGGAGCGCGGCGATGAGCGCGCCGTCGAGCTGCAGCATAGGCTCGCCGCCGGTGATCACGACCAGCGGGCTTTCGCTCTTGCCCCAGAGCGTGGCGACCTTGTCCGCCAGCGCGCGGGCCTCGTAGCGGCCGCCATTTTCGCCATCCATGCCGGTGAAATCGGTGTCGCAGAAGCGGCATATGGCGTCCGCCCGGTCCTCTTCGCGGCCGCTCCACAAATTGCACCCGGCGAAGCGCAGGAAGACGGCGCGGCGCCCAGCCTGCATCCCCTCGCCCTGCAGGGTCAGGAAGATCTCCTTGACGGCGTAGCTCATCGACCAAGCCCCGCAGGGCCGGAAGACGCCGCGTAGCGCGTGGGGTCGGGAAGCCCTGCTTCGGCGAAACCCTTGGAACGCAGGCGGCAGCTGTCGCACAGGCCGCAATGCTCGAATTCGGAGGTTGGATCGTAGCAGGACCAGCTCATCCCCGCTTCGAGGCCGAGCCGCGCCGCCTCGCGCGCGATATCGGCCTTGGTCATGGCGATGAGCGGCGTGCGGATGGTGAAACGGCCACCCTCGACGCCCGCCTTGGTGGCGAGGTTGGCGGTCGCCTCGAAGCTCTCGACGAATTGGGGCCGGCAATCGGGATAGCCCGAATAATCGAGCGCGTTGACGCCGATGAAGATGTCGCGCGCGCCCGCCGCCTCGGCCCAGCCCAGGCAGAGCGAAAGGAAGATGGTGTTGCGCGCCGGCACGTAGGTGACTGGAATGATGGGGGCCCCGTCGCGCCATCCGGGAGCATCGCGGCTTTTTGGTTCGTCCGGGGGACGAACCTGCCGCGATGCTGGCGCAGCCCCATCATCATTCCCGAGCCCGCTTTTCGGCACGGCGATGTCGCCGGTCAGCGCCGAGCCGCCGAAGCGGGACAGATCGAGCGGCAGGACGATGTGCCGTTCGACGTCCAGCCGGGCGGCGATCGCCGCCGCCGCCTTGAGCTCGATCCGGTGGCGCTGATTGTAATCGACGGTGAGCGCGAGCAGGCGAAAGCCGGCCTCGCGCGCCAGGCCGGCGGCTACCATCGAATCGAGGACCCCCGAGAGGAGGACGATAGCGGCGGGAGCGCTCATGGGGGCGCATATAGCCGCGGGAGCTGCGAAAAAGAACGGGCCGCCCCGAAGGGCGGCCCAGTTCAGGCATCGAAGCCTGCTAGGGAGGAAAGCGTGCCGCTCGCGGCACATCCATCGCAATAGGGGGACATGGTTAAAGGCCCGTTAACGCTGTTCCGAGCGCGCTAAATGGGGACAGTATATATTTTCCGCACCGCACTGAGCGGCCCCACTGCCTCGGTCGGAGAATATAGACTGTCCCCAGTCAGGAGCAGGCCCCGACGCGGCGGCCCTGGGCGCGCAGCGCGAAGGGCGCGCCGCGATAGAGGCCCTGGCTGTCGATCTGCACGAGGCGCGGGGTCTCGAAGCGGATCGTGGTGCGGCCCCGGCCGACGCCCGGGCAGGAATAATTGACCGTCATGCTGGTCGCGTCGGCGGCGACGACGTCGCGGTTGCAATTGATCCCGCCGTGCTGCGGCTGGGTGAGCAGGATCGGATTGCCGAGGCAGATGGAGGTGATGCGGGCGTTGTCCGGCCCGCGCAGCTCCCACTGGCCGGTTTCCAGCCGCGCGAGCATGGCCGGCGCGCCGGGCTGGCTCGCGCCCGGTACGGCGACGAAAAGACCGAGTCCGGCAAGGGCAATGGCCCGCCGGGCGAAAAAGCTACGCATCGACACTCCCGATGGCGGTCATGCCGCCGCTCCCTTCATCGCCGAAAATTACAGCAATATTGCGGCGGCGCAACGACCGTAGCGCGTCACTTCTCCAAGTCGCTGAGTTCCACGGGAAAAACCCGCGAGCAGAACTCGCAATCGACTTTGATCCGGCCGCTTTCGTCGGCCATTTCCGCGCGCTCCTCGGCACCGAATCGGGCGAGCACCGAGCGGACATGGTCGTAATCGCAGCGGCAGCCGCGGCTCAATTGCGTGCCCGAGAGGATGCGGACCTCCTCCTCGTCGTGGAACAGCCGCCACAGCAGGGCGTCGAGCGGCAGAGCGGGGTCGGTGAGCTCGCCATCGCGAATCGTCTCGGCGAGGATGCGGACATGGTCCCATTCAGGATGATCGAGGCGGGCGTGGAGCCGCTCGCGCCCCTCCTCGCCTTCGGGCAGGTGCTGGAGGAGGATGCCGCCGGCGACTCGGCCGCCGGCGGCGAGCGCGAGCCGGACCAGGCTCGGTATCTGCTCGGACTGGACGAAGAAATGCTCGGCCGCCTCGGCGAGGCTGCCGCCTTCCAGCGGCACGATCCCCTGATAGCGCTCGCCCGACACCGCCTGGTCGAAGGTGATCGCCAGATAGCCCTTGCCGAACAAGGCGAAGAGCGAAGGCTGGCTCGGCCGCTCGGCGAGCCGCTCCGCATCGAAGCGGATATAGCCGCGCAGCTCGCCGCCGCGGAAATCGCAGACCAACAGGTCGATCACCCCGCTCTCGGTCTGCGCCTGCACGGTGAGCTGCCCGCCCGCGTCCTTCAGCGTCACGCCGAGCAAAGCGGTCAGCACCAAAGCCTCGGCCAGGACCCGCGCGATCGGCGCCGGATAATCGTGCGCGGAGAGGATCTCCCCGAGCACCGGCCCGAGCCGCACCAGCCGCCCGCGCGCGTCGCGGGCCGGCAGCGCGAAGCCGATCGCCACGTCGATCGCGTCGGCGGCGGCGGGAGGGTTCCGGTCGGAGGCCATGGCCGCCATGTGGCGACCCCCCGCGGCCGGGTCAACGTCGAGGCGGCCGCGCGGGCCGGGGTTGATCGGGCTTGCGCATTTCGGCCCCCGGCGCTTTACAGGGATAATACAGCGCGGCAGAAGCGGCGGGGTTCGAACAACTTTCCTGGGAGTGAAGCAGTGGGACGCAAGGGCATTTTGATCATCGCCATGCTGCTGGCCGGCACCGCCGCTTTTCCGGCTCATGCCCTCGGCCAGGCCGCTCCGCCCGCCGCCCGGACGAGCACCGTGCCGCCGCTCGCCTTCACCACCCGCACTTTGCGCAACGGCCTCGTCGTCTACGCGATCCGCGACACCAGCACGGCCAACGTCTCAGTGCAGATGTGGTACAATGTCGGCTCCAAGGACGACCCCGCCGGCCGCTCGGGCTTCGCCCACCTGTTCGAGCATATCCTGAGCCGCGTCACCCGCAACATTCCCCCGGGCGAACTGAGCCGCATCGTCGAGGAGCAGGCGGGCGGCACGCGCAACGCCTCCACCGGCCCCGACACGACCAATTATTACGAGACCGTGCCCGCCAACCAGCTCGAGGCGATGCTGTGGGCGCATGCCGAAAGGATGGGCCGCTCGGTGCTCGACCAGCAGGTGTTCGAAGCGGAGCGCAGCATCGTCAAGGAGGAGATGCGCCAGCGCGTCCTCTCCCAGCCTTATGGCCGGCTGCAGCGTTACTACACGTTCGACACCGGCTTCACCGCCCATCCCTATCGGCGCTCGGGGATCGGGACGATGGCCGATCTCGACGCTGCGACGCTGGAGGATGCACGCGCCTTCCACGCGAATTTCTACCGGCCCGACAATGCCGTTCTGATCGTGTCGGGCAATTTCGATCAGGCCGGGCTCGATCGGCTGATCGACCGCCATCTCGGCGCGCTGCCGCGGCCGCGGCAGCCGATCCTGCGCCACCGGGCGACCGAGCGGCCGCGCACGGAGGCGCGGACGATGACCGTCTACGGCCCCAACGTGCCTTTGCCCGCGATCATGTTCACTTGGCAGCGCCCCCGCCAGAACCATCCCGACAGCGCCGCCTTGACAATGCTCGACCAGATCCTCTCCGGCGGCCAATCCTCGCGCCTGTTCCGCTCGCTCGTCTATGACCGGCAGCTGGCGCAGGCCGCCAATTCGCAGGATTTCGGGCTGGAGGATGCCGGCATTTTCGCCGTCCAGGCGATCGTCGCGGGCGGCCGCGACGTCGCCGAAACCGAGGCCCAACTCGCCGCCGAGATCGCGCGCGTGCGCGACCAGCCGGTCAGCGCCGCCGAGCTCGAAGAGGCGCGCAACGAGCTCGTCTCCCAATTGCTGTTCCAGCGCGAGACGCCCGAGGGCCGCGCCTTCGAGCTCGGCAACGCCGTCACCACCGCGAACGACCCGCGCTGGGGCGATCGGCTGCTCGCCGCCGTGCAGCGCGTGACCGCGGCCGACGTGCAGCGCGTGGCGCGCCGCTATCTCACCGATTCGACCCGGGTTTCGATCCGCTATCTCGATCAGGCGCAGCGCACCGGGGAGGCGGCGCCCGATCCCTCCGCGCAGCCCACCGACCCGACGCTCGGCCGGACCTTCCCGCCGGCGACCGCGGCGCCGAACCAGCTCGCCCCCGAAGGCGAGCGCATGGCGGTGCCGGCGGCGGGGCCGCGCCAGCCGTTCAACGCGCCCGCTTTCGCCGAGCGGCGCCTCGCCAACGGCATGCGCGTGGTCATCGCGCGCTCGACCAGCGTGCCGATCGCCTCGGCCCTTCTGGTGTTCGGCGGCGGCACCTCGGCCGATCCCGCCGCCCGCCCGGGCGTCGCCAGCATGATGGCGGGCCTCATCGACAATGGCGCCGCGGGCATGACCGCGCCCCAGCTCGCCGCGCGAGCCGAATCCCTGGGCGCGCGGATCGGCGGCTCGGCCGGCAACGACAGCAGCTTCGCCTTCGTGGCGGCGCCCACCGCCAATATCGAGGCGGCCGGCGCTTTGCTCGCGCAGATCGTGCGCGAGCCGGCCTTCGCGCAGGAGGAGCTGGACCGCGAGCGGCGGCGCGCGCTCGATCAACTCCGCGTCAACATGCGCGACCCCTCGTTCGTCAACCAGCGCGTCGCCTTCCGCGCAGTCTATGGCGATGCGCCTTACGGCGCCCCGCCGGGCGGCACGCCGGCCTCGCTGGCGGCGCTGACCCGGGACGAACTTACCGCCTACCACCGGGCCTGGTGGCGCCCCGACAATGCGACTTTGGTCATCACCGGGGCGCTCGACGCCGAGGCCGGCTTCGCGCTCGCCGAGCGCCTGTTTGGCCAATGGGCGGCGCCGGCCGAGCCGATGCCGCAAATGCCCGCCAACCGCGCCGGCGCGGCGCGCACGCCGCGGGTGATCGTGGTCGACAATCCCGATTCCGACCAGTCGGCGGTGTCGGTGGTGATGCGCGGCATCGCCCGCGGCGACAGCGATTATTTCCCGCTCGTCGTCGCCAACTCGGCTCTGGGCGGCTCCTCGACCGCGCGATTGTTCCAGGAGGTGCGCGTGCGCCGGGCGCTGAGCTACGGCGCCAATAGCAGCCTGCCCGCCTATCGCGACGAAGGCCTGCTGTTCGCGCTGGCGCAGACCCGCAACAATGCGGCGCCGGAAGTGGCCCAGGTGATGCTCGGCGAGATCCGGCGCATGGCGCAGGAGCCGCTGACGGACGAGGTCCTCCAAAAGAGGCGGACGCTCCTGGTCGGCAGCTTCGGGCGCCAGGTGGAGACGACGAACGGGCTCGGCCAGTTCCTCTCCACCCTTGCCGTCCAGGGCGTGCCGATGAGCGAATATGCCCGCTACATCCCGAACCTCGAGGCGGTAACGCCGGGGCAGGTCGCGGCCTCGGTCGCCGCCGAGATCGATCCGGCAGGCGAGCATCGTCATCGTCGGCCGGGCGAGCGAGTTCCTCGAGGCGCTGCGCGCGCAATATCCGAACGTGGAGGTGATTCCGATCGGAGAGCTCGACTTCGGCTCGGCGACGCTGCGCGGCGGCGTGGCCGGAGCGGTAGCAGCTCAATAATTTCGCTGCGCCTCATAGGAGCCGCCGGCCACGATCAGAAGGGCGAGGCATCCGACGGTGACATTCCGATCCAGGGCTGTCATGCCGCGCCCCTGGCGGTAGGCGCCGGCTCAGGCCGCCTGCGGCACCTCGTACGCCCGCGCCGCCTCCGAAAGCCGCTCGACGAACTCGGCGACATGCGCCTCCCCGATCACCAGCGGCGGAAGCACGCGCATGACGTTGTCGCCGGCCGCGACGGTCAAGAGGCCCTGCTCGCGCAGATAGGCGACGAAGGCGCGGCTGTCGGTCTTCATCTTGACCCCGAGCATCAGCCCCATGCCCCGCACGCTCTCGAAGAGATGGTCGTGATTGGGGATCATCTGCTCGAGCGCGCCCCGCAACCGCTCGCCCATCCGCGTCACGCGCTCGAGGAACTCGGCATTGGCGACGACGTCGAGCACCGCCTGGCCCGCGGCCATGGCGAGCGGGTTGCCGCCATAGGTCGAGCCGTGCGTGCCGATCACCATCCCGGCCGCCGCCTTCTCGGTGGCGAGGCAGGCGCCGAGCGGGAAGCCCCCGCCTATCCCCTTGGCGGTGGCGAGGATGTCTGGCTCGATCCCGTATTGCTCATAGGCGTAGAGCGTGCCGGTGCGGCCGACGCCGCACTGGACCTCGTCGTGGACCAGCATCAGATCGTGTTCGTCGGCGAGCGCGCGCAGGCCCTTCAAAAAGGCCTGGCTGGCGGGGCGGATGCCGCCCTCGCCCTGGACCGGCTCGACCAGGAAGCCGGCCGTATGCGGGCCCATCGCCCGCTTGACCGCGTCGAGATCGTCGAACTCGACGACGGTGAAGCCGGGCAGCAAGGGCGCGAAGCCGTCGCGCATCTTGAGCTGGTTGGTGGCGCTGATCGTGCCCAGGGTCCGCCCGTGAAAGGCGTTGGAGAAGGTGATCAGCTCGTGCTTCTCCGGGTGGCCGTGATGATGATGGTAGCGCCGCGCCGTCTTGATCGCGCATTCGACCGCCTCCACGCCCGAATTGGTGAAGAAGACGGTGTCGGCGAAGGTGAGGTCGACCAGGCGCTGCGCCAGCGCTTCGCCCTGCGGGCTGCCGTAGAGGTTCAGACGTGGATCAGGGTCGCCGCCTGCTCCTGGATCGCTTTGGTCAGATGGGGATGGCCGTGGCCGAGCAGGTTGACCGCGATGCCGCTTGCGAAATCGAGATATTTCTCGCCCTTGTCGCCATAGAGATAGACCCCCTCCCCGCGCACCGGCCGCACCGGCGAGCGCGGATAGACGGGCATGAGCGGCGTGATGGCCATGACGGGGCTCCCTGAGCGCGAAGAGGACGTGTGAAAAAGGCGACCCTTTCAGGCCGCCTCTCACTCTCTATTGGCGGATTCTGGCCGCTATAGGGATTTGGGGGGCGCCGCGTCAATTCGCGGCGCCCCCCGATCTGCGCCGTCTAGTAGCGGCGGCCGTCGCGGTCGTTGCGCTCGTGGCGCACGCGCGCCTCGAGGCGGTTGACGCGAGCGCGCAGGCTGGCGAACTCGCGGTGGTTGATGCCGTTGCGGAGCGCCAGGTTCAGGCTGAACCGGATCTGGCGAGCCTCGCGGCGCAGGCCGGCGGCCTCGCGGGGGGAAATGCCCCTCGCCCGATCGATCCGCTGCTCGGCGCGGCTGAGATCGCGGATCAGGTCGTTGACCATGGCCCGGGTCGGGCCGCCGCGCTGCCAGCCATAGCCGGGGCGGGGCTGAGCGGTCGCGGCAGCGGGAACAGCCGCGCCGAGCGTGGCGGTCGCAACGGCGACCGAGATAAGCAACTTACGCATTTGAACTACTCCTTTGCTGCACAATTGCAGCCTCGTTCTACGTCCGGCGCGATGTTTTGCTCCTGAACGTGTTCGACAGAGTTCGTTCATAAATGTCGCAACTTGTATGAACGAGATCAGCCTCTGGGCCGACGGGGCGGCGTCGGGCGTGCGACCGCGCTGCGCAGCGCCTGCGCCCTGAATTCAAGCTCGCTCGCCTCCCAGGGCGAGAGCCCGTCCTGGCCGTAGCGGCGGGCCAGCGAGCCGATCGCCCGCGCCTCGCGCCGATAGGCGCGCGCCTCGCGCGGCGAGATGCGGCCAGAGTCGCGGGCGTCGTCGATCCGGTCATGGACGTCGCGCAGCTCGCCGCGGACCGGCGGGCGCGGGAGCCGGCTGTCGGCCCTGCCGAGCCGGTCCGCGCGCGGCGCGTCGCCGTAATTGGGCCGGCCGGCAATCTGCGCGGCGGCGGACGCGGCGAGGGGAAGGATGATGAGGATGGCGAGCAAGGGAGCAATGCGCATGGAGCGGTCCTCCTGCGCAGAGGCTAGGTCGCCAAAGCTGTGCGGGAGATGAACGGAGCGCAAGCCGCTGCGCGCGAGGCATTGCCACAATTTCCATTTGCGCTAGCGTTCCGGGCGGAAAGGGGAAATCGGATGCTCGAATTGGCGCTGGCATTTGCGATGGCTCAGGAGGTGGCGCCCTGCGAGGCCTCTGGCGCGCCAGTCGCCGGCTGCCCGCAGTGGCGGTCCGTCGCCCGCCGCCCGGACGGCGAGGCACTGCTCGACCCCGCATCGGTGCGGCGCGAACGCGACGGCTTCACGATCGCCCTGCGCACCGTCTTCGCCCGGCCCCAGCAGGGCGTGACGCACCTCGTCGCGCGCGTCCGCTTCGACTGTGCCCGGCGCACCAGCAGCTTGCTGCACATCGACATGTTCAGCGCGGAGGGCCGAAAGGTGCACGAGCTGGATCCCGCATCCGAGGTCCGGCCCGCAACGGCGGGCTCGCCTTATGCCGCCGTGCTCGCGGAATTTTGCCCCCGCTAGCGCCGCTCAGGGCTTCAGCTTCCAGCCGCTCCTCAGCAGGACGAAGCACAAGGCGCCCAGCGCCAGGTTGATCGCGAGCAGCAGCAGCGCGCCGAGCATCACCGGCGAATCGGCGACGCCCAGGAAGCCGTAGCGGAAGCCCGAAATGACGTAGAAGAACGGGTTGGCGTGGCTGATCGCCTGGAAGACCGGAGAGAGGTTGTCGATCGCGTAGAAGGTGCCCGAGAGCAAGGACAAGGGCGCGACCACGAAATTGCCGACGGCGGCGGCATGATCGAACTTCTCGGCCCAGATCGAGGTGATCAGCCCCAGGAAGGAGAGCATCAAACTGCCCATCAGGCCGAACCAGAGCACCGCCCAGACATGGCTCGGCATGATGTGCACGCCCGGCCAGAACAGCATAGCCAGCCAGACCGCGAAGCCGACCAGGAGGGCTCGCGTCACCGAGGCGCCGGCCATGCCGAGCAGCAGCTCGCCGGTCGACAGCGGCGGCATCAGATAATCGACGATCGTGCCCTGGACCTTGCCGACGAGCAGCGAGAAGGAAGAATTGGCGAAAGCGTTCTGCAGCATGCCCATGACGATGAGCCCGGGCGCGAGGAAATCGGCGAAGGGCACATTGACGCCGCGCAGCGTCACCTCCCGCCCGGAGCCGCCCAGGGCGACGGTGAAAATGACCAGAAACAGCAGGGTGGTGACCGCGGGCGCCCAGATCGTCTGCAGCTGGACCTTGAAGAAACGCCTCACCTCCTTCACATAGAGGGTCGCAAGGCCGCCCCAATTGACGTTGCGGATCACCGGGACGCCGGGGGCGGTTCGTACCCAATTCGAAGGCTGGTCGCTCACAGGCGCCGTCGCTAGTCGCTGACGCCGTAGCCCGCAAGCCCGCGAGAGCTTAAGGAAGACCAATGTCCCTGTCCTGGACCGACGAGAGAATCGACCGCCTCAAGGAGCTCTGGACCCAGGGCAAGACCGCGAGCCATATCGCCGAGGAGCTCGGCGGCGTCTCGCGCAACGCGGTGATCGGCAAGGCGCACCGGCTCGGCCTGCAGTCGCGCCCGTCGCCGGTCAAGCCGAACGAACCCGCCCCCAAGGCCAAGACCAAGGCGCGCGACAAGGCCGGGACCGCGGCCGCCTCCGCGCCGTCCGAGCCCAAGCCCGCCGCCGAGGCGCCGCCCGCCCCCTGGGAGGACGACGAGACGGCCGCCGACGCCGCGCCCGCCGACGCCGAGGCCTCCGAAGGATCGGGCGCCGAGCCGGCCGCGGGGCCGGCCGAGCCACAGCCCGTGGTCCGCTCGATCGGCCCGGGCGGCTTCGTCCGCCAGGGGCCGAGCGACCAGCAGGCGCCGATCCCGCCCGCCCCGCCGCGCCGCCTCGTCCCCGCCAAGCCGAGCCCCGAGGTCGCCGACAAGACCGGGCTCCTGGATCTCAACGAGCGCATCTGCAAATGGCCGATCGGCCATCCCGGCGAGCCCGATTTCCACTTCTGCGGCCGCAACGCCAATCCGGGCTTCCCTTATTGCGTCGAGCATTGCGGCGTCGCCTACCAGGCCCAGCTGCCGAGGCGCGACCGCAAGCCCCCGCCGCCGCTGCCGTTCGGCGGGCCGAGAGTCCGTTAGCGGGATGAGGCGGGCGGGCGCGATGCTGGCGGCCACCGCGCTCTTCGCCGCTGTCGCCTCCGCCCAGCCGGTAGCGACCCCGATCACGCGGACGGAAACGACGGTCACCGGCCAGCCGCTTCGCCCGCCGCCGGCGCCGTTCGCGCTCACCGTCACCCGCGTCGATCTGCCCGCGCGCGGCACGATCCCCGCCCACAAGCATCCCTGGCCGCGCTACGTCTATGTCGAGGCCGGCGCGATCCGGGTCACCAACCACGACGCGGGCACGGTCCACGACTTCGCCGCCGGCCAGGTGATCGTCGAGGCAGTCGACCAATGGCACGAAGGCCGCGTCATCGGCGACGCCCCCGCCCGCCTGATCGTCTTCGACCAGGCGCCGCCTGGCGCGGTCAATTCGGTGCCGAGGGTGAGATAGTCCCGCGAATAGTGCGCGCACTATTCGCGGAGTCTACTCACCCGGCCGGCGGGGCGGCGGACCTTTGAGTCCGCCGAGCCCGTCCGACGTCACGGGACAGTGGTCCCGTGACGCCCTTCTAGAGCGAAGGCGCCCCGGGCATAGCGCGCGCGCCATGCGCGGAGTCGGCGCCCGCCGGCCGACAGGTCCGCGAAGCGGAGCCTGATCGACGTCGGGGGACAATGGTGCCCTGACGGCGCCGCGCAAAGGTGACAAAGTTCATCAGGACATAATTTCGATAATCGTGGAAAGGTCGTTGACTCGCGCGTCCGTTCTGGTATTTCGAGAATCATCGAAATGGAGAATGATGGTGGACGCTTCCTCCGCGGTCGGCGCTCTCGGCGCGCTGGCTCAAGAACACCGGCTGGCTCTGTTCCGCCTGCTCGTCCAGGCGGGAGCAGACGGCATGCCGGCCGGGGCGATCGCGGGGGCGCTCGGCGTCCCCAATTCGTCGCTCTCCTTTCACCTGGCTCACCTCACGCGCGCCGGCCTGATCGGGCAGGAGCGTCGAAGCCGGTCTCTCATCTATCGGGCCAATTATGCCGCGATGAACGATCTGGTGGGCTATCTCATGGAGAATTGCTGCAGCGGAGCGGCGTGCGCTCCCGCCAAGGCTTGCGGCGCCGAAGCCGCTCCCACCCAGGCGAAAAGGAAATCGGCATGAAGCGGCTCCACGTCCACCTTGGCGTCAACGACCTCGATCACTCCATCGGCTTCTACTCCACCCTGTTCGGCGCGGAGCCGACCGTCCGGAAGGCGGATTATGCGAAGTGGATGCTCGACGATCCGCGCGTCAATTTCGCGATCTCGGCCGGCCAGCATCCGCACAAGGGCATTCAGCACCTCGGCGTCCAGGTCGAGAGCGCGGATGAGCTGAGCGAAGTCTATGGCCGCCTGCGCGCCGCCGATCGGCCGGTGCTCGAGGAAGGCCGCACGACCTGCTGCTATGCGAAGAGCGAGAAGAGCTGGATCGCCGACCCGGACGGCATCGTCTGGGAGGCGTTCCTCACCGATGGCGAGGCGACGGTTTATGGCGACGGTCCCGCCCTTGGCACGCTGACCGACAGCCTGCCCGAAGACAGTTGCTGCCTGCCGGCTTCGGCTCCGGCCGCATGAGCAGGGCCCGCGGCGTCCTGTTTCCCTGCACGGGCAATTCGGCGCGATCGCCCATCGAGCGCGCCGACAAGGCGGACGTGCAAGGCCGATCAGGCGAAATCGGCCGCATGGCGGACGCCGATCTTGCCTGATCGGCCGCCTTTGGCGCGCAGGCTGGCGGCCGAAGGCGTCGGCGCCTTTCTCCTGTTCGCCACGGTGATCGGCTCGGGCATCATGGCCGAGACTCTGTCGCGCGGTAACGACGCGGTGGCGCTTCTTGGAAACACGATCGCGACGGGCGCGATTCTCTTCGTCCTGATCACCATGCTCGGGCCGATCTCGGGGGCGCACATGAATCCGGCGGTGAGCCTGGTCGCCGCCGCCCGGCGCGGGCTGAGCTGGCGCGATGCGGGCGCCTATGTCGCCGCGCAGATCGCCTTCGGAATATTGGGCGCATGGGCCGCGCACCTCATGTTCGATCTCCCGACGCTGCAGCTTTCGGTGAAAGCCAGGACTGGCCTGGGCCAGTGGACCGGGGAAGCCATCGCTACCTTCGGGCTCATTCTGACCATCCTGGGCACGGTCCGGCATCGGCCGCACTGGGTTCCGGCCAGCGTGGCGCTCTACATCGTCGCGGCTTATTGGTTCACCTCCTCCACCAGCTTCGCCAACCCGGCGATCACGATCGCCCGGAGCCTCTCCGACAGCTTCGCGGGCATCGCGCCCCACGATGTCCCGCCGTTCATCGTCGCGCAGCTGATCGGAGCCGCGGCGGGCGCCCTCCTCGCCGCATGCTTTTCGACGACCGCGTGGCCCCAGGTTGATCGCTCGCGGCGGCGGGATCTACCCCGAGGGGGTCCCTTCCCCCGGCCCATCGGCCGCGAGACGGGGCGCGGTCAACATCGCGAACGGGACGATCAGCGCCGCGATCGTGAAGAATGCGCCAATGGCGACCGCGGGCCAGCGCAACCAGGCGATCGGAATGAGCCATGCCGCATAAGTGAGCGCGGCGATCAGGACGACGATCGCCATCGGCTTCAGCAGATCGACCGGTTTCGGCGGGGCGACCGGGACGCGATCGGCCCAGCCATATTGAAGAAACTCCGACACCAGTTCGTCGCCGACCTCCAGGAGCGAGGACAATGGCCTTTGGCCACTTCGCAGCGGTCCAATCCCCTCCTCCGCAGTGAGGATTCCGTGCCTGGTCAGGAAGTAGAAGCGTATCGCTCCCGCCGGCGGATACGGGAAATTAGTGGTGGCCTCGAGCAGCGGGACATGGTCGGCCGCCCGCTGCACGAGCCGCTTGGCCTGCACGACGACGTGAACATGGGACGGCCGGCCGATGATGCCGGAGCCCGCGCTGGTCAACAGACTGCTCTCGCCCGTCGCGAATGCAACGACGGTCGTGATCCCCCTGGGCCCGCCAACCTCCACGACGACGCCATAGGGCCTGGCACCCCAATCGTCGGGCAGGTCCAGGTCCTCGGCGGTAACTGCGAAGGCCGCGGCCCGGCGCGCCTCGCAGTCGTCCGGACCGCCGGGAGAGTCGAAGCTTCCGTCATCCTCCACCCCGGAAGCGGCGGCCTTTACAGAATCCCATAAGCGCATTTCGGCTCTCCGTGCCTGGCGTCGAGGATCGACCCGGCGGGTTCACGAGCTTCTATCAGGGTGCGCGTTTCCAAGTGGTGAAACTGGCTGCCTTCCGCGTGGCGTGCATCGCTCGACCGGCCATGGCCGGCATGCCCCATTACCCACTTTCGCGCCCTTCGCGGCTTGGTGTGAACCTCCGCCTGCACCTCATCTGTGGATAGAACAGGCCAAGAACCTTGCCCCCAAGACTCCCCACCCCCTATAGCCCCTCCATGTCCGACGACGAAGACGATGACGACCTGTTCGGCTCCTCCCCGCCGGGCGCGCCGCCCCGCGGGCCCGGCGATTACGACGCCCATTCGATCGAGGTGCTCGAGGGCCTCGAGCCCGTGCGCCGGCGGCCGGGCATGTATATCGGCGGGCTCGACGAGCGGGCGCTGCATCATCTCGCCGCCGAGGTCATTGACAACAGCATGGACGAGGCGGTGGCCGGGCATGCCACGCGGATCGAAGTGGTGCTGGAGGCGGGCAACAGGCTGACCGTCACCGACAATGGCCGCGGCATTCCGGTCGACGAGCACCCCAAATATCCGGGCAAGTCGGCGCTCGAGGTGATCCTGACCACGCTGCATTCGGGGGGGAAATTCTCCGACAAGGCCTATGCGACCTCGGGCGGTCTGCACGGCGTCGGCGTCTCGGTGGTCAACGCCCTTTCCGCCGACACGATCGTCGAGGTGGCGCGCAACAAGCAGCTCTTCCGCCAGACCTTCGCGCGCGGGCTGCCGACCTCGCCGCTCACCGAATTGGGCGCGACCCAGAACCGGCGCGGCACCATGCTCGCCTTCACCCCCGATCCGCAGATTTTCGGCGCCGAGGCGCGGTTCAAGCCGGCGCGGCTCTACCGGCTGGCGCGGTCCAAGGCCTATCTGTTCGCCGGAGTCGAGATACGCTGGCGCTGCGACGCCGAGCTCGCCGACGAGGAGGTTCCCGGCGAGGCCGTGTTCCAGTTTCCGGGCGGGCTCGCCGATCATCTCAAGGAGCAGATCGGCGAACGGGAGACCGCGACCAACGCGCCCTTCGTCGGCCGCCACGAGCTGCCGTCGGGCCAGGGGTCGGTCGAGTGGGCGGTGGCCTGGCCGGTCTGGGGCGACGGCAATTCCTCTTATTATTGCAACACCATCCCAACGCCCGACGGCGGCACCCACGAGCAGGGCCTGCGCACCGCCCTGACCCGGGGCCTGCGCGCGTTCGGTGAGCTGGTCGGCCAGAAGAAGGCCAAGGACATCCAGGCCGAGGACGTCGTCACCGGCGCCGAGATCATGCTCTCGATCTTCATCCGCGAGCCGCAGTTCCAGAGCCAGACCAAGGACCGGCTGACCTCGCCCGACGCCGCCCGCTTCGTCGAAAATGCGGTGCGCGACCATTTCGACCATTATCTGGCCGACCATATGGAGCGCGGGCGGGCTTTGCTGGGCTTCGTGCTGGAGCGGATGGACGAGCGGCTGCAGCGCCGCGCCGAGCGCGAGATCAAGCGCAAGACCGCGACCTCCTCGCGCAAGCTGCGGCTGCCGGGCAAGCTCACCGACTGCGCCAATGACGACCCCAAGGGCACGGAGCTGTTCATCGTCGAGGGCGACAGCGCGGGCGGCTCGGCCAAGCAGGCGCGCGACCGCAAGACCCAGGCGATCCTCCCGATACGCGGCAAGATATTGAACGTGGCGTCCGCCACCGCCGACAAGATTCGCGCCAACCAGGAGATCGCCGACCTGACCCTGGCCCTGGGCTGCGGGGTGCGCGACAAATGCGTGCCCGACGACCTGCGCTACGAGCGGATCGTGATCATGACCGACGCCGACGTCGACGGCGCCCATATCGCGACCCTATTGATGACGTTTTTCTTCAACGAAATGAAAGAGATAGTCCAGCACGGGCACCTCTTCCTCGCCCAGCCGCCGCTCTACCGCCTCGCCTCCGGCGGCACCATCGCATACGCCCGCGACGACGCTCATCGCGCCGAGCTGGAAGCGACGACGTTCAAGGGCAAGAAGGTCGAGGTGTCGCGCTTCAAGGGCCTGGGCGAAATGAACCCGGCTCAGCTTCGGGAGACCACGATGGACCCGAAGACGCGGGGCATGATCCGCATCACCCTCCCACAGGATTACGAAGAGCGCAGCGCGGTCCGGGACCTGGTCGAACGCCTGATGGGCCGCAATCCGGAGCACCGCTTCCAGTTCATCCAGCATCACGCCGCCGAACTCGACGAGGAAGCGATTGACGCGTAAGCGCCGCCCCGCCCCGCCGCGGCCCAAAGGCGTGATGGCCGGCTGGACGGTGTCGCGCGCCACCTTCACCGGCATCGCCCTGGGCCTCGCCGCCTTGCTGGCTGGAATCCTGCTCAGGAGCTGGCCGGACCTGCTCTATCCTTACGCGGCCTTGCTGCTGCTCACCTTGTTCTGCGGCGCCTCGATCCTGTGGATCACGCTTTGGGACATGCGCACGCGCGGGCGCGGCGGGCGGATGCGGCCGATCCGCGCCTTCGACGCGGCGATGGGCGCCGCGCTCGTCCTGCCAGCGGGCTATGGGCTTTGGCTGATCGCGCCTTACCTCGGGCTACGCGGCTGAGGCATCGGCCCCGGCAAGCGCCGCCTCGATCATCCGCTCCCACGTCTCGACGTCGCCGGCCGCCGCCATGGCCGGATCGGGCTCGCGCAGGGTGCGCAGGATCGACACGGCGTCGTCGCGATGGCTGGACCAGCTCGCATCGATCTGCTCGCCGGCATGGGCCTCGTCGCCGTCCGCGTTGATGCTGACCATGCGCGCGGCGATGACCCGCGCGATCCGCTCGACGACGTCCATGTTCGAAACCGGCATGGTATGCTCCCGTGAATGGCTTGGACGTGTAACGGTGGAGCGGCGCGCAGGTTTCCCGTAAATAGTGCAAGACCGGGAGGCCTCGATGCTCAAACGCCTGCTCCTTGCCCTGATCTTTCTCGTCGCCGCGCCGGCATTCGCCCAGCAACCGGAGCCGAGCCCAGCGCTCCGCGCCGGCGCGGAGCGGGTGGTGGCGCTGCTGAAGGGCGAGGCGCAACCGGCCGACCTCTTCACGCCCGCCTTCCTGGCCCAGGTCCCGGAAGCCCAGGTCCGGGCGGTCGTCCGGCAGTTTTCCGCCCAATATGGAAGCGTGCAGGGGCTAAGCGCCATCGAGGCTACCTCGCCGCAGACGGGCATCATCCATATCCGCTACCAGCGCGCGATGGTGCATATGGAGCTCGCCATCGAGCCGGCGCCGCCACATCTGATCCAGGGCCTGCAGCTCGCGGGCGCGGACATGGCGGACGACAGCATCGAGGCGGTGCTCGGCGAGATGCGCGCCCTTCCCGGCCGGGTCTCCTTCGCCATCGCCCGGCTCGGCGACGGCGCGCCTGCAATCTCCACCAGCATCGAGCCGGACCAGCCGCTGGCGATCGGCTCGACCTACAAGCTCTTCATCCTCGCCGAATTGAGCCGCCAGGTGCAGGCGGGCCAGCGCCGCTGGAGCGACGTAATCGCCATCAACCGCCGTTCCATCGCGGGCGGGACCGTCGGCAGCCTGCCGCGCGGCGCGCCGATCACCTTGCACACGCTCGCCTCGCTGATGATCTCGATCAGCGACAATAGTGCCACCGACATCCTGCTTCACCATCTCGGGCGGGAGAATGTCGAGCGGATGATGGCAAGGATGGGGGTGCGCGATCCGGCGCGCAACCGGCCGCTCCTCACGACACTCGAACTCGGCCTGCTCAAGACCGCGCCGGCGACGGCCTTCAACCTCTGGCTGCGGGCGGACGAGGCGACGCGGCGGCGGCTGCTCGCCAACGACTATGCGGCGATCGACCCGTCCCGGATCGACGTCTCGATCTTCGCCGGGAATCCGGTACGGATCGACAGCGTGGAATGGTTCGCTTCGTCCTCCGATCTCGTTCGCGCCATGGATTGGCTTCGCCTCCACGCAGACGAAACCGCCAAGGCGATCCTCGCCATCAATCCGGGCCTGCCTCAACAGGCGCGGGCGGCCGTCTCCTATGCGGGCTTCAAGGGCGGCTCCGAGCCGGGCGTGGCCAACCTCACCTATCTGATCCAGACCCGCGCCGGCGCCTGGTTCGTGGTCACCGGCAGCTGGAACAATGCCGCGGCGCCCGTCGAAGAGGCCCGCTTCGCCAGCCTGATGGCCCGCGCCGTGCAGCTGCTGCGCCAGGCCGGAAGCAATTAACCCGATCTTTGTCCCTCGCCACTAGGAACCGGCCGCTGAATTCAGGAGCGGGACGATGACGGCTCGGAGCTTCGGACGAAAGGGCATAAGCGAGGAGAGCGGCGGCGCGATCCAGTCGCGGCGGGCGGCGTTTCTCGCTTCCGAACGCACGCTCGGCGACCGCGCCGCCGAGACCGAGGTGTTCCCGGCGCCGGCCCGCCACGACCTTCGCAGGGAGAGGGAAGCGGAGCTGCCCGCTATGGCCCGCGCCCCGATCGGCCCGCGCTCGCTCAAGATCGCTTATGCGCTTTGGCTAGTGCTCGGCATCGCCGGCGCCCACCGCCTCTATCTCGGCCTCACGAAATCGGGCGCGCTCCAGGCCGCGGTCTGCGCCGGCTGCCTGGCGGCGACCTGGATGCAATATTACGAGGCCTTTGCCGGCCTCGCCATCTGCTGGCTGTGGATGTTCGCCGACGGCCTCCGGCTCAAGAAAATGCACGCCGAGGCGGTCGGCCCCGACGCGCCCTCGCCGCGGGACGAGCCTATTCCCGCTGCCTGAACCCGGCCGGGTCGGCCGAACGGTCGCGCCGCGCGAGCAGCGCTTCCAGCTTAGTGAAATGTTCGAGCCAGCCGCTCCGTTCGCGCTCTTCCGCTCCGGGGAGGCCGCCTCCCGGGCGGAGCGGCGCGAGCGGAGTCCGCGACAGCAGCGCCCCCGCCTCCTCGAACCGCCCGAGCTCGCGCAGGGCGTTGATCCCGTAAGCGCGCAGCCCATAGCCGGGGAGATCGGTCGGGGCGTCGGCTTTCGCCGCTGCGGCGGCCGCCAGCTCTCCCAGATAGCGGGCCCTAAGCGGCGAATCGTCGGCCGGCTGCCACGTCGCCTGGATCAGCGCCCACGTCACCTGCTCCCACGGCGCTCCCATCTCGCGGAGCAGCCAGGAGAGCCGGTAGTAAGAGGTGTCGCCGCCGCGAAGGGCCCGATAGGCTGGCGTCTCGATCAGCGCGCCGAGCCTGGTCAACTCGGCGGGTTCGAACGTGTCCTGGTAGACGATGAGGCCGTTGCCCGGGCATTCGGGCAGTTCGAGCGGAAAGGTCCAGCTGCCGAAGGGCTTTCCGTCGGGCCGGGCGCCGAAAGTCGTATAGGATGCGGTGGTGGTGAAATCGAAACGCTCGCCGCCGATCGGGCAAGTCATCTGCCGCGTGACCGGGAAGCCGGCGACGGCCGGACCGGCGGGCGCGGCCAGCAACGCCGCGGCGAGCAGCAGCCGCCTCAACTGGTCACCGCTGGCGCGATCAGCGGAAAGCGGGGGATATCGACCGGGAAGCTGGCGCCGTCCGCGGCAATCATGAAATAGCGGCCCTCCATCATCCCGGTCGGCGTTCCCAGCGGGCAGCCCGAGACATAGTCGAACGAGCCGCCCGGCTCGAGCACCGGTTGCTCGCCGACCACGCCCTCGCCCCTGACTTCCTGGGTGGTGCCGCGGCCGTCGCTGATCACCCATTCGCGGCTGACCAATTGCACCGCCATCCCGCCGGCATTTTCGATGCGCACATGATAGGCCCAGAACCAGCGGCCCTTGCCAGGCTCGGACTGCTCCGGGAGGAAGCTGACCGAGACCCGGACGGTGATCGCGCCGGTGGTCGCGGCATGGGGGAAGAGCTCTTTCACATCCGCTTCCTGTGCTTGCGGCCGGACAAGATCAAGCACCCATCCGCTTGAGCCGCTCGACCAGCCGCTCTCGGGCCACCAGCACCTCGGCGCGGCGGTCGGTGAGCAGGTCGCGGGCGAGGCGGTCGCCGGTCGCGCGCAGGCCCTCGCGCATCCCTTGCGGAAAGGCGCGATATTCCTCCTCGTCCAGCCCGAAGCCGAGCTCGCCGAGCAGCAGCAATTCGTAGCGGATAAGCGCGGCGGCCCAGCCGCGCGCGCTCGGCGCCGCCTCGATCGCCGCCAGCAGCCCGTCCAGCCCCTCGAACAGGCGCGGATAAGGCTGGCCCTCGGGCAAAGCGGCGGCGGTCAGGGCGGTCGCCCATTCGATGCCGGCCGCGGCAAGCGGCTCGGAGAGGAAGGAGGCGCGGCTGTGGACCAGCTCGACCGAAAGGAAAGCGAGCTGCTCGTCGGTGCGGGCGCGATAATCGGCCTGGACGAGATTGCCCGCCATCAGCACCGGCCTCAGCCGCCGCGACTTGCCGCCCCGGACATAGCCCGCCTGGAGCCCGGCGGCCGGGGTCAGCGCGCGGACGATCGCGCCATGCTCGCCATGGGGGCGGGCGGAGAGGATGATGGCCTGGGTGTTCAGGTGCATCTTAACTCGTCAGTCCCGCGAAAGCGGGAATCCAGGCGGCGTTGGCGCGGCTCGGGCCCAGTCTGGATCCCCGCTTTCGCGGGGATGACGGCGAGGCGACGCCCATCCTCATCCCCCCGGATGGAAATAATCGTAGATGCCGCGCGCGGTGGTGCCGGAGATGCCGGGGACCTTCTCGATATCCTCGAGCGCGGCGTTGCGGACCGCGCGCGCCGTGCCGAAATGCATCAGCAAGGCGCGCTTGCGGCCCGGGCCGATGCCCGGGACGTCGTCGAGGGGCGAGGCGGTGAAGCTCTTTGCGCGCTTGGCGCGATGCGCGCCGATGGCGAAGCGGTGGGCCTCGTCGCGCAGCCGCTGCAGGTAGAAAAGCAAAGGCGAATTGGGCGGCATCGTGATCTCGCGCCCGCCCGGCAGATGGAAGGTCTCGCGGCCGGCATTGCGGTCGGGGCCCTTGGACACCGCGACCACCGGCACGTCGTGGACGCCGGCTTCCTCGAGCACCGCGCAGACCGCAGAGAGCTGGCCCTTGCCGCCGTCGATCAGCAGCAGGTCCGGCCAGTCGCCCCTGGACCGGTCCGGATCCTCCTTCTCGAGCCTGGCGAAGCGGCGGCCGAGGACCTCGCGCATCATCGCGAAATCGTCGCCAGGCGCGGTCTCGGGCCGCTTGATGTTGAACTTGCGATACTGGTTCTTGCGGAAGCCTTCCTGGCCCGCGACGATCATCGCGCCGACCGCATTGGTGCCCATGACGTGGCTGTTGTCATAGACCTCGATCCGCTGCGGCGGTTCGGCCAGCTCGAAGGTCTCGGCGAGCTCGCGCAAATTGCGCGCCTGGGTCGAGGTTTCGGCGAGGCGGCGGTCGAGCTCTTCCTCGGCATTGCGCGCGGCCTGGCGAATCATCCTCGCCTGGTCGCCGCGCTGGGGAACCTTGAGCGCCACCTTGCGCTCGGCCGATTTGGACAGCGCTTCGGCGATCAGCTCGGCTTCGGGCAGCACCCGGTCGGTCAGGATCAGGCCCGGGGACGGAACCTCTTCGTAGAACTGGACGAGAAAGCTCTGCAGCACCTCGGCTTCGGGCACGTCGTTGGTATGGGCCGGGAAGAAGCTGCGATGCCCCCAATTCTGGCCGCCGCGGATGAAGAAGGCCTGGATGCACATCGTCCCGCCCTTGCAGGCGAGCGCGAATATGTCTGCGTCGCCGAGCTTTTCGGCATGGATCGCCTGGCTGCCCTGGACGTAGGTGAGCGCACGCAGCCGGTCGCGATAGACCGCCGCCAGCTCGAAGTTCATCGCGTCGGACGCATCGCTCATCAGCGCCTGCAGCTTCTGCTGGATCTTGGTCGAGCGGCCGCCGAGGAAATCCCTGGCGTCGCGGACCAGCTCGGCATAGCCGGCCTCATCGACCCGGCCGACGCAGGGCGCGCTGCAGCGGCGGATCTGGTGGAGCAGGCAGGGCCGCGTCCGGTTGGCGAAGAAGCTGTCCGTGCAGCTTCTCAGCAGGAACAGCTTCTGCAGCGAGTTGAGCGTGTTGCGGACCGAGCCGGCGCTTGCGAAGGGCCCGTAATATTGGCCCTTGTGCCGCCGCGCGCCGCGATGGAGCTGGACGCGCGGAAACAAGTGATCCTCGCGCAGCAGGATGAAGGGGAAGCTTTTGTCGTCCCTGAGGAGCACGTTGTAGGGCGGCCGGTAGCGCTTGATCAGCTGCGCCTCGAGGAGCAGCGCCTCGGCCTCCGAATGCGTGGTGACGATCTGCATCGAGCGGGTCTGGGCGATCATGCGCAGCAGCCTTTTCGTCTGCCGCGCGACCTGGGTGTAAGCGTTGACCCGGTGCTTCAGCGCCCGCGCCTTGCCGACATAGAGAACGTCGCCGCGCGCATCGAGCATCCGGTAGACGCCGGGCCGCACCGGCAGCGACTTCACCACCGCTTTGATCGCCGCGATCCCCGCCTCGAGATCGGGCGCGCCGGCGCCGCGCAGCGTGTAGGAGGCCTTCTCCTCGTTGAAGCGATCGGGGGAATCGGGGGGCTGGGTCACGCACGGGATTTAGGCATTTGGCCCCGCTACCGCCACCGTGATAAGCCGAGCCATGGCCAGCGCCGAGGATTTCCGTCGCATCGCCCTCGCCTTTCCGGGCGCCGAGGAGCGCGCCCATATGGGCCATCCCGATTTCCGGGTGGGCGGCAAGATCTTCGCGACCCTGCATGCGCCGGAGAAAGGCACCGGCGCGGTGATGCTGCTGCCCGAGCAGCAGGAGCTGGCGATGGAGGCGGAGCCCGCGGCGTTCGGTCCGGCGGCGGGGGCCTGGGGGCGCGGCGGATCGACCTTGCTGAAGCTCGATGCCGTCTCGGACGAATGGCTCGAGCGGGCACTGGAATGGGCCTGGCGCAAGCGGGCGCCGCAAAAGCTCCAGTCCTAGCCACCACCCGTCACTCCCGCGAACGCGCGAGTCCAGTCTGCGGTCGTGCCGGGTTCGAAGTCCGTCTGGATTCCCGCTTGCGCGGGAATGACGAGAGAATCAGCGCGTCTTCCCCAATTGCGCGATCGCGGCGTCGACCATCTCCTTGTCCGCGCCGGCGTCGAGCTTGTCGCGGATCAGGCTTTCGGCGGCGGCGGTGGCTGCCTGGGCCGCCTTGGCGCGGACCTCCTCCACCGCGGCACGCTCGGCGGCGGCGATCTTGTCTTCGGCCATGCGGGTGCGCCGCTCGACCAGCGCGGCGGCGTCGGCCTCGGCCTTGGACACGATCGAATCGGCCTCGGCGCGGGCGCGCTCGATCATCGTCGCCGCCTCGGCGCCTGCCTGCGCGGCCCTCGCTTCATATTCGGCCCTGAGCGCCTCGGCCTCGGCGCGCAGCTGCGCGGCTTCGTCCAGCTGCTCGCGGATGCCGGCGATCTTCTTGTCGAGCGCGGCGCCGATCAGTGACGGCACCTTCTTCCAGATCAGGATGGCGAAGACCGCGATCATCGCCAGCGCGATCCAGGCCGGGGCGGTCAGCCCGAGAGCGCTCGGCTCCGCATGATGCTCGGCGGGGCCGCCATGGGCCTGGGTGGAGGCATGGTTGCCTTCGCCCGCGGGCGCGGCGTGGGCCGTATTGGCGGCCGCGGCGGTGGGGGCATGCTCAGCCATGGGCCATCGCCGCCTTCACGGCCTTGCGCGCGTCGCCGGCAGTTACCGAAACGCCGGCGAGCCTTTTCACCATGTCCTGCGCCGCTTCGGCGGCGACGCCTTCGATCTCGGCCAGGGCGGCCTGAGTCGCGCCGCGGATCCGGGCCTCGGCCGCTTCGACCGTCGCTTGAGTCTCGGCATTGGCCGCCTGCATCCGCTCCTCGGTCGCCAGCGCGCTCGAGGCCTTGGCCGCGGCCGCCACCTTGAGCGCCTCGGCCCGGCTCTCGTCCATGCGGGCGCGATAAGCGACCTCCGTCTCGTCGGCGGCCGCGCGGGCCGCCTGGGCGGCGGCGAGATCGCCGGCGATGCGCCTGTCCCGCGCCTCGACCGTCGACTGGATCTTCGGCAGCATCAGCTTGCCGATGCCGAAATAGATGATCGCGAGCACCAGCAGCAGCCAGAAGAGCTGCGAATAGGCGACCAGCGCGAGCTGATTGATCTGCTGCATGCGAAACCTCTGCGATGGGGACAGTTACGAGTAACTGTCCCCTTTCCGGGCTTAGACGGCGTAGAGGATGATCATCGCGACGGCGAAGGCGATCAGGCCGAGCAGCTCGGCGGCGGCGAAGCCGATGAACAGCCGGCCCTGCTGGCCGTCGGCGGCCGCGGGATTGCGGATCGCGCTCTCGAGGAACGAGCCGAAGACGTTGCCGACGCCGATGGCGGCGGCGCCGACGCCGATCGCGGCGAGGCCCGCGCCGATCACTTTTGCTGCTTCGAGGTCCATGATTAAC
>Ga0190275_10000607_pt1 | contig 30001 bp, 31 predicted proteins | sample Popmic550T_FD_133745 | JGI IMG/M metagenome (GOLD analysis project Ga0190275, IMG submission 133745) | Populus adjacent soil microbial communities from riparian zone of Yellowstone River, Montana, USA - 550 T | ecosystem: Environmental > Terrestrial > Soil > Riparian zone > Trees stand | place...
CCGTTCACCCGCGCCGGCACCTATGCCAAGCGCTTCGCCGCCAAGGAGGCCTTTTCCAAGGCGGTCGGCACCGGCTTCAAGCGCGGCGTCTTCATGAAGGATATCGGCGTCGTCAACCTGCCCGGCGGCCGGCCGACCCTAGCGCTGACCGGCGGCGCCAAGGAGAGGCTTGACGCGATGACCCCGGCGGGCCACCTCGCCCATGTCCATCTCACCATGACCGACGATCATCCGTTCGCGATGGCCGTCGTGATCATCGAAGCATTGCCCGAGGAGCGCCTATCTTGACCTATTCCGACCGCAGCGAAGCGGCCGAAATTCCTGGCGGGGCCGCCAGCGAAATCGTCGCCGGCCCGGTCGCGCTCGAAACCGACCCGCCCGCGCCCAGGAAGGGCACCGACTGGTGGGCCGAGGCCAAGGCGATCTTCTGGCTGATCATGGGCGTGCTCGCCTTCCACAGCCTGATCGCCAAACCCTTCTACATCCCCTCGGAATCGATGATGCCGGGCCTTCTGGTCGGCGACCGGCTGGTCGTCACCAAATATCCCTATGGCTGGTCCTGGGTGTCGCCGAGCTTCCACTTATTGCCCCATATCGAGGGCCGCCTCTGGGGCCGGATGCCCGAGCGCGGCGACGTCGTCATCGTCACGCCGCCGGGCCAGAACTCGGATTACATCAAGCGCGTCATCGGCCTGCCGGGCGACACGATCGAGCTGGTCGGCGGCATCGTCTATCTCAACGGTCGCGCCCTGCCGCGCGAGGAGCGACCGCGGACGATGATCCCGATCGACGACAACACGCCGTGCAGGCCCGACATGATCGGCGATTTCCGCGCTCCCGGGTCTGACGGCCGGCTCTATTGCCGCCTGCCGGTCTTCCGCGAGACCCTGCCCAACGGCCGCTCCTACGACGTGATCGACGTCGGTCATTCCGGCGGCGACGACCGCCCCCGGATCATTGTTCCCGAAAACCAGGTCTTCCTGATGGGCGACAATCGGGATCACAGCGCGGACAGCCGCTTCCCGACCTCCGAGCAGGGCCTGGGCGGTCCCGTCCCCTGGGAGAATATCGGCGGTCGCGCCGAGTTCATCACCTTCAGCCTCGACGGCAGCTCCTCTTACTGGAACCCGATCAGCTGGTTCACCGCGATGCGCGGCGGCCGCGCCGGAACCTCGCTCCACGCCGAGCGCGATCCCGTCCCGCCGCCGGAAAACCGGCCGTGACCGAGCCGGCCGCGCCCCTCCCCGAGCCCCAGCCCGCGGCCCAGGCCGAAGCGGAGCCCGCGCCCAAGGCGAAAGGCGGAGGCTGGTGGGCCGAGCTGAAAGGAATTTTCTGGATCCTGCTGGCGGTGCTCGTCTTCCACAGCCTCGTCGCCAAGCCTTTCTACATCCCGTCCGAATCGATGATGCCGGCCCTCCTGACCGGCGACCGGCTGGTGGTCACCAAATATCCCTTCGGCTGGTCCTGGGTCAGCCCCAGCTTCCACATCTTCCCGCGCTGGGGCGGGCGGATCTTCGGGCGGCTTCCCGAGCGCGGCGACATCGTCATCGTCACCCCGCCCAACCGGAACGACGACCTCATCAAGCGCGTCATCGGCCTGCCGGGCGACACGATCGAGCTGGTCGGCGGCATCGTCTATCTGAACGGCCGCGCCTTGCCGCGCCGGGAGCGGCCCCCGGTCATGATTCCGATCGACGACAACATGCGGTGCGAACCCGACTATTTCGGCGATTTCCGCGTCGCCGGCCCCGACGGCCAACCCTATTGCCGCCTCCCCGCCACCCGCGAGACCCTTCCCAACGGCCGCTCCTACGATGTGATCGACCTCGGCCACTCCGGCGGCGACGACCGCCCCCGGATCATTGTTCCCGAAAACCATGTCTTCCTGATGGGCGACAATCGCGATCACAGCGCCGACAGCCGGTTCCCGACCTCCGAGCAGGGCCTGGGCGGCCCCGTCCCCTGGGAGAATATCGGCGGGCGCGCCGAGTTCATCACCTTCAGCCTCGACGGCAGTTCCTCCTACTGGAACCCGATCAGCTGGTTCACCGCCATGCGCGGCGGGCGCGCGGGCACCTCTCTCCACGCCGAGCGCGGTCCGGTCCCGGCCGCCGCGCCCGCCCCGCCCGCGGCGCCGCGCCCATGAGCGACGAGGCCCCCGCGCCCGCGATCGACCCGCATGTCGAGGAGGCCGGGCCGGTCGAGCTGCGCGATCCGGTCATCCGCCACGAGCTGAAGCGGGCCAGCGTCTGGATCGGCCTGGCTCTCGCCGTCGCCGGGGTGATCTTCCTCGCCCAGCCGCTGCTCCTCATTTTCGCCGGCATCGTCCTGGCCGCGATGCTCGACGGCGGCACCCGCCTTCTGGGCCGCGTCCTTCCGATCGCCCGGGGCTGGCGGCTTGCCATCGTCACCGTGGCCGGTGTCGGATTCGTCGTCTGGACCTTCTATTTCGCGGGCAACCAATTAGCGGAGCAGGTGGAAAGTCTGCGCGAGACGGTCACCCTGCAGATCGGCCGATTCCTCGGCTGGGCCAACGGCATGGGCCTCGTCCAGGGCGGCGTCGACGTCCAGCAATTGAGCGGCCAGCTGATGGGGACGCTCGGCCGGCTCGGCTCGGCCGTCAGCAGCGCGCTGGGCGCCTTGGCCAGCGCTGTCATGATCCTGGTGATCGGCATCTTCATCGCGGTCGAGCCGCGCCTCTATCAGCGCGGCGTCGCCTGGATGCTGCCTCTGGAGCATCGCGACCGCTTCTACCGGACCGCGAGCAAGATGGGGCATGTGATGCGCCGGCTGATGGCCGGGCGCCTGCTCGGCATGGCGGTCGAGGGAGTCGGCACATGGCTGCTGCTGCTGATTGGCGGCGTGCCGATGGCGGCTTTGCTCGGCATATTGACCGGGCTTCTGGCATTCCTGCCCAATATCGGCGCGATCCTCTCGGGCGTGCTGATCGTGCTCGCCGGCTTTTCGGTCAGCGTCGAGGTGGGCCTGTGGGCGATCGGGGTCTATGTCTTCGTCCAGGTCGTCGACGGCTATCTGATCGTCCCCTATGTCGCCAAAAAGACGGTCGACCTCGCGCCCGCGCTCGTGCTCGGGGCGCAACTCCTCGCCGGCGCCCTGTTCGGGATCATGGGGCTGATGCTCGCCGACCCGATGGTGGCGATGCTCAAGACCGCGCTCGAACAGAAATCCGAGGACGACGAGGCCGACGCGGAGGCCGAAGCCGAAGCCGCGACCTAGCGGCCCCCCGGCCGCGCCGGAGAATCTCCCGCGGGCGGCGGCGGCGCCCCGGCGCCGCCCGATCCGCCCGCGCCGCCCTGCTGCTGTTGCTGCATCATCATCTGCTGCATCCGCTGCATCTGCAGCGCCGAAGCCTGACCCGCGCCGATCTGCAGGACCTGGATCTCGAAGACGAGCGTGTCGGTCGCCTGAAACGGGGCTCCAGCCGGAATCGGGCCGGTCTGGTGTGTCCCGGGCGGGAGCCACAACAAATAGCGTCCTCCGGCCTGCATTTGCTGGAGTGCATCGGCGAAGCCCGGATAGACGTCGGAAGTGGTGGCAACGAACGGCCCGCCGGTTTCGTCGCTGTCCTGGATCACCGGCGCATCGACGCTGCCGACGTGGAGCTTGTAGCGCAGAGCGAAGGCGTCGGCCGTGGTGATCTTGGGTCCGTTGCCCGCGCCGAGCGTGCGCAGCTGGGCGCCGCTGGTCAGCGTCTGGACCTGCTGCGCGCGCGTACCGACCCAGGCGAGCGCCGCCCCGGCCAGGCACAAAAGGATGATGGCGAGCCACAGCTTGAGCAATGTCCCCCTGGCGAGGGGGCGGATCGGGACGGCGGTGACTTGCGACATGGAGCGATCCCCAAAAAGGAACGGGCGGCGAATGATCAGGTCGTCGTGTCCCCCGGACACGACTGCAGGCTGCGGGGCAGCCTGCGCCTGATCATGTATCGCCGCCCGGTCATGATGTGAAGCGTGGAACCTGAATCAGCGGACGCCGTCGCGCTCCGCGCGCTTGCGCTCGAGCTTGCGCGCGCGCCGGATCGCCGCGGCCCGTTCGCGGGCGCGTTTCTCCGAGGGCTTTTCGTAATGACGGCGGAGCTTCATCTCGCGGTAGACGCCTTCGCGCTGCAGCTTCTTCTTGAGCGCCCGCAGCGCTTGGTCGACATTGTTATCGCGAACGATGATTTGCATAAAAGCTCGTCACTCTTTTCCGTTTAAGCCCAGTATCAGAAATGGATTCGCCGCGAGACGAGAGCCCGCGGCGCAGGGGCGAGCCCCTAGCAGGAGCCGTCCCCTCTGACAAGCCTCAGCGGCCCGCCGCCCTCCGGCGATTGTCGCCCATCGGCTTGACCGACGAGGCGTAGCGCCCATGGCCGCGGTTCGCGCGCTGCGGCGGGAAGCGGCGCCGGCCCCTCTCCTCGTCGCGCCGTTCCTCGCGGGAAGGCTCGGGCGCGGGGCCGCGGGTCGCCTTGATCCGGTTCGCCTCGAACGTGAAATTGGCCGGCAAGGGAACGATCTCGATCTGCTGGCGGGTCAATTTCTCGATGCCCTTGAGGTAGGCCCGCTCGTCCGGCGCGCAATAAGCGATGGCGATGCCGGCCGCGCCGGCCCGCGCCGTCCGCCCGATCCGGTGGACATATTGCTCGGAGACGTTGGGCAGCTCGAAATTGATCACGTGCGACACGCCGGAAACGTCGATCCCGCGCGCGGCGATGTCGGTGGCGACCAGGATCTTGGCCCGCCCACCCTTGAACTCGGCCAGAGCGCGCTCGCGCTGCGGCTGGCTCTTATTGCCGTGGATCGCATTGGCCGGGATGCCGCTTCCGCCGAGCAGCTTCACGACGCGGTCGGCGCCGTGCTTGGTGCGGGTGAAGATCAGCACGCGGTCCATCGAGCCCTTTTCGGCGAAGCCGACGCGCAGCATCATCGTCAGCAAGGCCTGCTTCTCGTTCTGCTGGACGAAGGTCACATATTGGTCAACCCGCTCGACCGTGGTCGAGGAGGGCGCGACCGAGACCTGCGCGGGATCGTTCAGATATTTGTCGGCCAGCTCCTTGATCGCCTTGGGCATGGTCGCCGAGAAGAACAGGGTCTGGCGCTTGGCCGGGAGCAGCCGCACGATCTGCTTGAGCGCGTGGATGAAGCCCAAATCGAGCATCTGGTCGGCCTCGTCGAGGACGAGGATCTCGACCTCATTGAGGGTCAGGAAGCGCTGCTCGATCAGGTCGATCAGCCGGCCGGGCGTCGCGACGAGGATATCGACGCCGCGCGCAACGTCCTGGCGGTTCTTGCCGACCGAGGTGCCGCCGAACACGGTGACGACGCGCATTTGCGAGAAATGCGAATAGGCGCGGGCGCTCTCGGCGATCTGGCTGGCCAGCTCGCGGGTCGGCGCCAGCACCAGCATCCGGCATGCGCGGGGGCCCGCCCGGCGGTTCGACTGGCCGAGCCGGTCGATCGAGGGCAGCATGAAGGCCGCGGTCTTGCCGGTGCCGGTCTGGGCGATGCCGAGCAGGTCGCGGCCGGTCAGGACGGTCGGAATGGCCTGCTGCTGGATGGGCGTCGCATGGCTGTAATCCTTGAGCGCGAGCGCCTGAAGGACGGGCTGCGACAGCCCGAGGGATTGGAATGACATTGGAATAACTCACTAAGTGTGCGGCGCAGCGCGCAGCCGGAACGGCGCGCGGATACGCGGCGGGTAATGGCAACCCGCGTGAAAAGGGAAACCTGGGGAAAAGTACGAAGCGGAGCCGGACGGTTGACCCGCCTGTTCACGCTGCATGACGCCTCGCTGAGGGGCATGTGGGGGCAAAGAGGTTAAAAGTCAATCAATAGGGTCGAGTTGGTCGGTACGGCGGCGCACCGTACAACGAGGAGGCGTTGGGCGCGACATAGCGCGGAGGTTCGAAACTCATTCGTCCGGGGGCGGCTCCCGTTCGATGAGTGCCGGATCGCGGGTGATCGTCACGTTAAGCACCCACGCGCGCCCGCCGCTCTGGTCGAGCGGCACCTGCACGCTGTCGCGTGCGGACAGGCCGGGCATATTATGCAGCAGCGCGGTCGCATGGATGTCGCCGGCCCTGAGCGTGAACAGGTGCATCGCCAGGACCCCGATCGCTGGGTCGGCCGCCATCCGCCCCGCCGCGGCCCAGTCCGCGGCGCGGATCGGAATGTCTGCTGCGCGGAACGCGGGGTCCCCGTCGCGGGCATGCACCATGGCCTCGAACGGCGCAGGGTCTGGCCAGCCGCCGGTGGCCGGCCTCGCCTCGAAACCGCCCGCGCTCAGCCAGCTTTCCAGCCCTTGCGCGCGCTCCAGTGCCTCCTCGAGGGTCAGCAGCCGATCCTGATAGGAAAAGGCCAGGGTCACCATCTCACCGGCCGGCGGGCCGGTATGGATCGCAATCGGCAGCCAGCCCGAGCCGCCGACGCGCCCGAAATCAATCACCCGCTCGCCGAACCGATAGCGCAGCTCCATCGGGCCGCTGCCGGCCTGGAATCCCGCGCCAAGCACCTCGAACGACCGCGCCAGCGCCGGATCCAGCGCCGTGCCGATCGCGACCTCGACCGGGCCGACCGGGCCCACGGGTAGCGCGGGAGGCGCGGGAGGCGCGGCCGCACCGGTTTCCGCGATCGCCGTCTGGAGTTCGGCATTCTCCTCCCCCGTCAGCCGCCGGTATCGAAGCGGATGGCCGAGCACGTCGAGGGTCAGGGCGTTCCCGTCGATCGTCGCCCGCGCGCTGCGGAAGTCGGCGCGGCCGAGATCGCCCGGAAAGAAGCGGAAGCGCATCAGGTTCGCCTCGGCCGGCACCTCGTGGCGCTCCGACCAGAAGCCGAAGCCGGCGCTGCCGACCCGGATTGCGACGATCCGCCTCCCCCGCGCGGGCGCGAACCGATAGGCGTCCTCGTCGAGATGCGCATAGCCAGGCGCGCCCGAATCATAGGTCGCCTCGACATCGAGATAGGGCGGCGTCGCCCCGTGCGCGTCGGCGATCCGAACGACCAGCGCAGGCGCCGCCTCGCGCCCGGCGCCGAGCAGTTCGAAGCGCGGGGGCGCAACCGGCGGCTCGGTATCGAGCAGCACATCGCCGCCGTCGCGGCGCCACCGCCCCTCGGCCATCATGTCGAGCGCGCCGGTGGTGAACATCCACCGGAAATGGCCGTCCGGGTTCAGCTCGAGCGCGGACGCCGTCTCCCGGACCTCGGTTATGTAAATCCCCTCCGGCACGCTTTGCGCCGCCGCCCCGCCGCCCGGCGCGAGCGCGGCCAGGGCAATCAGGCAGCGCATCATTCCTCTCATCGCGTTTCCCCCGGGGCCGGGTGCGAGCGGCCGTTGCCCGAGGCGGGGATACACGTCCCGGCGCGCCCCGGCCAGCCGCGCCGGAATCCGGCCCTTCGGAGACGGATTTCGACCGGCCTTGGCGGCGCTTCAGATCAGCAATATTGTCGCCAGGCCCAGGAATACGCCCATCGAGGCGACGTCGCTGGCGGTGGTGAGGAAGATGCTGGACGCGGTCGCGGGGTCGGCGCCGAAGCGCTTCAGGGCGAGCGGGATGAGCGCGCCGGAGATGCCCGCCACGGTGCAGCTCACGATCATCGCGAACAGGACGACCAGGCCCATCACCACGGGCTGCGCCTCGCCCTGCTGGTAGGCGTAGAACGCCATGCCGAGCCCGGCGGTGATGCCGACGAGCAGGCCGTTGCACAGGCCGAGCAGGCCCTCCTTGGCGACCAGCCGGCTGACGAATTCGGGCTTCAATTCGCCAAGCGTCATGCCGCGCAAAGTCACCGCCAGCGCCTGGCAGCCGGTATTGCCGGTCTGGCCCGCCATGACGGGCAGGAAAACGGCGAGGATGACGAGCTGCTGCAGCGTGTTTTCGAACACCCCGACCACCGCCGCGGCGACGAACGCGGTCAAGAGGTTGATCTGCAGCCAGGGGTGCCTGAGCTTGAGGCTCCGCCCGAGCGGCGTCGCCAGCCTTTCCTCCTTGTCGACGCCGACCATTTTTCCCGATTGGGCGCTGATCTCGATCGCCTGGTTGCGGAACAGCTCTTCGCCGCGGACCAGGCCCGCCAGCCGCCCGTCCGCGTCGCAGATCGGATAGACCGGAAAATGCTTGGCCGCGGCCGTCTTGAGCGCGTCCTCGAGCTTGCAGTCCCGCGGGAAGGAGAAGACGTCTCTCAGCATGATCGCGTCGAGCCGGGTCTCGGGCGTCGCCAGCAGCATGTCGCGCATGACGACGACGCCGAGCAGCCTGCCCTCCTCGTTTGTGACGTAGCAATAAGTGACGACCGCCGCCCGGGTCAGCTCGCGCAGCGCCTCGGTCGCCTCGGCGACGGTGACCTCGGGGCGGAACACCGCGAGCGCCGGCGACATCAAATCGCCGACGGTCTCGGCGTCGGCGGCGAACTGGACGGCGGGCGCCTCGGCGGGCTGGGCGGCGGGCGTCTCGGCGGGCTGGTCGGTCATGGCGCGGAGACTGGCGCAAGCCGGCCCCCTCGGCAAGCCCGATTAGGCGGCCTGCTCGTGGGCGGCGCGGACGCTTTCGATCAGGGCGTCCTGGCGGTGCTGTTTCGCGACCGCCTCGGCACCGCCGCGGGTCTCGTGGAACAGATCGAGCGCGGCGAGCTCGTTGTGACCGAGCGGCTGGGTCGCGAGGTCGACATAATCGTAGCGCGCGGGATCGTTGACGATGCGCTTCAGCAGCTTTTTGGCCCGGCGGAAGCCGCGCCAGTAATTCCAGCCCTTGCGAAGCGATTCGAACGCGAATTTCGGATAGAACAGCCAGGCCGGCTCCAGCTCCATCGTCGGCCGGCGCGACAGCCGCCGCTTGCGGCGGACCACCCCGCCCTCCAGCGTGTGCACGCCTTCATTGGCATAAAGGAGCCGGAACTCGATCAGATATTGCAGCGCCTTCTTCGGCCGCCCGCCCTCGATCCGCGCGTGCCGACGGGTCACCGTCTCCATATGCTCCCAGGTGAAATAGGCGTCCCACGCCGCCTTGTAGGCCTCCTCCCATTCCGCGTCGGACATGGTCACGTGGTGAGAGACGCGGTGGTGGAGATCATATTTGTTGAGGTCGGGATCCATCCACTCGCCCGCCTCGTGCATCTTCTTGTGATCCTCCGAACCTGGCAGCGGCGTCAGGAAGAAGAATTCGAGAATGTCGACCGGCAGCTCGCGCTTGATGATCTCGATGTCGCGCAGGATCGATTCCTTCGTATCCGCCGGAAAGCCGAGAATGTAGCCCGCCAGCGTGAAGATGCCGCGCTCGTGCCATTGCTGCAGCATGTGGCGGTATTCGGTGATCTTGTTCTGGCGCTTGTTGGCGGCGAGCAGATTGTCCGGGTTGATGTTCTCCAGGCCGATAAAGGCGCGCATCACCCCGGCGCGCTTGGCCTTGTCGATGAAATTGGGGATTCGATGGCAGAGCGTGTCGACCTGGATGGTCAGATTGGCCTTGAGCCCCTCGGTCTCGCGCAGAAGGATGAGCCGATCGAAGAAGGCCTCCCAATCCTTGTTGCGGGCGAGATTGTCGTCGGTGATGAAGAAGGCCTTGATCCCCTGCGCCAGATTCTCGCGGATTATGCCTTCGAGATCGTCGGCGGTCCGGAAGCGTCTCTTTCGGCCCTGGACGTTGATGATCGTGCAGAAGCTGCACTGGAACGGGCAGCCGCGGCCGAGGTCGAAGCTCGACCATTGGCCCGAATTGCGCGCGATCGATTCCTTCGGCATCCACGGAACGGGCACGCCGGCGATGTTCGGCAGGTCCTTCAGATAATTGTAGATCGGCTGGAGCTTGTCCTCCCAGGCGTCGACGAGCAGGCCGTCGAGCCGCCCTTCCTCCGCCTCGCCGGCGAACAAGGAGCAGCCGATGTCGAGCGCGTCCTGAAGCTCGGGCGGAATGTCCTTGAGCATGGAGAGGCAGCCCGAGACGTGGAAGCCGCCGATGACGACGGGGAGCCCTGCGGCCCGGAATTCGCGGGCGAGGTCGAGCGCGTGGTGGATCTGGTTCGATTGCACGCCGACCAGGCCGATCAGCGCCCTGGCGCCGCGCCGCCTGATGCCCCGGATGATCCGGCTCGGGACGACATGCTGGTTGCACTCGTCGATCGGGACGAGGTTGAAGCGGACGTTGGGACCGAGCACCCGCCGCTCGGCGGCGTCGCGCGCGAGCCCGTTCAGCGCCGCCAGCGAGTTGGACGGCAGGATCGTGCGCCACCAGACGATCGGATAGCCGTCGTCGTCATAATGCGACGGCTTGATCATGATGAAATCGAACTGTTCGGCCTGATCTTCCATGACCCCGGGTTTACACATTTCGCCAAAGGATGGACAGCCGCGACCCGGCTAGTCGTCGAGCGGGCCGAAGCTCGGTTCGGTTTTGCCGAGCCGCGCCCTTATCGCCTCGGTCAGGTCGGCGCTGACCAAGGTCGCCGCGTTCCACAAAGCGACGTCGCGCAGCCCCTCCTCGATCGTGCGACCGCGGCTGTGGTTGAGGCTCTTCTTGGCCCCGGCCACCGCGAGCGGGGACTTGGCGGCGATGGTCCGCGCCAGCTCCAGAGCGGCGGCGATCGTCGCGTCGCGATCGGCCTCGATCCGGTTGACCAGGCCGTAGCGCGCCGCCTCCTCCGCGCCCATCCGCCGGCCGGTAAAGGCAAGCTCGCGCAGCACGCCCTGCGGGATGAGGTAGCCGAGCCGCTGGAGCGTGCCGAGATCGGCGGTGATCGCGACATCGACTTCGGCGATCTGAAAGAAGGCGTCGGCGCTGGCGACGCGAAGGTCGCAGGCGCCGGCGAGATCGACGCCCGCGCCGATGCAGCCGCCGTGAATCGCCGCGATCACCGGCGCGCGCGCCGCCTCGGCCGCGCCGAAGGCGTCCTGCAGCCATTCGATGTGCCTGAGCCGCGCCTCGGCCGCCCGCCCGGGGTCCTGATTGGCCGGAAACTGGCGCGCGGCATATTCGAGGTCGAGCCCGGCGGTGAAATGCCTGCCCCGCCCGCTGAGAAGGATCGCCCTGACCGCGGGATCGCGCCCGAGCGTCCGGAACGCGTCGCCGATCGCGGCGAACATATCCTTGTCCATGGCGTTGAACTTGTCCGGCCGGGCCAGCTCGACATGGGCGACACCGCCCTCGATTCCGACCGCGATCCTGTCGCTTCCCATGGTTCGCCTCCGCGCTTATCAGATGCGCCATGACCAGCTTTACCGTGAACGGCCAGCCCGTCCACTATCGGATGGACCCCGCGACGCCGCTCCTTTGGGCGTTGCGCGACGCCTCCAATCTGACCGGCACCAAATTCGGCTGCGGCACCGGCCATTGCGGCGCCTGCACGGTCCATATCGACGGCAATGCGGTCAGGAGCTGCCGGGTGCCGATCGCGCAGCTCGAAGGCAGCTTCGTCACCACCATCGAGGGCCTGTCGCGCGATCGCTCGCACCCGGTCCAGCAGGCTTTCTCGGCCGACATGGTCCCGCAATGCGGCTATTGCATTCCCGGCGTGATCATGGCGGCGGCGGCCCTGGTCGACCGCAACGACAGCCCGACCGACGCCCAGATCGACGCCGCCATCCCCAATATCTGCCGTTGCGGCATCTATCCGCGCCTGCGCGAATCGATTCGCCGCGCGATCCGGATCAAAAACGGCCGGGATCAGGTCCGGTCGGCACCGCCGCCGGGCATCAGCCCGGAAGATGCGGCCCGCGCCGTGCCCTCGCTGCGCCCGCCGCCGCCGGCGCCGCCGCCGAGGCGCTGACATCGAGGGGACAGTTACTGGTAACTGTCCCCATTCCATTTCCCGTTCCTGTCGCGATGCTTACCGGCCGGTTCAGCAACCGCTCATCCGCGATATCGCACATGTCGTCCATCAAGCGGCGGCGAGGCCGCGTACAGAAAAAAGGAGCAGGCCGATGCGCAAGGCATTGATGGGATTGGTTTTAGCGGCGACGGCGATGACTCCGGTCGCGGCCGAAGCGCAACGCGGGCGCGGCGGCGACGCGCCGCGCGTCCAGCAACAGAATGAGTCGGACAATGGCGAAGCCCGCGCGGCCCGCGCCGAGCGGCGCCAGGAGCAGCGCGCGGCGCGCCAGGCGCAGCCGCAGGCTCAGCCGCAGCCGCAGGCCCGGGTCCAGCAGCAACAGCCCCCGGTCCAGGTCGTCCAGCGCAACCGCGGCGGCAATCGCGGCGGCGGCAACGACAATCGCGGCGACGGCAGGCAGGGCCGCGAGCGCGCCAGCCAGCCCAGCATCTATCCGCAGGCCTGGCAGGGCAATCCCAACGATCCGCGGCTGCGCCACTATCAGGAGCTCGAGCGCCGCAACCAGCAGCAGGGCGCCCGCGACGGCCGCCGGGGCGACGACCGGCGCGATTGGCGCAGCGACAACCGCCGCGACGCGCGCAACGACCGCGGCGACCGGCGCAACAATTGGAATCGCGGCTGGCGCAACGACTCTCGCTACGACTGGCAGCGCTGGCGCTATTCCAACCGCAACATCTTCCGCATCGGGCCTTATTATTCGCCCTATCGCGGCTACGGCTATAACCGCTTCTCGATCGGCTTCTTCCTCGAGCCGCTGTTCTTCGGCCAGCGCTACTGGATCGGCGATCCCTGGCAGTACCGGCTGCCGCCGGCCTATCCGGGTACGCAGTGGGTCCGCTATTATAACGACGTCCTGCTCGTCGACACCTATACCGGCGAGGTTCTGGACGTGATCCACGACTTCTTCTACTAGGCGAAGCTTCTTTCCCGGCGAGGGGAATGAGGGCCCGGGGCGCGCAAGCGCTCCGGGCTTTTCGCTTGTCAGGAAGCCGCCTCCCGTCGCATGGAAGCCGCCTGTCTCACGGGGGATTCGACCGATGCCGACGCGCCTTATCGCCTTCCTGTCTCTCCTGCTCCTTGGAGCGGGGCCGGTCGCGGCGGAGACCGTAATCGTCCACGCCGGCCGGCTGATCGCCGACGCCTCGCGCCCGGCGCAGGGCCCCTCGACCATCACGATCGTCGACGGCCGCATCCGGAGCGTCGCCGCCGGCCTGATTGCGGCACCGGAGGGCGCGCGCCTCATCGACCTGTCGAACCGCACGATCCTTCCCGGCCTGATCGACATGCACGTCCATCTCTCCGGCGATCCGGGCCAGGATTTTCGCCAGGAAGCGGTCGACACGGACGAATATGCGACCCTGGTCGGCGTCAAGAATGCGCGCCTGACCTTGCGCGCCGGCTTCACCACGGTCCGCGATCTCGGTTCGCCCCCGCAGGTCGGCTACGCCCTCTCGCGCGGCACCCGCGAAGGTCTGTTCCCCGGTCCCCGCATCATCGCGTCCGGTCCCGCTCTATCGATCGTCGGCGGCCATGGCGACGTCAACGGCTTTCGCCCCGCCGTGATCGACGCGCTCACCGCCCGCAACACCTGCACCGGCGCCGTCCAGTGCGCCGAGCGAGTCCGCGAGCTCGCCCGGGCCGGCGCGCAGGTGATCAAGTTCACCGCCACCGGCGGCGTCCTCTCCCAACAGGCGCGCGGCCTCGAAGCGCATTTCACCGACGAGGAAATGCGCGCGATCGTTGTCACCGCCCATTCGCTCGGCCTGCGCGTCGCCGCCCATGCCCACGGCGCCCGCGGAATCGAGGCGGCGGCGCGCGCGGGCGTCGATTCGATCGAGCACGGCACCTTCGCCGACGCAGCCGCGCTGGCTGCGATGCGGCGATCGGGCACCTCGTTGGTGCCCACCCTGATGGCCTTCACCGGAATCCGCGAGGGGCTCGCCCAGAACCGCTACACGCCCGCCGTCGCCGCCAAGGTTCTCGAGACTTTGGAGCATGTCGGCGCGGCCGCTCGGGCGGCGCGGGCGGCCGGCGTGCCGGTCGTGTTCGGCACCGACTCGGGGGTCTACGAGCATGGCCGCAACGCCGAAGAGCTCGGCTTGCTGGTCGAGCGCGCGGGAATGAGCCCGGCCGAGGCGCTCGCCGCGGCGACGACCGGCGCCGCCCGCCTGCTCGGCCTGGAGAATGAGGTCGGCCGGATCGCGCCGGGCTTCTCCGCCGATCTGATCGCGGTCGAGGGCGATCCGCTCGCCGACCTCGGCGCGCTTGGCCGTGTCGGCTTCGTCATGGTCCGCGGGCGCATCGCCGACTGAGGCCATGGCCGGCGTCGATTACAAAATCCGGATCGGGACCGAGGTCAGGGATCGTCTGGCCGGCGTTTCGAACGCCTTCAAAATCCCGTCCGAGGATCTCGACATCTTCGTCGTCCGCCATTTTCTGGACGCGCGCGAATGCGAGCGCCTGATCGAGATGATCGACGCCTGGCGCATCCCCTCGCAATTGCTGGCGCCGACCGGCGATCCCGAGTTCCGCACGAGCGAGAGTTGCAACCTCGATCCGAAGGACCGCTTCGTCAAGAAAATCGAGGCCAGGATCACCGGCCTTCTCGGCATCGACCCGCTCAACGGCGAAACCATCCAGGGCCAGCGCTACGCGGTCGGCCAGCGCTTCAAGCCGCACCACGATTTCTTCCACACCCATTTGCCTTATTGGGAGGAGATGGCGCGGACCGGCGGCCAGCGCACCTGGACGGCGATGATCTTCCTCAACGAGCCCGAAGGCGGCGGCGCGACCTTTTTCGAGAAAGCCGGCGTGAGGGTGACGCCGCGCACCGGCAATCTGCTCGCCTGGAACAACATGAACGCGCTGGGCGAGCCCAATTCCTTCTCGATTCACGAGGGCATGCCTGTCACCGCGGGAGTCAAGTATATCATCACCAAATGGCACCGCGAGCGGCCCTGGCTTTATTCGGACGTGGTCACCTATTGACGCCGATCAGGCATCGCCGCCGGGATCGCGGTCGCGGCTCAGTTCGTCCACTTCGCTCATGATGCTTTGCAGCGCGGTCTGATTGTCATTCGTCTGGTGCGAGCGGCGCGACGGAAGCTTGCCGTCGTTCAACAGGCTCTCCAGCGCGACCCGGCCGCGAGCGACGCGGCTCTTGATCGTCCCGACCGCGCAGCCGCATATCTCGGCCGCCTCTTCATAGGCGAATCCGCCCGCGCCGACGAGGATCAGCGCCTCGCGCTGCGGCTGCGGCAAATGAAGCAAGGCGCGCTGCATGTCGCCAAGCTCGATGTGGCGGTCCTGGCTGGCCGGCGCGGCAAGCAATTTCGACGCGGTAAGCTCGTCCCATTCGCCCTTGAACCGGGCGCGGCGCATCTGGCTGAGGAACAGGTTCCGCAGGATGATGAAGGTCCAGGCGCGCATGTTGGTGCCGGCCTGGAAGCGCTTGCGCGCCGCCCAGGCCTTAAGCAATGTCTCCTGGACGAGATCGTCGGCAAGGTCTCGGCTGCCCGACAGCGAGCGGCCGAAGGCGCGCAAATGGGGAATGACCTGGCCGAGCTGGTCCTTGAACGCGTCGTCGGGCAGCGGTGCCCAATCGACCCCCGCCACCACTGCGCTCGCTTCACGCGCCGGCACTTCGCCCGCCATCAACAGCCCCTAGCAAGGATCACACAGGTTCCGGTCGAAGCGCCCGATGGCGCCTCGCTTTCCCGCTTTGAAATAAGGATTATTTCCAGACAAACAACACGATGATGAACGCGATGACGACTAGGACGAGGCCCCAGCCGAGGATGTAGCGGGTCATGTGCGGCGTCGAGCCGGCCCGCGCTTCGTTGGTCGTTAGATGCTCTGATTCATCCATGCCGCGTCCCCGTCGAAGTTCCATTCGTTACGCGGCCAACGCGCGCTGCGTTCGCCGGTTCCGCATGGGCGCCGAATGGGGACAGTCCCCTTGCCCCTCCTTTAAGCGGGAATGGTCGCCGCGTCGAAGAACAGGGCCTGGGCAATCGCCGCCTTCACCGTCGAGCGCTGGAAAGGCTTGGTGATGAGGAAGGTCGGCTCGGGCCGCTCACCGGTCAGCAGCCGCTCGGGGAAGGCGGTGATGAAGATTACCGGGACCGAGAATTCGGCCAGGATGTCCTTGACCGCGTCGATCCCCGAACTGTCGTCGGCGAGTTGGATGTCGGCGAGGACCAGGCCCGGGCGCCGCGCCAGCGCCTGCGAAACCGCTTCGTCGCGGGTGACCGCGACGCCGGTGACATTGTACCCCAGGTCGCGCACGATCGTCTCGATGTCCATCGCGATGATCGGCTCGTCCTCGATGATCAGGACCTCGGCGCGCGTCTGCCGCTCGATCTCGGCGAGCGCCTCGGCGACCAGGGCTTCGACCTCGCCGCCCGATGCGCCGATCAGATAGCCGGCATCTTCGGGCGTGAACCCCTCCATCGCCGTCAGCAGCAGCGCCTGGCGCGACAAAGGCGTGATCCGCGAGAGACGCGCCCGGGCGATCTCCTCGGCATCGCCGGCACCGGCATGACCCGGCGCATCCTCGATGCTGGCCGAAGACCAGATGGCGTGGAACGTGCGGTAAAGGCCGAGCCTGGGATCGACGTCGCTCGGGAAGGATTCGGGCGCGGCGACGATCGCCTCCAGGGTCGCCCGGACAAAGGCGTCGCCATGGGCCTGGGTGCCGGTCAGCGCTCGGGCATAACGGCGGAGAAAGGGAAGATGCGGCGCGAGATCCTGGCCAAGCGACATACGGATGTGACTCCTTCAAATCGTCCCGGGCCTATTGGGTGGACGCCGCCGCGAATGCAACCCCGGCGGGACCGCACGACGATGCGCCTCGAACGGAAAAAACCGGCCCGGCCCCGTCCTCGCGCCAGAGTGGAACAATCGTCGGAGTTTTTTGTTTCCAAACCTCGCGCGGCCCGATTAATCGGGGCCGTCGATTCTGTGCGTCTGTTCAGCGGGGACGCTCTCTGACGGGCTTGGTTCATGGGCGGCGGTCGCCGTGAGGGGTGAAGAATTTGAGCCTTCCAGGGGACAAGAAGGGCAAAAGCAAGGGTAAGTCAAAGATCGACGCCAAGCCTTCCCACCTCGCTCCCGAACGCCGCGGACGCCGAAGGGCGCCGTCCGGCGAGGTCGGCGTGGCGCTGCGCAGCGTCTACGACGGCGCGCTCAACGAGGAGATTCCCGCCGAAATGCTCGATCTGCTGGGGAAGCTCGGCTAGTCCCCGTCGGACAATGACGGGCGCCCTTTCTTGAACGCCGGGAACCAAAACTGGGTCGCCGCCCGCTGGACGCTTATGTCCACCGGACTCAAGATGCTGCTGATCCTGAGCTTCGGCCTGCTCCCGCTCGGAATCATCGCAATCCTCGCCTCGATCGACAATGCGCGCGCAAACCGCGCCAACGCTCATGTCGAGGCCCGGGCGATGCTCACGGTCCAGGTCCAGAGCTTCACCCTCGCCTTGTCGCGCAGCACCTTCACGGTCAGGGCGGCGCGGGACGCGGCGATCGCCGCAGGCGAGCCGTCCGGCCTTTGCGAAAGGACCCTCGAGCGGCTCGCTCGCTCTCCCCACACGCCCGGGCGCTTCGCCTTGTTCGGCCGGTCGCCGCCGCCGCGCTGCGTCACTCAGGGCTTCACACCGCCGCCGGTCCCGGCCGCCGGTGACGAAGTCGTCCGAGCGACGATAATGCCGGGCGGCGATCGGCTCGTGATCTTTCTTTACGATCCGGCCGGCACGATCGAGGGAATCGCCGAATATCGGCGCGAAGCCCTCGCCGCCCTGGTCGCCGCCCGGCCCATCGAGGGCGATTTCGCGATCGAGCTGGTGCAGGGGAGCCGGGTGATGCCGCTGCGCGCCGCCCAAAGGCCCGGCCCCCTGTCGCGGGAGGTCGTTGCCCGGCAGCAATTCGCCAACGGCCAATATGAAATGCGGCTGCGCACCTACGTCCCGCCGCTCAGCGCGACCGAATTGCTCGTTATCCTGACCCCGGTGCTGATGTGGCTGTGGGCATCTTTGGTCGGCTGGATCATCGTCCAGCGCCTGTTGCTGCGACCTCTGGGGCAGATTCAGAAAATGATTTCGGCCTACAGGCCCGGCGACCGCGGCCTCGATCTGCCGAGCGTGCGCAGCCCCGCGCACGAGATCGGCGCGCTCGGCGAGGCCTTCGATCGGGTCACCCGGACCGTCGCCCGCCACGAAGCCGAGCTCGAGGCGGCCCTGGTCCGCCAGACCCGGCTGGTCCGCGAGGTCCACCACCGGGTCAAGAACAACCTCCAGGTCGTCGCTTCCCTGCTCAATCTCCATTCCCGCGGCTCGCCCAACGAGGAGGTCGCGGCCGCTTACGCATCGATCCAGCGGCGGGTCGACGCGCTCGCCGTCGTCCACCGCAACCATTATGCCGAGCTCGAGGAGAATCGCGGCGTCGCGCTCAGGTCGCTTTTGTCCGAGCTCGGCGCCAATTTGCGCGCCACCGCGCCCGCGAGCGCAGTGGACATGCAGATCAGGCTCGATGTCGCGCCCTTCTACGTCAACCAGGACGTTGCGGTTTCGGTCGCCTTCCTGGTCACCGAGATCGTCGAGTTCGGCATGCTGTGCGGCGCCCAGACGGTTTCGGTCGTTCTCGAGGCGGATGCGCCCGGCACGGCGCGCCTCTCGGTCGAGGCCGACACGCTGGCCGGGACGATCGACTGCGACCCGGCGCTGGAGGAGCGATTCGATCGCATCGTCACCGGCCTCGCCCGTCAGCTGCGCTCGACCCTCGACCGCGACCCGGCGCGGGGCCGTTTTTCGGTCCGCATCGGAATCGTCGACAGCGAAGCCTAGCCGCGCCGCCGCTGCGCGCCCGGCGGACGGCTCGAATAAATTTTCGAAATGGTGGAACCCCCGGGGCGCACCCTCGTTGAGGCCCTTGGATAGTGACCTTTTGCCCCCCCGCTCTCGCTATCCAGAACATGGGCCCGGATGCGCTAACCTCCCCCCCCCGGTGGCGCTTCCGGGCTCAACCTATGTGGGAAATGGGGACAGTTGCTAGCAACTGTCCCCATTTCTTTTTTCTCCCTTTCCAGTCCCTCTTCGCCGCAGCCTGCGGGCGATTCGTCACGGGCGCGGAACCGAAACGGCTTGACGGGCATTAAGGTGCATCAAGCCCGGCGAGCGTTTTTGCCCGGAGCCAGGCTCAGGAGACACCTCATGAAGAAATTGTTCGAGATTCTGGCGATCGCCGGTGTGCTGATGGTCGCGACCGCCTGCAACACCGTCCGCGGCGCTGGCGACGACGTCCAGTCGGCGGCCAATGCGGTCGACAACGAAATGTAACAAGGGCGGCTTCGCCCACATGGTCAGAGGAGTTGGGCGCCCGTTTTGCGGGCGCCCTTTTTTATGCGCCTTTTTCGGCCGCTTTGGCCCGCTTGCGCTCGGTGAACCAGATCGCGAGCAGCGAGATCTCGTAGAGAGTAACCAGCGGCACCGCGAGCAGCAGTTGCGACACGACGTCGGGCGGAGTCAGCACCGCTGCCACGACGAAGGCGATCACGATCGCGTAGCGCCGTCCGCGCTTGAGCTGCTGGCGCGTCACGATCCCGGCGCGCTCGAGCAGCATCAGCAGCACCGGCAGCAAGAAGGCGACCCCGAAGCCGAACAGGAACCGCATCGCGAAGTCGAGATAATTGCCGATGCCTGGCAAAGCGGTCGCCTGGACGCCCGCGACATTGCCTTGGTAGCCGAGCGCGAAATGGAGCGCGAGCGGCATCGCGACGTAATAAGCGAGCGCCGCTCCCGTCAGGAACAGGAACGGAGTCATCACCAGGAACGGCAGGAAGGCGCGCTTTTCCTTGCTGTAGAGGCCGGGCGCGACGAACAGCCAGAGCTGGCCGGCAATGATCGGGAACGAGACCATCAGCGCCGCGAAGAAGGCGACTTTGATCTCGACGAAGAATGCCTCGAACACCGCCGTGTAGATCAGCTGGTTCTGGCCCGCCGCGAGCAGCGGCTGGACCAGGAAGCCGAAGATCGGCCGCGCGAAATAGAGGCAGCCCGCGAAGGTGACGGCGAGCGCGGCGAAGGCCCAGAGCAGCCGCCGGCGCAACTCGATCAAATGGTCGAGCAACGGCGCCTTGCTCTTGTCGAGATCGTCTCCCTCGCCGCGGTCGACATCGGTCATGGCGTCTCGCCCGCAGGCGGGGCGGCCTTGGGCGGCGCGGCGCCGCGCGGCGTCGCCTTGCCCCGGGCGGGCGGCGCCTTGGGCCTGGCCGAGGCCCTGGCGCCGGTCGAGGCCCTGATTCTGGGCCGGGGCTTGGGCTCGGGCGCCGGCTCATCGGCGGCGACGGGCTCGGGCCAGTCTTCCTGCCCCGCGGGCGCGGGATGCTCGCGCATGATCCTCTCGTTGTCGGATTTCCACTTTTTCTCCATATCGGCGAGATCGGCTTCGCGGATCATGGCGTCGACGCCGGTGCGGAAATGCTTGGCCATGCCGCGCGCGCGGCCGACGAATTCGCCGATCGTGCGCATCACCCGCGGCAGATCCTTGGGGCCGATCACCACCAGAGCGACCACCGCGATGATCAGCAGCTCGCTCGAATCGATACCGAACATCAGGGTTCGATCTTAGGCCTGACGGTCCGCGTCGGACGGCGGCGCCGGCGCCGCGACGGGCTCGGCCGGCGCAACGGGCGGAGCCGGTTGCGCCTCGACGGTGCGCTCCGCGGTCAGCCGGCGGCGCTCTTCGGCCTCCTCGTCCTCGGTCATGCCCTTCTTGAAGCTCTTCAGGCCCTTCGCGACGTCCCCCATCATGTCGGAAAAGCGGCCCTTCCCGAACAACAACAGGATGACGAGGCCGACGATCAGCCAATGCCAGATGCTGAAACCACCCATGTGAAAATTCTCCCAGTGCCGAAGCTGAATCTAGGCGTCTTCGGCGTCAGTTTCCAGTTCGACCTCGTCTTCGCCCTCTTGCGAGCCTTCGAGGCCCAGCCGTTCGAGCGCGATATCGACCGGATCGAGCAGCCCGGCGGCCTTCAAATCGTCCACGCCCGGCAGGTCGCGCCGGCTTTCTAGCCCGAAATGGGTAAGGAATTCCTGCGTCGTCGCATAGGTAAGCGGCCGCCCGGGCACCTCGCGCCGCCCGGCGGGCCGCACCCAGCCCGCCTCCATCAGCACGTCCAGCGTGCCCTTCGAAATCTGCACGCCCCTTATCGCCTCGATCTCGGCGCGGCTCACGGGCTCGTGATAGGCAATGATCGCCAGCGTCTCGACCGCCGCGCGCGAGAGCTTGCGGCTTTCCTCCCGCTCGCGCCTCAATATGTGGGCGAGATCGGCGGCGGTCTGGAAGTGCCAGCGCCCGCCGCGCTCGACCAGCTCGACCCCGCGCCCGGCATAATGCGCCTGCAGCTCGGCGAGCGCCGCTTCGACGTCCACGCCCTCGCCGACATAGAGGGCGATCTCCGCCGCGCCGAGCGGATCGTCGGCCGCGAACAAGGTCGCCTCGACCGCGCGCAGAGCATCGTCAAGCTCGCGCATCATGCCGCCCTCACATAGAGGATCGAGAAGGCCTCGTCCTGCCGCAGCGCGACCTTGCCGAGCCGCGCGAGCTCGAGCGTCGCGACGAAGCTCGAAGCCAGCGCCGAGCGGCGATAGCCCGCATCCTGCGTCTCGGGCAGGAAGGCCTCGAGCGCGGTCCATTCGAGGCGGGCGCCGATCATCTGCTCGAGTCGGTGAATCGCCTCGTCGAGCGACATGACCGGCCGCCGAGCGATGAAATGGACCGAAGGCTCGGTCCGCGCGCGGACGATGCCGTAGGCCGAAATGAGATCGTAGAGATCGGCCTGCCAGGCCGCGCGCCGCACCACCCTGAGCCCCTCCGGGGCGCTGCGGCGAAAGACGTCGCGGCCGATCCGGTCGCGCGCGATCAGCCTGGCGCCCGCCTCGCGCATCGCGTGCAGCCGCTGCAGCCGCAATTGCAGCCGCATCGCCAGCTCTTCGGGGCTGGGATCGGCGCCCGCTTCCTTGGGGAGGAGCAGGCAGGATTTGAGATAAGCGAGCCAGGCGGCCATCACCAGATAATCCGCCGCGATCTCGAGCCGCAGCTTCCTCGCGTCGGCGATGAAGGCGAGATATTGCTCGACCAGGGCGAGGATCGAGATTTTCGCCAGGTCGACCCTTTGCGTCCGGGCCAGCGTCAGCAGCAGGTCGAGCGGCCCCTCCCACCCGTCGAGATCGAGCGTCAGCCGCTCCGCCTCGGATGCCGGGGCGCTCTCCAGTTCGAACGGGTCGTCGAAATCGCTCACGGTGCGAACCTAAAGCGCGCGGCCCCGGAAGTCGAAGCCCAAAGCGGACTTTTCCACAGCGATCGGAAGGCTCAGTCCTCGATCGGCCGCCGGAACGTCTCGGGCAGGAAGACGAGGCCGATCGCCACGGTCAATGCGGCAACGACGATCGGGTACCAGAGGCCGTAATAGATATCGCCGGTGGCGGCGACCATTGCGAAGGCGGTGGTCGGCAGGAAGCCGCCGAACCAGCCGTTGCCGATGTGGTAGGGCAGCGACATCGACGTGTAGCGGATCCGGGTCGGGAAGAGCTCGACCAGGAGGGCCGCGATCGGGCCGTAGACCATCGTCACGTAGAGGACGAGGACGAACAGGATGAGCACGACAAGGGGCTTGTTCACCTGGGCGGGGTCGGCGCGCTCGGGATAGCCGGCGGCGGTCAAGGCGGCACGAGCCCGGGTCTGGAAGGCATTGATCGCTTCCGCGCCGCCCTCCGGCGCGGCGATAGCGCCTTCGCCGATCTCGAGCCGGGCCTGCGTGCCGGGGGGCGCCGCCAGATTGGCGTAGCTGACCCCGGAACGGGCGAGGAAGGCCTTGACGATGTCGCACGAACGCGCGTCGAACCGGTTGCGGCCGACGGGATCGAACTGGACCGAGCAGGCCTCAGGGTCGGCGACGACGCGAACCGGGGCCGAGGCGGTGGCCGCGTAGAGCGCCGGATTGGCGGCCTTGGCCAGCGCCTCGAACAAGGGAAAATAGGTCAAGGCCGCGAGCGCGCAGCCGGCGAGGATGATCTTCTTGCGGCCGATACTGTCCGACAGCCAGCCGAACAGGATGAAGAAGGGCGTCGCCAGCCCCAGCGCGATCGCGATCAGGATGTTGGCGGTGGCGCCGTCTACCCGCAGCGTGCGCTCGAGGAAGAAGAGCGCGTAGAATTGCCCGGCATACCAGACCACCGCCTGGCCGGCCACGGCGCCGAACAAGGCGATCAGGACGATCTTCAGATTGCCCCAGCGCGCGAAGGCTTCGGTCAGCGGCGCCTTCGAGCCCTTCCCTTGCGCCTTCATGCGCGCGAAGACCGGGCTCTCCTCGAGCTTCATCCGGATCCAGAGCGAGATCGCGAGCAGCACGATCGAGACCAGAAACGGGAGGCGCCAGCCCCAGGCCGCGAAATCGGCTTCGCCCAGCGCGGTGCGAATGCCGATAACGACGAGCAGAGCCGCGAACAGGCCGAGCGTCGCCGTGGTCTGGATGAAGCTGGTATAAAGGCCGCGGCGGCCCGCGGGCGCGTGCTCGGCGACATAGGTCGCCGCGCCGCCATATTCGCCGCCGAGCGCCAGGCCCTGAAGCAGCCGCAGCGCGACCAGCAGGATCGGCGCGATGACGCCGGCCGAGGCGTAGCTCGGCAACAGGCCGACCGCGAAGGTCGAAAGGCCCATGATCCCCATGGTGACGAGGAAGGTGTTCTTGCGGCCCACGAGGTCGCCGATCCGCCCGAACAGGATCGCGCCGAACGGCCTGACGGCGAACCCCGCGGCGAAGGCGGCGAGCGCGAAGATGAAGCCGGTCGTTTCGTTGACGCCTGAGAAGAACTGAGCGGTTATGACCGCCGCCAGCAGGCCGTAGAGGTAGAAATCATACCATTCGAAGATCGTGCCGAGCGAGGAGGCGGCGATGACCAGCCGGTCGCTCTGGCGCGGCGGCGCGGGCGCCCCATGCCGGTCCGCTACGTTTGCCAAACGCCCCCTCCCGCTGCTCCACGCATCGTGGCATGGGCCCAGGATGATTGGCAAGAACCGGGCATTCGACGCGATCGTGTTGGGCGCGGGCGGCGCGGGCCTGATGTGCGCGAGCGTCGCCGGGCAGCGCGGACGCCGCGTGCTGCTGATCGACCATCAGGATCGGGCGGGGAAGAAGATACTGATTTCGGGCGGCGGGCGCTGCAACTTCACCAACTTCTACGCCGCGCCCGACCGCTTCCTTTCGGCCAATTCGCATTTCGCCAAATCCGCGCTCTCGCGCTACCGGCCCGAGGATTTCATCGCCCTGGTCGACAAACATAAGATCGCCTGGCACGAAAAGACGCTTGGCCAGCTCTTTTGCGACGGATCGGCGCGGCAGATCGTCCACATGCTGATGGAAGAATGCGCGAAGGGGCCCGTGCGGGTTTCGCTGGGCAAAGCCGTGGTCGACGTCACCCATGCGGATGGGCTGTTCACGATCCGCTATGGCGAGGAAGCGGCGACGGCGCCGTCGCTGGTGATCGCCACTGGCGGGCCTTCGATCCCCAAGATGGGCGCGACCGGTTTCGCCTACGATCTGGCGCGGCAATTCGGGCTCAAAGTGGTGGAGCCGCGGCCCGGCCTGGTGCCGCTGACGCTGAGCGACGAGGATCTGCTGTTCCGGGAGCTGTCGGGCGTGTCGGCCGAGGTGATCGCGCGGGCGGGCAAGACGGCGTTCCGCGAGGCCGCTTTGTTCACCCATCGGGGGCTTTCCGGCCCCGCCATCCTGCAAATCTCCTCTTACTGGCGGGGCGGCGAGGAGATTGTGATCGATTTCCTGCCGGACCAGGCGCCGGATTGGGCGTTGGCGGCGAAAAGAGCGCGGCCGAAGACGCATTTCCGCACTTTGCTCGGCGAATCGCTGCCGGGGCGGCTGGCCGAGGCGCTGGCGAAGAAGATCGGCCTGTGGGGCGAGCTCGCGAACCTTTCCGACGACGCCCTGCGCGCGGCGCAAGGCCGCCTCGCCGACTGGCGCTTTCGGCCCAATGGCAGCGAAGGCTTCGCCAAGGCCGAGGTGACATTGGGCGGAATCGACACCGGCGGCCTCTCGTCGCGGACGATGGAGGCGCGGCGCGTGCCGGGCCTCTACGCGATCGGCGAGGCGGTCGATGTCACCGGCTGGCTTGGCGGCTATAATTTCCAATGGGCATGGGCTAGTGGATGGGCGGCCGGGCAGGTCTTGTGATCGCCTGGCCTTGCCACGCGCCGCGCGCGCCCCATTTGGACGATATATGACATTCGAAACCCTCCCGCCGCTGCTCAGCGAGGCCCTCGCCGCGCGCGGCTATCAAACGCCCACCCCCGTCCAGGCCGCGACTCTCGAAGCCGAGGCCGAGGGCCGCGACCTGATCGTCTCGGCCCAGACCGGCTCGGGCAAGACCGTCGCCTTCGGCCTCGCCATCGCGCCGCAATTGCTCGATGCGAAGGGCGCCCTTCCCTACGCCCTCAAGCCCCAGGCCCTGGTGGTCGCGCCGACCCGCGAGCTGGCGCTCCAGGTCAGCCGCGAACTCGTCTGGCTCTACGGCAAGGCGGGCGCGCGGATCGCCACCTGCGTCGGCGGCATGGACCCTTCCAAGGAGCGGCGCAGCCTCTCGCACGGCGTCCACATCGTAGTCGGCACGCCCGGGCGCCTGCGCGACCATCTCGAACGCGGCGCGCTCGACCTCTCCGAGCTCAAGGTGGCGGTTCTCGACGAGGCCGACGAGATGCTCGACATGGGCTTTCGCGAGGATCTCGAGGAAATACTCGACGCGACACCGCCCGAGCGGCGCACGCTCCTGTTTTCCGCGACCATACCCAGGCCGATCCTCGCTTTGGCGAAGCGCTACCAGCGCGATGCGCTGCGCATCTCCACGGTCGGCGAGGATCGCGGCCATGGCGACATTTCCTACCAGGCGATGACCGTGGCGCCGGCCGATATCGAGCATGCGGTGGTCAATCTGCTGCGGCTTCACGAGGCCGATTCCGCTCTCCTGTTCTGCGCCACGCGCGACAATGTGCGCCGCCTCCATTCGAGCCTGACCGAGCGCGGCTTCAACGCCGTCGCGCTCTCGGGCGAGCACAGCCAGGCCGAGCGCAACCAGGCGCTCCAGGCGCTTCGCGATGGCCGCGCCCGGGTGCTGGTCGCGACCGACGTCGCCGCGCGCGGGATCGACCTGCCGAACCTCTCTTTGGTCGTCCATGTCGAGCTGCCGCGCGACGCCGAGACCTTGCAGCACCGGTCTGGACGGACCGGGCGGGCGGGCAAGAAGGGCATCGCCGTGCTCGTCGTCCCTTATCCGCGCCGCAAGCGGGTCGAATCGGTGTTGCGCGGGGCGCGGATCGAGGCCGAGTGGATCAAGCCGCCGACGCCCGAGGACATAAGCCGCAACGACCATGAGCGGCTGCTCGCCACCCTGCTGGAGCCGGCCGAGATCGAGGAAGAGGACCGCGCGCTCGCGGCGCGGCTGCTCGAGCACAAGACGCCCGAGGAGATTGCCGCGGCCCTGGTCCGGGTCCACCGCGCGCGCATGCCGGCGGCCGAGGAGCTGGCCGATGCCGGCGCGGCGCCCCCCGGCCGGCCGGAAGGGCCGCGCCCGGGCTTCGAGGATACGATCTGGTTCCGGATGGACATCGGCCGGCGGCACAATGCCGATCCGCGCTGGATCCTGCCTTTGCTGTGCCGGCGCGGCCACATCACCAAGAACGAGATCGGTGCGATCCGGATCGCGGCGGGCGAGACGATGTTCGAAGTGCCGCGCGCGGCGGCGGGCAGGTTCGCCGCGGCGCTGAAGCGCACCGCGGGCGGCGACGCCGACGGCGAAGGCGGCATCCGCATCGAGCCCGTCGAGGGCAAGCCGCGCGACACCGCCCGCGAGAACCGCCGCGCCGGCCCGCCCCCGCCGCGCCACAAGGCCAAACCGTTCCGCGAGCGGCCCAAGCCGCACCGCGGACGCTAAATCCCCTCCCCCTTGAGGGGGAGGGTAGGGAGGGGGTGTCGGGCGGTCGAGATTGTTCGCCGAGACCGAACCCCCTCCCCCTACCCCCTCCCCGCTGGGGCGGGGGAGATGCCTACACCACGCCAAACGCCAGCATTGCATCCGCCACCTTCTTGAAGCCGGCGATGTTGGCGCCCTTCACATAGTCGATATAGCCGCCGCCGCGGTCGCCATGTTCGAGGCAGCGCTGGTGGATGCCGTCCATGATCTCGCGCAGCAGCGCCTGGAGCTCGGCCTCCTTCCACGAACGGCGCTCACTATTCTGGCTCATCTCGAGGCCCGAGACGGCGACCCCGCCGGCATTCGACGCCTTGCCCGGCGCGTAGAGCAGTTTCGCGTCCCTGAAGATGTGCACGCCGGCGAGGTCGGTCGGCATGTTGGCCCCTTCCGAGACCGCGATGCAGCCGTTGGCGACCAGGGTGCGCGCGTCGGCGCCGAGCAACTCGTTCTGGGTCGCGCAGGGCAAAGCGACGTCGCATTCGACGCCCCAGGGGCGCTGGCCGGCATGGAAGGTCGCGCTCTTATATTCGGTCGCATATTCTGAGATGCGGCCGCGCCGCCTGGTCTTGTGCGCCTTGACCCAGTCGATCTTCTCCTGGTCGATGCCGTCGGGATCGTGGACGAAGCCCTCCGAATCCGAGAGCGTCAGCACCTTGCCGCCCAGCTGGACGATCTTCTCCGCCGCATGGGTGGCGACATTGCCGGAGCCCGAGAGGATCGCGCGCTTGCCGGCAAGGTCGAGCCCACGGGTCTTGAGCATGTTCTCGAGGAAATAGACCGCGCCGTAGCCTGTCGCCTCGGTGCGGATCAGCGAGCCGCCATATTCGAGGCCCTTGCCGGTCAGCACGCCCTCGAAGCTGTTGGTGATGCGCTTATACTGGCCGAACATATAGCCGATCTCGCGCCCCCCGACGCCGATATCGCCGGCCGGCACGTCGACGTCGGCGCCGATATGGCGGTAGAGCTCGATCATGAAGCTCTGGCAGAAGCGCATGATCTCGCCGTCGCTCTTGCCCTTGGGATTGAAATTGGCGCCGCCCTTGCCGCCGCCCATCGGCAGGCCGGTCAGCGCGTTCTTGAAGGTCTGCTCGAAGGCGAGGAATTTGAGGATCGATTCGTTGACGCTCGGGTGGAATCGGATGCCGCCTTTATAGGGGCCGATCGCGTTGTTGTTCTGGACGCGGTAGCCGCGCTGGACGCGGATCGCGTGGCCGTCGTCCTCCCAGCAGACGCGGAACGAGACGACCCGGTCGGGCTCGGCGATCCGGCGCAATATCTGCCAGCGGTGATATTGCTCCTTGTCCTCGATGAAGTCGAAAATGTCCTCGGCGACCTCGCGGACCGCCTGGATGAACTCGCTCTGGCCCGGATTGCGGCGCTCGACTCCGGCCATGAAGCCTTCGAGATCGACATGTTCGGTTTCGCCCCTGCTCATGCTCCGACTCCCTCCCGGCGCTCCTCCCGGAGTCGCGAAGCGCGGAGCATAACAGTGCCGGGGACAGTTACCAGTAACTGTCCCCATTCACCGCATCGGCACCGGATCGCCGGCCGGCCAGGCGGTGTCGCCGACGCGCCTGAGGTTCAGCTCGATGATGCGGAGCGGCGGCTGTCCCTGGGCGATCCGCTCGCCGACCTCGTGCCAGCTGCCGTCGCGAACGGTCGCGGTATAGCGGATGACCGCGCCGGGCCCGGCCGGCGTCTCCCAGACGAAGCCCGTGTCGGTGAGGCGGAAGGGGAAGACGCCGCCATGGCCTTGGGCCCAGGCGCTGAAGCTGTAGCTTTGCGTGTCGGGATTATAGGAGATCACGCCGAGCGCATTGAAGCCGGTCGTGCCGTCCGCCTCATAGCCGCGCCCTTCGACGACGCGGACCGTCCCGTTCAGGAACGGGCCGGCCCGCTCGGTCTGCGTCAGGGTGCGGCCGCCGTCGCGTCCCAGCATCCAGGCCGAGCCGCGCCAGCTGCCGTCGAGGAAGGACAGGCGGTCCATCGCCGCGCGCTGGGCGGCCATGCGCGGCGCGGGATCGGGCGGGGACTGGGCGGCGGCCGGAGCCGCGAAGGTCAGGGACAAAGCGGCCAGGAAAAGAGTCGCGAATCGCATCTTTGCTCTCCTACTTTGAAAAGCAAAGTACATTGTCTAATGAAAGAGTCAATCAGCCGTCGAGGATCGCCTCGATCGCGGCGCTGACCGCGTCGACCTGCGCCATGCCGTCGACCCGGCGGACGATGCCCGGCGCTTCGTAATGGGGGAGGATCGGCGCCGTCTTGGCGCGATATTCGGCCATGCGGGTGCGCACCGCCTCCTCATTGTCGTCGGCGCGGCGCTTGAATTCGGTGGCGCCGCAGACGTCGCAGATTCCGGGGTTTGCCGGCAGCTTGTAATCGTCGTGATAGGGGGTGTTGCAGGCCGCGCAGGTGAAGCGGCCGGTGATCCTGTCGACCAGAGCGTCCTCGTCGACGGTCAGCTCGATGACGTGATCGAGTTCGAGCCCCTTCTCCTCCAGCAAGCGGTCGAGCGAGGCCGCCTGGACCTCGGTGCGCGGATAGCCGTCGAGGATGAAGCCGCGCTCGATGTCGGGCTGGTCGAGCCGGGCCGAGAGGATGTTGTCGACGATTTCGTCGGAGACGAGCTCGCCCGCCGCCATCACCGCTTTGGCCTCGAGGCCGACTTCCGTGCCCGCGGCGACCGCGGCGCGAAGCATGTCGCCGGTAGAAAGCTGGACCATGTTCCGCTTCTCGACCAGCCGGCTCGCCTGAGTGCCCTTGCCGGCACCCGGAGGCCCCAAGAGGATGATGTTCATCGGCGCGGCTTCATCGTCTCGCCGGGCCGCCCTTCAGCTTCGCCTTCTTGATGAGGTCGCCATATTGGTGGGCGATGAGGTGGCTCTGGATCTGGGTCACCGTGTCCATCGTGACGTTGACGACGATCAGCAGCGAGGTGCCGCCGAGATAGAAGGGTATGCCGGCCCGGGCGATCAGGAATTCGGGCACCAGGCAGATCAGGGTCAGATACGCCGCGCCGACCACGGTGACCCGGGTCAGCACGTAATCGAGATACTCCTCGGTGCGCTTGCCCGGGCGGATGCCGGGGATGAAGCCGCCATATTTCTTGAGATTCTCCGCCGTCTCCTCGGGGTTGAAGACGACCGC
>Ga0190275_10000608_pt1 | contig 29973 bp, 27 predicted proteins | sample Popmic550T_FD_133745 | JGI IMG/M metagenome (GOLD analysis project Ga0190275, IMG submission 133745) | Populus adjacent soil microbial communities from riparian zone of Yellowstone River, Montana, USA - 550 T | ecosystem: Environmental > Terrestrial > Soil > Riparian zone > Trees stand | place...
CGACTACATTATCGACGCATCGTTCCTCTCCGCGGAGCCCCCTTCGGGCACCAACGACGACGAGGCGACCGGTGCCAGCGTGGATCCTCGCAAGGCCGCGCCCCAAGCCCGCCCAGGAGGCACCGGGCGCACGCGCGCCATCACCAGCACGGGCACAAAGCGCGTCGCACCGCCCACGGGCAGGACCGGCTCCCATGCCGCGGTGAAGGCCGTCCCGAGCGGTGGGGCGAGCGCCAAGGGCCCGGGGGGCACCTCGGGCAGCAAGGCCAACATCCGCGCCGTGTCGAAGACGGGCTCCTCTCGCTCCGTCCCCGCGGTCCGCCCCGCCTCTGCGCCGCAGCCGGACATGGAGCTGGATGACGCGGAGCCTCGCAAGCCCCTGCTGCCTCCCTCTGCCGCCACGAAGGGGTACGCCACCACGAACAGCTCCGGCAAGATCGTCGCACCCGAGGAGCTCATCTCGGGGACACGCGAGTTCTTCGGCGAGCTGTCGCGCTCGGACAAGATCGCCTTTGCCGGCTCCTGCGTCCTCGGCCTCTCCGTTTTCCTGCCGTGGAAGGAGACGGCCGCGGACGGAGAGGTGCTCGGGCTCATGAGCGCGGGCGTCGGCGCCGTGCTCAGCGCGGCGCTCGTGATCGGCGCCATCTTCGTCCGGGTGCGTCGCACCATGCCGAAGCTCAGCGGCTCGGCGCCGTGGATGATGCAGCTCGGGGTGTCCTTCATCTCCGTGCTCTACACCGTCATCTTCATCAAGTCCGCCTTCGACTCCACCCAGGTCCCCTCCCACTTCGGCAACTCCATGACCTGGAACTCGTCCCCCAGCTTCGGGGTGTTCCTTGGGCTGTTCGGGGCCATAGGAGCGCTGGTGGGCTCGGTGATGGGGTTGAGGGAGCGCCAGTAAAAACCCGCGCCGCCGCGCGGCCACCGGACTACCGTCACCGCCGCGATGCCCAGCGAACATCCCCTCTCCCGACTCACCGCGGCGCTCAGCGCGACGGTGGTGGGCCAGCCTCACGTCATCGCCGATCTGGTGACGGCCTTCCTCGCGCGCGGCCACGTGCTGCTGGAGGGTGTGCCCGGCGTGGCCAAGACGCTGATCGCGCGCAGCATGGCCGCGGCGCTCGGGCTCCAGTTCACCCGCGTCCAGTTCACCCCGGACCTGATGCCGAGCGACATCGTCGGCACCAACGTCTTCCACCCCGCGGAGAATGCCTTCCGCCTGGTGCGTGGCCCCGTCTTCACCGAGGTGCTGGTGGCCGACGAGATCAACCGCACCCCGCCCAAGACGCAGGCGGCGCTGCTGGAGGCGATGGAGGAGCGCCAGGTCACCATCGACGGCGTCACCCACCCGCTGCCGCCGCACTTCTTCGTGGTGGCCACGCAGAACCCGCTGGAGCTGGAGGGCACCTACCCGCTCCCGGAGGCGCAGCTCGATCGCTTCCTCATGCGCGTGCGCGTGGGCTACCCGGACTCGGACGCGGAGGTGACCATGCTGCGCGGTTTCCACCAGCGCGAGGGCAAGCTCCCCTCGGTGGAGCGCGTGCTGGACATGGCCACGCTGACGGAGCTGCAGAACCGGGCCGCCCGCGTCACGTGCGATGAGTCCGTCCTGGCCTATGTGGTGAAGCTCGCCCGCGAGACTCGGGCCAACCCGCGGGTGCGCCTGGGGGCCTCCCCTCGCTCGGCGCAGGCGGTGCTGGCCGCGGCCAAGGCCCGTGCGGCCCTGCAGGGCTCGGACTTCGTCACCCCGGACGAGGTGAAGGCCGTGGTGCCCAGCGTCCTGAACCACCGCCTCCTGCTCAAGGCCGAGGCCGAGGTGGAGGGCGTGACGGCGGACGACGTGCTGAGGCAGACGCTCGAGCAGGTGAAGGTCCCCCGGTGAGCGTGGGCCGCCCCGTCCCCACCGGGCTCGCCGTGGCACTGCTGGCGGCAGCGCTCGTCCCCTCCGCACTGGCTGTCGTGAGCCCCGCGTTCGCCTGGCTGGCCCTGGCGCTGGATGTGGCCGTGGTGGCGCTGTGCGTGGTGGACTTCCTGCGCGCCCCGCAGGCCTCCGCAGTGGAGGTCCGTCGCGCGGTGGAGCCGATCCTGCGCTCGGGGGTGGCCAACTCCGTGCACCTGGAGCTCACGAGCCGCAGCGGAGCTCCCCTCCGTGGCGAGGCACGGGACGAGGCTCCTACGAATGTGGCGGTGGAGGGGCACAGGCAGCCCTTCTCCGTGTCACCCGGCCCGCGTCCGGCCCGGCTGACCTACACCGTGAATCCTCCAGCGAGGGGAGACGCGCGCTTCGGGGACATCCACCTGCGGCTGCTCGGCCCGCTGGGGCTGTGCGCTCGGCAGGTCCGCGTTCCTGCGGAGCAAGTGGTGAAGGTGTACCCGGACCTCACCGCGCTGACGCAGGAGGCGCTGGCGCTGGCTCGCGCGTCGGATGCTCCCGCCGAGCGTGTGCTTCGGCGCCAGGGAGAGGGCCGCGAGTTCGAGTCCCTGCGCGAGTACCGCACCGGCGACGACTACCGCACCGTCGACTGGAAGGCCTCCGCGCGCCGTGCCCGCACGATGGTGCGCGTGTACCAACCTGAGCGGAACCAGCCGGTGCTGCTGTTGCTGGACTGCGGGCGGCACATGGCCGGCAAGGTGGACGGCCGCCGCAAGCTGGACCACGCGGTGGACGCGGCGCTGCGGCTGGCCAAGGTGAGCCTGGACGCGGGGGATCTGGTGGGGGTGCTCGCCTTCGCCAGTGACGTGCGCGCCTACCTGCCTCCGCGCAAGGGCCGCGAGCACCTGCGCCTGCTCACCGAGGCGCTCTACCGCGCCGAGGCCGCGCTCGAGGAGAGCGACTACGGCCGGGCCTATGACTTTGCCTTCGCTCGCAGTTCCCGGCGCTCGATGGTGGTGCTCTTCACGGATCTGGTGGATCCGGACACCTCGGGCACGCTGGTGGCACGCACGCTCATGCTGCGCCCGCGCCACCTGCCCCTCGTAGCCTCGCTGCTGGACGAGGATCTCCAGGCCGCGGCCACCGGCGTGCCTCATGCGCCGCAGGACGCGTACACGCGACAGGCGGCCGCTCGCCTGGAGGACGAGTACCGGCGCACCGCGGTGACGCTGCGGGACTCGGGCGTACTGGTAGTGCGTGCACCGGCCCGGGGCTTCGGCGCGGCGGCCATCAACACGTACCTCCACGTCAAGTCGCGCGGACTGCTCTGAGGCTTCCTCCTGGGCTCCGTCTGGGATTTCTGCCTTCCTACGTGACAGGTCGGGTATCATATACCCTCTCTGATACGGAGGATTCCATGGGACTTCGCAAGCTTCTCAGGGCCAGGCTCCGGGCCGCTGCTCCCAAGCAGGAGCAGGCACCCCCGGTAGGTCTCCAGGTGTTGTTTCCCAACCCGGTCGCGCTCACCGCCACCCCGCTGGTGCGCCTGCTCCAGGAGCACCACCCTTCCCTGGCTCAGGTCCGCGTCGAGGTCAGGACAGGCAACCTGAGCATGCTCATGGGCCAGAGCGTGAGCACGGACATCGGGCAGATGGCGCGGGTGCAGTGGGGGCGGCACACGGTGCTCCTGGCGCTCTTCGACACGCGCATTCACGCGGAGACGCTGGAGCGGATCCTGGATCATACCTACCAAGACGATGATCTGAAGAAGCACGCGGAGGTGCACACCGCCTATGCCGCGCTCACCTACCGAGGTGAGGAGAAGGATCCGCTGGAGCAGTATGTGGCCTTGTCGCTGATCGCGGTGGCGCTGGCCCACCTGGGCGCGAGCGTGATGGTGAACGCCTATGCGCTCACCTGCTATCCCGCCCAGAGACTCCTTCCCCAGGCGGGAGAAGATGCAGACACGGTGATGCGGACCTTGCCGTTGACAGCCCTCTTCGTGGGCTTCCTGAGGTTCCAGGTAGACGACTCAACGGGAGTCTGGATGCGGACGTGCGGCGCTCCGCAGTTGGACCTGCCGGATCTGGCATTCTACGCCCAGGGCCCTGAGGAGAGCGCAACCGTGTTCACCCTGTTCAACAACCTCTTCCAGGCGATGCGCTCCTCCCAGGTGAGGTTCAGCGCGGGGGACAAGCTGGATGACGGTGAAAGGCTCTGGCGGTTCCGCAAGCCGCGCGCGAGCGAGGGGTTCCTTCACAGCTCGCGAATGATCGTCATGGAGCCCGAGCCCTCAGCTGGGCGGCTCACCTGAACGTGTCCACGATGTAGACCCCCGCCCGCGGAAAATCGAGGATGGCGGTCCCGGGCTTGGACTCGGGCCGCTTGCGGAGCTAGCCGTTCGACCTTCATTCATGGGTTGGCGGTCGCTCTCATCCCCCGCAGTTGACGTGAGTGTCAGGACTCCTCTAGAAATTCTGGGTTGTGCTCCCGGCGCACGGGGGCATGGCCACGAGGCTCCACATGTCACGCTGGGCGGGGCTGCTGCTGCTGTTCGCGTTCCTTGTCGGGTGCAACGCCACCACAAGGAAGGTCGTCCGCCTCGACACAGGCCAGGGGGCTCCCACCGTCCACCTCCCCCGCCAGGACATGGAACCGCCAGGAGTGGACGAAGACGAGTTCAAAGAGGCTGTAGCCAAGTACGGCCGCATCGTGCGGCCCGCCGCGCGGCCTCTGGAGTTCGCCCGCCGGCTGTTGGGGGTCCCTGAGCGCAGTGGCTGGTACCGCTACGAGGGCAGGAGCCGGCGTCTGCTGCCCTCGGGTACTGGCAGCCAACAGCATCTGCGCCTGTTGCCAGAGGATGAGGAGTTGAATCGCCGCTACCTGCTGTGGTGTGAGCGGACGTGGGAACCGGGGGATTGCCTGCGCCTGCTGGTGGACAGCCCCGTGCTGGACGGGGACGGCAAGTACGCCCTGGCCATGGCGATTGCCCACAGCAAAGTGCTGGGGGCCATGAAGGAAGAGCTCGGGCGGCTGGTGAGCCCCTCGGCGGTGGTGGCCACAGTGGTCGGTGGCCTGACGATGTACGCCATCTTGTTGGCACTTCCCGAACCCGTGAGTAAGGGCGTGGCCGCTCTGCTGACGCTGGGAGCGGTGGGGTACCTGGGCTGGGACACGGTGTGGCGCCTGGTGGATGGGTGGCTCGTGCTGATGGAAGAAGTGGATGGGTCCACCAACTTCGATGAGATCCACGCGTCTGGCGAGAAGTTCGGGGAGGTGATGGGGGAGAAGGCGGCCCGAGCGTTTGTCATGCTGGGCACGGTGGTGGTGGCGAGGAGCACGGCGGGGGAGTTGGCGTCGACCCTGCCGACGCTACCGGGGGCCGGGCAGGCAGCAGTGGTGGCCGAGTCGCAGCTGGGCATCCGCTTCACGGCCTCGGCGCTGGCTCAGGTGGAGTCGGTGGCGGTGACGGCCGAGGGCGTCACCATCGCGCTCTCCCCCAACGCCATGGCCATGAATGCGCAGCCTCAGGGGCAGCAGCGGCCTCGCGCATCGCAGGTGACTGCCGAGGCCACCGGCCAGGAGCATCATGTCATCTCCAAGCGGATTGCCCTCAGGTTGGAGAAACACACTACGCTCCAAGGCCATTACAAGGAGCGCGACCCGCGCTTCGTCACTCGAGCCAAGACCACTGAAGACCACAACGGCTACCAGAAGTGGCACCGCGAGGTGGATAAGGAGGTCATTCGGTGGCTCGACGAGAACCCCAAAGCGACGCCGCAGCGATTCGAAAACTACCTGCGCGAGGTGTACTCCCGTCCCGACATGATCAAGAGGTTTCCGAATGGCTTCTGAACCCTCTGCCACCTCGCGCTTCTTCGTCCTGCAAGTGCCTGCTACGGGGAACGACACCGAATTTTACGATGCTGATGGCAATGTTGGAGACGCGCCGCGGTGCCCAAAGTGCAACGACATCCTTGGCGCGCTATCGTGGCTTCCACCCTATCGTGGCGAGTTGGAGCTGCACGGGGAGGGCTTCGGCGACCTCGTCAGGACATCAGGCAATGATCTCCTCATGACTGAGCGCATGGCGGAGGCCTTCCGGAAAGAGGGGCTCAAGGGCCTGAGCGGTTTCCACCCCGTGGAGATTCTGCGCGTGCGCAAGCGGGGCCGGCGCAAAAGTCTGCTGGTGCCGCCGAAGTACCTCTGTGTCTCGCCCGCCTTCTTGAGCGCGGCGGTGGACGAAGCCCGCAGCTGCATCCGGCGCTCCGAACCTATCTCGTGCACGTACTGCCGTGTCACCGGCGTGGACGCTACCTACGGCTTCTCTATTGAGGAAGGGAGTTGGAACGGGGACGACGTGTTCCGCCCGCGAGGCTCGACAGGAAAGGTCGTCGTCTCCGAGCGCTTCGAGCGTTGCGTCACCCAGCACGGCTTCACCAACATGGAGCTGACGCCGACCGAGAAGTTCGTTCTCGACTTCTACCCCCCTCGCCCACCCCCATCTACCCCCAAAGCGTCGGCCTGAACCACGGTCGCGTCCGCCGTCAAGTCCCTTGTGCGGGCACCGCTCACCGCGCGCTCTCCACCCCATCGCTGATAAAGAACCGTGCCAATCGCGCCGAGGCCGATTTTTAGGCCTGGGAGAAGACCCCCTTTACATGGCGATCTTGCTCCTCAAAATGTCGGCCGCGTCACAACGCCCTCCACTGGAGGGGGGCGTCCGCGAACGGATGGAGATCGGGTCTTGGGTGTGGAGGTCGCACGGGGTCTGAGAGTCGAAGTCGAAGTGTCGGCGGCGACGGCGGCGCGGGGCGAGGCGGAGCCAGGGCGTCCTCTCACCCCGTTCCACGAGCGCCTGCTCTCGGAGGAGCTCACCCTCCGCAGTGCGGACTCGCACCAGCGGATGGCCAATGCCCTCTCCGAGGCGAAGGTCGATCTCAACCCCCACCAGGTGGAGGCAGCGGCGTTCGCCCTCGACTCCCTGTCGCGCGGCGGCTGCATGCTGGCCGACGAGGTGGGCCTCGGGAAGACCATCGAGGCAGGCCTCGCCATCGGTCAGCTCATCGCCGAGGGGAAGAACCGCATCCTCATCCTCGCGCCCGCCACGCTGCGCGCGCAGTGGAACAGCGAGCTGAAGGAGAAGTTCGATCTGGAGTCCGTGCTGGTGGATGGCCGCACGGTGCGCGCCACCGGCAACTGCTTCGACCAGCCCTTTCCCGTCATCTGCTCGCACCCGTTCGCGGCCAACAAGGCGGCGATGCTGGCCGAGATCCCCTGGGATGTGGTCGTCATCGACGAGGCCCACCGCCTGCGCAACTGCCACAGGCAGGGCCACAAGACGGGGCAGGCCCTGCGGGCCGCCCTCCTGGGCCGCCCCAAGCTGCTGCTCACCGCCACGCCACTCCAGAATGACTTGATGGAGCTGTTCGGGCTGATGTCGCTGCTGGACGAGCAGATCCTCGGCCCGGAGCATGCCTTCCGCAGTCGCTACCAGGTCGATCCGGAGTGCGGCGGCCTCCGGGAGGACGCTGTCACCGAGCTCAAGGAGCGGCTGGCCCCCGTGGTGCAACGCACGCTGCGCCGGCAGGTGCGCGAGTACGTGCGCTACACCAACCGCCGCAGCATCGTGGAGGACTTCGCGCCCTCTCCCGAGGAGCAGGACCTCTACGAAAAGGTCAGCGAGTACCTGCGGCGCTCGGAGGCGGCCGCGATCGAGCCGGGCAAGAAGACGCTGCTCACGCTCTGCTACCGCAAGCTGCTGGCCTCCTCCACCTACGCCATCGCCCCCACGCTGCGAAAGCTCTCGGACAACCTGGAGAAGCGCCTGGAGGCGGCGAAGCTCGGCGCCCAGGCCCTGGCCCTCTTCGAGCCCGAGGAGGCCAAGCAGTACGCCGAGGAGGGCGAGGAGTGGTCGGACGAGCCCGCGAAGCCGAGCAACCTCCGCACGCTCCAGAACGAGGTGTGGGAGCTGAAGCAGTACGCGGACCTGGCGGACTCCATCAAGGTGAACGCCAAGGGTGAGGCGCTCAAGCGCGCGCTGGACCGGACGTTCACGGTGATGCGGGCGCACCAGTGGCCGGAGAAGGCCCTCATCTTCACCGAGTCCAAGCGCACGCAGCAGTACCTCTTCAACCTGCTGTCGGATCACGGCTACCGCGGGAAGGTCTCGCTGCTGTCCGGGGACGTGGCCGCCGCCCCCGAGGAGCGGCGCGCGCTGGTCGAGGAGTTCCGTCACCGCTCGCAGATCCTCATCTGCACGGAGGCCGGCGCGGAGGGGCTCAACCTCCAGTTCTGCAACCTGGTGGTCAACTACGATCTGCCGTGGAACCCGCAGCGGGTGGAGCAGCGGATCGGCCGGTGCCACCGCTACGGCCAGCAGCGGGACGTGCTGGTCATCAACTTCCTCAACCGGCAGAACGCGGCGGACGCTCGGCTCTTCGAGCTGCTGGAGAAGAAGCTCAACCTCTTCGATGGTGTGTTCGGCGCGTCGGACGAGATCCTCGGGGCGCTGGAGAGCGGCGTGGACTTCGAGCGGCGGGTGCTCGACATCTACCAGTCCTGCCGCCACCCGGACGAGATCAACGCCGCGTTCGACAAGCTGCGCTCCGACATGGAGCAGCGCATCAGCTCGCGGATGACCGAGATGCGCTCGGTGGTGCTCGAGCGCTTCGATGGGGACGTGCGCCGGCGGCTGAAGCTGGCCAGCGAGCAGACGAAGGAGGTGCTCGCGCGGCGGCAGCAGGAGGCCCGGGCGCTCACGGGCTCCGTGCTGGGCAACCGCGCCTCGGGGCGCCTGCAGGTGGCCAAGGCCGCCTATGCCGTCCGGGATCGGACGCACGACGCCATCAGCTACCTGCAGTTGGACGCCGCGGGGCTGCCCTCGAGGCTGGCCCGGCTGGCGGGCAGCGAGGGCTGGTGGTTCGTCTACAAGTTCGAGCTGACGGGCCTGAAGGCGGAGGAGAAGCTCGTCCACCTGGTGCTCATCCGAGAGCGGGACGGCGGCTTCCGGGCCCTGCCCGTGCAGGACGGCGCGCACTTCGTGAAGCTTGCAGCGAAGCTGGAGAAGCGCCGGCAGCCCGAGGCGGTGTCGGTGTCCCTGCTCCAGGAGCAGGCCCTGCTGGCCGCCAAGGACGAGCTGGTGCGCGTCGCCGAGCGCCGCAACGCACGGGAGCTGGATCGGGCCCGGGACCGCGCGGACCGCTACGCGGAGGACTGCCTGCTGGAGTCGCGCGAGGCGGTGGAGCATGCGCGCGAGCAATGGGTGGAGGTGCGCAAGTCCGTGCTGGCCTCCGAGGATCCCGCGGAGCGGGTGAAGGCGCGCTCGCACGCGGATCGGCTGGAGCGGGAGTACCGCAAGAAGCTGGCCTCGCTGCGCAACGAAGAGGAGAAGCGCTACGCGGCGAAGGATCGGCAGATCACCGACCTGATGCAGAAGGCCAAGGTGACCGAGAAGCGCTCGATGATCGCCTCCGCCTACTTCTGGCTGAGCTGAGCCCCCCCTCCTCCGCGGGCTCGGCTCCACCAGTCCTTGAGGGCAAAGGGCACGTAGAGGATGAACAGCGAGGCCAGGCCCACCCCGATCAGCGAGAGCACGTACCAGGGCCACGGCCCCAGCTCGTCGATGAGCGACGGAAAGTCGGGCCTCCGGGCGATGAACAGGTAGTTGCTGCCGATCAGCAGGTTCAGCCCGAAGATCACCCCCGTATAGGCCAGCATGCAGCCCGCCACGCGCCACAGCGTGCGCCACGTCGGGCGGAAGCCCTCCACCACGGTGAAGTAGATCCCGGTGGTGATGATCGCTCCGTGGATGACCATGGAGGTGAGGAAGTACAGGTGCGGGAAGCCGTAGATGCCGACGTTGGACGTCACCAACGCCTGGAGCGCGCCGCCCACGCCCAGGAAGTACACGAAGTCATAGAGCCACCGGCTCCGGCTGAGCAGCAGGGCGAAGCTGAGCAGCGCCGTCAGATCGCACAAGTGCAGCGGGAGATCGCTGCGCACATCCCAGAACCCCACGTGGATGCGCCACACCACATGCGCCATGAACATCACGGCGATGAGGGCCGCCAGCCCGAGTCGGAAGAAGCGGCGGCCGCGCTCGCTCAGCACTCTCCGCAGCGGCACCAGCGCCAGGTTCGCGGCCAGCACGATCCCGAGCACCACCAGGTGCGCGGCCCCGAACATCCTGAACCCGATCCCCACCGGATGGGCGCTGAAGTCCACGATCCCCCCTTTACCGAGTGCGAAACCCCTCGAATTGCCGCCTCACGGCCTTATTCCAACCACCACGTATACATTGACCGTTTTTGGCATACATCAGCCCTATTAGCCCCTTGATGTAGACCCCAACAATACATTAGACGTTCCTGTACGCGAGATTGACGCACTGCAGAGGAGCGGCTCATGGGAACCCGGTACATGGATTCGTCGATGCCCTGGGAGGCTCAGGAAGAAGCGCTCCACCTGGTGCCCGAGCTTCCCATCATTCCCCGGGCGCCCACGGTCGCCGCCTCGCGGAGGAAGGGCTTCGTCCCAGGGCCGCCGAGCCCGGACTTCGACAGGTCCGAAGAGGCGATCATCACCTCCTCGTTCCTCGCTCCCGAGGATCTGCCGCTGCCCGGCGTGGAAGCGCGGACGGAGTTCGCGCAGCAAGGCGTGCTGATCGCGGATCTGCTCCGGACGACGTTCGCGCAGCGGCGGTACGGCCCCGCGCGGTACCGGCTCCACATCGTTGAGCCGAACGGCCCCAGCACGGGTGGTGGGCGCCAGGCCCGGCAACCGCTCTCGCTCGTCTCGCGCAAGGAGTCGGTGCCCGCGATCGTCTGCGGCTGGGTGAATGTGGCCCAGAGAGAGGCCCAGGTTCGAAGCTACGGCGTGATGGCGCAGCGCTACGAGCGACGTCACGGCTCCACACCCAGGCTCACCGAGGAGGAGTACGGGCGGTTCCTCGACAAGCTGATGGACACCCTGTTCGACGGGGGCTTCCAGATCGTCCACCTCGTCTCGGACGATGAGGAGTCCCAGCCGGCCCGGAAGAGTGTCCGATGGCTGCAGCGCTCCTCCCGCTCAGGCCTCGGGGTGGCGTTGCTGGTGGTGCTGGCGTTCGCGCTGGGGATGAACGCGGAGTTCCTGGCCCCCGGGCTCCAGCAAGTCCCTGGCGCGCTCTCGCAGGCGGGCTCCTGGGTTGAGGAGGGGATCTCCTGGCTCTCCCAGGTGCCCTCCTGGATCCGGTACTTCTGGCACCTCTTCTACTGAGCCGGCTGCTGGACCCCGTAGTTGTTCACGGGAGCTTGCGGAAAGCTGGTGGTGCCGCCTATCGGCTGCTGGAAGGTGCCTCCCACCGGCGGCTGGAGGCCGTAGCTGCCCACGGGCGCCTGCTGGCCGTAGTTGCCCATGAGCGGCTGCTGGAGCTCATAGCTGCCGATGAGCGGCTGCTGGAGCTGGTAGCTGCCTACGAGCGGCTGCTGGAGCTGGTAGCTGCCCACGAGCGGCTGCTGGAGCTGGTAGCTGCCCATGAGCGGTTGCTGGAGGCTGTAGCTACTTGAGAACGGCTGCTGGAATTCGTAGCCGCCGATGAGCGGCTGCTGAGGGCTGTAGCTGCCCACGAGCAGCTGCTGAGAGCCAGGGTTGCTCTGCTGGGCGAGCGCTGTCTCGGCCACTCCCCAGGCCACTCCAGCGACAGCCAGTACCAGGATTCCCGTGCGCATGACCTCTCCTCCTTGAGGAAAGGTGGGCGTGAGGGAGGCTCCCAGCAATGCGCCTCTCCTCACGGTGTGGGGTCTGCGCCCCCCTCATTGGGGGCCACGGCCCTCAACCGGACCCAGGTGGCCCCCCAGCCTCCATCGGCTTCACTGGCGGACTGAAAGGACTCCACCTCGGGCAGCTTCGGCAGCAGCGAATGGACGGTGCGACGCAGCGCGCCCGTGCCCTTCCCGTGGATGATCCGCACGTCGAGGATGCCCTTCTGACGGCACGCCCACAGGTACTCGGTGACCAGCTCCTTCACTTCCCGAGGCTGAAAAAGATGCAGGTCCAGGTTCCCATCGACTGGAACTTCGACCACCTCTTCTTCAGAGGGAACCTCCTCCGGTGGAGGCGGGGACTGTGGCGGCTCGTTGGGTCTGCGGCTCATAGCTGGCCTCGGCCTCCTGCTTCTTCCGCTCGGCCTCCAGCCTGGCGCGCTCCCGAGCCTCGCGGAACTGCTGCTTCAGAGAGGAGACCTCGGTCTTCAGGGCAGAGAAATGTCTACCCACTTCCTTCGGCGAATCGCCCGCCTGAGGAGACACCCCCGTCCGCCCGCTCCCGGCGCCACCCGCCGCCGTCAGCTGGACCACGAGTGCCGCCATCATCAAGGGGTTCATGTCTCCCTCTCTTAGCAAGAGGCATGCACAACCTTCCAGGTCTTCGAGGTATCAAATGCATGACGCACCACGCCCTCACGACGCGCTGCGTCGCCCTGCAAGGACCTGATCCGTGCTCTCGGCCAGCTTGAGAGCAGACAAGGGAGCGCTTCCTTCGGCCTTGTTGTTGATGATCACGAAGGCCGGCCGCCCCTTGTGCGAGGCCGCAGCGCAGATGCCTGCGAGCGCCTCGCGGGTGACCGTGTCCTCGTCCACCAGACGGTGGAAAGGGGCATAGCGGGCGTAGGCCTCCTCGTAGCCGAGGTGTGGCGGCAGCATCCAGCGCGCCACCACGGCTGGGAACTCGAGCGCGCGCGTGAGCACGGCCTGATGCACCACCGGGGGCATGTGGCGCCAGGCGGCCAGCACCGGGCACACGCCCAGCTCTGCGAGCACCTGGGCAAAGCCCTCGGTGAGCAGCTCCTCGTTGCGGACCTCCACCGCGTACAGCGGCCCCCGGGGCAGCGCGGCGAAGAAGGCGTGGAGGCGCTCGACGAAGCGCGACGGGCCGCCAAAGCCGCGCGTGTCCTGGGGCGGGAACTGGAAGACGAGCGGGCCCGCCTTGTCCCGCAGCCCCTCCACGAAGGGCGCCACCACCATGTCGGCCGCGTAGCTGGCCTGGAGGAACCGATCGTTCGGCTGCCCCCGGTGAACGCCGTAGCGCTCGTGCAGGGGGTAGCGGGCCAGGGTGCACACCTCGTGCGCCTTCACCAGGAAGCGGAAGTCCGCGGGCACCTGCGCGGCGTACTCGGCGAAGGTGAAGGCGGAGATGGGGCTGTAGAAAGTCCGATCGATGCCCACCGTGCGCAGCACCGGGTGCTGGGAGTACGCCGCGAGCCCCTCGCGGGCCAGCATCGACTGCGCGGCCTCCCGCTCGTAGACGAGGCCCGCCCAGCCCGGGAAGGCCCAGGACGAGGTGCCCAGGTAGAGCCCTTGGGGCAGGCGTTCGCCCAGGGCGCGCACCTCCTCTGAGACGGGGGCAGGTCCCACGGGCTCCGCCTTCCGAGAGCGGCGCGACGACGGCTCGGACACCGCGCCGGTGAAGAGATCGAGCTGAGAAGGTCCTCGCTGGGACATGAGCGGCTCCGACAGACTCCTGGGCACCCGGCCACCGGAAGACACCCCGGCAGCCCGTGGAGGCGGGAGGTAACGCCTGCAGGGAGAGAATGCACCAGGTTGGGTCGGAATTGCCCAACTCTCTACGTAGGCTGCCTGGACTGGAGACAGCCGAGCTACACCTTGAGGCGGATGGCGCCGGGGAGCACCGTCATCTTCGCCGGCAGCCGGCCGGGGACCTCGCCGTCTACCTCGATGAGCACCTCGCGGCCGTCCGCGCTCTCCGCCTCGAACGTGCGGCACTGCAGCTGCCGGGTGCCCTTCCACGTCACATGCTCGCCGCTGTAGATGCCCTTGGACTTGAAGATGAAGGTGCTCAGCGTGTAGCCGGACCAGATGGTGACGTTGAAGAGGCCATCGTGCGTGAGCGCGCCCGGCGCCACGCACATGCCGCTGCCGAAGTAGCGGCCGTTCGCCACCGCCACCACGTTGATGGGCAGGGACAGCTCAGCGCCGCCGTCCGCCCGGAGCTTCACCGTGGGCGGATCGAACTGGAACATGCCCTTCACCGTGCCCCACACGAAGGCCGTGTTGCCGCCCAGCGCCTTGCTGCTCGAGTTCACCTCGTTGGCCACGAATGCGCTCACCCCGAACGACGCGATGTTCGCGTAGTAGCGCCGGTCTGGCTTGCCCTCGTGGTTGATGTACTCGACGAGCCCCACGTCGAACGGCTCCGTCTTCTCCGTGCGCAGCCTCGCCAGCGCCGCGTCCAGTTCCAGATCCCAGCCAAACGCCCGCCGGAAGTCTCCGCCCGTGCCGCGGGGGATGACACCCAGCGCCGCATTCGGGTTGAGCGCCTTGCCTTCGTGGAAGAAGCCGTTCACCACCTCGTTGATGGTGCCGTCTCCGCCCACCGCGACGATGCACTCGTAGCCGTCCTGGATCGCCTTCCGGGCGATGCGCGCCGCGTCCATCGCGCCTGCGGTGAACTCATGCCCGAACTCGCCGAGCGCCCGGCCCACCTTGGCGGACAGCTCCGCCCAGCGCTTCCCCGTCTGACCACCGGCGCTGCGCGGGTTGACCACGAGGAACGTCTTCATTCAGCCCCTCTCCTCCTGCCTGATGACGCCTGTTTACGCGCTGGCGAGGCCTCGCACCACTCCGCACCTCCATCTCGTGGCGCGAGGGCCCCGAAACCGGGGCGCTACAATACCCTGTTCGTGCCATGCCGGGCGCACTCAACGTGAAGAGGGCTCGGCCTCTACTTCTCGTGATCACCTACAATCTCCCCATGTATTCGCTCCTGTTGCCACTCACCTTGATCGCCACGCTGGGGACCAACACCCAGGTCAAAGAGACGGGTCCCTTCCGTCCCCCGGTCCCCTCAGTCGTGGAGGGCCGCGTGGTGGACGAAGCAGGCACGGGGATAAAGGATGTGGGGCTGTCGCTCGTCGACACCACGCGGTTCAGCGGCTACGTCGACCCGAACGGCTGCGGCACCTACCACCCCCAGGAGACTGTCTGGACCGGGCCGGATGGCCGCTTCCGGGCAGAGCTGCCCTTCACGCCGACCGACGTGTCGGTGAGCCAAGCCCCCGAGGACTTCGAGGGGCCTGGCGAGCCACAGCTGGTCATCTCGGGCAAGGAGATCGGGGTGACTCTGAAGCGCATCCACTGGATCTTCTACGAGGGGCAGGTGGTGGATGAGCAGGGAGCACCGCTGGCGCAGGTGCGCATCGATCCGCACGCGCGCACGGACGACGCTGGCCGTTTCCAGATCAAGCTCCACCCCAGGTCACCGCCCGAGACGTTCCGCTTCCGAAAGATCGGCTTCAAGCCGATCGTCGTTCCGGCCGGCGAGCTGGCGAAGGTGGTGCTGCGCGAGCGGCGGACGCTGGTGAAGGTGAAGCTCCTCGACACAAAGACGAAGAAGCCGGTCGAGGACCTGTACCGCATCTCGGCGTACCGGGGTGACGAGCTGCTCAGCTACTGCAGCGCGGGAACCGTGACGCTGACCCATGAGCCGACGGATGGGGAGTGCACGCTCGACGCGGATCCAGGCAAGGTCGAGCTGCGAGTCGAAGGAGGGCCCGTCCGGAAGCTCAAGGTGACTGCTGCGCCGCAGGAGGTGACGCTCGAGGTGAGACCACGAGCGCGGTGAGGACAGCGAAGAGACAGAGCTCCGCGGGGCGCTGGAGGGGAAAGTCCACGAGGGCGCGTGCGGCCAGGGCCACCAGCGCGGCAAGGGCAGCACGGCCACGCGCATCCGCCGCCTGACGCCCCGCACGCAGCGCCGCCAGCAGGAGCAGGAGCCTGGGCACGGCACCCACGAGCCCCAGTTCCAGGAGCCACTCGAGGAAGTCGTTGTGGGCATGATCCTGTGGAGCAGCGAAGCGCTCCTGCTCGGCGGAGGCCCCCCGGGCCCAGTACTCCGCCTCCCACGAAGGCCACAGCGTCTCGAAGCTCCCCGGACCATGCCCCAACACGGGCGCGTCCAGCACGTGCGGGGCGGCGACACTCCAGAGATAGAGCCGGCCAGCGAGCGCGGTACCAGGGGAACGCCCCCACACGCTGACCAGCAGGACCGCCGCCACGAGCGCCGCACCCAGCGCGATTCCCCACCAGCGGCCCTTTGGCCCACCAAGCTCCGCGCGAGCTGGGAGCCTGCGAGTCCACAGGAGGCTCAGGGCCGCGGCTCCCAGGGCGAGCAATGAGCCCCAGGAGCGGACCGCGGCGATCGCGCAGAGCTGAAGCACCACAGCGGCGATCCAGGCCCGGCGGGTCAACAGTCTCGCAGCGCAGACGGCCTCTCCCACGGTGACACAGAGGCTGGCGCCCAGATACGCGGCCACGAAGTCCGGGTTTCCCAGCGTCCCGTAGATGTGCATGCGCTCGCCAGGGTGGTCGCCCCTCCACCCCATCCAGCCAAAGGGATCCCACCCAAGGGCCTGGAGCACAGCCACCCCCGCGAGCCCGGTACCGGCCCCAGCCATGGCACGCAGGACGCGGACCGGCTCCGGCGGAGCCTGAAGCAGCCCGAGGAGCACGAGCCCCCCGGCCGCCTCCAGCCACATCCCTCCCGGGCGGGCCGCGGGGCCCAGCAAGGCGGCGAGCGCCAGCGTGCCGATCCACAGCCCGGCGAGGACCCGCGGCACCGCGGGAGCCGGCGTGGACGACGGGCAGAGGACGGCCCGGAGCACCAGCGCGACGGAGGCAGCAACCAGGACACCCGTCTTCACGCCAGAGAAAGGAGTTGCCCCTCCAGGCGCGACGGCGAGTGTCCCCGCGACGATCATCACGGGGACGAGCCACCCCGAGAGTCGATCCGCCAGCGCTCCAGACATGAAGCACTTCTCTCCCGGCAGAACCTCGGCGGCGGTAACGGCTACTTCGCGGCGGTGACGGTTCCCGTCACGTTCACATCGCCCGGTGCGCCACAGGTGGAGCCCCGGCCCGTCACCTTCCCTCCGCTGACCTCGAGCGACAGGACTTCGCAGCCCACGGTGGCGGCCGCGGCCTTCCCCTGGGCCTCCTGGGCCTTGGCCTGATTCTTCTGGGACAGGGCGCTGAGCTGCGCCTTGTACTTCTGGATGCAGGGGCGCATCTTGTCCGGCGGCTGCGCCATGCACTCCTGCTGGATCTTCATCTGGATCTCATGCACCTGCTTCTGGGTGTCCGCGCTGGAGGCCTGCTTGTGGCCCTCGCTCAGGGCCTTGTTGGATGCGGCGGCCTCCTCAGCCGTGCGCTCCACGAGCACCCGGTAGCCCTCCGTCGTCCGCTCCAGCTTCACCGGCCGGGTCCCCAGGGACTTGCCATCCTTGCCGAACCACTCGGAGGTGCCGGTGAACTCCGGGTGGTTCTGATCCGTCGAGGTGCGCATGCGCGCCTTCATTCCGTTGGCGAGCGCCAGCTCCCACTGGTAGCTGCCCACCACCCGGAAGGCCTCCCGAGCCGCCGTCGCCAGGCTCACGGGTGAGTAGACTCGCAGTGCGCACGGCCCGGCCAGTGCCGTCGTCGTCACCCGCACCCGAGCCTCCAGGCTGCTCTCCGTCACCTTCTCCGAGAGCACCTCCGCGCCCGCACACGTCACGTGTGCCAGGGAGCCTGGGGTGAAGCGGCCGGTGACGGTGAGGGTCGTCTCGGTGCCCACGGGCACCGGGGGCAGCTGCTTGCCCTCTCCGGAGCCGCCCGAGGCGGACACCAGGGCCAGCTCCGGCGTGGGGTACTTCGCGAAGAGGGCCTCCTTGGCGAGCCCCAGCACCTGGCGCTCCTTCTGGGCCTTCTTCTGGAAGTCCTCCAGGCGGCGCTGATGGCTGCTGGAAGCCGAGCGCACCTCGGCGGCGCCCAGCAGCCCTCCCAGGACCAGCACGGCGGCGAGAAAACGAGAGCGATTCATGTGAGCGGGACTCCTCAAGGCAGGGAGGCCCCTACCGGCCTGGAGCCCCCGGGGCGCCTGCGGCTCTCGAGCCGCGGCACCGCGGCCATCCTGTCACGGGATGGCGAGGTTGAGCATGAAATAGATGCCCTGAAGGTAGCGGTCCAGGCCGTTCATCATCATGGGCAGCACCATGATGATGCCCACGCCACCGGCGGTCGCCAGGGCGAACATCACCGCGGAGTACTCGACCATGGCCTGGCCGCGCACCCGCCGGGCCCGTCGCGCCAAGGCTCGGAGCTCAGTGATCATCGCCACCCTCCTGGCCACTCCCGTGCGCGCCCTCCTGAGGGACCTTGTAGCCCGCTGGCGGCTTGATGCGCTCCAGCATGTACTGCTTGTCGATGCGGCCCTTCTCCGCGCAGCTCCCGTAGCAGACATCCACCATCTTCTGGGCCCGCTTCTCACATGACTTCTGGGCCGACTTGCTCTTGCCCGCGCCCTTCTTGCACGGCTCCACCATCGCCGTCTCCATCAGCTTGCACTGGTCGGAGCAGGTCTCCGGCTTCTGGGCCGCGGTCATCACGGGCTTGGGGAGATCAGGCTTGGGCGGCCTCTTCTGATTCTTGTCCTCGGCCAGTGAGCCTCCGGCAGCCAGGAGTACACTCAGGGCGATGATTCGAAGGGCGTTCACGGGGGTGTCTCCTCTACTGGAGCCAGATGAGGCTCACGACGACGTTGTTCGAGTTCTTTTCAGGCTTGGCCGAGAGCGTCAGGATCACGCCGGCCTTCTCGAAGCTCTCTGAGTCCTGCTGGGCGCTGTGTGCCACGGGGCCGTAGCCGAGCCGAGCCAGCTCGCGGCGGTAGAACTCGCGCACCTCCTCCGGCGTGGAGGCCCGCACCACGAAGGAGGAGCTCTGCGACGAGGTGCCTGACTCCATCTGCTGGATGGTGGCGGCAGCCTGCGCGTTGGGTGGCACCGGCAACCCTCCCGGCAGCTCCGGCTTCTTCACCAGCAGCTCCTCCGGGTTTCCAACGGAGGCCAGGATGACGGTGCCCGACTTGCTGGGCACCAGCGTCACCGTCTTGAGCTTCTTGCTGCCCGTGGGCCGGAAGCTGAGGTAGCGCACCCCCGGCGAGTGGGGAACGTTGCCCACCAGCGGGCGAAACCCCATGCGCGAGAAGACCTCGTAGTACGCCTGCACCACCACGTCCGGAGGATCCGGCACGATGAGCGTGGCGATCTCCATCTTTCCCCCGTTGATGATCGTCTGCGTGCCCATCGGCTCCGGGCGCCGGCCACGGTAGACGCTGAAGGAAAAGGGATCCGGATCCACCGGCTCAGGCTTCGCCACCTGGCTCTCGGCGAGCTTCTTGCGAATGAACTCCTTCCACTCCTCGTCCGGGATCGTCTCCGCCTGGGACACCGAGCAGGTGTCGCCGCCTCCGGAGGTGCAGGCCGTACAGGTACCTCCCTGCGCGCCCGAGGACTGGGCCGCAGCCGAGGCCTCCTGGGCGGAGAGCTGGGAAGCCGCAGTCGCAGAGGTGGCGGAGGCCTCCTCAGCGAAACCAGGGGCCGCGGCCAGAAGGACCGCGGCGATAGAGAAGGACCTCAGAAGCAATCCGGTGTCTCCTGGCTCTGGCACCCGAGGTAGAAGGCGCCTCGGGCATCGGCAGCCGCCTTGTAGTCGTCATTGGGGCCCTCGTAAGGGGTACCCAGGTATTTCTTACCGAAGAACGTGCCGAGCCCAGGAGTACTCTGCGTCTGGCCTGGCTCCGCCGGCTTGTAGCGCGCCGTGAGGTGCACACCGATGATGTTGGGCAACTTGTCGTTGGTCCGCGTTCCCAGGTTGGTGTTCGTCACCTTCAGGATCTTCTCGCCGTCCCCCTCGTCGGCGAGGTCCTCCGCGGAGCTCTTCACGTCGGCATAGGAGCCCAAAGCCGTCCCGTTCCTCGCGTAGATGTACTGGACGCGCCGGAAGAACGGGTTGGCCTCCGCACTCCCCTGCGTCTGGATCAGCGGGACCATGCTCCCGGGCACGCGCACATCCGCGTCGGACAGTGCGCCGTCATAGGTAGGAGCCAGCTGGGTGTTCGAGTCCTCGTCCTGGGTATCGTTGTGGCTGTTCTTTGCCCCGTTGCGCAGCGCCCAGGTGTTGAAGCTGATGCCTCCCCGCTCAAGGGCGACGATGTTGCTCGCGTTGCCGCCTTCGCCCTGCCACTCGTGCACTCCGTCGGCCGTCGTGTTCTCGCGCCTCTTCATCTGGGTGACCTTGACCTTCGAGAACTCCTGCAGGAAGGTCTCCGGGATGATGTAGTTGTAGATGAAGCCGGTAGCCTCGCACCTCACCTCGCCGCCCGCATTGTAGCCGGAGCTGGCGAAGGACCTCATGTTCGGATCGGGGTTCCAGCTCATGTCGCTGGAGATGCTGCAGAGGAACTGGGTGTCGGGCCCGTTCTTGAAGCGGAACGAATAGTGGGCCCCGAAGCCGGTGTGGTGCTTGTCGTGCTCGCCGCCAGCGCCGTTGCCCGTCAGGTAGGATTGCTCTCCATACCCGTCCCTCCCGGGCTCCGCGCCATCATCGAACGCGGAGGTGTGGTCCGCGTAGACGACGCGCACGGCGCGCATGGCCGACTGAAGCTCGTTCAGGTTGTTCTTGTCACGGTTCTGGGGCGCGGACAGATCCCCAATCCCCCCCCACGAGGGCGCCTCGGTGTTGAGCTGGGAGAAGTCCCACAGGCCCGAGACGACCGTCTCCTGGAGATCCAGCTTCAGGTACGCCGCGTCCATCAGGAAGATGGCGTAGAGGAACAGCGGGATGAGGACGATGTTGAGCAGGACGAACTCCACCATGGCGCTGCCACGGGCGCGCCGGAAGGCGGTCCTACGGGAAGCAGGCTTGAGCGCTGGGTTCATGGCTCTCCTCACTTGACGTTGACGGCGCCGCTGCTGACGCCGCTGGCCCCATTGACAACCTGGACCGCATTGCCATCCAGCCCTCCCAGGACGGTGTTCATCTCGTCCTCGCTGAGGGGATGGAGCTTGGCGCGCCAGAAGGGGTTGAACATGTTGGGGTAGTCCGACCAGTCACCGATGCGGTGGTAGTACACCATGGCCTTGGAGATGGCCCTGGAGCGGGTGTTGTTGGCCAGCGAGATCTTGGCATCCTGCGGGCCCACGTTCTTGACGGTGACCGTGCCCGACCCGTCCTTGGCCACCTCCCAGGGTCCGCGCTGGCCGTACTCGTTGACGCGCGTATCTGTACTCACCGCCGCAAACACGCTGGGCTGGTTGAACGGGAAGCTGGTGCTGATCCGGAACTCCTCGAAGCGGGACATGTCCATCTCCACGGTGTGGTCGCCGCTGTGCGGGTTGTTGAAGATGTCGCCGGTGAAGCCTCCGCTGTGCTCGTTGGACTGACCGGTGGTGATCCGGCCCGGGAACAGCATGGCCGTCAGCGGCAGCGGGAGGGAGCCGTTGCCGTGCATCCACTCGCCTCGGAGGGTGCCCCAGTCGAACGAGGTCACCACCTGCGCGTTGGCCCCCGTGTCCACATCCCCCGTCAGGCCCATGGTAAAGCCGCTGTCGCGGAAGCCGGTGCGCCCGCCCGCGGTGACCATGGCCTCTGGGATCTGAGAGATCGTCCAGTCGCCCTCCTCCCCAATCCAGATGGTGCTGGACTTCACCCGCTCGCTCAGATCTGGGAACAGGTCCATGGTCGGGGGCGTGACGGGAGACGTGATGCCGCCATAGCGGTTCCAGGCAAAGTGATGGCGTGAGGCGTTCGCCACCTCGGACATGATCTGCTTCTTGATGTCATCCCGATCGTCGAAGGCTCCTCTCCACTGATCCATGTTGGCCGCCTTGACAGCGTCCTCATCCGAGGTGACGGATGCGGCCAGTTGCATGTTGTTCTGCTTGAGAGCCCCGAAGGTGCCGTTGCCCAGCATCGTCTCCACGGCGGCCTTGGAGTCCACCTGTGACTGGCGGATGTTCTGGATGTGCGTGTCCAGCGCCGACACCGTGTCCGCGGCGGGCCCGTCGATCGCGCTCAGGCTGCCCTTCACGTCGCCGGAGATCCAGTCGATGAAGAGCCCGATGGCGTTGACCTCCGCGAAGGCAGCGTCAATGCAGTGATTGAAGCAGCAGGGCATCCCCAGGCAGCACTCGCACTTCTCGATCTCCTGCCCCACGATCTCTTCCATGATCATGAAGCTGGCCAGCTTCAGGTCGGCCAGCATGGCCGCCTCGGACATGTACGCGTGCACGTTGGCCATGCCGACGTAGGAGGAGGCGATGGCGCGGTTGGTGTACGCCAGATAGTTGAGCGTCCGGGCCTCGGCGACGGCCATGGAGAACGCCTTGGTATCCGCGTAGTTCTGCAGCTTGATGCGCTGCTGCACCGCCACCGTCACGTTGAAGGTGATGAGCACGACAAGCGCCAGGACCAGCAGCGAAACAGCCGCCAGGATGATCATCTGCCCGCGTGACCGCCCGGGAACAGTGGCGCGGCGAAGGGCCAGGGTGAAGTTCATGGATCGGACCTCATTGGAAATCATCTCTCGGGGCACGGCTAGTCTGGATGGCCGTAGCTGATGCACTCGTTGGAGGAGGGCAGCGCGAACCGGCTGAGGAAGAAGTTGCTCTGCATGCGCATGGCGTAGCTGACGTTGATGGGCAGCACGGCGACGCCCGCACCGTCCGCCGCGATCACGTCGCGGACCTGGCTCGTCTTGTCGCGCTCCGTGACGCCCTTGCCGGGCATCATCAACACCGAGGGGATCTTCGTGCCCAGGTACGACTTGACGATGACCCAGTTGGCGAAGGGGATGGGCATCCGGTACAGGAACTGGATCTGCACCACCAGGCGCGTCCGGTTGAACCTGCGCAGGCTGTCTCCACCGCTGGTGAAGTTCACGGGGGGGGCCTGGTTGGACGGATCGTCGAAGTCCACCTCGTTGCTGCTGCCCTCTCCATCGCGCGACCTCTGATCCGCCGCATCAATGGACGGAGAGCTTGAGCCGTCCAGCTCTCCACTTAACGGGCCGCAGATCACCGTCTTCACCTGCTTGACCCCGCCAGGGAGATCGTTGTCGCCTGAGGTGTGCCGGACGAACTTCGAGACCACCTCGGTGGCCGAGCCGGTGGGCAAGATGGTCTCGGAGCTGCTGACGAGCACCGGGAGCAGGTGGAGGATGGCCGCGGCCTCGATGGCCTCCGGATCCGCGTTGTTCATGGCCCCCACGCGCGCAGCCCGGTAGGCTGCGTACTTGGCCATCACTCGCGCCTGGGCGATCAGCCCCATCTGCATGATGCCCAGGATGAGGAAGACGAACAGCGGCATCACCAGTGCCGCCTCGACAGCGACCTGGCCTGATTCCCGTTCGCGTTGGATCATCGGTCCGCGTAGGAAGAAAGAAGCCATGGTATGAGACTGCCGGTTGTGTCTCCCACCTACCATCGGTCAACTTGCCGGAATGCGGCATTCCCCTGGCAGGTGCGCCAGACGCTTACATTGCACTCGGCGGCGCGGGCTCGCCTGCGCGCCAGACGTGCATGGCTGGTACGCTGGTACATTGATGCGGCGGATCAAGGGAGGGGTGTCCGCGGGACTGGCTCCCCGGACGAGCCGAGGAGGCTTGCGCCGTGGCGGTGGGACAGAACAGACCGGGCCTGTGGATCTGGAGTTGCTTGCTTGTCGCGCTGACCCCCGCGCTGGCTGGGAGCCAGGCCGAGGAGAAGCCCCAGGAGAAGAAGCCTGGACAGCAGAAAGTGGAGCTCCCCGCGCGGGAAGCATATCTGGAAGGCCTGGAGAAGTTCTCGAAGGGAAAAGGGGGCTCGATGCAGGGCATCTTCGCCCTGGCGAGGGCTGCTGCCCGCGAGCAGCTCGACGCGGTCCTCGAGTGGGACGCGGCGATCGCGGCGGGGAAGATTCCGAAGAAGCGGTTCGTGCGCACGCTGCCGGGCTTCTATGTGGGCACGTCCAAGGCCCTCTATGTCATCGTGGACTCGCGCTTCTTCCTCGATCTGTCAACGCAGCGCGGAGACGCGGTGGACCGCCGCTTCTTCGAGCTGCTCCACGAGACGTTCAACGGCGCGACCTCGCGCATCTACGTGGACACGATCACCGATGTGACGGCCTGCTACCACATGGGCAGCCGGGAGTTCATCACGCTCTACCGCGGCTGGACCCAGTTCAAGGCAAGCCATCCCAGGGCCTATGGGGAGACCGTGAATGAGGAGCTCCAAGCGCTGGAACACACCCTGCTGACCGCCACCTGCGCCTGCAGCGCCCGCCAGATCGTGGATGCCGGCTTCGAGGCGTTCCTGAGGACGTTCCCCAAGTCGCCCATTGCCCCACAAGCACGTCAGCGCCTGGAGCGGATCCACACGAACACCAGCGATCTCGTCTTCCGGTGTGGGCAGGAGCTGGATCTCGGGCAGCCGCTCCCTTATGGCGTGTTGCCGCCCCGCCCCCCTGCCGCGCCGGTGCCCCCCAAGTAGGAACCGGAGCTGGATCAGACGCGCAGCTCACCCTCGATGACGGTGACGGCGGCACCGCCGATGCGAGCCCGCTCGAGCACGCCCGGGCGGCCCTTCACCTCGAGCTCCACTCGGCCGGGCTTGCCCATGGCATCCCCCTGCTCGGCGCGGACGCGCACCTGGCCGCCCGCCTCGGGCAGCTTCAGCACCCCATGGTTCACCAGGTAGGCCGCCAGCGGCCCGTGAGCAGAGCCGGTGACAGGGTCCTCCGGCACGCCAAAACCCGGCGCGAAGAAGCGCGCGTGCGTCACGCTGCTGGCGTCCTTTGTCTCGCGGGTGAAGGCGAACACGCCTCGGATGCCATGGGGCCGTGCGGCCGCCACCAGGGACTCGGCCCTGGGCGACAGCGCCCACACGTCATCGCGGCGCAGCATGGGCACGAAGAGCTTGTGGCCATTGGCGAGCACCGGCAGAGAGCGATCCACCATCTCCATCGTCCCGCCCAGCAGCGGCATCACCGCCTCGATGGGCAGCGGGCTCTCGCGCCACGGGTACTGGGGGGTGACAATCCACACGCGGCTGTGGCGCGAGTCCACGGGCTCCAGCTCCACGTCATACGTCCCGGCGGCGCAGTCCAGCCGGAAGTGCCCTCCCCGTCCCAGCAGGCCCCGCTCGCTCAACAGGTGGAACGAGGCCACCGTGGCATGGCCGCAGAAGTCGATCTCGTCGGTAGGGGTGAAGTAGCGCAGCTTCACCGCGGTGTCCCCCGGGCGGGAGAGGACGAACGCCGTCTCGGAAGCAGCCACCGCCGCGGCAATCCGCTGCATCGCCCCCGTGTCCAGGCCCGAGGCGTCCACCACTACGCCCGCGCGGTTGCCAGCTCCAGGGATCCGAGTGAAGGCGTCAACGATCGAGACCAGCATGATGTGCTCCTTGCCCGGACAAGCCCTGGGGCTGTCCGGATTGTCCCCATACAATCCAGGGATTGGACCGGGACAATAAATGCATTGCGCACAATCTGGCGTCAATTGTATTAATTGTCACCATGACAAGTTGGGTTCCGGAGCTCCAGGGACGAAGCGGTCCGCTCTATCGGGCCATCGCGGACGCGCTGGCTGCAGACATTGAAGCGGGCCGGCTGGCTCCTGGCACCCGGCTGCCGACGCACCGCGAGCTGGCCGAGCGGGTCGGTGTGACGGTGGGCACGGTGACGCGGGCGTACACCGAGGCCGAGCGCCGAGGGCTCATTGGCGGAGAGGTGGGCCGGGGGACGTACGTGCGGCACCTCGAGGCGCCGCGCCTCCTGCCCTCCGCGCCCCGGGTGCCGGGGGATGACACGCTCATCGAGCTGGGGATGAACTGGCCCCCGACGCCGGAGGGGGATCCCGCTGCCGAGGCACTGCGCCGGACGCTGGAGGTGCTTCAGCGCTCGGCGGAGCTCCCGGAGCTGCTGGCGTACCAGCCGCACGCGGGACTCTTCTCGCACCGGGAGGCGGGGGCGGAGTGGATCTCGCGCTTCGGGATCACGGTCCCGGCGGATCAGGTGGTGGTGTGCTCGGGCGGGCAGCACGCGATGGAGGTGGTGATCAAGGCCCTCACGAGGCCCGGAGACACCCTCCTCACGGAGGCCCTCACCTACCCAGGGCTGAAGACGCTGGCGAGCCAGCAGCACCTGCGGATCCAGGGGGTGGCCATGGACGCGCAGGGCCTCCTGCCGGAGGCGCTGGAGGCGGCCTGCCGCGGCGGCGCGAAGGTCCTCTACTGCGTGCCCAACCTGCAGAACCCCACGGGCGCGGTGATGTCACTGGAGCGGCGCGAGCGCATCGCCGCGATCGTGCGGGCGCAGGGCCTGACGGTCCTCGAGGACGATGTCCACGGCCTCTTGCTGGAGGAGCGTCCCCCACCCTTGTGCGCGCTCGTGCCGGAGTCTGGCTACTTCATCGCGGGGATCTCCAAGCTGCTCGCGCCCGGGCTGCGGCTCAGCTACCTCGCGGTGCCACGCCGAGGCATGGAGCGGCTGGAGGAGAACGCGGGCCTGGCAGCGCGGATGACGCCGCCCCTGACGGCGGAGATCTGCACGCAGTGGATCCGCGAGGGCACCGCGGACAAGATCGTGGCGCACCGGCGCCAGGAGGCGCTGGAGCGGCTGGAGCTGGCGCGCGAGGTGCTCGGCGAGGCGGTGGTCCGGAGCGCGCGGGGGCCGGCCTACCACCTGTGGATGGAGCTGCCGGGGCACTGGCGAAGTGAGGCCTTCAGCGCCCAGGCCCGGCGGAACGGCGTCTCCGTGACGGCGTCCGAGGTGTTCGCGGTGGGGCCTGCGGTGGCACCGGGAGCCGTGCGGGTCTGCCTGGGCGCGCCACGCACACAGGCACAGCTGCGCAAGGGGCTCCTCCGCCTGCGAGACACGCTCGCGGGCGGGCCAGCCCCTCTGAGCACCATCGTCTGAGGAAGCGAGTCGAGCCCGCCCGGCAGCCACCTGTTCGGAAATGTCGGGGGTTTTGGGCGCAAAAAGTCCCGACATTTCCGAACAGCTGCCCCTCGGGCTGCGTCCGGCCCACCCGGTTCAGCCGGGACTGTCGCCGACGCGGCGCAAGCCCTCGGCAAGCCGCTGCACGAGCGTCGTGTACTGCGTCAGGATCTCGTCGAAGCGTGCGCGGCGCTCCCTGAGGTCGGGGACATGCTGTCCCTCGAGGCCCTTCAAGCTCAGGTGCAGCGAGAGGCGGAGCTTCATGAAGAGATCCGTCAAGTGGATCTCCCCCACCACTTCCTTCGGCGTCATCTCGCGCGAGGAGACAATCGTGCGCCGGACGTCACGCAGCTCGTTGCCGATGACGGCCCATGTCCCGAGCGCATGCACCTCGATGAGGCGGCCATCCACCAGCAGGTAGTAGGCCTTGCTCGTGTGCACGCCGGTGTCCCCATCCTGGGCGTCGGTGAAGGCACCGAGGAAGTTGGTCGACCCATCCAGGTGGAACGCTGGGACATCGAGCCAATCGGCCTGGCGGTGCCGGGCCGCGAGCGAGCCGCACAGCGTCTCGAGCTCGGCCAGGTTCTCACTCGGCTCCGAGAAGGCAGCGCGGATTGGCTTCGCCACGAGCTTGATCTCGGGGAGCACGATGTCACAGGCCTCCTCCAGGATCGCGGCCTCCGCCTGCAGGCGCGCCTCGTGCTTGTCGTAGAGCACCGTTGTGGGATCGAACGCCCCAGGGTCGTATCCCTCGCTGAGGGCGCCCACCTCCTTCAAGAGGCTCTCCAGCGCATTGGAGGTCTGCTCTACCCGCTGCGCGACGGCCTCGCGCTCGGCGTCCTTCTCCTCGGAAGTCTTCTGATCGTCACTGGACACGGGCGGGAGCCTAACTCGGGGGCCTTGCCGGTGGCGACACCCTCGCTCAGGCCGGACTGTCTCCCGCGCGACGCAACCCCTCGGTCCGGGTCTTCATCAGCCGCGTGTACTCCGTCAGGAGGGCGTCGAACCGCTCCCGGCGCTCGGCAAGGTTGGAGCCGGGCTCCAGCCGCATGAGCGCATCGTCGCGGTGGAGGTATCCCCGGAGGTTGATGAGCACTCCGTCCAGCGGGAACACGTTCACCGCCTCGTGCCCCTCGATCACCCGCGTGGTGATGATCGAGCGCTGCAGGTGCAGCCGCTTGGAGACGATGCGCCACCGTCCGACGCAGCACACCTCCACCAGCCGCCCGTCCGTCAACAGCCACAGATCCCGATCGAGGAGTACCCCGGTCTCCCCCTCCTTCACGTCCTTGGGGACGCCGACGTGGAGGCCCAGCCCATCCAGCCGCTCCCCCGGAACATCGAGCCACTCGGCCTGCTGGTGCCGGACCGGCTGTGAACCGAGGAAGGCCGAGATCGTGGCCATGTCCCCATGCGGATCGCCCTCACGGGTGGCGTACATGTTCCGCACCGGCCTCGCCATCAGCTTGAGCTCGGGGAGCACGAGATCGACGAGCTCCTCGAAGATGGCGGCCTCGGCGCGATTCTGCTCATCACGCGCGATGAAGAGCAGAGCGTCCGGAGTAGGCGTGAGGTCCGCCTCCGGAACCTTCTCTCCCTTGAGGAGCCTCGCCAGCTGGTCAGCAGTCTCCAGCACCTTCGCCGCGACCTGCTGGCGCGCGGCGTCGTTCGTGTCCTCGGCCATGGGCTCCTCAGCGGGATGAGGCGGCTACTTCTGCTGCGACGGCGGCGCCACGGCGCGGACGTGGATCTCCTTGAGCTGCCGCTCGTCCACGTCACCCGGCGCGCCCGTCATCTGGTCCGTGCCCGTCTTCGTCTTCGGGAAGGGGATCACGTCGCGCAGGGACTCGGCGCCCGTCAGCAGCATGGCCAGGCGGTCCATGCCCACGGCGATGCCACCGTGCGGCGGCGCGCCGAACTTGAGCGCGTCCAGCAGGAAGCCGAACTTCGCGCGCGCGTCCTCGTCGCTGATGCCCAGCGCCTTGAAGACCTCGGACTGGACCTTCGGATCATGCAGGCGGATGGAGCCGCCGCCGATCTCGAAGCCGTTGAGCACCACGTCGTACCGGTGGCACTTGACGCGGCCCGGATCCGTCAGCAGGTACTCCACGTCCTCATCGTGCGGCCGGGTGAAGGCGTGGTGCGCCGCGGCCCACGTCTTCGACTCCTCGTCGTACTCGAAGAGCGGCGGGTTCACGACCCACAGGAAGCGCCACTGGCCACCGCTGCCGTACTCGGGGATGAGGCCCAGCTTCTTGGCCACGTGCACGCGCAGGTTCGCCATCACCGTGTGCACCAGCGACTCGCGGCCGAACTGGAAGACGATCAGATCGCCCGTCTTCGCGTTGGTCGCCTGGTTGATGGCCTGCCGCAGCGCGGGGGTGATCGTCTTGGCCAGCGGAGACTGCGTCCACTCGCCACCCTCGCCCACCTTGGCGCGCGCCAGGCCCCGGGCGCCCGCCTGCTTGGCGAACTCCTCCAGCTTGTCGGACTCGGCGCGGCTGAGCGCCTTGTCCGCGGGGAGCACCATCGCCTTGACGATGCCCTTGTGCTGCACCGCCTCGTACATCAGCGGCACACCGCCGCCCTCGCCGTGCTCGCGGATCAGCTCCGTGAGGACGATGTGCTCCAGCCCGAAGCGCAGATCCGGCTTGTCGTTGCCGTACTTCGCCATGGACTCGTCGAAGTTCATCCGCATGAACGGCGTGGGCACGTTGACGTCGAGGACCTCCTTCCACAGCTTCTGGATGAGCCCCTCGATGATGGTGAAGACGTCGTCCTGGGTGACGAAGCTCATCTCCACGTCGATCTGGGTGAACTCCGGCTGCCGGTCCAGGCGCAGATCCTCGTCCCGGAAGCACTTGACGATCTGGAAGTAGCGCTCGAAGCCCGCCACCATGAAGAGCTGCTTGTAGAGCTGAGGGCTCTCCGCCAGGGCGTAGAACTTGCCCGGGTTGAGGCGGCTGGGGACCAGGAAGTTGCGAGCGCCGCCGGGCGTGTACTTGCCCATGAACGGCGTCTCCAGCTCCAGGAAGCCGTTCTGCACCATGTACGAGCGCGTGAGCGCGTTCATCTTCGAGCGCGTCATCAGAGACTGCTGCAGCGGCTTGCGGCGCAGATCCAGGTAGCGGTGGGACAGCCGCTTCTCCTCGGCCGTGTCGATGCTGTCCTCGATGAGGAACGGCGTGGGCTCGGAGCGGTTGAAGATGGTGAGGGCGTCCGCCTTCACCTCGATCTCGCCCGTCTTCATCTTCGCGTTGACGTTCTTTCCGCGCGAGACGACCTTGCCCCGGATGCCAATGCAGTACTCCAGCC